>Ga0316628_100000037_pt1 | contig 85542 bp, 82 predicted proteins | sample OWC_Aug_M2_C1_D5_FD_207648 | JGI IMG/M metagenome (GOLD analysis project Ga0316628, IMG submission 207648) | Wetland soil microbial communities from Old Woman Creek delta, Ohio, United States - OWC_Aug_M2_C1_D5_C | ecosystem: Environmental > Terrestrial > Soil > Wetlands | place: USA: Ohio...
CGCGGCATCGACGCGGGCCAGCTCCCGCACCGCATCCGGAAGCGCAACGCCGCTCGCCAGCAACACCGCCAGTGCACCGAGCAGATTGGAGGCATTGAAGCGCCCGACGAGGCGGCTGTCGAGGGCAGCCCCGCCCCAACTGGTGTGCAGTTGCAGACGCATGCCCATTGCCGTCATCTGCAGGTCGCCACCGTACACCATGCGTATTCCGCTGCGTTCCGCCTGTTCCAGCGCGCCTGTGCCCATGCCATAGCCGATGACCTCCACGTCCGCGGCCTGCAACTGGCCGGCGATGTCCAGGCCGAATGCATCGTCCAGGTTCAGCACGGCGTATTTCAGGTGCTGCCAATCGAACAGGCGGCGTTTGGCCGCCGCGTAGTTTTCCATGTCGCCGTGATAGTCGAGGTGGTCACGGCTCAGGTTGGTGAGCAGCGCGACATCGTAGCTGACGCCGTTGACCCTCCCCTGCGCCAGAGCATGCGACGAAACCTCCATCACCGCGCTCTGGGCGCCCTGCTCCACATATTCCGCGAGCAAACCGTGCAGCCGAATGGCGTCTGGAGTGGTGTTCGAGGTGGGCTGTAAAGCGCCGGGGAATCCGTTGCCCAGCGTACCGATCAACGCCGCTTTCCTGCCAAGCGCGGTAAGTGACTGCGCCAGCCAGTGGCTGCACGAGGTCTTGCCGTTGGTGCCGGTCACGCCGACCATCCACAGTTTGCCCGACGGCCCGCCATAGACGTAATCCGCGATCTGGCCGGCGTGATGGCGCAAGTCCCGCACGGCCAGGTTCGGTACCCGCCATTCTTCGCTCCAGGCAAAGTCCTCAGCCTCCCAGATTACGGCATTGGCGCCTTTGGCGATGGCCTGGGCGATGAATTTCCTGCCGTCCGCGCTGGACCCCGGATAGGCGACAAAGGTATCGCCTGCCACGAGCTCCCGGCTGTCAATAACGAGGCGCGAGATCTTCACGCCCAGGCCTGCTAGCAATTCAGGACGGAAACTCATGTTTCCTCCCTGACGACTTCGCCGGAAGGCGGGATCACATTGTCGAGCGGCGCATCGTTTGGCACGCCGAGCAAATTCAGGGCTCCGCCCATCACGGCGCTGAACACGGGCGCGGCAACCTGGCCTCCGTAATATTGGGCACCTCTCGGGTCGTCGATCTTTACGGCAATGATCAGCCGCGGGTCGGATGCCGGGGCGAGGCCAACGAATGAGGCAACATAGCGGTCCACATAGCGGCCATTTTCCAGCTTGTGCGCCGTCCCCGTCTTTCCGGCCACACGGTAGCCGCTGACCTGGGCCAAGGGCGCGGTGCCGCCCGGTTGCGCGACCAGTTCCAGCATGTTGCGCACCTCGCGTGCCGTGGCGGCGGAGTAGATCCGCTTGCCCGCAGGCGGCGCGTCCAGCCTCAACAGCGAGACCGGCAATAACTCGCCATCGTTGGCGAACACCGTATACGCGCGCGCAAGCTGCAGCAAATTCACCGAAATACCGTTGCCGTACGAAATTGTTGCCTGCTCGACCGGCTGCCACCCCTTGTAGTCGCGCAACTTGCCCGGCGCCTCGCCGGGAAAGCCGCTTCCGCTCGGCTCGCCGAAACCGCCTTGATTCAGGTCTCGCCAAAGCGTCTCTGCCGGCAGTGACAGCGCCATCTTCGCTGCGCCCACGTTGCTGGATTTTTGGATCACCTGCGCCACGGTGAGCATGGAACCGGGATGGCTGTCGTGTATCGTGTATCCGCCTATGGTCATCACGCCACCCGAGGTATTGATCAGGGTACCCGGTTTGACCTTTCCCGCTTCGAGCGCAGCGGCCACAGTGAACGGCTTCATGGTCGAGCCGGGCTCGAACTGGTCGGTCACAGCGCGATTGCGCAGCATTTCCACATTGGGTTTGCCGCGGTTATTCGGGTTGTAACTCGGCCAGTTGCTAAGCGCCAGCACCTCCCCGGTCTTCGCGTCCAGCACGACGATGGAGCCGGATTTGGCACGGTGCCGCTCAACGGCCTGCTTGAGCTCGCGGAATGCCAGGTATTGCACCTTGTTGTCTATGCTGAGCGTGGCGTCGCCGCCCTGCTTGGGGACCCGCAGGCTGGCAACCTGCTCGACAACCGTCCCGCGCTTGTCCTGGATCACGCGCTGGCTGCCGTTTTCGCCGCCTACCAGCGGCTGCAGCGCCAGCTCCATGCCTTCCTGGCCGTGGTCGTCCACATCGGTGAACCCCAACAGCTGCGCGGTCACCTCGCCGTCCGGGTAATAACGGCGATACTCGCGCTGCAGGGACACGCCGACGATCCCCAGCTTGACCACCCTTTCCACCTGGTCCGGCGGCAACTGACGCTTTAGGTATACGAACTCGCGCTCGCTGTCGGACAGCCGGCTCTTCACCTCCTCCGGGTCCATTCCTAGAATTCGCGCCAGGCGCTTCACCTGCTGGGGTGTCGCCTCGACTTTCTGCGGGCTGGCGCAAACCGACTCCACCGGCGTGCTGATGGCCAGCGGGGCGCCGTTGCGGTCGGTGATGGTTCCACGGTGCGCGCTCACCCCGACGATGCGCCCGTAGCGCGCATCGCCCTTTTGTTGCAGGAATGCGTTGTGAATGCATTGCAGATAGACCGCCCTTGCCAGCAGCAGAAACAGCCCTGACAGCAGCAGCAGAAACAGCAGCCGCGCCCGCCATGGCGGCAAGGCAACGAGTCCCGCAGACTGTTTACTGCTGACGTAGCTCATGGCCGCGCTACCGCACCCTCCGTTTGGCTAATGCGAACATAGTGCACCTGTCCGCCCTTGGGCGATTCCATCTGCAATTTTTGGGAAGCGATCTGCTCCACCCGTGCCGGGGTGGCCCAAGTGCTCTGCTCAAGCTTCAGCTGGCCCCATTCCACATCCATCTCCCGCGCCCGCTCTTTTTCCTGATCCAATTCCACAAATAACTTGCGCGCCTTGTGCTGTGAAGTCACAACACCCAACGCGCACGCGATAGCCACCAGCAATAGCAGCAGATTCAGCCTAGCCACCCGCATCCCCCGTACGCTCCGCCACGCGCATCACCGCGCTGCGCGCTCGCGGATTGGCCGCCACCTCCTGCCCGGATGCGCGTAGCGCGCGTCCGACCAGGCGCAGTTTGCCGCGCGGGAGTTCCGCCGCGCGTACCGGCAAATTGCGCGGCAGCCTTTCTCCCTGCGCCATCTCCCGCATGAACCGCTTGACCATGCGGTCCTCCAGCGAATGAAAGCTGATCACCACCAGCCTCCCACCCGGGTTCAGACGATCCACGCACTGCGGCAAGACACGCGCGAGTTCATCAAGTTCCTGGTTGAGATAAATCCGTATAGCCTGAAAGGTTCGCGTCGCCGGATTCTGCCCAGGCTCGCGCGTACGGACTGCCTTGGCGACGAGCTGGGCGAGCTGCTGCGTGGTAGCGATGGGTAATTCCTGGCGCGCAGCAACAAGCGCTCTTGCAATCTGTTTAGCAAACCGTTCCTCGCCATAGTCTCTTATCACCTCCGTGAGCAAACTTTCATCCACCGTTGCCAGCCACTGGGCCGCCGTCTCGCCCGTGCTGGTGTCCATGCGCATATCCAGCGGGGCGTTGAAACGAAAACTGAAGCCGCGGAGTTCGTCGTCCAACTGCGGCGACGACACACCGAGATCAAGCAGCACCCCGTCGACTTTCTCGACAGCCAAGCCGTTCAACACCTCGGCGAAATGCGCGAATCCGCTGTGCACGATACCCAAGCGCACATCCGGAATCTCCCGCGCGGCTGCCACTGCCACCGGATCCTTATCCAGTGCAATCAAACGGCCACGAGGCCCCAACTCCTGCAAAATCCGCCGGCTATGGCCGCCGCGGCCAAACGTACCGTCGACGTAGATTCCCTCCGGCTTGACCCGTAATGCTTCGACTGCCTCGTGCAACAATACGGTAGCGTGGGAAAAACCCCCGCTCGCGACGTTCTGGGTCACAACGTGAACCCCTCCAATTCGGGTGGAAGATCACCTGCTGCAAATGCAGATATCTTTTCGTGCTGCGCCTGCCAACGCGCCTCGTCCCACACCTCGAACTTGTTCCCCTGGCCAACCAGCATAACGTGCTTATCAAGCACCGCGTAACCGCGCAACGTGGGCGAGACCAACACGCGGCCCGCCGCGTCCATGGCCACATCTTCCGCATGGCCGACCAGGAACCGCTGCAGGGAACGAATGCGGGGATTGAACGCCGAGAGCTGCATCAATTTCTCCCGAATCGGCTGCCACTCGGGCTGCGGATAGAGCAGCAGGCACCCGTCCGCGTCCGCAGTCATCACCAATTGCCCGGCACAGTGGGCCAGCAGCATGTCGCGATACCGCGCTGGTATCGCGAGCCTGCACTTGCTGTCCAAATTGAGTTGTGTCGCTCCCTGAAACACGCCTTAACCCCCGCGCCCGCATTCCCACCAAAACCCACTTTTTACCACTATGCCACACTATATTTAAAAATACAGGCAGGGTCAAGGGGAAATGACAGTTTTTCTTTATGCGACAAGTAGTTAGGTGTGAAAGTTAAAGCCGCGTGAAATTCTTTGATAAAGAACGAGTTGGCAGCGACATCTAATGTTGTTTATTAAGCCAGCCCCGACGACCGGCCAATCAAGTGCCGGTCCGGCGCTCGGGCACCGGTCATCTGACACCCGTTGGGTTACGCGGACTTCCTTTTTGGCCAAAGGCACGGCGCGGATTGCCAGCGCGGCCGGTGTTACTGCGAGCGGAATAACCGAAACTGACATTGCGCCCCAATTTCGCGCTGCGGCAAACCTAGGTTTCGTGTCTTACCGCAGGGAGGGATCAGGGAGGTGAAAAGGTGGACTCCTGCCGCGCAATCTGGCAGGGGCGTGTTCGCGGGATACTGGAACCGGACTAGGCCAAAATCTTTCCAGGCCTCCCCGACCCTAGCCACCGTGCTGCCTACGCAAGGCAGCAACTCTGAAGACGCCTTGAACGCCGCAGTCCGTAGGCATCCAAAACTCGCAAAACAAGTGAAGCCGGCCGGTAAGCCGGGTTCTGTCGTGGACAGTCATTCCTCTAGGCGTTTCGTTACCTGACGCTCGAGCGACCTACCCGCAGGCGACGCGAGCCACGTCATTGCCTGCCTATTTGGTCTTGCTCCGGATGGGGTTTGCCCTGCCGCCGATGTTGCCACCGGCGCGGTGAGCTCTTACCTCGCCATTTCACCCTTACCGGTTCCTTTCGGGACTTGGGCGGTATGTTTTCTGTGGCACTTTCCATCACCTCACGGTGTCCGGCCGTTAACCGGCATCCTGCTCTGTGGAGCCCGGACTTTCCTCCCCGCACCTGCTGCTGTGCGCGGCGACTGTCTGGCCAGCTTCAGGCAGGAGTTTACCACGCGGCACGCATCCGGTCCCTGCGCGGCCGGGAACAGCCGACCCTACTGTTTTTTGACTCTGTCTTGCAGCGATTCGCCAGCCTTTTCCAGCGCCTTGCCGCCCTGCTCCAGGGTTTCGCCACCCAAGCGCTTGGCGTGCTCGGCCAGCGACTCCTTTTCGAACGGATTCGAGAGCAGCGGCCTTTCGCGCCCGATGTTGACACCCAGCGCCAAGCCGATGGCCAAGCCGATCACCGCGCCGATCAAAATGGGTTTGATTTGCTTCATTTGAACCTCCGTTTAGTTGACGACGGGCGGAATATGCGAATTTTCGCTCACCCTTCCGAAACCTGCACACCGACGTCCAGTGCCTTCCACTGTTTCGCCTCCTCCTGCAACGCAGTGTCGGTCAATGGGTTTTGCGCCAGCCACCCGGGCGACAGCGCCAGATGGAAACGGTCGCCGTTGAAATATCCCTTCATCACGGGCAGCACGGCATCGCTGCGGGTACGGCAAAACAACGTAGCCAGGCGCAGCGCCATGACCAGTGCCATGTTCTCAGGCGAATTGAGCTGTCCGCGCATTTTCTCTAGCCCGCCGCGATGCGCCAACGCCAGCAAGCTCAAGCGCAACTGTTCCTTTCTGGAAAATCCCGGCATGTCCGCGTTGGCCAAGATGTAGGCGCTGTGCTTATGGTAGCCGTTATGCGCGACACTGATGCCGATTTCATGCAAGCGGGCGGCCCACTCCAGCATGCTAACCGCGTCCTCGCCCGGCTGCCCCCCGAGAAATTGCAGAGCAAACTGGTGGGCCAGCCGCGCGACGCGTGCCGCCTGGCGCACATCCACGTGATAGCGGCGCATGAATTGGCGCACAGTCACGTCGCGCACGTCGTGGTCGTGGAAACGTCCCAGCAGATCGTACAGCACGCCTTCGCGCAGGGCACCCAGCGCAGGCTGCATGTGCTGGATGCCGAGTTCGCAGAACGCGGCATACATGATGGCAAAGCCACCCGCCAGCACCGGAACGCGATCCGGCTTCAGCCCTTGCAGGCCGAGTCTCTCTGCATCTCCCGCCCTGAGCAACAGTGCGCGCAGATGATCCAGGCCGTCGCGTGTGATGCCGCCGTCGCTCAAGCCGTTCTGCTCGAGTATGTCGCACAGCACCCGTGCGGTACCGGAAGAGCCCAGCGCGCTTTCCCAATGGCCCGCTGTAAATTCGGAGACGATGGCCTGCAGCTCATTGCGCGCGGCCAGTTCCGCGTCCTTGAGATTGGCTTTGGCTATCCGGCCGTCCGGAAAGAAGCGTTGGGTGTAACTGACGCAACCCATGTACAGGCTTTCGAGGCGCAACGGTTCGAGCCCGCGCCCGATGATGAATTCGGTGGAGCCGCCCCCGATGTCCATTACCAGCCGCTTGCCGTCGCTCTGCGGCAAACCCTGGGCTACGCCCAAATAGATCAGGCGCGCCTCTTCGCGCCCGGCAATCACCTCTATGGGAAAACCGAGCGCAGCTTCGGCCTGTTGCAGAAACTCGGCGGCGTTCTTCGCCACGCGGAGGCTATTGGTACCCACCGCGCGCACGGCCTTGCGCGGCAAATTACGCAGCCGCTCGCCGAACCGCTCAAGGCAGGCCAGCGCGCGCTGCTGCGCCTCCTTGGACAGACGCCTGTCGCCGGTCAGACCGGCCGCTAGGCGCACAGGCTCGCGCAGGCTGTCCAGCATGTAGAGCTGGCCGTCCTCGACGCGTGCCACCTGCAGGCGAAAACTGTTGGAACCGAGGTCAACCGCAGCAAGCATGGATTGCTGTCGCACGCCGGATTATTCCGATATTTCGCGCTCGATTTCTTCCACGGTCACGTGGCGCACATCGCGCCCCTTGACCATGTAGACGACGTATTCGGACATATTCTTGGCATGGTCGCCGATGCGTTCGATGGCCTTGGCAACAAACAGGATTTCCAGCGCGTTGGAAATGGTGCGCGGATCTTCCATCATGAAGGTGATCAGGTAGCGCATGATAGCGCGGAATTCCTCGTCCACCTGCTCATCCTGGCGCACCACCTGCGCGGCGCTGGTCAAGTCAAGGCGCGCAAACGCGTCCAGCGACTTGCGCAACATGTCCAGCGCCAACTCGGCGGCATGCTTGATTTCGGTATGGCGCGGAATGTTGAGGCGCTCGCGCTGCGACAACAGCTTGGCCATGCGCGCGATTTTTTCCGCCTCGTCGCCGATGCGCTCGAGGTCGGTGATGGTCTTGATCACGGTCATCACCATGCGCAGGTCGCCGGCAGCGGGCTGGCGGCGGGCAATGATGTGGTTGCAGTTTTCGTCGATTTCCACTTCCAGCGCATTGACGCGGTGGTCGTCCTCGATGACCCGGTTCATGAGGGCCACATCGCCGCTCATCAGCGCCTCCAGCGCGAGCTGCACCTGGCTCTCCACGAGCCCGCCCATCTGCAAGACGCGCGCGCGCACCGCTTCGAGCTCGGCATCAAACTGTTTAGAGGTATGTTCGGTAGCTGCCATGGTGACTTCACCTTCTTGCTGGTTGTAGAGGTCGGTTGATCATATTAACCGCGCGAAATGACAGTATTGTTACGCTCAGGTCAGGGTCTGCACGCCGTCCGGCGTGCCCAGCAGCAGCACATCCGCCGGGCGGCGTGCAAACAGGCCATTGGTGACCACCCCGGCAATGTGATCCAGGGTGGATTCCAGTTCCACCGGATTCATGATCTGCAGCCCGCGCACGTCCAGGATCAAATTGCCATTATCGGTCGTAAAACCCTCGCGCAAAACCGGCTGCCCGCCCAGCTTGGCGAGTTCCCGCGCCACGTAGCTGCGCGCCATAGGGATCACCTCGACGGGAAGCGGAAACTTGCCCAGCACGTCCACCAGTTTGCTGCTGTCGCAGACACAGATGAACTTCTTGCTCGCCGCGGCAACGATCTTTTCGCGCGTCAGCGCGCCACCACCACCCTTGACCATGTGCAGGTGGCGCGTGATTTCGTCCGCGCCATCCACATAGACCGGCAGCGTGCCGGCGTCGTTCAGCGAGACGACCTCGATGCCATGCCCCTGCAGGCGCTTCGCCGATGCCTCGGAACTGGCCACCGCACCGCGTATCGTGCCCTTGATTTTGGCCATCTCATCTATGAAGAAGTTGGCGGTGGAGCCGGTGCCCACCCCTACGATGCAATCATTCGGTACATGCGCTATAGCCGCTTGCGCCACGGCGCGCTTCATATCGTCCTGTGTCATGCCCATGCTTTGTCGGTTCCGGTAAGTTTCATCGTTGCTGTATTGCAGGACTGATTATTGCAGGAATCCGGTGTTTTAGAAATAGACCAGAACTCAAGAAGCCGCACAGAAAAGCTTTCGGGCCATCCGCGTTTCCTGCTAATCTTGCGACTGTAGTATCTGGAACACCATTCAAACATGCAAAGTTATCTCAAGCGCATCCTAACCGCCCGCGTCTACGACGTGGCCATCGAAAGCCCGCTCGAAGCCGCCCCCAATCTTTCCGCGCGCACGGGCATCAACATCCTGCTGAAACGCGAGGACATGCAGCCGGTATTCTCGTTCAAGCTGCGCGGCGCCTACAACAAGATGGCGCAGCTGACCCCCGCCCAACTGAAGCGCGGCGTCGTAACCGCCTCTGCGGGCAATCATGCGCAAGGCGTGGCATTGAGCGCACACCGCATGGGTTGCAAGGCGGTCATCGCCATGCCGACCACGACACCCCAGGTGAAGATCGACGCGGTCCGGAATTTTGGCGGACGCTCGGTGGAAATCGTCCTCCACGGCAACAGTTACTCCGATACCTACACGCACGCCCTGGCGCTCGAGAAGAAACATGGCCTGACGTTCGTGCACCCCTTCGACGATCCGGACGTGATCGCAGGGCAGGGCACGATCGCGATGGAGATCCTCCGCCAGCGCCAGGCGCCCATTCATGCCATTTTCTGCGCGATTGGGGGCGGCGGGCTGATTTCCGGTGTCGCCGCCTACGTCAAGCAGGTGCGCCCGGAAATCAAGGTGATAGGCGTGCAAAGCAGCGACTCCGACGCCATGTACCGTTCGCTAAAGGCGAAGCGGCGCGTTACGCTCGACGATGTCGGCTTGTTTGCCGACGGGACCGCGGTCAAGCTGGCTGGCGCAGAGACTTTCCGTATCTGCAGGAAATATGTTGATGAAATCGTCCTGGTCAACACCGATGAGCTGTGCGCTGCGATCAAGGACGTGTTTCAGGACACGCGCTCCATCCTGGAGCCGTCGGGCGCGCTCGCCGTTGCGGGGGCCAAGCTGTATGCCGCGCGGGATGGGCTGAAGGACGAGACGCTGGTCGCTGTATGCAGCGGCGCCAACATGAACTTCGACCGGCTGCGCTTCGTCGCCGAACGCGCGGAGATCGGGGAAAAGCGCGAGGCCGTCCTTGCCGTCACCATTCCCGAGGCGCCCGGCAGTTTCCGCGCATTCTGCTCCCTGCTCGGCAACCGCAACATCACCGAATTCAATTACCGATATGGAGATCCGAAGGCGGCGCAGGTGTTCGTCGGCGTGCAGGTGCGCGACCAGAGGGAGACCGCCGATCTGGTGGCAGAACTCAAGAAGCACAAGCTGCCCGCGCAGAATTTCACGGACAACGAGATGGCCAAGCTGCATGTGCGCCATCTGGTCGGGGGACACGCGCACGGCGTCAAGGACGAAATCATGTTCCGTTTCGAATTCCCTGAGCGCCCCGGGGCATTGATGAATTTCCTGAACCGCATGAATCACAGCTGGAACATCAGTCTGTTCCATTACCGCAATCATGGCGCAGACTACGGGCGCGTGCTGGTCGGCATGCAGGTGCCGCACCACGACAAAAAGGCCCTTAAAGCTTTCCTCGACAAGCTTGGCTACCGCTACTGGGACGAGACCGAAAACCCGGCGTACCGCTTGTTCCTGGGCTGAAGCTCGCGGAACGCGACTCTTGGGGCCATGGCGAGAATCCCGTCCGCCTCCCAAACGGCGGTTTTAATGACGTACCGCGATGTTGCCAACGATTTGCGCAAGATATTGAACGTTTGAAGCATTGGACAAGGCAAGCGGCATCGCAATGAGCATCCATGCTATGAAGCAAGCCCTCAGGCAAAGTATAATCGCCCTCCGCGCCCAGTTGCCCGCGCAGGAACGGGCGCGGCTGAGTCGCGCGATCACGGACGGGATACGCCGGCTGCCCGACTACCAGGCGGCAGGCACCGTGTTGGGGTACCTGAATTTCGGCGCGGAACTGGCGGTGAAAGATTGGGTGCAGCAAGCTCTGGACGATGGCAAGCGCGTGCTGCTTCCGCGGGTGAATCGCGCAAGCAAGCATTTGGATCTGTACCAGGTCCGCGATTTGCGGCAGGACGTGGCGCCGGGCCTGTGGGGGATACGCGAGCCGCTGCCCGAGCGCTGCGCCAGGGAAGAATCGCCGGGGGAGGTGGATTTCATCCTGCTGCCCGGTGTGGCCTTCGCCCGTGACGGCGCGCGACTGGGCTACGGGGGCGGGTTCTATGACCGCCTACTGCAACATATGCCGGGGCGGCCCGCCCTGGTCGCCGGCGCGTTTGCGCTGCAGGTGGTGGAGGAAATTCCGCAGGAGCCGACCGACCGCAGGGTGGGATGGCTCGTGACGGAGCACGAGACGATACGTTGTGCCGCGCCGGACGGGCGCGGCGGGCAACAGGATTTTTAGCAGGAGAAGAGCAGAAAGATGGAAAACCATATCCCGGACGTCGATCCGCAGGAAACGCAGGAGTGGCTGGATGCAATCGCATCGGTGTTGGAGAACGAGGGGCCGGAGCGCGCGCACTTCCTGATCGAACGCATGATCGTCCAGGCCCGGCTGGGCGGGGCGGACATGCCGATCAGCGCGACCACGCCCTACCTGAACACCATCCCGCCGGACCGCGAGCAGCGCTCCTCCGGCGACGAGGAACTGGAACATCGTATCCGCGCGCTCACCCGCTGGAACGCGATGGCGCTGATCCTCAATGCCAACCGGGAATCGTCCGAACTCGGCGGCCACATCGCAAGCTTTGCCTCGGCGGCCACCCTGTACGACGTCGGCTACAACCATTTCTTCCATGGCCGCACCGAGGGCCATGGCGGCGACCTGGTGTATTTCCAGGGGCACTCCTCGCCTGGCATGTATGCGCGCGCCTTCCTCGAAGGCCGCATCAGCGAAGCGCAGATGTACAAGTTCCGCCAGGAAGTGGACGGCAATGGCCTGTCCTCCTACCCCCACCCGTGGCTGATGCCGGATTTCTGGCAGTTCCCCACCGTGTCCATGGGCCTGGGGCCGCTGATGGCAATCTACCAGGCGCGCTTCATGCGCTATCTGGAACACCGCAACATCGTCCACACCGAGGGCCGCAAAGTATGGGCGTTCCTCGGTGACGGCGAGACCGACGAGCCGGAATCGCTGGGCGCGATCTCGATGGCCGGGCGCGAAAAGCTGGACAACCTGATTTTCGTGGTCAACTGCAACCTGCAGCGGCTCGACGGCCCGGTGCGCGGCAACGGCAAGATCATCCAGGAACTGGAGGGCGTATTCCGCGGTGCCGGCTGGAACGTAATCAAGGTGGTGTGGGGCGGACGCTGGGACCGCCTGCTGGCCAAGGATAAAACCGGCCTCCTGCTCAAGCGCATGGAAGAGGTGGTGGACGGCGAATACCAGACCTACAAGTCCAAGAACGGCGCCTACGTACGGGAGCACTTCTTCGGCAAGTACCCCGAGCTGCTGGAGCTGGTGTCCGACATGTCGGACGACGAGATCTGGCACCTGGACCGCGGCGGCCATGACCCGCGCAAGCTGTTTGCGGCCTATGCGGCGGCGACCCGGCACAAGGGCCAGCCGACCGTGATTCTGGCCAAGACGGTGAAGGGCTATGGCATGGGCGCTTCAGGCGAGGCACAGAATCCGACCCATCAGCAGAAGAAGATGGACGAGGAGTCACTGCGCAAATTCCGGGACCGCTTCAACATTCCGGTGTCCGACGACCAACTGGCGCAACTGCCGTTCGTGCGCCCGCTCGAGGACAGCCTGGAGGCAAAATACCTGCGCGAGCGCGGCACCGCGATGGGCACGGTGCCCTCGCGCAGGCCTGAGGCCAAGCCGCTGCAAGTGCCCGGACTGGATGCGTTCGACGCCCTGCTCAAGGACAGCGAAGGCCGCGAATTCTCCACCACCATGGCATTCGTGCGCCTGCTCGGCGTACTGGTGAAGGACAAGAACATTGGCAAGCAGATCGTGCCCATCGTGCCCGACGAATCTCGCACGTTCGGCATGGAAGGCATGTTCCGCCAGCTCGGCATCTTCTCGCAGGTGGGCCAACTCTACACCCCGCAGGACGCCGACCAGCTCATGTTCTACAAGGAAGACAAGAGCGGCCAGATCTTGCAGGAAGGCATCAACGAGGCGGGCGGCATGGCGGACTGGATTGCTGCCGCCACCGCTTATGCCAACCATGGCACGGCGATGATCCCGTTCTACATCTATTACTCGATGTTCGGCTTCCAGCGCGTCGGCGACCTGGCCTGGGCGGCAGGCGACATGCGCTCGCGCGGCTTCTTGCTGGGCGGCACCGCGGGGCGCACTACCCTGAACGGGGAGGGCCTGCAGCACCAGGACGGCCACAGCCACATCCAAGCCGGGCTGATTCCGAACTGTGTCTCCTATGACCCGACCTTCGCCTATGAGCTCGCGGTGATCGTGCAGGACGGCATGCGCCGCATGTACGAAAAACAGGAGGACGTGTTCTACTACATCACCGTGATGAACGAGAACTACGCGCACCCGGCGATGCCGAAAGGCGCCGAGGCGGGCATCATCAAGGGCATGTATCTGCTGTCCGAGCGCAAGGCGAAGAGCGATGCGCCCAGGGTGCAATTGCTGGGCAGCGGCACTATCCTGCGCGAGGTGATTGCGGCGGCGGAATTGCTGCAACAGGATTTCGGCGTCTCCGCCGACATCTGGAGTGTGACCAGCTTCAACGAACTGCGCCGGGAAGGCGTGGATTGCGAGCGCTGGAACATGCTGCATCCCGAAGCGGCCCGCCGCGCCAGCTACGTCGAGCAGTGCTTGGCGCAGCGCAACGGGCCGGTGGTTGCCGCGACCGACTACATCAAGGCCTATGCCGACCAGATCCGTCCCTACATTCCGGCGCGCTACAAGGTGCTGGGCACGGACGGCTTCGGGCGCTCCGACACGCGCAAGAAGCTGCGCCACTTTTTCGAGGTGGACCGCTATTACGTTGCGGTGGCCGCCCTGAAGGCGCTGGCCGATGATGGCGCGATCAACGCTGCGGACGTAAGCCGCGCGATCAAGCTGTACAAGATCAACCCTGACAAACCGAACCCGGTTACGGTTTAAGCGGAGAAGTTACGTGGCAGAAATCAAACAAGTGCTGGTGCCGGACATCGGCAACTTCAAGGACGTAGCGGTCATCGAGGTGATGGTCAAGGCGGGCGATGCGGTGAAAGCGGAAGACGCGCTGATCACGCTGGAAACCGACAAGGCCACCATGGATGTTCCCTCCCCCTTCTCCGGCGTCATCAAGGAACTGACGGTCAAGATCGGTGACAGGGTGTCCGAAGGCACGCTGATTGCGCTGGTGGAGGCTGGCGGGGAAGCTGCCCGCGCTCTCGCGCCTACTCCGTCCGCCCCCAAAGCAGCGGCACCTGCCAAGCCGGTTCCCGCCCCTGCTGCAGCCCCGGCGGCAGTGCCCCAGATGACCATCTCCCAGCCCGTCGCACCGACTGCGCCCGGCGGCAAAGCGCATGCCAGCCCCTCGATACGCCGCTTCGCCCGCGAACTGGGCGTCAATCTCGCGCAAGTGAGGGGTAGCGGCGTCAAGGGCCGCGTCACGAGGGAGGATGTGCAGAATTTCGTGAAGGCGGCATTGGCGCAGCCACGCGGAGCAGGCGGACTTCAGGTCGCGGAAATGCCCGCTGTGGATTTCGCCAAGTTCGGCGCAATCGAGACCAGGCCGCTTTCGCGCATCAAGAAGCTGTCCGGCGCCTACCTGCACCGCAACTGGGTGTCCATTCCGCACATCACCCAGCATGACGATGCTGACATCACCGAGATGGAGGCCTTGCGCAAGAAGCTCTCCGGAGAAAATGCGGCGCAGGGCATCAAGGTCACGCCGCTACCCTTCATGCTCAAGGCGGTGGTGGAAGTGCTCAAGCAATATCCGGAATTCAACGCTTCGCTCGACGCAGGCGGCGAAAGCCTGATCCTGAAGAAGTACTTCCATGTCGGGGTGGCAGTGGACACGCCTGACGGGCTGGTGGTGCCGGTGGTGCGCGACGTGGATCAGAAGGGCATCGTACAGCTCGCCAAAGAGCTCGGCGAAATCGGTGCCCGCGCTCGGGAGAAAAAAATTACTGCAGCCGAAATGCAAGGTGGATGCTTCACCATTTCCAGCCTGGGCGGCATCGGCGGGTCGTATTTTACGCCCATCATCAACGCTCCCGAAGTTGCCATCCTCGGGGTATCGCGTGCGAACATGAAGCCGGTGTGGAAGGGCGACAAGTTTGAGCCGCGCCTGATGCTACCCCTGTCGCTCTCCTACGACCACCGCGTCATCGACGGGGCCGCCGGGGCGCGTTTCATCACCGCATTGGTGCAAGTCCTTGGGGATGTGAACAAGTTCCCGCTGTAGACAACTCCGGAGCAAATGCGGTTAACATGGGCGCTGGTTTTCTTCCAACCGAACCAGCGCCGCCGCGCAGCTGACCATGGTTTCCCGTAACGCAAGCACCGCCCCCATTGGTATCCTCGGCGGCACCTTCGATCCCATCCACTTCGGGCACCTGCGCCTCGCGCAGGAGGCACTGGAACAGTGCGGCTTCGCCAGCGTGCGATTCATCCCCACCGGATCCCCCCCACACCGCAATACGCCCCACGCCGGCGCGCCCCACCGCCTGGCGATGACCAGGCTGGCGCTGGACGGTAACCGCGCCTTCTTGCTGGACGAGCGCGAAATCCGGCTCACCCGCCCCTGTTACACCGTGGACACACTCGCCTCGCTGCGCGCGGAACTCGGAACACAGCAGCCGCTATCCCTGTTAATGGGAGGGGACGCTTTCCTGCAGCTGCACACCTGGCACGAATGGAGCCGTCTGTTCGAACTGGCACATATCGTGGTCATGCAGCGAGAGGCGGGACAACCCCTGGGCAATGCGATGAACAGCGCCAACGCCGGGCTGCTCGCCGAATACCGCGCACGCCTGGCGCCGGGCCCCGGCGCCCTGCGCGAGCAGCCCGCCGGTTCCATTTTGGTGGTGGATATGCCTGCCCTGGAGATTTCCGCCACCGACATCCGCAACCGCTGCGCCTTGGGCAAGAGCATCCGCTACCTGGTGCCGGACGCCGTGGCCGACTATATCCAAACACACGACCTTTACCGATGCTGACCGTAGAAGAAAAGACCACAGCCGTCGTCGCCGCCCTCGAGGACATCAAGGCGAACGACATCACCGTCCTCGACACCAGCCATTACAGCTCGCTGTTCGAGCGCATGGTGATTGCCAGCGCGCAGTCGACGCGCCAAACCAAGGCGCTTGCCGACAACGTGGTCGAACAACTCAGGCTGCGTGGCGAAATTGTGCTGGGAGTGGAGGGACAGGATCCCGGCGAGTGGATACTGGTGGACCTTGGGGATGTGGTGGTGCATGTCATGCAGCCTGCAGTGCGCGCCTACTACAACCTCGAGGAGCTGTGGAACATGCAGCACCTGCCGCGTACCATCGGCCACAAGGCGAGATGAGATTCCTTATCCTGTCGGTGGGGCACAAGATGCCAGAGTGGGTCGCCGCAGGTTTCAGCGAGTACGCCAAGCGTATGCCGCGCGAAGCAAGAGTGGAACTCGTAGAAATCAAGCCGGAACCACGCACGACCGGCAAGACACCCCAGCAAATCAAGGAAGCCGAGGCCCAGCGCATCCTCGCCGCAATGCCTTCCACCTGCCTGCGCATTGCACTGGATGAGCGCGGCGCCGCCTGGACCACCCGCCAGCTCGCGGATCGGATGGGGCAATGGATGGGAGAAGGCCGGGACGTCGCCTTCATTATCGGGGGGGCCGACGGATTGCACGAATCGGCCAAGAAGAGCGCCCAGCAGCTGCTGGCGCTATCGGCGATGACGCTGCCGCACGCGATGGTTCGGGTGCTGCTGGCCGAACAGTTGTATCGCGCCCACAGCTTGTTGCACAATCACCCTTATCACAGGGACTAGCGGCGCATACCTGCCCGCCTTTGAACGGAAACCATGATAGCCCACCCCCGCATCTACCTCGCCTCACAGAGTCCGCGCCGACGTGAGCTGCTGAAGCAGATCGGGGTGAGCTTCGAGGTGCTGCTGTTGCGCACCGACCCGCGACGCAATCCCGGGATTGACGAGACTCCGCTGCCGGACGAACCGCCCCGGGATTATGTCCTGCGCGTAAGCCACGCCAAAGCTGCGGCCGGATTGGAGACGCTGCGACTTCGCAACCTGCCCGCCTTCCCGGTGCTCGCGGCGGACACCACGGTGGTGCTCGACGGGAAACTTCTGGGCAAGCCCCGCGACCGCGAGGAGGCAGTGCTCATGCTGCACCAGCTTTCCGGGCGGCAGCACACCGTGCTGACCGCGGTCGCGGTCGCCTTCGAGCACCGGCTGGAAGTGCGGCTCTCCGAAACGGCAGTCAGCTTCGTCCCGCTCAGCGAAGAGCGCATCTGGCGCTACGTGCTCACCGGCGAATCGCACGACAAGGCCGGAGCCTATGGCATACAGGGCCACGCCGGCGCTTTCGTGCAGCGCATCGAGGGCAGTTACTCGGGGGTGGTCGGGTTGCCGCTTGCGGAAACGGTAGAATTGCTGCGAAGCTTTGGATACCCCGTATTATGAACAATGAAATTCTGATTAACGTCACACCCCAGGAAACCAGGGTCGCGGTGATGCAGCAGGGCGTCGCACAAGAACTGCATATCGAGCGCGGCGGCAATCGGGGCATGGTCGGCAACATCTATTTCGGGCAGGTGAAGCGCGTTTTGCCAGGCATGCAGTCCGCATTCATAGACATCGGCCACGAGCGTTCCGCGTTCCTGCATGTAGCCGACATCTGGGAGGAACGCAATAACGGCGACACCGTCAAGCCGATAGAGAAAATCCTTTCGGAAGGCCAATCGCTGATGGTGCAGGTCATCAAGGATCCCATCGGAACCAAGGGCGCGCGCCTGTCCACCCAAATCAGCATTGCCGGCCGGCTGCTCGTTTATCTGCCGCAGGAGTCGCACATCGGGGTATCGCAACGGATCGAAAACGAGGCTACCCGCGAACAGTTGCGCGACAAGCTTCAGGCGTTGTTGCCCGAGGGTCACCGGGGCGGATACATCGTGCGCACGCTGGCAGAAACGGCCTCGGACCAGGAATTTCTGGCTGACATTGCCTACCTCGACAAGCTGTGGGCGCGACTGCAGGAGCAGACCCGGACGATTGCCGCCCCCTCCCCCCTTTATGACGAGCTAAACATCAGCCTGCGCGTGCTGCGCGACTTCGTCAATGATGAGGTTACCCGCATCCTGGTTGACTCGCGCGAAACGTACCAGAGTATGCTCGCGTTCGCGCGCGATTACATCGCTGGCGTCGAGTCGCGTCTGAATCATTACGCGGGGGACCGGCCGCTGTTCGACCTGTACGGCGTGGAAGCGGAAATCGAGCGCGCGCTGTCGCGCCGCGTGGACCTGAAATCCGGCGGCTACCTGATCATCGACCAGACCGAGGCGCTGACTACCGTGGATGTAAACACCGGGGGCTTCACCGGCGGCCGCAATTTCGACGACACCATTTTCAAGACCAACCTGGAGGCAGCGCAGGTTATCGCCCGCCAGCTGCGGCTGCGCAATTTGGGCGGCATCATCATCTGCGACTTCATCGACATGGATAACCCGGAGCATCGGGGTGCGGTGCTGGAGGAATTCAGGAAGGCCTTAGCCCGCGACCATACGCGCATTTCTGTGAACGACTTCTCCCCGCTGGGCTTGATTGAGATGACACGCAAGCGCACCCGAGAGAGCTTGGCGCATGTGCTGTGCGAGCCTTGCCCCACCTGCCAGGGGCGAGGCGAAGTGAAGACCGCCCAGACGGTATGCTACGAAATCCTGCGCGAGATCGTGCGCGAGGCCCGCCAGTTCAACGCCCGCGAATACCGCATCCTGGCTTCGCAGCAGGTGATCGATCTGTTTCTGGACGAGGAATCGCAAAGTCTCGCGCAGACTTCAGATTTCATCGGCAAGCCGGTGTCGCTGCAGGTAGAAACGCTCTACACCCAAGAGCAGTACGACGTCATCCTGATGTAGTGCGGGGGACCGCCATGCAAAACGCATAAATTGTATTTGGTGTAATATCTTTTTCATGCCGTCCGGGCGGCACTTCGTTTAAAGAACCGGGATCCAAATGATAATAATTCAACGGGAGGAATTTCTATGGCTCTGCTGTTTTCCAAGACATCGCTAGGGGGGCTCACCCTGCAGAATCGCCTGGTCATGGCGCCAATGACACGCAATCGCGCCACCGGCAATGTGCCGAATGAGCTGATGATGGAGTACTACGTGCAACGTGCCTCTGCAGGCCTCATCGTCACCGAGGGCACTTCGCCCTCGCCCAACGGCCTCGGCTATCCGCGCATTCCAGGCATTTTCTCGCCCGACCAAATAGCCGGCTGGAAACGCATCGCCAATGCGGTGCACGACAAGGGCGCCAGGATATTCGTCCAAGTGATGCATTGTGGCCGCGTCGCGCACCCCCTCAACCTGCCGGCCGGCGGGCGTGTCCTGGCGCCTTCTGCCGTCTGGGCGGCCGGCGATATGTACACCGACGCCGAGGGCATGAAGCAAAATGCCATACCGGAGGCAATGAGCGAGGCCGACATCAAGATGGCTGTCCAGGAGTTTGGCCGGGCGGCAGAAAATGCCATCGCGGCAAAATTTGACGGGGTCGAATTGCACGGGGCAAACGGCTATTTGCTTGAACAATTCATCCGCCCGACCTCCAACCAGCGCACGGACCGCTACGGTGGGTCGATAGAGAACCGGGCTCGCTTCGTGCTCGAAGTAGTGGAAGCGGCAGTCACCGCGATCGGCAAGAACAGGGTCGGCATCCGCCTGTCCCCGTATGGGGTGTTCAACGACATGCCCCTGTATGACGAAATCGAGGCCGATTACAGATACCTCGCCCAGCAGCTCAATGCCCGAGGCATCCTTTACATTCACCTCGTCGATCACTCGGCGATGGGCGCGCCGGAAGTGCCCGATTCAATCAAGAAGGTGTTCCGCGACACGTTCAGGGGCTGCCTCATCCTGTCAGGCGGCTATGATGCAACCCGCGCCGAAAGCGACCTTGCCGCGCGGCGTAGCGACCTGATCGGGGTGGGCAGGCCCTTCCTTGCCAATCCCGACCTGGTCGAACGCTGGAAAAGCGGCGCCACAGTGAATGCACCGGACGTGAGCACGTTCTATACGCCGGGACCCAAGGGGTATACCGACTATCCGGCGCTAGCGTGAAGGGATTTCCTTCCGGCACAGGCTTTCGCATGGCACGCCGTCGTCGTTTGCGTCCAGCGAAATGACGCCGCAGCGCTCAAGGTAGTAGCGCGCTTCGGCGCAGGACTGCATTTGCGCACAATACCGCTTGCTCCCACAGCGATAGGGCTCCACCGGTTTCGCGAGCACGCCAGACACCTCCGCCTCGTGCAGCTTTCGCCAGCGCCACGGGGGCAGCGGGTCAGCGCGCGCCCATAGACCGCGTCGTGCCTCCCGTGCTTCTCGCTGAAGGGCGAGATAGGCCCTATTGCTGTGGTAGTTCGAATACTCCCACGCCATTCCCAGGCGCACTTGCTCCGCGTTTATGTCGGTCCCAGCGGCAGCAAGCCGCGCCACGAAGCGTCCGTACTTATCCAAGGCGCGGACAGCCACGCTTACGCGCCTTTTCAGCACCATGCCGGAAAGCGATAGCGCGGATTCGGCACCGCCCGGCTGCCCCTTTTCCGGGGCGTCGATGTCGGCGAGGCGAATCTTGACCGGCTTGCCGTCCACGCACCCGGTGGCGAGCGGCTCGCTGGCAGCACTGGGCTTAAGGCCGGCGCAGCGCAGCAGAGCCAGCACGGTGTCACCGTCTATCACGACGATGACCTTGGCGGAGATTTCCCGCGCATGCCCGGCCCCGGTCGCGAGAGCGAGCAGCGCCGCCGCCAGCAATCTGCGCATGAGCGCTCTAGGGCAGGAGAGCCTGGACCAGGCTTTTCACGAGGGCGAGGCACAGCAAGGTGTACCCAGCCGCCAGAATGTCGTCGAACATCACGCCCAGACCGCCGTGCCAGTGAATATCGAAGTGCCGGATGGGAGGCGGTTTCACGATGTCGAAAAAGCGAAACAGCGAGAAGGCGAGCACGTTCCAGAATATCGCGGCTGGCGTAGCGAACGAGCCGGCCATGGGGGTGAAGAACAGCACCAGCAAGAAGGCGACGATTTCGTCCCACACAATACCGCCGTAGTCCGATTCTCCCAGGACACGGCCGGTCTTGTCACAGACCATGACGCCGATGCCGAATGCCCACACCAGGATAATAAGGTAGAGCTTAAGGGTCATATGGGGCGCGAACGACAGCAGCCAGTACAGCGGGAAGGCCATAAGGGTGCCCATTGTGCCGGGTGCGCGCGGCGAAAGCCCGCTGCCGAAGCCGAAGGAAATGAAGTGCGCGGGATGGCTGAGTACGAACCGCCAGGAAGGTTGTACTTTCAACTCATGCGAAATGGTCATAGCCGGTTTCTTTCATGTGGATTGCGCCGCCGTCCGCCGCGTGCACCCGGAGGCCGCTGCCGCCCACGATTACTCCGATGGGCGTGAGCGGCACGTTGAGCCTGTCCGACAACTGCGCAATCTGTTCATGCTTGCCTGCGGGCGCGGTAAAACACAGTTCATAGTCGTCGCCGCCCGACACTGCGCAGTGCACCGCCAGATCGCGGGCTACGGCGGAAGCGCCGACCAGTGCCTGAACGTGCGGCGAAAGCGGCAATGCATCGAGACGAATTTCGGCACCCGTCTTCGAGCAGTCGAGTATGTGTCCGAGATCCGCCAGCAGCCCATCCGAAACGTCGATCATGCTGGTCGCCACCCCGCGCAGGGCCTGGCCCAGCGCCACACGCGGCTCCGGCCGGTGCAACTTCGTCGCACACTTGGTAAGGCCGTCCTGCTCCAGCCGCACCTTTCCTTGCAGGTGCGCCAATGCCAGCGCCGCATCCCCCAGGGTGCCGGATACCCAGATTTCGTCGCCCGGCCTTGCCCCGGCACGGCGCAAAGCGGCGCCTTGGGGCGTTTCGCCCATGATGGTCACACACAGGTTGAGGGGCCCGCGCGTGGTGTCGCCGCCGACCAGTTCCACGCCGTGCCGGTTCGCCAGCGCAAAAAATCCATCGCTGAATCTCTGCAGCCAGACCTCATCCACGCTGGGCAGGGACAGCGAGAGCAATGCCCAGCGCGGGGCGGCGCCCATGGCCGCCATGTCGGAAAGATTTACCGCCAGCGTCTTGTGGCCTAGCCCCGCCGGGTCGGCATCCGGAAAGAAATGGGTGCCGCTCACCAGCATATCGCTGGACACGGCCAGCTCCATGCCGGGGGCGACGCGGAGCAGGGCCGCGTCGTCACCCACCCCGAGTTCGGCACCGGGTGCAGCCCGGGTAAAGTACCGTCGAATCAACTCGAATTCTGTCATCCGGCCATGCCTCACGGCGCGGCTATCTGCGGGTGGCTTCCGCCGGACGCGCTTGTGCGGCCAGTTTGTCCAGCACGCCGTTGACGAATTTGTGGCCATCCGTGCCACCATAGGTCTTAGCCAATTCCACCGCCTCGTTGATGATCACGCGGTACGGCGTAGCCGGCTGCGACAGCAGTTCATAGGCGCCAAGCAGCAGGATGGAAAACTCCACAGGGCTGAGTTCGTCACCGGCACGATCCAAGTGCGGCGCCAACGCGGCCTCAAGCGTGGCGTGCTGGGCCAGCACGCCACGCAGCAGCCCATCGAACAACTCGGTGTCGTAGCGGCCGAGATTCTTTTCGTCTCGCATGCGCTGCTCGATCTGTGCCGCACCCGCCCCGGAAAGCCGCCACTGGTAGATTCCCTGCACAACCAGTTCGCGCGCGCGGTGGCGCGGACTCTTCGCAGGCCCCTTGGTCTTCGCGGTCGATTGTGTCACGGCAGCGCCTTCAGAAGGTTTGCCATCTCGATAGCCACCCGGGCGGCTTCCGCGCCCTTAACGCTCATCCGGTCCTCCGCCTGTTCATCGGTGTCAGTGGTGAGGATGGCATTGGCCACCGGCACGCCATTGCGCAGCTGCACCTCGCCGACGCCGCGCGCAGACTCGTTCGACACGACCTCAAAGTGGTAAGTGTCGCCACGGATCACCGCACCCAGGGCAATCAGCGCGTCGAACTTCCTTGCTTGCGCCATGCGCTGCAGCACCAGAGGAATTTCCAGTGCGCCCGGCACCGTCGCCAGCGTGATGTCGTCTTCGGCTACGCCCTGCTGCACAAGCTGCTCGCGGCACGCAGCCAGCAAGCCTTCGCACACCACCGGGTTGAAGCGGCTCTGTACGATGCCGATGCGCATCCCGGCGCCGTTCAGGTTTTGTTCCAGTTCTTTCATTTCTCTTCTTTCGCGTGACAATATCTCACCACTTCCAATCCGAATCCGGCCATGCTGGGCAGTTTGCGCGGCGTGGCAATCAGGCACATCCTGCCCACGTTGAGGTCGCGCAGGATCTGCGCGCCTATGCCATAGCTGCGCGGATCCCATTGTGCCGCGGTGTGCGCCTCGGGTTTGGCCGCTGCCCGCGCCAGTAAGTCCTGCGCGGTCTCGCCCCGATGCATCATGACCAGGACGCCGGCTGGCGCATTGCCGATGCAAGTCAGCGCGTCATGTACACTGGTGGAATTAGGGTAATGCGCCTGCTCCAGGAAGTCCAGCACCGATAGCGGCTCATGCACGCGCACCAACGTTTCCTGCTGCGGGCTGATCTCCCCCTTGACCAGCGCCAGGTGTGCGCTCTGCGTAGTCTTGTCGCGGTATGTCACCAGCTCAAATTCGCCGTAGGCGGTCTGCACACGGCGCTGAGCCACGCGCTCCACCAGTTTTTCCTGCTGGCTGCGGTACTCGATCAGGTCAGCAATCGTGCCTATCTTGAGGCCATGCACGCTGGCAAACTCGATCAGATCCGGCAAGCGTGCCATTTCGCCGTTGTCCTTGAGTATCTCGCAAATCACCGACGCTGGCGCGAGCCCGGCCAGCTGCGCCAGGTCGCATCCGGCCTCGGTATGCCCGGCACGCACCAGCACGCCTCCGTTCTGCGCACGCAGCGGAAAAATGTGCCCCGGCTGCACGATGTCGGCGGGCTTTGCATTCGGGTCCGCCGCCACTTGGACAGTGCGCGCACGGTCCGCCGCCGAGATGCCGGTGGTCACCCCTGTCGCCGCCTCGATGGACAGCGTGAAGTTGGTGCCGAGCGGTGACCGGTTATCGCGGACCATCAGGGGCAGATCAAGCTGCCGGCAATGGGCTTCGGTCAGGGTCAGACAGATCAGGCCGCGCCCGTGCTTCGCCATGAAATTTATTTTTTCCGGCGTGACGAATTCCGCCGCGAAAATCAGGTCGCCCTCATTCTCGCGGTCCTCTTCGTCCACCAGCACCACCATTCGTCCGGCGCGAATTTCGGCGATGATGTCCTGTATCGGTGCGATGTCGGTCATTTTGGTTAATTCCTGAACGGAATGGCTGGCAATGCCCCCGTGCAGCGTGGGTGTGGATGTAGGGGGCCAATTCTACCATTTCGGCATCGTCCACTCATCCCGGCCATGCAATTTTCGAGCAAGCGTCCGGCTCGAAATCACCCGGTGTTGATTCCGGCAAGAAGATGGCGTAGGGTGTACCGATGAACGCCGCTCCCGAAAATCCACATGCCGCGCGCGAAGCCCGGCAACTGCTGCGCGCGCACCGTTACGGCGCCCTCTGCACCTTGTCGAAGAAATTCGACGGCCACCCGTTTGGCTCCATCACCCCGTACCTGGTTGACCATGACGGGAGCATGCTCATTCTGATCAGCGCGCTGGCGGAACACACCAAAAATATCGTCGCCGACCCGCGCGTCAGCCTCATCACCCACAGCCAGGACAACCCCCACGTCCAGGCCCAGGGTCGCGTCACCGTGGTTGGCACGGCTCGCCTTGTACCGGAACGCCAGGATACCGGACGACGCTACCTGCGCCATTTCCCGGAGGCCAAGACCTACTTCGCCATGCACGACTTCTCCTTCTTCCGCATCGCGCCACGGGCCATCCGCTATATCGGTGGGTTCGGCAACATTCATTGGGTCAAGGCGGGGGCGTGTTCGGTGCCGGCGTATCCGCTCATCGAACAGGAGGATGAGGTGCTGGCCCACATGAACGCCGATCATTGCGATGCCCTGCGCAATTGCTGCGTCCGTTTTCACCGTTATGACGCGGACCGGGTTGAAATGCTGGGGATAGACTGCGACGGATTCGATGTCCGGGCTGATGATCGTGTCCTGCGCTTCGATTTCAAGGAGCCGGTGCTCGATGCGCAGCAAGCGCGAAGCGCGCTGGTTGAGATGGCGAGGGATACCGCATAACCATGGCCAGGCGTTACGCGATGACGGTCGCTGCCGATTCGCACAGTAAAGGCGTCCCCTTCTCCGCGAGGAAAAGGGGAGCAAGCTTGGCATTCGGCGGGCAGAACCCAGCAAGCGCTGAATAAGTCGCCATCACCGGCGGAGGCCGGTGTCCAGTTCATTAAAATCACCGGATTCCGGCCTTCGCCGGAATGAAAAATCGGGACTTAGTCAGCGTTTCCCTAGACCTGGGGGTGAGCCCTTTCCGCCCCCGCATGCAGCTTGTTCAGTGCGTTGAGGTAGGCCTTGGCCGAAGCCACGACAATATCCGTGTCCGCCCCCTGCCCATTGACCACCCTTCCGCCCTTGGCCAGGCGCACAGTCACCTCCCCCTGCGCATCCGTCCCGGTGGTGATGTTGTTTACCGAATATAACAGCAACTCGGTCCCGCTCTTGACGATCTGCTCGATCGCCTTGAAGGTAGCGTCCACCGGCCCACCGCCCTGGGCGTCGGCCTGATGTTCGCTGCTCCCCACGCTCATCACCACGCGCGCCACCGGAAGCTTGCCGGTTTCAGAATGCGCGCCCATGGCCACCAGACGGTAGTGGTCCGCCACCTGGGCTACCGCTTCGTCGCCCACCAAAGCTTGGATATCCTCGTCAAATATCTCGCTCTTGCGATCAGCCAGATCCTTGAACCGGGCAAAGGCGGCGTTGAGCGCTTCCTCGCTCGGGAGCACAATGCCGAGCTCCTGCAGCCGGGTGCGGAAGGCGTTGCGTCCGGAGAGTTTGCCCAGCGTGAGTTTGTTGGTGCCCCAGCCGACGTCTTCGGCGCGCATGATTTCGTAGGTCTCGCGGTGCTTGAGCACACCATCCTGGTGAATTCCGGATTCATGAGCGAAGGCGTTCGCGCCAACGATGGCCTTGTTCGGCTGGACCGGATAGCCGGTTATGCTGGAGACCAGCTTGGAAGTCGGGACGATCTGCTGGGTATTGATGCGCGTATCGCAGGTGAATACGTCGCGGCGCGTCTTTACCGCCATCACGATTTCTTCCAGGCTGGCGTTGCCTGCACGTTCGCCCAGCCCATTGACGGTGCATTCCACCTGGCGCGCGCCGTTCATCACGGCGGCCAGTGAGTTCGCGACCGCCATGCCGAGGTCGTTATGGCAGTGCGTAGACCACACGACCTTGTCCGAGCCTGGCACGCGGCCGATCAATTCCCTGATGCGGTCGCCCCACAGGGCAGGCAAGCTGTAGCCCACAGTGTCGGGGACGTTCAGCGTCTTGGCCCCGGCCTTGATCACGTCGCCGAAGATGCGCACCAGGAAGTCCATGTCAGAACGCACGGCATCCTCGGCGGAAAACTCCACGTCATCGGTGTATTCCAGCGCGAGCTTCACTGCCTTGACGGCGCTTTCCACAACCTGGTCCGGTGTCATGCGCAGCTTCTTCTCCATGTGGATGGGGGATGTGGCGATGAAGGTGTGGATGCGGCCAGACCTGGCGGGTTTGATCGCCTCGCCCGCTGCACGCACGTCGCGCTCGTTGGCGCGCGCCAGCGAGCACACCGTGGAATGCTCCACGACGCGCGCGATGTCCCGGATGGCCTCCGCGTCACCGGAGCTGGCGGCGGCAAAGCCGGCCTCAATCACGTCCACGCCCAGCTTCTCCAACTGGCGCGCAATGCGCAATTTCTCTTCCTTGGTCATGGACGCGCCGGGGCTCTGCTCGCCGTCGCGCAAGGTCGTGTCGAATATGATTAACTGGTCGGTCATGATGTCTGGCTCCAATGCAATTGCTTGACTTGCGGCCATCACGCGGATGCCGCCTGCTTTAAAAACGATTTTGGGGAGGGAGATTAGCGCGCGCGGCGCAGCTTCAGCGCCGCCAGCAGGCTGAAGGTGGAGTGCAACTGAGAAATGTGCCGGGAGAAGTGCATGGGTGCGACTATAGCGGGTTTCCCTGGCGCGTGCAACGTGGTTGCATCGGCATGGACTGATGGCAGGCCGTTCCGACGGATTACTTGCGGCAGGCACGTGCCCTCCGTCACCTGGCTCACCATTTGACGATTTTGGTTAAATATCCCAGCTAACCCCCTTTTTATATTGCAAAAAAAAAGGAATAGTGCAAAAATGCGCCAAGCTTGCGCGCGGTATCCGAAGAATCCAAGGCAAAGGGTAGAAGAAAATGACAATCCAGTACAAGATTTGGACGTTGGCGTTGATATCCTGTCTGGTTGCGGCATCTGCGATGGCAGACGACAGCGAAGGGGCTTACGTCTTCATCAGCGGGGGTGAGGCCTTCATGCGCAATGCGTGCATGTCCCCGGTCATCCCCAGCGGCACCTCCTGCGTCGAGAGAAACGTTGCGTTCCGGGGCGGGCTCGGCTATCAGTACACCTCGATGTGGGGACTTGAAGCGAGTTACGGCCAGTTCGGATACGCCAGCACAGGCGGCACCGCAACCTTTCCGGCCCCGGTGGGCCCCGGGAATTACTCCTGGCAACTGAAAGCGCTGGGCATTGCCATTCAGGCAGTTGCCACGCTGCATATGACGGACGACTTTTCCGTACTTGCCAAGTTTGGCGTGGCCCGAGTCGAATACGACGAGTTTCTGGGCGTCCAGGCCAGTACCTCCCCGACCGGCAGCTGGTATTACTCGCCCGTGGTCAACGACAAGAGAAACACGGCCGCCCTTGCAGCCGGGATTCAATACGATGTCACGCCACACGGCTCTGTCCGCCTGCTGGTCGAAAGCTGGGGGTCGGCCGACATCTACCGCATTTACGGCTCGACCACCAAAGTGCGACTCGTAACCGGCTCCGTGGGGTTGATGTACCACTACTGAGTTCTTCCGGGCAGGGCGCTCGCGCGGCACGATGCCGGACGATTGCCGTCATCTAACCCCGTGGATGGTGCTCGGCATGCAACCGTTTCAGCCGCTCGCGCGCCACGTGGGTATAGATCTGGGTGGTGGAGATGTCCGCGTGTCCCAGCAGCATTTGGACCACGCGCAAATCCGCACCATGGTTCAGCAAATGCGTAGCGAAGGCATGCCGCAGCGTGTGCGGCGACAGAGGTTTGTGCAGGCCACCTTGCGCCGCATGTTTCTTGATAAGGTACCAGAACATTTGCCTCGTCATGCCTTCGCCGCGATGCGTGACGAACAGCACGTCGCTCAACCTTCCTGCGAGCAGGGGGGGACGTGCCTCGCTCAGGTAACGCCGGATCCAGTCCAGCGCCTCCTCGCCCAGCGGGACCAGACGCTCCTTGCTGCCCTTGCCCATTACGCGCACCACACCCATGTCCAAACTCACTTGCGCGACATTAAGGCTGACCAGTTCTGACACGCGCAGGCCCGTCGCGTACAGCACCTCGAGCATGGCGCGGTCGCGCAAGCCCAGTGGCGTTTGTGAATCCGGCGACTCGAGCAGCAACTCGACATCCTGCTCGGTCAGGCTCTTGGGAAGGCTGCGCGGCAGCTTGGGGGTGGCGATCTGCTGGGTGGGATCGGCGGCGATTCGGTTCTGGCGCAGCAAATACCGGAACAACCGCTTGAGGCTGGAGATGGCGCGCGACGTCGACGTAGCCTTGGCTTTCTCGCCGCCGACCAGGTGTGCAAGAAAGCCCTGAATGTCGGCGTGCGTGGCCTCCGGAATGGAAACGCCCCGCTCCCCCTCGATCCATACCGCAAATTTGTTCAGATCACGCCGGTAGCTTTCCAGCGTATTGCGCGACAATCCGTCTTCCAACCAGAGGCTATCGACGAACTCATCGAGCAATTCTGTATTGCTCAAACGACACCTTCATGCGCCAGCAGCCAGCGCTTGATGTCCAGCCAATACCCATCCCGGTGGTTGGCAAATCCGCCAATTCCGGACTTGCCCACGACACGGTGGCAGGGAATAACGATGGGTATGGGATTGGCCCCGCATGCCTGCCCGACGGCAAGCGGACTGGAATGCAGCCGCGCAGCGATCTCGCCGTAGGTCCGTACCTGGCCGCGCGGTATGGCACGCATCGCGCCCCATACCTTTGCCTGGTGCGCCGTGCCGGCTGGGGCGACGGGGAGGTCGAAACAAAAGTCTGCATCGCCCAGGTATGCCGTGAGCTGCCCGCACACCCTGCGCGCGAGTGCGTTGCAGGGTGCCAAAGCAGGTGCACCGGGCGGCAGGAAGTCGATGCCGGTCAATTCCTCTTCCGAGCAGCGGATCCCGAGCACTCCGAAGGGGACTTTCAATTTTGCCTGGTATTCCATGCTGGAATAATAGCGCAAATGGAAAACGGGAGGCATCGCCTCCCGTTTTTTGATCCAACGACAGCCTTGCCGCTTATTCTTCGGCAGTGCGCACTGCCAGTTTTTCCTTGATGCGTGCGGACTTGCCGGAGCGGTCGCGCAGGTAGTAAAGCTTGGCGCGGCGTACGTCGCCCTTGCGCTTCACGTCGATGCTGGCGATGCTGGGCGAATAGGTCTGAAAAGTCCGCTCCACGCCTTCGCCGGCGGAGATTTTGCGCACGATGAAGCTGGAATTCAGCCCTTTGTTGCGTTTGGCGATCACCACACCTTCGTAGGCCTGCACGCGCTTGCGCTCGCCTTCGACGACGTTCACGTTGACGACCACCGTGTCGCCGGGGGCGAAATTCGGGATCGTTTTGCCCAGGCGGGCAATCTCTTCCTGTTCAAGTTGCGCAATCAGATTCATTTCGTTTCCTCTTGTTGTGCGGAAGCTTGTTCCTGCTGGTACTCAGCCAGCAGCCGAGCCTCCTGTTCTGTTAACTGGCGCTTAGCCAGCAAATCCGGGCGACGTTCCGCAGTCCTGCCTAAGGCCTGCTTCAGTCGCCACTTCTCTATCTCGGCGTGGTGGCCGGACATCAATACGTCCGGAACCGCCTCACCGCTATAAACCTCGGGCCGCGTGTAGTGCGGACAATCCAGCAGGCCCTGCACAAAGGAATCCTGCTGCGCCGATGCGTCGTCACCCAACACACCGGGGATCTGCCGCACCATCGCGTCTATCAGCACCATTGCCGCCAGTTCGCCACCGGACAACACGTAGTCGCCGATGGAAATCTCTTCATCCACCTGCCGCCTTATCAGACGTTCGTCGACGCCTTCGTAGCGGCTCGCCAGCAGAATCAATCCCCCGCCTCGCGCCAGCAGTTCCTTCACCACTTCGTGGGTCAGCACCCTGCCTTGCGGTGACAGATGCACCACCCGGCTTTTCGCGATACCCGCCGCAGCCTGTGCCGCCTTGGCCGCGCCGATGGCCTTTTCCAGCGGCTCCGCCAGCATCACCATCCCGGGCCCGCCGCCGTAGGGGCGGTCATCTATGGTGCGGTAGTTGTCGGTCGTAAAATCCCTGGGATTCCACGTCTGCAACCCGAATTTGCCATGCTCCGCTGCGCGCCGCGTCACGCCGTATCGCGTGACTGCCTCGAACATTTCCGGGAACAGGGTGATGACATCGAATCTCATGCCACTCAGTAATCCGCCTGCCAGTCCACCCGGATTAATTTCCCCGCCAGGTCCACCTGGCGGATCGCCGATTCGATGAAGGGGATGAGTATTTCGCCCTTCGCGCCAGCGACGCACAGAACCTGGTTGGCGCCGGTGTCCTGCAGGCTGTCCACCACCCCCAGGCACTCGTCGCCCAGATTACGCACCTCCAGGCCTATCAGGTCGCTCCAGTAATACTCGCCCTCGTCCGGCGGAGGCATGCGGTTGCGCGGTATCGCGATCAGCAGCCCCTTGTATCTTTCCGCAGTGTTGCGGTCGTGGCAGCCCATCAGCTGCGCGACCAGGCCCCTGCCGTGAACGGTGCTTTTCAGCACATCCAGTTCGCGCCAGCCCTGCTTCTCATTGCCCAGCCACCAGGTGCGATAGCCCGCCAAGCTATCCATCTGCCCCGTGTAAGGCTGAACCCTGATCCAGCCCTGTATGCCTTGCGCGCCCACCACGCGCCCCATGATGACCATGGGGCTTTGCTCGTCAGGCCCGGATGTCGTCAAGCTTGGGCTGCGGCACCGGCGCGCTTGACCAGCTTTGCGACGGCGTCGCTCAGCTGCGCACCCTTCTCTTGCCAGTGCGCCACGCGATCCATCTGGATGCGCATGCCGTCCGGCCCTTCCGGGGCAACCGGATTGTAGAAGCCGATGCGCTCAATGAAGCGGCCGTCTCGGCGGTTGCGCGAATCCGCCACCACCACGTTGAAGAACGGCCGGTTCTTGGAACCGCCGCGCGAAAATCGAATAATGACCATGGTTAACCTGCCTGAGTAAATTGACCAGCAACGCCAAAGGGCGAGAATTTTACGCTATTTTGCCCGGAGATGGCAAGCTGCCTGCCAAACCGGCGGAAAGGGCATGCCCCGCCGGCTTTGGGGATACCGTGCGGCTACAAATGGTCCAGGATATCCCAGGCCCGCAGTAGCTGCCTCGACTTTTCCGGGTCGGTGGCACGGGTTTCCTCAATTATCATGAAAACGGCCTGCCTCAACTCGAGCGATGTAGCGCATTTCTCGACCTTTTCGAGAAACAGGGCGGATCGCAATTTGAACAAATCAATCAGCGCCGCCGACATTTCCCGCCTGGCCGCCTCAACGGAAACAGGCATGCCACACAGGTCTTCGTCGGTGCTGGTCTTGAAGCGTCGCATTGATTTGCTCAACGCAGTGGCCGTTACGGCCGCGTGTCGCCGAACTGCACCGCCTCAATTTCCATCAGCAGATCTGCGCGGCAGATGTCGGACCGCAGGTACACGGACCTGTCGCCGGCACCCAGAACGTCCTGGACCTGCTCGCGTACTCGTTCCATATCCTGCGCGTGGCGGACGTAAATCTTCAGCTCCATATGCCCGTCCGCCGTACCAGCCAAGCCGGCCTGGTCCAGCAGGATGCGGATGTTGTGCATGGTCTCGACGGCCTGCCGCCCCACGTTGCCCTCGTGCAGGGTCTCGTGCCCGACAATGCTGGCGGTTCCGGAGACAAACAGGCACGGACGCCGCCCCGACGTCGTTTGCATGGCGCGCACGAAGATCGGACTGCGCGGCCCGTAGCGCTCCGGATAGCGGTATGCGGCGACCTGACGCGGATTGTCAATCGGCTTGCCAGGCTCGCTTGACGCAAGGAAATAGATGACCATCGGTCCGCCGTCGCAGCCCAGGACGCTGGCAGCGGGCACGTTGTCCGCGCTGATGTCACGTCCGCTAGCGACGTAGGCTTCATGCCTGCCCTTATTGAAGCAGCGGTAGCGTTCCAGCCCATCCTCGGGCTGATTGATGCGTGGCAGATAGTTCCAGACGCGCAGCAAGCTTCTGCAGCGCTGGCGATCCAGGAAGGAAAAAATCTCGAGATAGGCTTGCCGGGACAGGGCTTCCAGCGTGGCGTCCGCCGTCTGTTCCAGCCGCATGGCACCGAACAGCACTTCCCCGTCCGTATGGGCGGCGATATTCCCCGCGCCGCAAGGAATTACCGGCCGGCTGCTCGTCCAGACCTCAAAACTTGCGCCCCCGCTTCCGAGGACCGGGATATCCACCAACACGGGCGCTGGCAGCATGGGCTCGCCGGTGACTCCCTTAGCGGCGCCGAAAGCGACCAGCCCCAGAACACGACCCTTGTGCTCCTCCAGGTAAGCGGGTACCGCTTCGGCGCCGAGGTAGGCGAGATCCAGTGCGCCAGGCATACTAACCCGCCGCGCCCCGACGCATCGAGCAACCCAGCGCCGGCATGGCGGGCACGAAACGATTCCCGTGCTTACAGGTCGGCAAGCCGCACCGGCCCCATGTCATGATGCTGCTGCCGTGAACGAATTCATGAAGACACCGTCGTAAGTGCGGTATGGCGCATTACCGATGCAGCACCACTTCCATCACGAACTTGCTGCCCACATAGGCGAGCAGCAAGAACACGAAGCCGCTCACGGTCCAGCGAATTGCCGTGCGTCCGCGCCAGCCGTAAAAATGATGCCCTGCAAGCAGCACCGCGAACACCACCCAGGACACAAAGCCGAACAGCATTTTGTGGCTGAATTGCCAGGGCTTGCCGAACAACTCCTCGGAAAACGCCATGCCGGAGGCGAGGCTCAGGGTCAGCAGCGAAAAGCCGGCGACGATAATGCGGAACAGCAGCGCCTCCATGGTGAGCAGCGGGGGCAGGTTCTGCAGTACCTTGGGCAGGATGGCGTGGTGCAGCCGCCTTTCCATCAGCGACATCAGTCCGGCATGCAGTACGGCAATGGTAAAAAGACTATAAGCCAGCATGGAAACGATGATATGGGCCTCAAACACCAGCGACGTAGTCTTGGGTTGCATATGCGGCGCGGGAAACAGCACCGGCAGCAGGGCACCCGCGGCAGCCAGCGGCAGCACCAGGGTTTGCAGGCTGACGATCGGATAGAAGAAGCGCGCCACCCAGTACACCAGCATGGTCAGCCACAATATCAGCGACAGTGAATAGACCAGGCCGAAATTCATCTGGCCGGCCGTAAACAAGCTCAAGTACAGCAGGTATCCCTGGAGCGCCAGCGGGATCAGCACCGCATGGTTGACCATACCCTGCCCCAGTTCATCCATCCGCCCGGCGGCCAGCGCCCGCCAGAAATAGATGGCGAGCGCCGCATACACCAGAAAAGTTGCCAGATAGAGTGAAAGATTCGACATCGCGGCCAAAAATGTTTTAGACTTTACCGATTTTACACCATCTCCCCGGCAGAACACAGGAGCACGGGACGCTAGCATGCTGGACAACCTAACCCAACGCCTTTCCGGCGTCATCAAGAACCTGCGCGGGCAGGCACGGCTGACTGAGAGCAACGTTCAGGACGCCCTGCGCGAGGTGCGCATGGCGCTGCTCGAGGCGGACGTGGCGCTGCCCGTCGTTAAGGAGTTTACCGCACAGGTAAAACAGGCTGCGCTCGGCCAGGAAGTGATCGGCAACCTGAATCCGGGCCAGGCACTGGTCGGCGTGGTGCACCGCGAATTGACGCGACTGATGGGCGAGGCCAACGTCGGGATCAATCTCGCCACGGTTCCGCCCGCCGTGATCCTGATGTCCGGCTTGCAGGGCGCAGGCAAGACCACCACCAGCGGCAAACTTGCCAAGCTGCTGCGCGACCAACTGAAGAAAAAGGTCCTACTGGTCAGCTGCGACGTCTACCGCCCCGCGGCCATCGAGCAGCTGCGTACGCTGGCGCAGCAATTGGAGATCGACTTCTTCGCCTCGGACGCCAGCCAGAAGCCGCTGGACATTGCACGTGCCGCGCAGGACTACGCCAAGAAGCACTATCACGACGTGCTGATCGTGGACACGGCAGGTCGTCTCGCCGTGGACGAGGCGATGATGGACGAGATAAAGGAGCTCCACGCCGCGCTCGACCCCGTGGAAACGCTGTTCGTAGTGGATGCGATGACCGGCCAGGACGCCGTAAATACGGCGAAGGCATTCGGCGATGCGCTGCCCCTCACCGGAGTCATTCTCACCAAGCTGGACGGCGATGCACGCGGCGGCGCGGCGCTGTCGGTCCGCTACATTACCGGCAAGCCGATCAAGTACATCGGCGTAAGCGAGAAGATGACCGGCCTCGAGGCCTTCCATCCCGAGCGTATGGCCTCGCGCGTGCTTGGCATGGGCGACGTACTGTCGCTGATTGAGGAGGCGCAACGTGAAGTCAATGTCGCCGAAGCGGAAAAGCTGGCAAAGAAGGTGCAGAAAGGCGAAGGCTTCGACCTCAACGACTTCAGGATGCAGATCGCCCAGATGCGCAAGATGGGGGGGGTGTCCGCCATGATGGACAAGCTCCCCGCGCAACTGTCTCAGGCCGCCCAAGGCAGCAAGGTCGACGACAAGCAGGTAAACCGGCTGGAGGCGATCATCAACTCCATGACCCCGCAGGAGCGCGCCCATCCCGAGCTCATCAAGGCGTCGCGCAAGCGCCGCATCGCCTCGGGTGCGGGCGTGCAAGTGATGCATGTAAACCAGCTGCTCAACCAGTTCGAGCAAGCCCAAAAAATGATGAAGATGTTCAGCAAGGGCGGCCTGGTTAAGATGATGCGCGGCATGAAGGGCATGTTGCCGGGCTTGGGCCGTTAGCATACTGCACCGCAGCCGTTTTCACTCTTGGACTTTTATTTCAGCATGACCATCAAAGCCATCATATTCGACGTGGACGGCACGCTTGCCGATACCGAAGACGGACACCGGATTTCGTTCAACAAAACCTTTGCCGAGAACGATCTTCCCTGGAACTGGGATGTCGCGCTGTACGACAAGTTACTTAAGGTCACTGGCGGCAAGGAACGCATCAAGTACTTCGTCGACAGCTTCCTGACCGGCTATACCAAGCCCGCGGATTTCGACGAATTCGTCAAGCACCTGCACAAGGTAAAAACCGCACATTACACCGCGATGCTGCGTGAAGGACACATCCCTTTACGCCCCGGCATCAGGCGATTGATCCTGGACGCTCACGCGGCAGGCGTCACCCTCGCCATTGCCACCACCACCTCTCCAGAAAACGTATCCACCCTGCTGGAAGTCGGCCTGGGCAAAAACTGGGCGGACTATTTCGCCGCCAACGGCTGTGGCGACATCGTTCCGAACAAGAAGCCCGCGCCGGACATTTATTTCTGGGTTTTGGACAAACTTGGGCTTCCGCCGGGGGACTGCATTGCCCTGGAGGACTCCATCAATGGCCTGCGCTCCAGCCTGGCGGCGGGCATCAAAACATACGTCACCACCAACCACTACACTCGCAACCAGGATTTCACCGGCGCAGCGGCAGTTTTTGACGACCTGAGCGACCTGGCGACGTTCTACCGCACTACCGGCCTCCCTCTTCCCAAACATCCGCCAAGCAGATAGGATTCGCCTGTACGTGGGGACGTAGCTCAGCTGGGAGAGCGTCGCGTTCGCAATGCGAAGGTCGGGAGTTCGATCCTCCTCGTCTCCACCACCCCACACTTGTGGCAAACAACATAAAACCATAAACGCCACGTGGATATTAAGGTAAACCGAAATTAAGCCCGCGATATCAGAGTTGCTCGGATTCCGATCGTCATGGATGGCTCCCAGCCTCGCGATGGGTATCCTTCTGCTGCTCGCTGCCTTTTCCCAGCACTGGATCGTCAGCTATTTCGAGTCGCAGATTACCAGCGAAATGAAATTCCGCTCGGCAGAACTTGCCGACGGCCTGATTAACGGCATGAACATGCTGATGATCACCGGCCAGATCAGCGACCCCGAAAATCGCAAGCTGCTTCTGCGCAAGATGGCGGATTCCAAGGGCGTGGATGAATTGCGCATCATCCGCGCCAAGCAGGTTCAAGACCAGTTCGGTCCCGGCCTGCCTATCGAACAGGCTCAGGATGAACTGGACCGCAAGGCAATTGAGGCCAAAGCTCCGGTCTATGCCATCAATGAGCTGCCCGATGGCAAGCGCGAGTTCCGGAGCGTTATACCGTTCATTGTCAGCAAGGATTTCCGCGGCACCAACTGCCTGAACTGCCACCACGTCGAGGTGGGCAGCGTAAATGGGGCAGCCAGCATTCTGCTGAACATGGACGAAGCGGACGCGAGGATCGCACGGGTCAAGCGCTGGGTGTGGGCAGGCGACGCCATCCTGATCCTGATGCTGGCCATGATCATGGTCTGGAGAAAGGTGGACCGGCGTATCCAGACCTTGGCCAATTACGATTCCGTGACCGGCCTGCCGAACCGCAACCTGCTGCATGACAGGGTGTCCCAGGCCATCTACTTCGCTCGTCGCTACGATAAGATGGTCGCCCTCCTGTTCATCGACCTAGATGATTTCAAGGTGGTGAATGACAGCCTGGGCCACAACGTCGGCGACCAGTTGCTTAGGGAACTGGGAAAGCGGCTCGCGGGCTGCGTGCGGGAGGTGGACTCGGTGGCGCGGCTGGGCGGAGACGAATTTGTCATCGTGGCCACCAATATCTCGCAACGCGACGACGTCGTGCTCATTGCAGAAAAGGTGCTCGAGTCTCTCGCGATGCCATTTGTGCTCGAAGGCCGGGAGGTGTTCATCTCCTCCAGTATCGGAATTGCGAGCTTCCCCAAAGACGGATCGGACGAGGTCACCCTGCTGAAAAACGCCGACTCCGCGATGTACCACGCCAAGGAACGCGGCAAGGGCAACTACCAGTTCTATGCCGCAGAAATGAACCAGATGGCGCTGGAAAGACTCTCCTTGATCAATGACTTGCACCGTGCGCTGGAAAGGGGGGAATTCGTCCTGCACTACCAGCCGCAGGTCAACCTCAAGAGCCGCAAGATTACCGGAGTGGAAGCATTGATCCGCTGGCAGCACCCCCAAAGCGGTATGGTTCCGCCACTGAAATTCATTCCGATCGCGGAAGAAACAAGGCTCATCCTGCCGATCGGCGAATGGGTATTGCGCACTGCCTGTGCCCAGGCCGTGGAATGGCACAAACAGGGGTTTGAAATCACTGTGGCGGTCAATATTTCCGCCCTCCAGGTTGAGGAGCATCGGCTGGTGGAACTGGTCGATGACGCCCTGCGCCAAACCGGAATAGAGCCGAAGTATCTGGAACTGGAACTGACCGAAAACATCCTGATCGAACGGCCGGACGCGACCTACAAGATATTCCAGCAGCTACGGGAAAAGGGAGTCCGGCTTGCCATTGACGATTTCGGTACCGGCTATTCTTCGCTCAGTTACCTGACCAAGCTTCCGATAGACAAGCTCAAGATAGACCGCTCGTTTGTGCGCGACATCGCCGACGACGCAGACGACTGCGCCATCGTCGAGGCCATCATTTCCATGGCGCACAGCCTGCGTCTGAAGGCGATCGCCGAGGGTGTGGAATCCCCTGCACAGGTGGAACTCCTGCAGCGCCTGAATTGCGACGAGATGCAGGGATACTTGTTCAGCAAGCCCCTGCCACGCGAGGAACTTGGCGCCAAACTGGCGCAAAATGCGCGCGACGCCTAGGTGCTGGGTGCAACACGAGCCCCGCGCATTGTAGAATTGGCGCATTCAATGAGCAGGAGCCTTTCATGTCGAACAAGCAAATCATCCAGACGCCCGACGCGCCCGCCGCCATCGGCACCTATTCGCAAGCGGTGCGCGTAGACGACACCGTTTATCTTTCCGGCCAGATTGGCCTTGATCCGTCGACCATGCAACTGGCAGACAGCACGGAGGGCCAGATTCACCGCGTGTTCCAGAACTTGCGCGCGGTCGCTTCCGCCGCCGGCGGCAGCCTGGATGACGTGGTCAAGCTCAACATATACCTGACCGACCTGGCGCATTTCGCCAAGGTGAACGAGATCATGGCCACCTATTTCCGCCAGCCCTATCCGGCCCGGGCGGCGATTGGCGTTGCCGCGCTGCCGCGCGGCGCGCAGGTCGAAATGGACGGCGTGCTGTTTTTGCATGATTAATCCCGCGCCAACGTGCCCTCCCAGCCCACTGCCAGCCTGAGCGGCATCCCCAAGGCGACCCTCGGCAAACTGGAAAGACTTGGCATCCGCGACCGCTTCGGCCTGGTTCTGCACTTACCGCTGCGTTACGAGGACGAGACCCGGCTGGCCCGCATTGGGTCGCTTGCGCCCGGCATCACGGCGCAGGTGGAGGGGGAGATCATCCACAGCGAAGTGGCATTCCGGCCGCGCCGCAGCCTGATCTGCCAGTTGCAGGATGAGAGCGGCATTCTGCACCTGCGGTTCCTGAATTTCTATCCAAGCCAGCAGAAACAGCTGGCCGTTGGCAAGCGCATCCGTGTCCTGGGCGAAGCGCGCATGGGATACTTCGGCATCGAGATGGTGCATCCGAAGTGCCGAGCCGCTGGCGAGGGCGTACCGCTCAAGCAATCGCTCACCCCCGTATATCCGACCACCGCGGGTCTCCCGCAGGCCACGCTCGGCAAATACATACGTGCCGCGCTCGGCGACGTGGAATTGGCCGATACCTTGCCCCGCACCCTGCTGGAGCGGCTTGGGCTGCCGTCGTTCGCCGACAGCGTGCAGCTGCTGCACAACCCGCCGCCCGACGTTTCCGAGGATGAGCTGGCCGAACGCGCACACCCGGCCTGGGTTCGCATCAAGTTCGACGAACTGCTGGCACAGCAGCTTTCCATGCGCGTGCACTATCGCCAAAGGCGCGGCCGCAACGCCCCCTGTTTGCCCGCGCAGGACCGCTATACCCAGCAGCTGCTTAAGTCGCTTCCCTTTTCGCTGACTTCAGCACAACGGAAAGTCCTGTGCGAAATCAGCGGCGACCTGGAGCAGCCGCATCCGATGCAGCGCCTGTTGCAGGGCGATGTCGGTTCCGGCAAGACGGTCGTCGCAGCACTCGCCGCGCTGCAGGCCATCGAAAACGGCTATCAAACGGCATTGATGTCGCCCACCGAAATCCTCGCAGAGCAGCATTTTCTCAAGCTGCGCGACTGGCTCCAGCCGCTGGGGATCACGCCGGTATGGCTCGCTGGCAGTCTCAAGAAGAAGGACAAGCAGGCGGCAGCCGAGCGCATTGCGGCAGGCAGCACCCAGCTGGCCATAGGCACCCACGCGCTGTTTCAGGACACAGTCGAATTCGCCAGGCTGGGGCTGGTGATCGTGGACGAACAGCACAAGTTTGGCGTCCAGCAGCGCTTGGCGCTGCGCAACAAGGGGCTGGAACCGCATCAGCTGATGATGAGCGCCACCCCCATTCCCCGGACCCTGGCAATGAGCTACTACGCCGACCTGGACGTGTCGGTCATCGACGAACTGCCGCCGGGACGCACACCTGTTGTCACCAAGCTGGTGAACGACGCGCGGCGCGAGGAGGTGTTCGAGCGCGTGCGGGCCGCATGCCTCGAAGGCCGTCAGGCGTACTGGGTGTGCCCGCTGATAGACGAGTCAGAATCGATGGAAATCGAGCTGCAGACGGCCATCGATACCTGTGACACCTTGCGCTCCGCGTTCCCGGAACTCCACGTCGGACTTGTCCACGGCAGGCTTGCGCCCGCTGAGAAGGCGGCCATCATGGCGGCCTTCAAATCCGGGGACATCGACCTGCTGGTGGCCACCACCGTGATCGAGGTCGGCGTAGACGTGCCCAATGCCAGCCTGATGGTGATTGACCACGCGGAGCGCATGGGGCTGGCACAGCTACACCAGTTGCGCGGGCGCGTCGGGCGCGGCGCGGCCCACAGCGCGTGCATCCTGCTTTACCAGCAGCCACTGTCGGAACTGGCGCGCGCACGGTTGAAGATAATCTACGAGCATACCGATGGCTTCGAGATCGCACAGCACGACCTGCGCCTGCGGGGCCCCGGAGAACTGCTTGGGGCGCGCCAGAGCGGCGTCCCCATGCTGCGCTTCGCCGACGTCAGCGCGGACGCAGAACTGCTCAACAGCGCGCGCGTGGTTGCGGAGGAGCTGCTGCGCGATGCACCGGAAGCCGCACAAGCGCATCTGGGGCGCTGGTTGGCGAGCAGGCACGACTTTCTGCGTGTGTGAGATGTCTCCGCGACACGTAGCACCTATGCGCCGTGTGTCAACGCATCAGCCACCTCAGCAGCCATTTCTGTATCGGCTTGCCGTATGGCGGATAGACGAGTCTCATGGAATTCAGCCTGCCCTTGCTCATGATCGATTTTGGCTTTGACATGGTCAGGAAGCCCTCGCGCCCATGATAGTGCCCCATGCCGGAATGGCCGATGCCACCGAAGGGCAGGTCATCCACACCAACCTGGATCAGCGCCTCGTTGATGCACATCGAGCCGGAATGGGTGTGGGTCGTGACCCTGTCCTGCAGCGCCCGGTCGTAAGTGAACAGGTAGAGCGACAAGGGGCGCGGCCGTTTGTTCACGTAGTCGAGCGCTTCCTCGATCGTGTCGTAGGGCACCACAGGCAGGATCGGCCCGAACAACTCCTTCTGCATGATGACCATCTCTTCCGTCACCTCAGTCACCAGATACGGGGGCATGCGGAAGGTACCATCGCTGATTACCTCATCGCTGACGCATTCTATGCGCGCCCCTTTTCCCGCCGCATCCTGCAGCCAATCGTGCAGCAGTTGATAGGCGCGCGCGTTGACGATGCTGGTGTAGTCCCCGTTGCCGTTGACGGTGGGATACATTTTCCTGAAGGTATCCTTGTAGAGCCGGATGAAAGGCTCTAATTTGGCGCGCGGAAGCAACACATAGTCCGGTGCAACGCAGGTTTGCCCCCCGTTCAGCGACTTGGCGAAGCACAGACGGTCCATAATGTCTTCCAGCGGCATGTCGTCTGCAATGATTGCCGGCGACTTGCCGCCAAGCTCCAGCGTGACCGGGGTCAGGTTTTCCGCGGCCGCGCGCATCACTTGTCGGCCTATCGGCGTGGAACCGGTGAACATCAGGTGATCGAAGGGCAGCCTGGCGAATGCGGCAGCAACGTCCGCCCCGCCGGTGACCACGGCAACTTGCGCTTCGGTAAAGCCCGGCCCCAGCATATCCTTGATCAGCGCAGCCGTTGCCGGCGTATGTTCCGACATTTTCAGCATCACGCGGTTGCCGGCGGCCAGGGCGGTGGCCAGGGGCACCATGGAAAGCGTCACCGGATAGTTGAACGGAACGATGATGCCGACCACCCCCAGGGGCTGGTAGACGACGCGCGCGGTGGCTGGCAAGAAATGCAGCCCAAGTCTGCGCCGGCTCGGCTTCATCCAGCGCCGCAGGTGCTTCAGGGTATAGCCAATGTGGTGCACACTGGGCATGACCTCGGCGAGCAGCGATTCGTGGAAGGAATGTGCCGTAAAGTCGGCGTTGATGGCCCCGGCGATGGCTTCCTGGCGCTCCAGCAGCAACGTCCGCAGCGTGGCGAGGTCCCGCTTGCGTACTTCCAGGCTCGGGAAGGGAGATTGCGCGTAAGCTTGCCGTTGCAGAGCAAAGACGGACGCCATGCGGGCCAACTCCGCGGCCTGAGAAGGCGCTTGTTTGGCGATTTGAATATCCATGGCGTTACCCCCATGTCAGTGCCGAATGTCAATTTGACCACGGCAGGTGCCGCAAGTGCGGCACGATCTCGACGCATTCCCGACGAGAACCCGGGATAGTTTATCATGCGCCCCTGATCTAGAATTCCGGGTGCCTTCCCCAATCCGCCTTCCGGCTGGCGATCGCGCTCACGCACTGGTTACTTGATGACATGACCCTGGCAGAACGCTTATCCTTGTACCTGCAGCTCACCCGGCTGAACCGCCCCATCGGCATCCTGCTCTTGCTATGGCCCACCTTGTGGGGCGTCTGGATCGCGGGCGCGGGGCATCCGGGCATGCGCATCGTGCTGATTTTTGTCGCGGGCACGGTGCTGATGCGCTCCGCCGGATGCGCCATCAACGACTACGCAGACCGCAATTTCGACAAGCATGTCAAGCGCACCTGCGACCGGCCCGTGACCAGCGGGCGCATCGCGCCGACCGAGGCGCTCGGGGTGGCGGCCGGCCTTGCACTGACGGCACTCGCGCTGATCCTGCCGCTCAACTTGCTGACGCTGTTGCTTTCGTTTCCAGCGGTGTTTCTTGCGGCAAGCTACCCGTTCACCAAGCGCTTCCTGGCGATTCCGCAAGCCTATCTCGGGATCGCTTTCGGCTTTGGCATTCCCATGGCCTTTGCCGCCGAGCAGGGCGCGGTGCCGCCCGTCGCGTGGATCTTGCTGGCAGCTAATGTGTTCTGGTCCATCGCGTACGACACAGAGTATGCCATGGTGGACAGGGATGACGACGTGAATCTCGGCATCCATTCTTCGGCCCTGACGTTCGGCAGGTACGACGTGGCCGCGGTGATGGCATGCTATGCCGCCACCCTGGCGTTGCTGGCCTATGCTGGAAAGCTGGCCGGCCTGGGCTGGTTCTATTATGCGGGCCTCACCGCCGCAGGGGGCATCGCGCTCTACCACTATGGCCTGATACGCGGCCGGCAGCGCGAGGCGTGTTTCAGGGCATTTTTGCACAACAGCTGGTTTGGCGCGGCGGTGTTCGCGGGGCTGGCTGGAGATTATCTGGCGCGTTAACGCGGAGTAAGGCGCCCGCCCGCGGCGCCCCAGTCGGCTTTACACCCAGTCCTTGGGCACCAGGTAGTTCTCGTACAGATCCGCCTCGCGCGTCCCCTTTTCCGGGTGCCAGTCGTAGCGCCATTTCACCAGCGGCGGCATGGAAAGCAGGATGGACTCAGTGCGGCCGTTGGACTGCAGGCCGAAGATGGTGCCGCGATCGATTACCAGGTTGAACTCGACATAACGGCCGCGGCGGTACAACTGGAAGTCGCGCTCGCGCTCGCCGTAATGCATGTCCTTGCGCCTTTCGAGAATGGGAACATAAGCCGAAAGGTAATGATCCCCCACGCTCTGCTGGATGGCGAAACAGGTGTTGAAGTCCGGCGCAGAGAGGTCGTCGAAGAAGATGCCACCCACTCCGCGCGGCTCGTTGCGGTGCTTGAGGAAGAAGTACTCGTCGCACCATTTCTTGAATCTGGGGTGCAGCGAGGGATCGAAGGGCGCCAGCGAATTCTTGCAGATCTGGTGGAAATGCACGGCGTCCTCTTCGAAGCCGTAGTAGGGAGTCAAATCCATGCCGCCGCCGAACCAGAACACGGTATCGCCGTCAGGCTTCTTGGCCATGAACATGCGCACGTTCGCATGCGAGGTCGGCGCGTAGGGATTGCGCGGGTGCATCACCAGGGAAACGCCCATCGCCTCCCAGCTGCAGCCGGCGAGCTCCGGGCGGTGCGCCGTAGCAGAGGCCGGCATCTTGTCACCCTGGACATGCGAAAAGGCCACACCGCCACGTTCCAGCACGTTCCCCTCCTCGAGGATGCAGCTGATGCCTTCGCCCTTGCCGATGCCACCACTGCCCGTGGCGCGCTCCCACTTGTCGCGCAGGAATTTCTTGCCGTCAACCTGCTCCAGACGCTCAACGATGAGTTCCTGCAATTCGAGCAGGTATTCCTTTACTGCGGCACTATCCATTCTCTTCTCCCGTGGCTTCTCTGCCCGGCAACAAAGCGGCCATGCGCCGGGCGGTCTGTAATTTCAGTGGCGCACGATTCTACCATCTGCCCATGCACGTATGGTCGAGGGCCTTTTGCGCCGCCCGACCCGACCCGGCAGGACCAGCACCTTCCCGCCGAAACGCCTGCTGCAATCGTTATAGGTGCGGGCCGGACGGTGGCGGGAACGGTTGGCGCTGGTGGAAACCAGCGCCATGTTCAGTGCCCGGCATAGCGCCGCCGCTGCAGGGTGCGCAGTGATGCGCACCGCCAGCGTCTCGTGGGCGCCGCGCAGCCAGCGCGGACAGTTTGGCCGGACCGACATCAGGTAAGTGACGGCCCGGGCGCCGTCGCGCTTCAGCATGGCCTGTTCTTCCTTCGAATGCGGCTGAAGGTAACGGGACAGCTGCGCATACTCGCTGGCGATGAGGATCAACCCCTTTCGTTGCGGGCGCTGCTTGAGTTTCAGCAGCCGTTGTACCGCATCGCGATTGCGGGGGTCGCAGCCCAGGCCGTAGCAGGACTCGGTGGGGTAAGCGATAAGTCCCCCGCGCGCGAGATGCGCGGCAATGCGGCGCACGGAGATCGCCGGACGGGAAGCCTGCGCATCGGGGGAATGGCCCGTTATCCCGCTGAAATCCGCCATATCGAAAACGCAATGGCTTATTTCTTGCGCGCCGCGATGGCGCGCCAGCCTATGTCGCGACGCATCTGGCAGCCGTCGAAGTGGATGCCGTCCGCGATCTCATACGCAAGCTTTTGCGCCATTTTCAGCATGCTGCCCAAGGCGGTCACGCACAGCACGCGCCCGCCATTGGTGACCACCTTGCCATCCTCCATAGCCGTACCTGCATGAAACACGTGCGCGTCATCGAGCTTCTTCGGCAAGCCCGTGATGGCATCGCCCTTGCGCGGGGTATCGGGGTAGTTCGCGGCGGCCATCACCACGCCCAGCGCCGTGCGGCTGTCCCACTCCGCCTCCACCCGGTCCAGCGTGCCATTGATGGCATGTTCCACCATCACCGCAAAGTCGCTCTTGAGGCGCAGCATGATAGGCTGGGTCTCCGGGTCGCCCATGCGGCAGTTGAATTCCAGCACTTTGATGTCGCCCTCCGGCGAGATCATCAGGCCTGCATACAGGAATCCGGTATAGGTCACGCCCTCGCTCTCCATCCCGCGCACCACCGGCTGAATCACCTCGCGCAGCACCCGAGCGTGGATCGTCGGCGTCACCACTGGCGCGGGCGAATAAGCACCCATCCCGCCCGTGTTGGGGCCAAGGTCGCCATCGAGCAGGCGTTTGTGATCCTGGCTCGTCGCCATCGCCAGCACGTTCTTGCCGTCGACCATGACGATAAAGCTTGCCTCCTCGCCCTCCAGGAATTCTTCGATCACCACCCGTGCTCCGGCATCGCCCAGCGTGTTGTCGGCGAGCATCATATCGACAGCCGCGAACGCCTCTTCCTTGGTCATGGCCACGACCACGCCCTTGCCGGCGGCTAGCCCATCCGCCTTGATCACGATGGGAGCACCGTGCCTTTCGACATAGGCACGGGCTTGGGCAATGTCAGCAAAGGTTTCGAAGAACGCAGTGGGAATGTTGTGCCGCGTCATGAAGCGCTTGGCGAAGTCCTTGGAGGATTCGAGTTGAGCGGCCGCCTTTGTCGGTCCGAAGATTCTCAGCTTTTCAGCGCGGAAGGCATCGACAATCCCCGCCGCCAGGGGCGCTTCCGGGCCGACCACGGTCATGTAGATGTCTTCGCGCTTGGCGAATTCGATCAAGTCCGGAATGGCGGTAATTGCCACGTTCTGCACGCCCTCTTCCAGTGCCGTGCCCGCATTGCCCGGCGCGACGTACACCTTCTGCACCCGGCGACCCTGCGCCAGGCGCCACGCCAGCGCATGCTCGCGCCCGCCGCTGCCGATAACCAGTATTTTCATAGATTCAGCCCTTGCCTTCCCGGGAAGATACGCATCTTCCTTACACTAAAAACAGAAGCCCCAGTTGGAGCCTCGCATCCTTTATTGGTATTGGCCCGGCACGCGGCCGGGCGTTTTAAGCTTGGCGTCCTTGGGGAACCATCCAGGCACACCGTAGCCCTGAAATGGCAATCAGCGGCGGCACGCGAAGGGGCATTTTCCTGTTGTTGTCCTTCCTATGCCAATTCCGTCCAGAGATGAAATCAGCCTGGCTCGCCGGTCGGGGGCAGAATGTGCAGCGGCAGCGTGCCTGGGCGCATTCAACCGGCACGTCAGTGCCGGAAATGCCGGTATCCCGTGACCACCATCGCCAACCCATGCTCGTCCGCCGCCGCAATCACTTCCGCGTCCCGCATCGAACCGCCGGGCTGGATGACCGCCTTGGCGCCGGCCTGTGCCAGCACGTCCACGCCGTCACGGAACGGGAAGAACGCATCGGATGCGACCACCGACCCTGCCAGGCTCAGGCCCGCGTTCTGCGCCTTGATGCTGGCGATGCGGGTGGAATCCACGCGGCTCATCTGGCCGGCGCCCACGCCCAAGGTTTGCCCGTTCCTGCAAAACACGATGGCGTTGGACTTCACGTATTTCGCCACGCGCCATGCGAACAGCAGGTCCAGCAACTGCTCACGCGTCGGATGTACCTTGGTGACCACTTTCAGCTGGGCCGCCTGGACGTTGAACGCGTCCGGCGTCTGCACCAGCAAGCCGCCGCCGACACGCTTGACGTCGTACTGGTTGTGCGCGTTGGAAAGCGGTACGGCAAGCACGCGCACGTTTTGCTTGGCTGCCGTCACCCTGAGCGCACCCTCGCTCGCGGCGGGCGCGATGATGACTTCGACAAACTGGTTGGCGACGATCTGCCCGGCGGTAGCCTCGTCCAGTTCCCGGTTGAACGCGATGATGCCGCCGAATGCCGAGGTCGTGTCGGTGGCATAGGCCAGCCGGTACGCGCCGAGTGCCGAGTCGGCAATGGCGACGCCGCAGGGATTAGCATGTTTGACAATGACGCAGGCGGGCTGCTCGAAAGTCTTGACGAGCTCCCATGCCGCGTCCGCGTCGCCGATATTGTTGTAGCTGAGCTCCTTACCCTGCAACTGGGTGTAGTCTGCGATTCCGCCCGGCAGCGAGTCGAGGTCGCGATAGAACGCCGCGCTCTGGTGGGGGTTTTCGCCATAGCGCATATCCTGCACCTTGGCGAAGTTGAAATTGATCTGTGTCGGGAATGCGCTCTTACTGCCATCCGCGTTGATCGCGGTGAGGTAATTGCTGATCGCGCTGTCGTAAGCAGCCGTGTGCGAGAACGCCTTTTTCGCCAAGTCAAAACGGGTCTCGTCGCTTACTGCACCGGTGTTGGTCTGCATCTCGGCCAGCACATCGGCATAATCATCAGGGTCGGTGACGATGGCGACATGTGCGTGGTTCTTCGCCGCTGCGCGCACCATGGTCGGCCCGCCGATGTCTATGTTCTCGATGGCATCTTCCAGCGTACAGCCCGGCTTGGCGACCGTTGCCGCGAACGGGTACAAGTTTACGACAACGAGATCGATGGTCGGGATGCCATGCTTTTGCAACGTGGCAACGTGCTCCGGCAAGTCGCGGCGCGCCAGTATCCCGGCATGAACTTTCGGCTGCAGGGTCTTCACCCTGCCATCCAGCATTTCCGGAAAACCCGTGTAGTCGGCCACTTCCGTGACCGGAACGCCATTGTCGGCGAGCAGCTTGGCCGTGCCGCCGGTGGAGAGAATCTTGACGCCCATCTGATGCAGCCCCTGTGCCAACTCCAGAACGCCGGATTTGTCGGATACGCTGATCAGGGCTTGTTTGATTTGTGCCATGTCGTGCCTCGGTGTTGCGATTTCAACTGATTTTTGACCAACCTGATGTTTTTATGACTTGATCTTGTGCACCTGGATTTTCTTGCGCAGTGTGTTGCGGTTCAATCCCAGCAATTCCGCGGCGCGAGTCTGGTTGCCGCCGGCGTGGTGGAGCACGGTTTCGATCAGCGGTTTTTCGACGCAGCTGATTACCATGTCGTAAACTGCACAGGACGGCTCCTCACCGTCGAGATTCGTAAAATATTCGCCCACTGCCTTGCGCACATATCGTGCAACGTCGTTTTCGTCCAACACGCCTCGGTCCCCTTTTTTCATGCCGCCAGCTCCTCGGTATAGCGCTGGTCCTCCTCAGCCTGCGACTGCCCATTGAAAAATTCGTTTACAGCTTTTAGTTGTTCAGCAACGGTTTCCATCTGGTTCATGCGATGGCGGAAATTTGCAGAGCCGGACAGCCCCTTGGTGTACCACGAAATGTGCTTGCGGGCCACACGCAGGCCCGTCTGCTCGCCGTAAAACGCGTAGAGTTCGTGCATGTGCCCGACGAGCACGTCGCGAATCTCTTCCGCGGCAGGCTGCGGCAAATGCTTGCCCGTCTCGAGATAGTGTGCAATCTCGCGGAACAGCCATGGGCGCCCCTGCGCCGCACGGCCTATCATCACCGCATCCACGCCCGTGCGCTGCAGCACGAACTTGGCTTTCTCCGGAGTGGTGATGTCGCCATTTGCTATGACGGGAATGCGGATGCCCGCCTTGACCGCCGCGATGGTGTCGTACTCCGCGTCGCCGGTATAGCCGCATGCCCGCGTGCGGCCGTGTATGGCAAGCGCCTGAATGCCGCTGGCCTCCGCAATGCGCCCGATGCGCGCGGCGTTACGGTTAGCTTTGTCCCATCCGGTGCGGATCTTGAGCGTCACCGGAACGGCGACCGCCCCTACCACCGCCTCCAGTATCTCCCCCACCAGCTTTTCGTTCTGCATCAGCGCGGAACCTGCCATGACGTTGCAGATCTTCTTGGCCGGACAGCCCATGTTGATGTCGATGATCTGCGCACCGTTGTCCACATTGTAGCGGGCCGCCTGCGCCAGCATACTGGGGTCGGCGCCGACAATCTGCACCGATATGGGATCCGCCTCGCCCTCATGGTTGGCGCGGCGCTTGGTTTTCTCTGAGCCGTACAGCAGCGAGTTGGAGGCCACCATCTCGCTCACCGCCATGCCCGCGCCCATGCGCTTGCACAGCATGCGGAACGGCCTGTCCGTGACGCCCGCCATGGGCGCCACGATCAGGTTATTCTTGAGCTGGTAGGGGCCGATCTTCATTTTAGTTTCCGGAAGGGGCGGTGATTATAAATTAATCAATCGTCCCGTGCTATTATTGTTTTGTCTGCAATAAGACCTTATGCGATGACATACGATGTCCTGATTATCGGCGGCGGCTTGGTCGGTGCCAGCCTGGCTGCGGCACTGCGGCCCAGCGGGCTCTCGGTGGCCCTGGTGGAGGCGCACCCCATGTCGTTCCCAACCGACGGGTGGGATAGCCGGATTTACGCCATCAGCCCTGGCAGCGCGGCTTTCCTGGCGCAATGCGGGGCCTGGCAGAATCTGGATATGGGACGCGTACAGCAAGTCGAGCAGATGCGCGTGTTTGGCGACGATGCGGGCGCCGAATTGAACTTTTCCGCATACGAGCTCGGCGTGCCCGAACTTGCCTTCATTCTGGAGGGGCGACTGTTGCAGCAAACGCTCTGGCATCGCCTGCTTCAGCAGGACAACCTAGCCCTGTTCCTTCCTGCGCGCTGCGCCAGCCTGAGCTGGCATGACGAGGCCGCGACCCTGGCACTGGACGATGGCCGCCAAATCAGGGCAAAGCTCGTGGTCGGCGCAGACGGACGGGATTCGTGGGTACGTCTGCAGGCCGGCATGATTGAGCCGCCCACACTGTACCAGCAGCACGGCGTGGTAGCGAACTTCGTTGCCGAAAAACCCCATCACGGCACGGCATTCCAGTGGTTTCGGCCCGACGGCATCCTCGCCCTGCTCCCCTTGCCTCACGACATGGTTTCCATGGTGTGGTCCGTCCAGCCGGAGAAAGCAGAACAGCTGATGGCTTTGCCCGGGCAGGAACTCTGCGCCCGGGTGGCTGTCGGATCGGAACACATGTTGGGTGCATTGCAGACCGTGACGTCGCCCGCCGCTTTTCCCCTGCGCCTGCTGCATTTGCAGCACATTGCAAAGCCGCGCCTTACCTTGGTGGGCGACGCCGCCCACAACGTGCATCCGCTTGCGGGGCAGGGCGTCAACCTCGGCTTCCGCGATGCGCGGCAACTGGCGCGGGTTCTAATGGAACGCGGACCGCAGCTCGATTGCGGGGAGATTGGCCTGCTGCGCCGTTATGAGCGCGCCCGTCAGGAGGATATAGTTTCGATGCAGTTCGCCACCGACGCGCTGAAGAAGCTGTTCAACAACGACAATCCCGTCTTGCGCACCGTGCGCAACTTGGGGTTAAATTCTGCCAATCGCGTGGCGCCCCTAAAAAAGCTCCTGGCACGCCAGGCCCTCAACTAACCCACTGTTCTACAATTCATCATGCTGAGATTTCTGTTGTTAGCCCTGCTCACCAGTTCATGCGCCTATGCCGACGAGGCCGCGCTGCGCGAACGCCTGCAAACCAGCTACCCGCAACTGGGCAAGGTGGAACAGGTGAACAAATCACCCGTCCCCGGGCTCTACGAAGTGGTGACGCAGGACCATGTGCTGTACACCGACGAGCAAGCCAGGTACATCATTGACGGCAGCATGTGGGACTTGCGCACCATGCACAACATCACCGAGGAGCGCGAGCGCAAGATCTTTGCGGTCGACTTCAAGAGTCTGCCTTTCGATCTGGCCATGAAGACGGTGAAGGGCAACGGCAAGCGGCAGATGTTCATCTTCACCGACCCCAACTGCGGCTACTGCAAGCGACTGGAAGGCGAACTGCAGAAAATAGACAATGTCACCATCTACCGCCTGATGTTCCCGATTTTTCCCGGCTCAGACCAAAAGGCGCGCGATGTATGGTGCAGCAAGGACAAGAACAAGGCCTGGGAAGACCTGATGTTGCGCGGCGTCCTGCCACGCACCGCCAGCCACTGCGACTACCCGGTGACAAAAGCGGTAGAGTGGGGCAAAAAGTTGCGCGTGAACGGAACTCCGGCACTGGTGTTTGCCGATGGCATGCTGGTGCCAGGCGCCCTGCCCGCGGAAGAACTGGAAAAAGCGCTGAACGGCGCTACCCAGCAGTAGCTGTCCATCCGCCAAGGAATCGCGCCCTTGCCCCGAGGGGGGGGCGCCGTTCCTTGACACTGCCGCCCCCCTCGCCGATACTTTCATCATCACATTAGCGAAGGAACCTCCGATCAAGGCCACCGTGCGGGACTTGACCGGGGGTTCCCATCTGCATCTTGGACGAGTTACCCCTTAGTGCGCTGTTCGGCATCCTGATTTTACTGCTGGTGTTTTCCGGGTTCTTTTCCTCCTCGGAGACCAGCATGATGGCATTGAACCGCTATCGGCTCAATCACCTTGTGCGCAAGGGCAACAAGAGCGCAAAGCTCACGGCCAAGTTGCTGGCGCACACCGACAGGCTGCTTGGCTCCATACTGTTTGGCAACACGTTGCTCAACGTGGCTGCCGCGACCTTGGGCGAGATCATCGTGCTGCGCATGTTCGGGCGCGACAATACCGCACTTCTGCTGGGCACACTCGGCATTACATTCCTGCTGCTGGTGTTCAGCGAGATCATGCCCAAGGTGATCGCGGCCAGCCAGCCGGAGCGCATCGCCCTGTTTTCAAGCTACCCGTTGGCGCTGCTGATCCGGCTGTTCCATCCGGTGGTCTCGATCGCGACCGCCATCGTGCATTACGTGCTGTGGCTGTTTCGGATTCAGGTGCAAATCGACCAGAGCAAGCACAAGATGAACCTGGAAGAGCTGCGGATGCTGGTTCTTGAATCCGAGCAATTTCTGCCCCACAAGCATCAAGGCATGTTGCTCAACCTGGTTGATATCGGCCGCATCGCGGTAAACGACGTGATGGTGCCCCGCAATCAGATCGAAGCGCTTGATCTGGAGGCGGAACCCGCTGTGTTGCGCGAACAGATTGCCACCTGCCACCACACACTGCTACCTGTCTACCAGGGTTCGCTCGACAACATCGTCGGAATCCTGCATGTGCGGCGCGCGCTCGCCCTGATGCGCGACGAAACGTTTGGCCTGGAAGAGTTACGCAAGCTGCTGCATGACCCCTATTTCATTCCATCGGACACGGCACTGCTGTCCCAATTGCAGCACTTCCAGGAGCGGCAGATACGGCTTGGCCTGGTGGTGGACGAGTACGGGGAACTGCTGGGGCTGGTCACGCTGGAAAACATCCTGGAAGAAATCGTCGGGGACTTCACCACGCAATCCCCGACGCAAACGGGGAAGTTCCTCCGGCAACCCGATGGCAGCGTTCTCGTGGAAGGCAGCACGCCCCTGCGCGATCTGAACCGCAAGTTGGGCATGCGGTTCCCGCTGAACGACGCAAAGACACTGAATGGGCTGATCCTCGAACAACTGCGGGATATGCCGGAAGCCGGGGTCAGTCTGAAAATCGCAAACTACCCCGTCGAGATCGTGCAAACGCAGGGGCGGGTGGTAAAAGTCGCGAAGATATTTCCCGCCATTCGTGGCAAACATGCCGAATAGTGCTTGGCGCGACCGTTCCGGAACCTTGTATAATGCGCGCGAAGCCGGACCGGACGCTGTTTTTGACCGTTCGGCGACTTGGGGGAGCTTTTATGGCTGGACGGTGCCGTTTCGACCGCCGCGGACAACCGCGTTAATGTTGGGGAAATGCCATGGCAACAGCAGCACAAGATAAGAAGCCCAAAGACTTTCTGTTCGCGTGGGAAGGCAAGGACCGGAGCGGGAAACCGGCCAAGGGGGAGGCGCGTGCCGTCAGCGAAGCCGCCCTTTCTTCCCAATTGCGGCGCCAAGGCATTACCATCTCCAAAATCCGGAAAAGCCGGGCTACCGGGAAAAAGGTCACTCCCAAGGATATTTCCCTGTTCACCCGGCAACTGGCGACGATGCTGAAATCGGGCGTACCCCTGCTGCAGGCGTTCGATATCGTCGGCAAGGGGCATGCCAACCCCTCCGTCGGGCGCCTGCTGATGACCATCAAGACCGACGTCGAGACGGGCAGCAGCTTATCGACGGCGTTCCGCAAGTTTCCGCTTTACTTCGACAACCTCTACTGCAACCTGGTGGCTGCGGGCGAACAGGCCGGTATCCTGGACAGTCTGCTCGACCGTTTGGCGACTTATCAGGAAAAGACGCTGGCCATCAAGGGCAAGATAAAGTCAGCCTTGTTCTACCCCGTTGCCATCATCGTGGTGGCGTTCATTATCACTGCCGTGATCATGATTTTCGTGATTCCCGCGTTCAAGACCCTGTTCTCCAGTTTCGGCGCCGACCTTCCTGCACCTACGCTTTTCATCATGGCCATATCCGATTTCTTCGTGAAATGGTGGTACCTGATTTTCGGTGGCGTCATTGGCGGCGTTTATGCGTTCTTCTACTTCTGGAAGCGCAACAAGAAAATGCAGGACGTCCTGGACCGGTTCATGCTCAAGATCCCGGTGTTCGGCCCGCTGCTGCGCATCTCCAGCATCGCGCGCTGGGCGCGCACCCTGTCCACCATGTTCGCCGCGGGCGTTCCGCTGGTCGAAGCGTTTGACTCGGTGGCGGGAGCCGCCGGCAACGTAGTCTATTACGACGCAACGAAGCAAATCCAGCGCGAGGTGAGCACCGGCAGTTCGCTGACCAGTGCAATGCAGAACACCGACCTGTTCCCGAACATGGTGATCCAGATGACGCAGATCGGCGAGGAGGCCGGATCACTGGACGCAATGCTGAGCAAGGTGGCCGACTTTTATGAGCAGGAGGTGGACGACGCGGTGGAAGCGCTGTCCAGTTTGATGGAACCCATCATCATGGTCGTGCTGGGTACGCTGATCGGCGGCATGGTGATCGCGATGTACCTGCCCATCTTTAAGATGGGCGAAGCGGTCAGCGGCTAATCCCGTGGGCGCGTTACGCATGCCTGCTCTCGCGGGGAGCCGCTGACCCAATGACGTCGTTCTTCGACCTGCTGCAGGCTTCGCCGCTGTTCTTCGCCATCCTCGGCGGAATCGTGGGCCTGATGGTAGGCAGCTTCCTGAACGTGGTCATCCATCGGCTGCCCAAGATGATGGAGCGCGAATGGAAAGCTCAGTGCGACGAGCTCAGCGGCAATGAGCCTGAGCCTGTTGCCCGCTTCAACCTGCTCGTTCCCGGCTCGGCCTGCCCGAATTGCGGCCACAAGATCGGGCCGCTGGAAAATATCCCCGTGCTCAGCTACCTGCTGCTGCGAGGAAAATGCAGGGGCTGCGGCACGCCCATCTCTCCCCGCTATCCTATCGTGGAAGCACTGAGCGGGGCGCTCAGCGCTTACGCCGCATGGCATCTCGGGTTCGGCGCGGCCGGTTTTGGCGCGCTGCTGCTGATCTGGGCATTGATCGCCCTGACCTTCATTGACGTGGACACGCAGCTGCTGCCGGACGCCATCACGATGCCTCTGCTGTGGCTTGGGCTGCTGTTCAACCTGGCCAGCACCTTTACCGACCTGCGGAGCGCGGTCATCGGCGCGGTAGGTGGCTACCTCGCGCTGTGGAGCGTGTACTGGCTGTTCAAGCTGGTTACCGGCAAGGAGGGCATGGGCTACGGAGACTTCAAGTTGCTTGGCGCGCTCGGAGCCTGGTTTGGCTGGCAGATGCTACCCTTGATCATTCTCCTGTCGTCGGTGGTGGGGGCAGTCGTCGGGGTCGCCCTCATCGTAGCCGCCCGCCACGGCCGAAATGTACCCATCCCGTTCGGACCGTACCTTGCCGGAGGCGGCCTGATTGCCCTGCTTTGGGGTCCGGCGCTCGTCCATGACTACCTGCAACTGATTTCGGCTCAATGAGTTACCGCGTCGGCCTGAGCGGCGGCATTGGCAGCGGCAAGAGCACCGTCGCTGCGCTGTTCCATGAGCTGGGAATTGCCGTGATAGACACCGATGTCATATCCCGCCGCCTCACCCAGACAGGGGGTGCGGCCATCCCCCTGATCCAGGCGGCCTTCGGGCCAGAATTTCTGAGTGCGGACGGCTCCTTGAATCGTGCCCGGATGCGGAGTAAAGCCTTTTTCGACGCCGGAACGAAACGCAAGCTGGAAGCCATTCTGCATCCGCTGATATGCACCGAAATGCTTGCGCAGGCGAACGCCGCGTCCCATTCGCCGTACCTGCTGCTGGTCATACCCCTGCTGTTCGAGGCGCCCGGCTTCCGTGAACTCGTGCAGCGAACGTTGGTAGTGGACTGCCCCGAAGAAACGCAGCTGGCACGCACCATGGCACGCAGCTCCTTGGAGGAACCGGAGGTGCGCGCGATCATCGCACAGCAACTCCCGCGTGCCGAGCGCCTGAAACTGGCCGATGACGTCATCCGCAACGACCGCGGCATGGATGCATTGCGCCCCCAGGTGTTGCTACTGCACCGGTTTTACCTGGACCGTTCGTCCGAAATGACCTTCCGTTCGTCAAAAAGCCAGCGCGCGGGCGATTGACGCCATGTCCGGCGCAATATATCGTTTACGCCCAGCCCATACACTTCCTGCGCCCCCGGCTTGGCATCGTGATTACCTATGAGTTCCCCCTCAATGAGCGCGTACGCACCATGCTGCGCCTCGAAGACCTCTACAGCCGGGTCGGCCATTTCATCGAGCGCGACACCGGCAACGACCACCACGCTGCCATTGACGTCCTGTTTGAACTGATCGAAGTCGCCGGCCGCGCCGATCTGAAGGCAGACCTGCTGCAGGAACTGGACCGCCAAAAGCGCATGTTGATAGGCCTTCAGGACAATCCCGACGTCTCGGCGGATGCGCTGGGCGCGGTACTGGAAAAGATCGAGCGCTGCTCCGAATCGTTGCTGGCCATCACCGGCAAGGTCGGCCAGCATTTGCGGGAAAATGAATGGCTGATGTCGATCAAGCAGCGCGCCAGCATCCCGGGGGGCACCTGCGAATTCGACCTCCCGTCCTACCACTACTGGCAACAGCAGAATCCGGCCACCCGGCGGCACTACTTCAACGACTGGATGGAGCCCCTCCAACCCATACGCCGCGCCATGTCCATCGTGCTCAAGCTGTTGCGGGAGAGCGGCAAGGAACATCGCCTGACAGCCCAGCACGGCAATTTCCAGCAGATGCAGGGCGGCCGCATGGCGCAGATGCTGCGCATCACGCTAGACGACGAGCTGCCCTGCATTCCGGAAATCAGCGCCAACAAGTACGCGCTGAGCATCCGTTTCATCTGCGCCGACTTTGCTGCCAAGACCACGCTGTTCGACCACGACGTGGAATTCGACCTGATTTTCTGCTCACTCTGATCATGGAGGAAAAGAGGAAACCGGTGGTCGCTTGCCCGCAGTGCGGCAAAGAGGTGACATGGGGTGAGGAAAGCCCGTATCGGCCGTTTTGCAGCGAACGCTGCAAAATGATAGACCTCGGGCAATGGGCGAACGAAAGCTACCGCGTTCCCGATGACGAGCCGCCGCTCGATCAGGGCGGCGACCCCTCAGGCCAAGCCTGACGCAACAGCGCCACACCGTGCGCCCCGCGCTGCCAGGCGACCTCCATGTCGGACAATGTTAGTCCGCCCAACGCATAGACCGGGATGGAGCAGCCGCGCGCCAGCTCGGAAAATTTGTCCCACCCCAGCGTCTGCGCCCCAGGATGCGATAGCGTGGGCAGTACCGGACTCAGTACGGCAAAATCGCAACCCAATGCCTCCGCGCGCCGCAGCTCCGCCGCAGAATGACAGGACGCCGCGCACCACCCCACGTCCGGGCGCCCGCTCAACTGTGCAAGCTGTGCCGCCGTCAGTTGCACACCGTCTGCGCCCACTTCCAGCGACAGATCAACGTCTGCATTGACGATCAGCTTCGCACCGTGGGCGCGGAGCAGCGGCAACATGTGCAGGGCGAAGGCACGCAACACCTCGCGCGACAACCCCTTCTCGCGCAACTGCATTAGACGCAGGCCGCCTTTCAGCGCAGCCTGAAGCCGGGCCATGAACATCTCTTCGCCCAAGTCCCTGACATTGCTGATCGCATAAACGGCCGGCAACTCCAGCGCGCGTAGCACCGGCACGTTTGCTGGCAGGATGGGGCTGACCGTTACGCCGGATGGCATTTGCCACGCAAATTGTTGTCCCTCGTGGGGATACGGCTCTCCGCGCCATTTCGTCACGCGGAAGAAGTGAAGCTTCACCGTGGCATGGGAATAGGTAAACGTGCGAGTAATCCAAGGGTAGGCGGTTTCGAGCTCTACGCCGAGCTCCTCGTGAAGCTCCCGGGTGATGGCGTGGCGCGGGGTTTCGCCGGGTTCCAGCTTGCCGCCGGGAAATTCCCAGTAACCGGACCAAATCTTGTCTTTAGGGCGTTGGGCCAATAGAAACGTGCCGTCTGGTTTTTGCAGAACGGCCACGGCCACCTCCACCCATTGCGTCCTTTCGGCGGAATAATTCAACGTCATCTCGTCAATTTCGAACAAAGCAAAGCGCCTGAGCTCGCCGGCGTCCGCCTAGAAACGCTGAATAAGTCCCGCTTCGTCATTCCGGCGAAGGCCGGAATCCAGTGACTTCAACGAACTGGACACCGGCCTCCGCCGGTGTGACGTGCTTATTCAGCTTGTCCCTGGTTTATCAGGTGCGCTCAACCCGCACTAAGCCTTTCCCGCCCAATCCCTCGCAAATTGAAACGCCACCCTTCCGCTACGAGACCCACGTTGCATGCTCCACTGCAACGCCGTTTGCCGCGCCGCCTCGTCCAGCACGCCATCCATCCCCAGATGCCGCAGCCAATGCGAGACGATGGCGAGATATTCATCCTGCGAGAAAGGATAAAACGACACCCACAGCCCGAAGCGCTCCGAAAGCGAAATCTTCTCCTCCACGCTTTCCGCCGGGTGCACCTCATCGCCGACATATTTGGTTGCCAAATTCTCGTCCATGTATTCCGGCATCAGGTGCCGGCGGTTGGAGGTCGCATAGATCAACAGGTTGTCGGACAGCGCCACCAGCGAGCCATCAAGCGCGGCTTTCAATGCCTGGTAGCCGGCCTCCTCGGCGTTGAAGGAGAGGTCGTCACAATACAGGATGAAGCGCTCCGGCCGGCCGGCGACCAGCGAGATGATATGCGGCAACTCCGCCAGCTGCGGCTTGCCGATCTCGATGACGCGCAGGCCCTCGTTCGCGTATTCGGCGAGCACCGCCTTCACCAGAGACGACTTGCCGGTACCGCGCGCCCCGGTGAGCAGGACGTTGTTTGCCGGGCGGCTACGCACAAATTGACGAGTGTTCTGCTCGATGAGCTGTTTCTGCTGGTCGATGCCGAGCAGGTCGGAAAGGCGAATCTGATGGTAATGCGGAATTGGGACCAGCGTTCCCTTTGCCCACCGGAAGGCGTGCGCCGCGTTCCAGTCCGGCCCGGCATTGCCCCCAGCTCTGGACAGCAGGCGCTCAAGCCGTTCGAGCAGGCGGTCTGCGCGATCGAGGAGGCGTTCGAATTTGTCCATGAATGATCTGGCTTCCTGGAGGCAATTTGCCAAGCTTATTGCCCCGAGGCAGATAATTCAAGACATTTCGCGGCAGTTTAAAGCGCCGCGTCAGAAAGGATCGGCGTAGATATCGTTGACCGAAGCGCCCGAGAGGAAAACTTCACGCTTGGCCGCCTTCACCATGTCGGGGTTGCCGCACAGGAAAACGCGCCAGCCGGTGAGGCTGGGGTTGTCGGCCAGAGCGACATCCAGCACGATCCCTTGGGCGTAGCCCGGCCGTGCCTCTTCGCCGGAAACGCAGGGAACGTAAGTGAAGTTGGGATACGTAAGCTCCAACCTTCTCAGTTCCTCCACCAGATAGAAACCTGCAGCATTGTAGTTGCCGTGGTAGAGCCTGATCCGGCCGGTGTGGCCGCTCTTCAGCGCATCTCGAATAATGCCATACAGCGGCGCCAGGCCGGAGCCCGTACCGATCAGCAGCAGGTTCTGGCCGGGGTTGCCGGGCACGTAGAAACAGTCCCCGGTGGCCTCTGAAATCGAGATAGTATCGCCGGCCTTCAGCTGTCCCGAAATCCAGCCGCTCACCAAGCCGCCCGGAATCTTGCGAACGGTCAGGTGCAGGTCGTCATCGAGTCCGGGAACGCTCGCCAGGGAATAGCAGCGTGAAGTCGTTTCGTCCTTGAAAAAATTGATGAACTGCCCCGCCCTGTAGCTGAATGGCTGTGCGGGCTTGAGCCTGACCCCGAGAATTTCGGCGTTGAGGTATTCAATACCGGAAACTTTCGCTTCAATCCTGGCGATTGCGGTTTTCGGCAGGGCGATTTCGATGTCTTGCTGCGGGTGGCACACGCAGGCCAGAAAATGATTCTGTGCTACCAAGGTGGGCTTGAGTCCCACCTGAGCTTCCCTTGGCACCGACCCTTGCACCGCCTGCATCATGCAGGTCTGGCACACGCCTGAGCGGCAGGAATGGGGGACTGAAACACCCTGGGCAGTCAAACAATCGAGTACGGAATGTTCGCCGCACTCGAAGGACTGCCCGCCGTAAGTAATTTTCGGCATAGGTGGTCTTGCTTGGCTTACTTGCCCAGAACGTCTTTGCGGGTGCTCTCGGCAATGGCCGCTGCCTGAGCAATCAGGTTGGCGGGGACATTCAGCTCCTTGAGGGTGGCGCCAAGATTTTCCATGACGGCGTCGAAGTGGGAATCGTTCAGTCCCTTGGCCACGAGGTGAGCGTGGCCCTTGCGCATGTCGGCGCCCGAATAATTGCTCGGACCGCCGAATGCCATGGCGAGGAAAGCCTTCTGCTTGGCAGCCTGCTTGGCCATATCGGTGCCGTCAAAGAAATGCTTGATGCGATCGTCTTTCAGCACCTTGCGGTAAAAAATGTCCACTGCTGCATTTACGGCGGCTTCCCCGCCAATGTCGCTGTACAGGCTCATACTCGCTCCTTGTCAATTGATACCCACATATATCGCCGCTACCGGCGGTTGTATGAATGCCATTTCAAATGTATATTTGACATTCATGTTCCAATGTCCCATATGCTATAAAATGCATTCTGGATACATCTTCTCACTGACAAAAACATTCTGTCAACAAGAATCTTCCCCACGGACAAGCTAAATGCGCCTGACCCTGTACACCGATTATTCGTTGCGCGTGTTGCTGTACCTCGCTTACAACGATGAGCGGTTGGTGACAATTACAGAACTGGCTGATTTTTATAACATCTCAAGGAACCACTTGGTCAAGGTGGTGCATGAGCTCGGGCTCAGCGGCTACGTGTTGACGACGCGCGGAAAGCACGGCGGCATCCGGTTGGCGCGCTCAGCCGACCAGATAGTGATCGGCGAAGTGGTCAGGAAGACCGAGCCGGACTTTGACCTGCTCGAGTGTTTCAACGCGGCAGCCGACAACTGTCGGATCACCAATGTATGCAAGCTGAAGTCGCTGCTGTTCCAGGCACGCAGCAGCTTTCTCGGCGAACTGGACAAATACACACTGGCCGACATGACCCGCTCTGCGGGCCTGAAGGCAACGGACTTCAAATCCATTCCCATCCTGCACGGCTGACGAACTATTCGCTTTTCTTCTTTTCCTTAGGCTTGGTGGCGGTCTTGCGCTTGGCTTTGGGCTTGGCTTCGGAGGCGTCCGTTTTCGCGGCCACTGTCTTGGCCTTGGCAGCCGTTTTGGCCTTGCTCGCCGCTTTCGGTTTGGCCTTTGGGGTTGCTCTGGCCGGCTTTTTCTTACCGGCCGGCATCTTTTCGGCGCGCGCGGCGAGCAGGACGAGGGCGTCCTCCAGCGTGACCTGGTCGGGACTCACGTCCTTGGGGAGGGTCGCGTTGACCTTGCCATGGCGAACATAGGGGCCGTAACGGCCATTGCACACTTCGATGGGCGCCTGGTCCTCGGGGTGCTTGCCCAGTTCGCGTATTACCAGGCTGGACGCCCTGGACTGAGCCAACAGCTCGACCGCGCGCTCCAGGCTGATCGTGAAGATGCTGTCGGTCTTGGGGATCGACTTGAACTTGCCGTCGTGCCCGATGTACGGGCCAAATCGGCCGATGTTGACGATGACCTTCTTGCCGGTCTCGGGATGGTCGCCAAGTTCGCGCGGCAGTGACAGCAGTTGCAGGGCGGTCGCAAGATCGGCATTCTCTACGGGCAGCTCCTTGGGCCAGGAGACGCGCTTGGGCTTCTTTTTCGCACCCTCCTCCACTTCGCCCAGCTGCACATAGGGCCCGTAGGGGCCGCGCAATAGCAGCACGGGCATGCCGCTTGCATCTTGCCCCAGTTCGCGGCGCGCCTCGCCGGCGTCGGTCTCGGGTCCCACGCTACGAGTGTAGTCGCATTCAGGGTAGCCGGTACAGCCGATAAAACTTCCGCGCTTGCCAAGGCGCTTGGACAACGGTTTGCCGCACTTGGGACAGAGTTCATCCAGAATTTCCGTGCCGGGACGCTCCACCTCTTTCTTGTCCGCCACGAGCTGGCTGAAGCCCTTCCAGAATTCGTCCAGTACCGGAATCCAGTCGCGCTTGCCTTCCGAAATTTCGTCCAGCTCGTCTTCCATCTGCGCAGTAAAACCGTAGTCTACGTACCGGGTGAAATGTTCGGTCAGGAATTTGTTGACCACGCGCCCCACGTCCGTCGGCGTGAAGCGCTTCTTGTCCAGCAGTGCATATTCGCGCGCCTGCAGCGTGGAAATGATGCTGGCGTAAGTGGAAGGCCGCCCGATGCCGTGCTCTTCCAGCGTCTTGACCAGGCTCGCCTCGGTATAGCGGGGCGGCGGCTGGGTGAAGTGCTGTTCGCCGTAGAGTTTGTCCATCGGCAGCACGTCGCCTTCCGCCAGCGGTGGCAGCTTGGCCGCCTCCTCCTCCTCGGCATCATCCGTGCCCTCCTGGTACACCGCGATAAAGCCGGGGAATACCAAGGTCTGCCCGCTGGCGCGGAACAGGGTGTCATCCCCGCCGAGGCGGATGTCTACGCTGACGGTATCGAAGCGGGCCGGCGTCATCTGGCTGGCCAGCGTGCGCTTCCAAACCATTTCATACAGGCGCAGCTGGTCCACCGTGAGGTGGTCGCGCACGCTGTCCGGGGTGCGCGCAATGGACGTGGGGCGGATGGCCTCGTGCGATTCCTGCGCGTTCTTGCTCTTGCTCTTGTAGTGCGGCTGCGCGCCCGGCAGGTAATCTGCCGCGTAGTTCTCCGCGATATAGGCCCGCAGCTCCGCCACGGCTTCCTGCGCCAGCGTGAGCGAGTCGGTGCGCATATAGGTGATGAGACCCACAGTCTGGCCGCCAATGTCCACGCCCTCATACAGTTGCTGTGCGGTGCGCATGGTACGGTCCGCAGACATGCCCAGCTTGCGCACGGCCTCCTGCTGCAGCGTGGAAGTGGTGAACGGCGCGGCCGGGCTGCGCTGCTTGGCCCGTTTCTCCACGCGCACCACCTTGGGCGGCAGTTTGGCCGCGCCGAGGTTGTCGTGAATCTTCCGGTACTCGGCCTCGCTGCCTATGCTCAATTGCTCCAGCTTCTTTCCCTGGTACTGGAACAGCTTGGCGGTAAACGGCACGCTGTTCTTCTGGCTGTCCAGGTGCACCGTCCAGTACTCCCGGCTCTTGAACGCCTCGATCTCCTGTTCGCGCTCGACGATGAGGCGAAGCGCCGGGCTCTGCACCCGCCCTGCGGAAAGCCCGGGGCGTATCTTGCGCCATAGCAGCGGCGACAGGTTGAAGCCGACCAGATAGTCCAGCGCACGCCGCGCCTGCTGCGCATTGACCAGCGGAATGGAGATGTCGCGCGGGTGGGCGACCGCCTCCTTCACCGCGCTCTGGGTGATCTCATAGAACACCACACGCCGCATTTGCTTGTTCTTCAGCCCGCGCTTCGCTTTCAGTAATTCGGAGATATGCCAGGCGATGGCCTCGCCCTCGCGATCCGGGTCGGGTGCGAGAAAGATGTTGTCCGCGTCCGCCGCGGCTTTGGCAATTGCATCGACATGCTTCGCGTTGCGCGCGATGGTCTCGTAGCTCATTGCATAGCCGTGCTCGGTATCCACGGCACCCGACTTCGGTATCAGATCGCGCACATGGCCATAGGAGGCCAGCACCTCGAAGTCCTTGCCCAGATATTTCTTAAGAGTCTTGGCTTTGGCCGGAGATTCGACGATAAGCAGGTTGTTTGGCATGTTTTGTCAGGCAGGCGTTCAGTGCAGGCCGCTGCCCGCAGGCGTCAGCATGTCCTCCACCAGCATTGGGTCGAGTTCGTCACGCAGGTTCCACAGCACCATCAGCGCGATGAGCTTGACCTTGTCCAGCGAAAGGTTCTCCCGGCCCATCGCAACCGCTCGATCAAGAATCATTTCGCGCTCGACCGGGGTGATAACCTTGGTCTGCTCCCAGAAGGCGATGAACCTGAGCGCCTCCATGCTGATGCGGCTGGTTTCCAGTTCGGCATAGCAGCGCGTGCCGGCCTGGTTGATCGCGGCCGGATAGTTTTCCGCGCTAAGCTGCCTGAGCCCGGAAAGCCACGCGAGCGCAAGGTGTATTTCGTCATCCTCAAAGCCCGCGGCGCTGAGCTTCACAGAGAGTTTGTCTGGATCAGGATAGTTGCCGGCATCGAAGTAGCTTTCGAACAAAAACATTAAAATATCAAACATGATGCTCCGGTAACGGTGTTTAAACAGTGCGCTGGTACATGCCTCCCGGCAATGCCGCAACATGGCCTTCTAGCTCTAACTGTAACAGAATGGCGGATAGCGCCTCAATCGTCAAGCCGGAACGCAGACTCAGTGCGTCCATGGCGACCGGATCAAAACCGAGGTGCGCCAATAGCGGGTGCTCCTGCGGCGGCTTGGCTCCCGCGCCGGGGACAGCCGACACCGGGAAATCAGGGAGGTAACGCGAAAGTTCGCCCAGGACATCCTGCGCGTTTTCCGCAAGTTTTGCGCCCTGCTTGATGAGGCTGTGACAGCCTTTGGACTGTGGCGAGTGAATGGAGCCGGGAATGGCAAACACTTCGCGCCCCTGTTCCAGCGCCATGCGCGCGGTGATCAGGGAGCCGCTCTGCAAGCTCGCCTCCACCACCAGGCAACCTAGCGACAGGCCGCTGATGATGCGGTTTCTGCGCGGAAAGTTGGCTGCAAGCGGCGGCGTACCGAGTGAGAATTCTGAAAGGAGCAACCCTTCACTGGCTAGCGTGTGCGCCAATTCGCGGTTGGCAGCCGGGTAGACGCGGTCTAGCCCGGTTCCCACCACCGCAATGCTGGCGCCCGCGCCGCGCAGCCCGCCGCGATGAGCCGCGGCGTCGATGCCATGCGCCATGCCGCTCACGATGCATAACCCCGCCTCGCTGATCGCATGGGAGAACGATTCCGCATGCCCCATGCCCTGTGCAGTGGCGTTGCGGCTGCCTACCACGGCCAGGCATGGGCGGTTGAGTAACGCGCGATTGCCCTTGGCGTAGAGCAGAGGTGGCGGGTCTGGAATGTTGAGCAAGGCCTGCGGATAGTCAGCATCAGCCAAGGTAACAATGCCGTTGCCCTCACCTGCCAGCCACTCGGCGAGCGCGCCGAGTGGCGCGTCGTCCATCCCCCGCGCAATGCACTCCGCAACAGCGGGCTTAACGTGCTGCCTCAGGGCATGACCGGGCGCGGCGAACACCAGCTCCGGCGAACCGAACGCCTTGAGCAGGCGGCGCAACCCTTCGTCGCCGAGGCCCGGAATCTGGGTCAACGCAACCCACGACGCAAGCTCCGCGTCCATCGGCATGAGTGGTAGTGGTTAAGGAGTCTGCGCGACGTCCAGCAATTCGACGGGCATGTGAGCTTGCATCACCACGCCGTAGGAGACGTGCTCAAAGGTGCGGAATACGAACACCAGGCCGTAGCGCAGATTGGGCAGGTTCACGTCACGCAGGCCAAAGGGGCGGCCGTTGACTCGTTCGCCCTTCCGATAAAGCGCCAGCACATGTCCATTCTGCACTCCTTCCCGCCGGCCCTGATTGAGGATCACGACTGCCTGTCTGCCGGCCATGGTGATGCCATTCACGATCTTGAGCACACGCGCTGACAGCTCAGAATCCGGCGCACGGGGAATGAAATTCTCGGGGAAATCGATGGCTGACTGGAGCAATCGATCGCCCGGATAGATTTCTTCCGTCGCGTTGTATATCCGCAGCGTGCTGACGTCATCGAACTTTTCGACGCGCGCATTGCCCAGGTAGTTGGCTTCATAGCCAAGCACCTTGTCGCTGACCGGGTCGACCAGCGGCTTGCCGGGGCGGTAGATCTGATACTCCAGCCCTTTGTCGGGAGGCAGATTCTTGACATAGGCAATGTCCGTATTGCTGAGCATCAAGCGGCCTTCCGCGCCGGCGATGATGACCGGCGCATCATTCAGCTCGTTCTTCTCGATGACCAGCGCTTGGCTCAGGAATGGCTTGATGTCGCCATACGGAATACTGGGAATCGCTTCGTGTTCGCCGGGTTCCGCGCGTGCCCGGGGAGACAGGCGCACTGCGCCCGCCGGGCGCCTGATCTCTTGGACTTCTTCGCCCTCCGACTGTTCCTCAGCCGGCGCCACCGCAACGGGCACTGGAGGCTGCACGGCGACAACTGCGCTTTCCGGCGCGGCGGGGCCCGCCGCGGCTTGAACCTCGCCACCCGGCACGACCTGCAGCGTACCCCTTTGATGGTCAAAAACCACCACGTCACCCGGATAAATCCAGTGAGGATTCTTGATCGCGTCCTTGTTCAGCCCCCAGATCTGCGGCCAGCGCCACGGATCCTTGAAGAATTTTGCGGAGATATCCCAGAGCGTGTCGCCTTTGGCCACAACGTAGTGATCCGGCGCATCGTCACGAATCGCCAGCGTATCGGCAAAAGTGAGTGCGGGCAGCAAACAACAAATCAGCGATATAATTACTTTGTGCATGGGAACCCCTGCAAATTTGAGTTGGTGTAAGGCCCAATGTTCATGCGCCAGCTTAAATTCTGCATCCAATTGTCTAAATTAGCAAGCATTTATGGCCATTCTGAAAATTCTACAGTACCCCGACGAACGCTTGCACAGAGCAGCTGCGCCCGTGCCCGCGGTGACGGAGGCCACGCGCAAGCTGGTGCGGGACATGGCCGAAACCATGTATGCGGCACCTGGGGTCGGGCTGGCCGCAACCCAGGTGGACGTGCACCAGTGCATCATTGTGGTTGACATATCGGAGCTGCATGACGACCTGCTGGTCTTCATCAACCCCGAGGTCGTTGCGAGCAGCGGCAGTTCCACACATGAAGAGGGCTGTCTGTCAGTTCCGGGCATCTACGAAAAGCTGGAGCGCGCCGAGCACATCACCGTGCGCGCACAGAATGAGCGCGGTGAGCACTTCACGCTTGAGGCGAGCGGCTTGCTCGCGACCTGCATCCAGCACGAAATGGATCACCTCAAGGGGCGCGTGTTCGTGGAGTACCTGTCGCCGCTTAAACAAGCGCGCATACGCGCCAAGCTGAAGAAGCGCCGCCGCGAGATTCTGTGAAGCCAGTACCGTGAAGATCATATTTGCCGGCACCCCGCAGTTTGCCGCCGCCGCGCTGCGGGCGCTGCTGGACCATGGGTTTGAAATAACGGCCGTGCTGACCCAGCCTGACCGGCCCTCCGGTCGCGGCATGCAGCTCCATCCAAGCCCCGTCAAGCAACTGGCCTTGGAACACGAGCTGCCCGTGTTGCAGCCGCTGAGCCTCCGGGACCCGGCCACCCAGCGCGAACTGGCCGCTTACGCGTCCGATGTGATGGTGGTCGCGGCGTATGGCTTGATCCTGCCCGAGGCGGTTTTGTGCCTGCCGCGCCGCGGATGCCTGAACATCCATGCCTCTTTGCTGCCGCGCTGGCGCGGCGCCGCGCCCGTGCAGCGCGCGATTTTGGCAGGAGATGCCGAGACCGGGGTCACGATCATGCAGATGGACGCGGGCCTGGACACTGGCGACATGCTGTTGACGAAACGGTGCCGAATCGAACCGGGTGACACGGCGCAGACGCTGCTGGACAAGCTCTCGGGGCTGGGTGCAGAGGCAATTGTCGATGCGTTGCAGGCGCTGGAACAAGGGCGCTTGACCCGCGTGCCCCAGGACAACGGCCAGGCAACCTACGCCGCCAAGCTGACCAAGGCTGAAGCACAGATGGACTGGAGCCGCCCGGCCGATGAGCTGGCACGCTCGGTAAGGGGTTACAACCCATTCCCTGTCGCAGCCACGCACCTGAATGCCGTTCCGGTGAAGGTCTGGCAGGCAAGCGCGCGCATGGACATGTATGGCGAGCCAGGCACGGTACTCGCCGCGGACAAGAAGGGCATCGTCGTGGCGTGCGGGATGGGCGCGCTGTGCCTGGAAGTGCTGCAGCGCCCGAATGGCAAGGCGATCCCTGCTTCGCAGTTCATGCAGGGGTTTCCGGTGAAGCCAGGCGACCGCTGCGTGTCGCCCCCGTAACATGGACGCCGTACAGCTTGGCGCGGCCCAGGTGGTCTGCAGGGTGCTGAGGGGGCGCAACCTCAATCAGATGTTGGGCGACGCCTTGCGGGGGGCATCCAGCCTGTCGCCGCAGGAACGCGCTGCGGTGCAGGATTTGAGCTATGGCACGCTGCGCTTCTATGGACAGCTGACTCGCGTGCTGCAGCAGTTGGCGCACAAGCCGCTGCAAGATGATCGGTTGCGCTGTCTGCTGCTGGTCGCGCTGTATCAGTTGCAGTACAGCAAGGCCGCTCCGTATGCGGTGGTCGACCATGCGGTCCGGGGGGCACGCAAGATCAGCCCCGGGGCGGCCGGCCTCGCCAACGCGATATTGCGCCAGTTCCTGCGAAAGCGGGCGACCTTGTTGGCGACGGCCTCCGAAAGTGAGGAGGGCCATTACTCCTACCCGCAATGGTGGGTGGACGAGATCAAACGGCAGTACGGCGCGAACGCGTCAGCGATCTTGCTGGCCGGGAATCAGCGCCCCCCCATGACCTTGCGCGTGAACCGCCGGCGCATGGCCGCCAGTGCCTACCTTGGGCTCCTTGCAGCGCAGGAAATCGGCGCGCGCCTGATTGGCGTGGAGGCCATTCTGCTTGACCGCCCCGTGCCGGTTGAGCGGCTGCCCGGATTCGACGATGGCCTTGTCTCCGTACAGGATGCCGGCGCGCAACATGCAGCGCACTTGCTTGACGTTCGCGACGGCATGCGCGTGCTCGACGCATGCGCCGCGCCCGGGGGGAAGAGCGCGCACCTGCTTGAACTGGCGCACGTGAATTTGCTGGCCCTCGACAGGGACGAGCAGCGCCTGGAGCAAGTGCGCGGAAACATGCAGCGGCTGCAGTTGTCTGCCCAGTTGCGGATCGGGGACGCCGGGCAGCCCTCCGGCTGGTGGGATGGAGAGCCTTTCCAGAGGGTTTTGGCCGATGTGCCGTGCTCCGCCTCCGGCGTCGTGCGCCGCCATCCGGATATCAAATGGCTGCGCCGTCCTGAAGATATCGTCGGATTTGCGCAACAACAGGCGCGAATTCTGGCTGCGCTGTGGCAGACGGTAGCGACTGATGGTAAATTGCTTTACGCGACATGTTCCGTCTTCACCCAGGAAAACGCGAAAATCATTGAAGAATTCATGCGCGAGCATAAAGACGCCCGGCAAATTCCACTGACTGTATCCGGCATGAACGAAGGACAACTACTGCCCGATGACCAGCATGACGGCTTTTTTTATGCCCTGTTGCACAAGCATGCGTAGGGGCATGAGGGGGCTGTTTGCTGCGCTGCTGGTGGCAGTGGTTGTTCCGGCCGCCCACGCTGCCGGCATCGTGGTGCAAAAGGCGGAATTGCGGCGTGTAGACGGGCAATACCAGGCCATTGCCGATTTCGCCGTGACGCCGAATCCCGTGCTTGAACAGGCGCTGACGCACGGCGTGCCGCTCTACTTTACCGGGGAATTCACCCTGATCCGACACCGCTGGTATTGGCTGAATGACGTCGTTGCGCAGGACGAGCAAACCGTCAGACTTTCCTACAACGCATTGACTCGCCAGTATCGCATCGGGTACGGCACGTTGTTCCAGAACTTCAGCAGCCTGGATGATGCCCTGCAGGTTTTGGGGCATCAAGCCTTTACCCGGTTCCAGGCATTCGCGCTGAAGCCAGATACCGGGTATGTCGCGTCCGTGCGCATGCACCTGGACCTTTCCCAGCTGCCCAAGCCGCTGCAGATCAACGCGCTGGTCAACACGGACTGGGGCCTGGATTCCGATTGGTATCGCTGGGATATTAGCCCAGAAGCCTCCGCGGATGGGTCAGGCTCAGGCACGAATTCTCGTTAGAGGCAAACCGTGAAGTATCTCGTGATTCTCAGCGCGGCGCTCGGTGTGGTGCTTCTCTACCTGCTTGCGAGCGCCAGCGCCAACAGCGAATTCTTCCTCCACAACTATTATGGCTTGCTGGCAATCTCGGGCGGCGCTGCACTGTTGCTGGCCTTGCTGGTTGGCTATCAGCTGTGGCAACTGATCACCAAGATCCGGAACGGCGTTTTTGGAGCAAAACTGACGTTGCGGCTGGCTCTGTTCTTCTCCCTGGTTGCCGTATTGCCCGGTTTACTGGTGTACGCGGTGTCCGTCCAATTTCTGGACAACAGCATCGAGTCGTGGTTTGACGTCCGCGTGGAAAAAGCCCTGGAGGGTAGCCTCAACCTCGGGCGCGGGGCCCTGGAAAACAGCCTTGCAGACCTCACCAGGAAGGGCCGGTTCATCGCGCTGCTGCTCTCCCAGAAAACCTCCGATCAATACCCGGCAACGCTGAAGCTTCTGGTCAGTGAAGGGGCCACGCAGGAGGCCTCGCTGTTCAACAGGGAGGGCAGATTGCTGTCTTTCGCGTCCCGTCTGCCCGGAACGCCCATGCCTGACCTGCCGGACGGGGCGATGATACGCGATACGCTCAAGGAAGGCGTATACAGCTTCGTGGATGCCGAATCGGACAAGCGGCTCGAACTGCGTGTGATGGTCGCGCTTTCGCCGCCCAATTCGGTGGGGGGCGAGCCGCGCATCCTCCAGCTTATGGAGCCGGTTCCAAAGCAGATTTCCGATGATGAAGCCACAGTGCAATCGGTGTACCGCGATTACCAGCAAAGAACGCTGGCCCGCGTCGGACTAAAGCGGCTATACGGCGTCACTCTGACGCTGTCCCTGTTGATTGTACTGCTGAGCGCGCTGTCGGCTGCTTTCTTTATCAGCAACCGGATGAGCGCGCCGCTGGCAGCCCTGGCTGAAGGAACGCGCGCAGTTGCACAGGGCGACTTCTCGCGACTCCACCCGATCAAGAACAGCGACGAATTGGGCATGCTTACAGTCCTGTTCAACCGGATGACCTCGCAGCTATCCGAGGCGAAGGACGTCAGCGAGCAACGGCAAAGACAGGCTGAGAATGCCAGAGCCCACCTGGAGAGTGTCTTGGGACACCTGTCCTCGGGGGTGCTGGCTACGGACGAGCAGTTCCGGCTGCGCTCGGTCAACGCGAGCGCGGCTCAGATACTCGGCGTGCCTTTGGCGGACATGCTGGGAAAGTCGCTGCAGGAGATCGTGGCACGGCATCCCTTGCTCCGCAGTTTCGCCAACACGGTGATCGACGGCTTTGCGGGCGCGAGTGGTACCGAATGGCAGCGGCAGGCCGAGCGGATGAGCAGGAATGGCACCCAGACGCTGCTGGTGCGCGGCACGCGGCTGTCCAGCGCCGCGGAAGGGGGCTGTGTCGTGGTGTTTGATGACATTACCCATCTGTTGCAGGCCGAAAGGCAGGCGGCGTGGGGTGAGGTGGCGCGGCGCCTCGCACATGAGATCAAGAACCCGCTTACCCCCATCCAACTCTCCGCGGAACGCCTCCAGCACAAACTCAGCGACAAATTGACGGAATCCGACGCGCAGCTGTTGGGACGCGCCACCAAGACCATCGTCAGCCAGGTGACCGCCCTGAAGAACATGGTGGTCGAATTTGCCGACTACGCACGCGCGCCATCGCCGAAAATGGCGGGCGTGGACATGCACCACCTGCTGCACGAGGTGCTGGGCCTGTATGAGGCGGCTCACGTTCCCGTCACCCTGCAGCTTGAGGCGGAGCAAGTCCTGGTAAAAGGCGATGCCACCCGATTGCGGCAGGTGGTGCACAATCTGCTTCAGAACGCGCAGGACGCGCTGCAGGACCAGAATAGCCCCGAGATCCGGGTCGGCAGCGCAAATATGAATGGAGCGCTGCAGTTGTGGGTTCAGGACAACGGGCAGGGCTTCCCCGAGGGTATGCTGGCACGGGCGTTCGATCCCTACGTAACGACCAAGCTGAAGGGCACCGGACTTGGGCTGGCAATCGTAAAGAAGATTATCGAAGAGCATGGCGGCGCTATCGAAATCAGCGAGATAGAGCCAAACGGCACACGGGTCAGTTTTACCCTGCCTTTATTGACTGAGGGACTGTGATATGGCGGCAAAGGAAATTCTGGTTGTTGATGACGAAATGGGCATACGTGAGCTGCTCTCCGAAATACTTTTCGATGAAGGCTATCGCGTTCACTTGGCTGAGAACGCTGAGCAGGCAAGGGAATTCCGGAACCGGCATGCGCCGGATCTGGTGCTGCTCGACATCTGGATGCCCGAAACGGACGGCATTGCATTGCTCAAGGAATGGGCAAATCAAGGCCTGCTGACGATGCCGGTCGTCATGATGTCGGGGCACGGCACTATCGAGACCGCCGTGGAGGCAACCCGGATCGGCGCGGTGGATTTCCTGGAGAAGCCCGTCGCCATGCAAAAACTGCTCGACACGGTGGCGAAGGCCGTCCTGCGGGGAACGGCGCCTGACCGCACGCCGAGGGCACAGCCCGAGCAGGCGGCGTCCGCGCCGAATGCCAATGCCCTCCCCGCATCGATACCGGCTCCCTGGCTGGAAATGCCGCTACGGGTAGCGCGTGAACAGTTCGAAAGCGCCTATTTCAGCCACCACCTGCGCGCGGAAAACGGCAATATCACCCGCGTGGCCGAAAAGGTCGGCCTTGAGCGCACGCATCTCTACCGCAAGCTGAAGCAGCTCGGCATCAAGTTCACCAAGAAAGACAACGAGGAAGGACAGTGACGCGAGCCCGCACAGGGTCCGCGTCCGATTGCGCATTTATTTGCCCCCGGCCCGCCTTGCGTTTATAATCGCCGTCTTTGCGCGGCCAAGTAGCTCAGTCGGTAGAGCAGAGGACTGAAAATCCTTGTGTCGGTGGTTCGATTCCGCCCTTGGCCACCAGAATGCAGACGGCTCACCTCGGTGGGCCGCTTTCCTTTCCGCTTCGGCCGTGGGGCTGTAGCCATCAAACAGCGCCGGTCAGGGGCGTGCGGGCACAGAGCGCCCTGCCTTAGTGCTGGTGCCGCGCCGTACGCACCAGGGAAACGCCGAATATGTCCCGATTCGTCATTGCGGCGCTGCGTGTGTTCTTGGGGCTTCAACCCCTTAGAACCACGGCGTCCCCCTTGCGGGGGCAGGCCGGAAGCCAGGTCCGCCCGGCCTCCGGCATGCTGTTGGCCAACCACCCTATGCAGGCCGAAGTTTTCCCGGCCGGGCTACTTGTTCGTCCGGTACCAGTACGGGCGGCGGCGTGACGACTTGATGTTCTGTTTCGGCGTGGTGGGGGGTATCCACGACCCATCGTCTTTCCCATTGCCGCAGCCCATGCAGAAACCAATCTGGTAGACCTTCCCGGTGACAGGGTCGACGACGTTCACCGCACCGGCCACCGGCGAAGGCGGCAATCCACCGTTTTCGAATTCCGTTGAACCCAGTGCGCCGGTGTACGGGTCGAGGTAGTAGCCCGTTGCCTCTCCCAAGCCTTCCTCGCATTGATTCGGGTTGGGCTTCTGGGCCTGGTTCGTGCCGAAGTACACCAAGCCGGCCACCACCAAGGGCGCGTTTACCGATTTTTCACCTTGCGCCATGGTTTCGTAGTAACCGCTCATGGTTCCCGGGTAGGGTGAGGCGGCCGTGCAGTTTGTGCAGTCGAAGAGACTGCCCTCCGTGATCACGGCTTGACCGCTTCCATCCAGGCCCGTCTTTGTGTCCTTGAGCAAATAGGCACGGTTAACCACGGCATACGCCGACACGCTATAGGGTGGGCTCACCGGATAAGGATTAGGCGCGGCCGCCGTGGATGTCGGGTCAGTATAGAGCGGATGCTCGCGATCACCGCTCGCAACGAACACGTAGTCCGTCGTGCGGGTGGCGATGACTGCCACCGGGAACAAAAACTTGCGCGGCGTGGTACCCGCGGCACAGACGCCGGTGTTGCAGCCCAGGGCAGCCAGCTTTTCCACTTGCCAGATATCCGGCGTGCATCCGGTCGGGCTTGCGGCTGAACAGGCCACCCCGGCTAAATTGGTTTTTGGCGGCTCGAGATCCACTCGCCATACGTTGCCGCCGACATCGGTCGCGTAGATCCGGTCGATGAGGCCGTCGTTGTACGAGCGGTCCATCACGGCGAGGTCGGCGGGAATACTGTATGTCATCCCCGGTACGTTCAAAGTACATCCGGCGGGGCAGGCGCTCCACACCGGATTGCCGGTGATCGCGTCCACCACGAAGATGCCGCGCCCCATGTCGTCGGTGCCCGGCGCCTCACTGTCCTCCTTGGGGGAGTAGCCGCCGCCAAATATCAACACCGGATTGGCCCAGCCCTTCACGCGGGCCGGTTTCAGCACCGACCACGTCTGCCCAAGCTCGCTAAAGCCGGCATCCGTGCTGCTGTGCTTCCACAGGAATTTCGGAATCTTCGGATCGGTGACGTCCAGCGCGTACATGAACCGCCCGCCGCGGCGCATCGGCATGTAGAGGATGGCCCGAGTGGTGGCGCCGCTGGCATCCAGCTGCTGATAGTAGGTGGGAGAGCCGTCCGCAAAGTAGTCCTTGTGCTGCGGGGTCGGCACGATGCCCGCAGGCGTGGTCGGCAGTGCCAGCACCGGGCTGTTGTCATGGAGGCGCTTGAACTGGGCGTAAAACTCGGGCGGGATGAACCCCCACAGCTCTTTGCCGGCATTCGGCTCGTTGATGGCGATCTTGTTCCGCGTGGCGGGGTCAATGTAGACGAAGTTCGGCTGCTTGCCGTTTATGGCCCTGACCACCCCGTCGTTGCCTCCATAGTAGACAACCACGTCGTCCGCGCCGGCCGATATCGCCTGCGCGCCCGGTACCCCGCATGCGGTGGAATAAGTAATGGTGGTGGACGAGGTAATCGTCACCGCGCATATCTGGCTGGTGCTGAACGTGACCGGCACCACGCCTGCAGTGGTCGTGGCCAGCGCATTCAGCGCGGCAATGTCTGTCGTGGATGCGGTGGCGGTCCGCGTGGTTCCGACATCGGTGGTGGACGTTATCTTGACGATCGTGCCGGAGTAGTTGATCACCGCCGGACGCGAATGCAGCACGTCGCCGTGCACGGACGGACGAATATTGACGATCGGATTCGGGCAGCCATTGACGCCGGCCGGAACACCCGGCGGGCACAGGCTCGCTTCGTCGCCGTAGTTATCCTCCCCGCGTATCCAGCGCATGAGGAGGTCGCGAGTCGTCGTGCCGCTGGTCGCGCTGGCCAGCGTTCCCGTACCGGAGAAGCTTGCCAGCGGGGCAGGCACTGCATACTGGTAGGTAAACTGGTTATTCGCCGTGACGGTGATGGGCCACATGCCGTTGTATCCCGCGGGAACGGCGCCCGAGATGCCGATGGTGGCACCAGTGGGGAACCCGTGGGGCGAAGCCGTGGTGACGGTCGCCGTATTGGGCGTATAGCTGCACCCCAAATCACTGGTTGCGGAATTTAGCACGGGCGTTACCACGGCCAGGTCAAGAAAGCCGGACGAAGGCAGGGTGTTGTACGCGGGATTGACCACCACCGTTGCCACGGTGCCGTTCAGCACCGTGAAGTTGGGACTGGTGCAACCGCTGATGGTCAGCGTCTGACCGAGCTGCATGGTGTTGCCAGGGCTCCATATCCAGAAATAATTGGTGGCAAGCGTTGCGGTGGTGGGCAGCGTGGGGTTGCCGCCGCCGCCGGAGTTGGTGTAGGTGAAGGTCCCGGCAGCCGTGTTGATGCCTGTCACGACGCAATACGGGGTGCAGTCGTATTTCGTCGTGCCGGTCGCCATCTTGAGCTGGGCGCCGACATAGAGTTTTGCGCCGACATCCGACGCCGGCGTCACCGTTGCCGTCACGACGGAGCCGGTTTTCGAAAGGGTCTTGATGGAGACAGTCACGGGGCCGGTTGTCGCAGTTCTGCCGCCGGAATTTGCGCCGGCACCTGCCACCGTGGCAGCAGAGGTGATGGACAGGATGGGCACCGACTGCACCGCAAGCATGGCGTCGGTGATGCTCGTATTCGAGACGTCGAAAGGATAGTTCGAGAGCGGCACTGCGGTACCAATGCATCCGCCACCGGGGCAATAGGTGTACAGGTTCCTGGGATTGGTGGAGGAGCCGGGTGGGGAGGTGTAATTCACGCTCAGGTTGGACAGGCGCAGCACCTGGGCGTGGCCGCCTTTTTCCACGACGTCGCCATCCGGCATGTCAAACGCGCCGCCTATGCCGTTCGGGTTGTTCAACCAGAAGCCGGGATCGTTGGCGCACAACGGAATGTAGCCTGGGCCATTCAGCGCCCACTGGCCATCGGCCGGGCCCAACAGCGCGGATGCCGCGGACAGCTGGCTCGCATTGGCGCATGTCCAGAAGCTGGAGGCGCTAGGGTCAAAGGTGCCGGTGGGTGCGACCGCTTGGGCATAGGCCGCATCGCCCAGGGACGGCGTCCGGGTAACAGGATCGAACATGATCTGGTACTGCTTGAGATTGCCGTACCACCTGGGATTGCCGCCCTGGTCCGGACGGAACATGGCAATGTATACCTGGTTCAGGTAGGTGCCTTGCGCGTTCACGCTGACCGGAAGGCTGGCGGAGGCAAACACGCTGTTGACCGCCTGCACCTCGTTGAGAATTCTCAGGATAGCCTGGTAGATGTTGGTGGCGTTGGAAGCGACGAAATATTGTCCGCCGCCGGCCCTGGCCATGCTGGTCAGCAACGCCGGATAGTCGGGTTTGCACGCGCTGCCGATGACGGCAATGCCGTAAGTGGTGATGGTGTTGTTGCCGATCGGCTTGTAATAGAGATTCGTCGTGTGCATGAATCTCGCCCATTCGTCCGCATAGAGGCCTGACGGATCCGTGTGGCTGCCCATGGTGTAGGCGCCACAGCTGTTGTTGGCCGGCGGCATGCCGTAGTTGCCTGACGGAATGGTGAGCGGCCCGGGGTAAGCCGGGGGCTGCGGCGCGCCCGAGGCCGTGCCGCCTGCAGCGGTCCACCCGCTCTGGGCCCAGGCATACGCGGAGGTGAGTGCCGTGGACACGCTGGGTGACGCGGGATCACCGGGCGAACCCGCGCTGTTGTAGGCGTTGCCGATGAATGCCACGTAGTTGTTGACACAGCTCGGTAACGGCCGCTGCGAGGCTGGCATCAAGCTGTAGTCGCGCCCGGAAATGCCGACCTGGCCAGCAAAGTAGGCCCAGGCTTCCTGCATGGCCGACGCCGTCGCCTCACTGTTGGCCTTGATGTTGGCCTTTGTCCAGCTTTTGATGAATGCCAACAGGGTCGTCTTGTTGGCGGAGGTCATCGCCGTGAGGGGTTGGATCAGGCAGCCGCCGTTGCCGCCGGGGCAGGTGCCGGACGCCAGCCCCATGGCGACGTCCAGACCCGTTGCGTTGTAGACCATGATGCCGAGGTTGACCGTGGCGATGCCCCCCGGCCCCGTGGGCAAGGCGTTGACCACGTTGTAAAGCGCGCACTGCTCGTTTCCGAACACGGAAGCACCCATGGCCGAAGGCCCCCCCAGGCCGTCGCCGGGCTGCACGTCATAATTGCAGGTGGACGCCGCGTTGTCGGAATTGGCTGCGTTATCCAGAATGATCAGCACATTGGGGTTGTTCTTCGGGGAGGGCACCCGGCTGTAGAGATCGATATCCTCGGCGTAAACCGGCACGGCGCTGCCTGCCAAAACAAGGAACATGCCGGCCAATATGCGTCTGTATGTTTTCATGATCGTAGCCTCCTGCCTATCGTTGTGCGCTGACTTCACGTTGTTCTCATGCGGGGATGCGGTTTATGTCGGCTAGTTGCAGGCGACGCCCAGACCAACCCTTAGTGCGATGCCCTGGTGCGTCTCTTCAACTGCCCCTGTCGCCGGATCGTTCACGTTCGCCTGTACGTCCCATCTCTGGCTGAAACAGTACGGCTGCGTTGCCAACTGGTTTTGGCGTTGGCCGTTTTGTCCGATCCTGTCGATCAGATTCGGGTTGGGGTCCGTACCCGGCGGAAAGCATTGCCGGTCATCGGGGTTGTAATAATCGAGGCTCGCAGACAGGACGGGCGTGGATCCGGTGCAGGCGGGCGTCGGCACGCTCACGGTATAGGCCCCAACCACGGCGGTAACCGCCACGGGATTGGACGTGAAATTGCTGCTGATGACCTGCTCTATGGTCTGCTGCGCGGCCGCCGCTGCTTCCGCCCCGACCTGGGCGTTGCCCGCGATGCGCAGGTTGGCCATGGATGACCTGATGGCTGAAAAGGTCAGCAGTGTCAGCACGATCAGCATGACGAGTGCGGTGATCAGGGTCGCGCCTGCCTGCCTGGTCTTGGTGGTGAGGATATTCATGGTAGCTCCCGGCGTCCGCTTGGGTTGACGAGTCGTATTTCTTCCTTGTAGAGGTGGCGTTTGTAGTTGCAGGGTTGGGGGTTCACACCTACCCCGCAGGCGACCGTGCCCGCGCTGCCCAAGTCATAGGTCTTGGTGTCGGCATAGCCCGTCGTCGGATCGATATTGCGCGCCAGCAGGCTCACCCTGACCGCCATCACGTTTTGCCAGTTGGTAATGTCTGTCGGGGCGAGTGCCGCGACGAATGTGTCGGGCGCGCCGTCGCCTGAGGTGTCGAGTCCGTAGTCAAACTGCATGTTCTCGATGCCTTCCACCAATGGAATTGTGGTGGGGACGCCAGTCGGCCCGATCTGCACCAGCTTCAGGGTAGGAATATTGTCCGTCCCGCAGATGTCGCAGCTGGCTATGTAATAGACGTTCACCTCATACGGTCGTAGAGCCGAGAGTGCGACGCAGTTGTTTTGCCTCAGCGCAAAGTTCCCCGCCGCGCCGGTTCCGTACACAAAGAAAACGTTGTTGTCGCTATTGCAGCCGGATACCTGAAGGTAGGTGGCCGTTGCAGTAAAAGCGGGGGAAGCGGTGGTAAGCTGATCCGTGGTCACGCGCCGCACGACGAGGACGGCGGTACCGGGCTGATAATTGGCGAGACCGCAGGTATTACCGGCGGGCAACGGGTTCACCGGGCCGCCGAGAAAACCGTACAGGGGGAGCGGTACCGACATGGGGTTGTTGTCCCACCCCGAGTTGGCGGCGCCGAACGCGACTGAGCACGGATCGGCGGGCAGAGTGAGTATAACGGAAGCATCCGGGGCATAGTCCCCGTAGAACCCCGCGTGTTCTATGTCATCATGCAGAAGCTGCATCGCGTACCGCCCATTTTCGATCTGGCGGCTCGATTTTTCGAGCTCATCGCGGGAGTCGCTCTGCCTCACGAGCAGGGCCGTAAATCCCATCAGCAGCACCAGGCCGATAGTCATTGAGATCATCAATTCGACCAGCGACAGCCCGCCCTGCGTGCGGGCGGCGGCGGGGGTACTGCCTTTGGCGAAGGTTTGCATGGCGATCAGTTCAGGTTGGCAATGCGCACGCCGCTGCTGACGACACGGCGCGCGGCGTCGCTCGCCCCGTACTGGCCCCGGCCGCAGAGGAAGGTGGTGTTCGCAGCAGTGTCGCCCAGCCCCTGCCACGCAACCGAGACGTAATAGACGCCGGTGCCGGGCATCTTCAGGCCGGTGTTTAGATTGGTCAATTCCTGCGTCGGGTCATAGGTGATGCAGCCGCGGGCGCTCGTCATGGCGCCCACATTCCCGACGCCAGCCGCCGTTTCGCCAGACCCCAGCAACAAGTTATGCCATACATTCAGGTCGTTCAGCGCGAGAGCCACCGCCGAGGCGGCGGCGGTAGGGGTCAGGCTAGGATAGGCCGCCTGGAGGCTGGGCACCGCGCATCCGGCAGGCAACGCTCCTGCCGGCACGGTGGCTGCCGGTGCCAGGGTGGAGGCGGTGCCGAGATAGGGTGACGTGGCGGCTGTCGTCGCCGTGCTGGTAAATGCGTAGCAGACCGCGGCCTTGCGGTTGGCGTTGATGCGGCTTGCCATGTCCTGCAGCAGGATCATCGCCTGCATGCGCTGGTAGGATTCCATTTCGGAGCGCTGACTTTGCACCAGAAGGCCGGCCAGCCCGAGCAGGCCAACCAGCAAGATGACCAGCGCGATGAGCACCTCGATCATGCTGAAGCCTTTGCTCCCGCACGCCCTGCCGGAAAGGCCGCGTTCAGGCAGGAACACAGGGCATGCTGCAACGTTCGACATTTCTAATACTCCAGTTGCCAATGCACCAAGGATTCAGCACCAATTTTCTGGCTGGCCCACACCGGTCGCAACGACCGAGAGCGCGGGCGCAGTTTGCACGGATGGAGTTTGGGTTTTGCGGCAGGATTGAAGAATAGAACGCACGGAAGTACCATGCAGCATAAATCCGCGAACGCTTTATCTGGCGATCCCGCTGTCATAGAGCCAAGCTCCTTAGACCGGTGACTTTGCGTCCCTACCTTTCGATAGGTTTGCCTTTTGCAAAATGCGCTTCAGCCTCTTACTCGGATAATTTGTCTCGGTTAAATGATGCCTGACGGGGAGGGAGGGGGAAATCAGGAAATGCTGGAATTGGATATGAGGGAATCCATTAGTCCGGCTATCCATGCGCTGGCCGCAAGGCGCGCCGTTGACTGCAGGGAGATTAGAGCGGCCGGCCTGGATGCATTGGCACAAACCAGTTCCTGCGCAAGGGACCGGCACCTGCCTGCCGCACGAAGTTGATGTTGAAAGCGGGCTTGCTCGACAGTCGGCACTGCGAATGGGGAGCAGGCCATGAGGCCTGCCACCGAATACCTGCTGCTAGCCGAAAAACTTCTTCACAGTTGCACTCAGCCAGCCGGCATTTTCCTTGCCGGTATCACCCATAATCTTCTTGACCGACTCGACGTAATCGCGGTCATCACCCTTGATGTGGCTCGACAGCCAGACCTTGAGCATGGACAGCAGCTCCGGGAGTACATTTTCTCCGCTGTTGGCACGCTCGCGAAAAGCGGCGATTCGTTTCATGAAGATTTCATGCACCCTCTGGTGTGCCCTCAAGAACGGATAGTTCGCCTTCTCTTGCAGCTCTTCCTCGAACTGGAAGTGCGTGATCGTATAGTCAAGCAGGCCCTCGAGCACTTCCTTGACTTCCGCGGCACTGCCGGCTTCGCCGGCGTGATGCAGGTTATTGATGAATTCAACGATGCGCTTGTGCTGCTCATCAATCACCGAAATCCCCGTTTCCAGGTCCTGCGTCCAATCCATGTATGCCATAATTTCCCCCCGAAGCATAGAGACGGCCAATGATCCGTTACTTATTTAGAAATAATAGTTTACCTGCGGGCGCACGTCAAATTGATTCTAGTTCAAACGAAACGGCCAACTCGGGAATTGAAGCGGTGACGGCACTGGCCATTTTGCGGCCATCCACGCGCCTGCGCCGATCTGAGCCCCCTTCACAACGGCCTGTTCCAGCTCGCCCCTCTGACGCTGGTTCCCATATTGATACCGGCCTACTTGTCGCGCATGCGAAACTGGCGCGTGGCCGCGGTATAATTAAATGCGAACGCAGGCAGGTTGCGGCAATTCAAACACCGATTTCCGCGCCGCCCCCCGCTATTTTTCAGGCACTCCGATTTTCGCCCTACATATTTCGAAAAGTTGAATGAGCTATTACGACAAGCATGTCTTTTTTTGCACCAATCAGCGGGCCCCCGGCGAGGGGAGCTGCAACGACTTTGGCGCACAGAAAATGCGCGATTACGTCAAGGACAGGGTCAAGGCGCTGGGAATCTCCACCGCGGCGAATCGCATCCGCATCAACTCGGCCGGATGCATGGGGCGCTGCGATGAAGGCCCAGTGCTGGTCGTGTATCCAGAAGGGGTGTGGTACACCTATGTGGATGAAAGCGACCTGGACGAGATCATTTCCGAGCACTTGCAGCACGGCCGCGTCGTCGAACGGCTGAAGATCTGATGCCATCGCTGCAGAAATTCGTCGTCGAGGGTCCGGCTGGAGCCCTGGAAGGCACAACCCACCTGCCCGGTGCCGCCCCGCGCGCCATCGCCATCGTGGCGCATCCCCTGCCCACGATGGGCGGGACCATGGAAAACAAGGTGGTGACGACACTCGCGAAGACTTTCGTCGAGCTGGACTTCCTTGCCGTTCGCTTCAACTTCCGGGGGACGGGCGGCAGCGCGGGCGCGTTCGACGGCGGGGATGGCGAGGTCGAGGATGTGTTGGAGGTGGCCAACCACGCAAGGCAAAGACATGGCGACCTGCCGCTGATCTTGGCCGGCTTTTCTTTCGGCGGGTATGTCCAGGCCCGCGCGGCGCAGGAACTGCATCCGCAGCGGCTGGTGTTGATTGCCCCCGCTGTCGGACGCTTTGCCATGCCTCATGTGCCCGCGAATACGTTGGTGATCCATGGCGAACAGGACGAGGTCATTCCGCTGGCGGACGCCCTGCTGTGGGCCCGCCCCCAGCAGCTGCCGGTTGTCGTGCTGCCGGGCACGGAACACTTCTTCCACGGGCGCCTGCACCTGATCAAGCAGCTCGTGCTGCAGAATTTCAAAGGGACGCCGCTATGACCGCCGTCCTGTCGGTGCGGAACCTGCACAAGTCGTACGCCGGCCAAGCCGTCGTGGATGGCCTCGGCATCTCCGTCAACAAGGGCGAATGCTACGGCATGCTCGGCCCCAACGGCGCGGGCAAGACGACCACGCTGCGCCTGATGCTTGGACTGATCGAGCCGGACTCGGGCTCCCTCAGCCTGCTGGGCCATGCCGTTCCGGAACATGCGCGCGAAGCGCGACTGCGCGTGGGCGTGGTGCCCCAGGTGGACAATCTCGACCCGGATTTTACCGTTGCCGAGAATCTGCTGGTATATGGCCGCTACTTCGGCATGGCGGACGCCAAAATCCAGGCGCGGATTCCCGACCTGCTGGACTTCGCCAACCTGGCGCATAAGCGCGACGCGAAGATTCCCACACTCTCCGGCGGCATGAAGCGGCGGCTCACGCTGGCGCGCGCACTGGTGAACGACCCGGACATCATCTTTCTCGACGAGCCGACCACCGGCCTCGACCCGCAGGCGCGCCACCTGATCTGGCAACGGCTGCGCGAGCTCACCATGCAGGGCAAGACGCTGCTGCTCACCACCCATTTCATGGACGAAGCCGAACGCCTTTGCCACCGGCTGGCCATACTCGATCATGGCCGCATGGTGGCCGAGGATACCCCGCGCGACATGATCGCCAAGCACATCGAGCCGCAGGTGGTGGAGGTGTACGGGGAGCGCACCAGCGCCTGGGCGGATGAGCATGCAGCACATTACTGCGAGCGCTTCGAGATCAGCGGCGAGACCGCGTTCTGTTACGTGCGGGACGCCCAGCCGCTGCTGGCGCACCTGCACGCGCAAAACGACCTGCGCTACCTGCACCGCCCGGCGAACCTGGAAGACGTGTTCCTGAAACTCACCGGCCGGGAAATGCGGGAGTGACGGCATGAACAGACGCCATTTTTCGCTGCCATCCGTAAGCCCCAGATTCTTTCCGATCTGGCGGCGGCACCTGCTGGTGTGGAAGAAGATCGCCGGGACCTCCATCATCGGCCATATCGCCGACCCGATGATCTACCTGCTCGGACTGGGTTATGGCCTGGGCAGCCTGGTGCCCCAAATGGGCGGCACGCCCTACCTGGTGTTTCTCGCCGCGGGGACCGTGTGCTACAGCACGATGAACAGCGCCAGTTTCGAGGCGCTCTATTCCGGCTTTGCGCGCATGCACGACCAGCGCACCTGGGAGGCCATCATGAACACGCCGGTCACGCTGGACGACATCGTACTCGCCGAGATTTTGTGGGCCGCCAGCAAGGCCACCCTGTCCGGCGTGGCTGTGCTCGGCGTCGTCTACCTGCTGGGGCTGTCCCATTCCGCCCTCACGCTGTGGCTGATCCCGCTCGCTGTCCTTATCGGCCTGTGCTTCGCGGCACTGGGCCTGATCATGACCGCGTTGGCGCCCAGCTACGATTTTTTCATGTATTACTTCACGCTGGTCATCACGCCCATGATGCTGCTGTCCGGCGTATTCTTCCCGATGGAACAGCTGCCGAAGCTGTGGCAGAACCTCTCCGCCATTTTGCCGCTGACTCACGCTGTCGAAATCGCCAGGCCGCTGATGACCGGCACGGTGCCGTCCGGAGCGTTGCTGCACGTCGGGGCGCTGTTGGGCTATACACTGGCAGGGTTTTACGTTTCGCTGGTATTGTTCCGGCGGCGCCTATCCAGATAGGGGAATTACCATGGCCATGTTATGGATCAAATCGTTTCACATCATTTTCGTTATCAGCTGGTTCGCCGGACTGTTCTACCTGCCGCGCATCTTCGTCAACCTCGCGATGGCCAAGCAGGAGGCCGAGCGTGACCGCCTGCTGCTGATGGCGGGAAAGCTGTACCGCTTCATGACGCCGCTCGGGGTGCTGGCGCTGGCCTTTGGCACCTGGCTGTGGCTCGGCTACGGCTTCAGGGGCATGTGGCTGATGACCAAGCTCACGCTGGTGCTGGGTCTGGTGGCCTATCACGTGTATTGCGGCAAATTGCTCAGGGGATTCCGCCTGGGCCTCAACAACAAGCGCAGCCATGTGTGGTACCGCTGGTTCAACGAGATCCCGGTCCTGGTGATGGTGGCCATCGTCATCCTGGTCGTGGTCAAGCCATTCTGACATGCCTGATTTCTTTGCCCCCTGCCCGCGCGGGCTGGAAACATTGCTGGCCGAAGAACTGGCGGCGCTTGGCGCGGAGAACGTCACCGCCACCGAGGGCGGCGTAGGCTTTTCGGGCGGCTGGCCGCTGTGCTATCGGGCCAACCTTCACAGCCGCCTCGCCTCGCGCATCTTGTGGCGCGTGTCCGCGGCGCAGTACCGCAGCGAGCAGGATATCTACGATGCCGCATTGGCGCTGCCGTGGGACAAATGGTTCGACGTATCGCGCACCATTCGCGTCAAGGTCACCGCCATCAAGAGCCCGCTGAAGAGCCTGGAGTTCGCCACGCTCAGAATCAAGGATGCCGTGTGCGACAAGTTCCGCAAGCTGCGCGGCGAGCGCCCCAGCGTGGACACCCTCAACCCCGACATCCGCATCCACGCGTTTCTCCAGCAAAGCGACATGACGCTGTACCTGGACACCTCCGGCGATGCCCTGTTCAAGCGCGGCGTGCGCCTGCACACCAACATTGCGCCCATCCGCGAAAACCTGGCGGCCGGCATCCTGAAACTCGCGGGCTGGCGCCCCGGCACCCCCCTGCTCGACCCGATGTGCGGCAGCGGCACCTTCCTGATCGAAGCGGCCATGATGTCGCTCGACATCGCTCCCGGCATCGCCCGCCGCTTCGCCTTCGAAAAGCTGAAGAATCTTGATGCCGCCCTGTGGGACAAATTGCGCGCCGAAGCCCTGGCCGCGCAGAAGCCGGTGTCGGAACTGCCGATCTTCGGCAGTGACCTCTACGGCGACGAGCTCAGGGCCGCGCACCAGAACCTGGAGGAGGCCGGCATCCGCCAGGCAGTGGACCTGAAACAATGCAACGTCCTGGAAGCCTCGCCGCCCGCGGCGACGGGCATCCTCGTCGCCAACCTCCCCTATGGCGAGCGCATGGGCGAACTGGAAGAACTCGCCGCGCTCTACCCCAAACTCGGCGACGCGCTCAAGCAAAGATTCGGCGGCTGGAACGCCTACCTGTTCACCGCCGACCTCAGGCTGCCCAAGCTCATGCGCCTCTCCGCGACGCGCCGCACCCCGCTGTATAACGGCGCCATCGAATGCCGGCTGTTCGAGTACAAGATCGTGGCGGGAAGCAATCGGGAAAAATAGTCCCGCAGATATGCATAACGTCCGCTTTGCGCCATTGCAGACCTATGGTGCAGCTGCCATAAGTGGCTGTGTTTCGGCCAAAGCGGACAATTACAGCCGCAACCCAAGACGTCCGGTTAAGGCTGATCTGAGTCATTCACGATCGACCTAGCGAATGACCGCTTCGATCGGCGCTGGCCAGACTTCATTTAAGAACGGCGTTCGAAGACTCAGCAGCATGTACCCTCTGGTGCTGGAAGAGGTGGCCCCACAAAACTGGACAGGCCGATAAGTGGTAACCTTGCTCAACCCAAGCCGTGAGTGCCACGGCGAAGCAAGGAGCGAGCGCATGAGAAGGACGAGAAGGAATCACGGAGCAGAATTC
>Ga0316628_100000038_pt1 | contig 82770 bp, 82 predicted proteins | sample OWC_Aug_M2_C1_D5_FD_207648 | JGI IMG/M metagenome (GOLD analysis project Ga0316628, IMG submission 207648) | Wetland soil microbial communities from Old Woman Creek delta, Ohio, United States - OWC_Aug_M2_C1_D5_C | ecosystem: Environmental > Terrestrial > Soil > Wetlands | place: USA: Ohio...
TGACGAATCGGGTCCCTAGCTCTGCTCCCAGGGCAATCCGGCCTTGCGCCAGCCGTTGAGTTTGTCGCGCTGCTTGTCGCCGTCCGGGTCGCCCTGGAATCCTTCCAGGACGTTGTAGCAGTCGGCAAAGCCGGAGCGCGTGGCCAGCGCCGCCGCCGCATGCGAGCGATGGCCGCTGCGGCAGATGAAGATCACCAGAGATTCCGGGCTAACCCGCTGCTGCAGTTCCGCTACGAAATTAGGGTTGGCCTTCAGGCCGGGATAGCTGGACCATTCGATCTCGACGGCGTCAGGAATCCGCCCCACCCAGTCCAGTTCTGCGCGGGTGCGCACGTCCACCAGCCTGGCGCCTGGGGCGGACTGCAGTACTTCGTAGGCCTCCACCGGCAGCAATGCGCCCTCATAGGGCAGGTCCATGTCCTTGGCCCGTTGCTGTGCGGTTCTCAGAATTTCGGAAATCTTGCTCATGTGCATTCCGCGGGTGTTTAAGGTTTTAAGCGCAAATGCTATGCTAGGTACGCCTGACTTTTGCCTGGCACCATACTATCCCAACTGCAATGAAAAATCACCCGCACGGCACCGCCGCCAACGAGGCGCCGGCCTTTGAGCCGGCGCATCCGGAGCGCTTTGCGGCCGCGAACAAGAGCACCTGGATCAGCATCCTGATCAACCTGCTGCTGACCGCGCTGCAAGTGTTCGCCGGCTACTTCGGCAGGTCGCAATCGCTGATGGCGGACGGCCTGCATTCCCTGTCCGACCTGCTTGCCGACATTCTGGTGCTGTTCGCCAACCGCCACGGCAACCGGATTGCCGACGCGCGCCATCCCTACGGCCATGCGCGCATCGAAACGGCGGCCACCCTCATCCTCGGCGTCGCCCTGGCGGCCCTGGGCGTTGGGCTGTTGGTCTCTGCGGGCATGCGCCTGCAGCACCCGGAGGACGTGCAAAAGGTGCATCCCTTTACTTTCTGGATTGCGCTCATGGCGCTGGCTGCCAAGGAGGGCATGTTCCGTTACATGCTGGCGGTCGCCATGCGGGTGCGCTCCCAGATGCTGGTCGCCAATGCGTGGCATGCCCGCTCCGACGCCGCTTCGTCCCTCGTGGTGATGGTGGGTATAGGCGGCAACCTGCTGGGTTATACCTTTCTCGATCTGGTTGCCGCGGCCGCGGTCGGCATGATCATCGCCCATATGGGCGGCAAGTTCGCCCTGCAGGCGCTGGCCGAACTGATAGACACGGGCCTGTCCGATGAGGAAGTCGAGGCCATCCGCCGATCTCTGCTGTCGACGCCGGGCGTGCGCGGCCTGCATGAGTTGCGCACGCGCAAGATGGCGGACAACGCGCTGGTGGACGCGCACATCATGGTTGACCCGAAGATCAGCGTGTCGGAAGGCCATTACATCGCTGAACTGGCGCGCCGGACCGTGCTGCGCAATCACGAGGTGGTGGACGTGATGGTGCACATCGATCCGGAGGATGACCTGATGGTCAAGTCGCAGGGCCACTTGCCGCCTCGCGCCGAGTTACTCAAACACCTCGAGGGGCGTCTGGGCAGCGCCTGGCCGCGGCGGAGCCGCGCCGTGCTGCATTATTTGGATGGCTGGGTGGAAGCCGAACTGTTCCTTGAGGATGAAGACGGCCGCAATGAACAGAAGATCCGCCAGTTGCGGGCGAGATGCGCAGAAGTCGCAGCAGAAGATCCCTATTTCCGCGTCATTCAATTGCACAGCACGCATGCACCATAATGGTGCGCACGCGTCGTTTTTGCACCAACCCGGTGCGGCAATTTTTGTCGCCCCGTTCCCTCGCTTATGGCAAAATGCCAAGTTGCAGCTCTGGGCCGGCATGGCACGACTCATGCTTGCTTCCAGACGGCGTTTGTCCGGATCGGAATGCGTTTTTTTATTTTTTATAGCTCGTTAACTCAATTTTGGGGAGAGAAACATGGCCAAGACGGCTGCCGATGTATTGAAATTAGTTAAGGAAAACGAAGTCAAATTCGTGGATTTCCGCTTTACGGATACCCGCGGCAAGGAACAGCACGTGGGCGTGCCTGTCAGCGCCTTCGGCATGGACAAGTTTGAAGAAGGCCATGCTTTCGACGGTTCGTCGATCGCCGGCTGGAAAGGCATCCAGGCTTCCGACATGCTCCTGATGCCGGACCCCGACTCCGCTTACATCGACCCGTTCATGGATGAGACCACCATGGTCGTGTCCTGCGATGTGGTTGAGCCGTCCGATGGCAAGGGCTACGACCGCGACCCCCGCTCCATCGCCAAGCGCGCTGAGGCCTACCTCAAGGCGTCCGGCCTGGGCGATACCGCCTATTTCGGCCCGGAACCCGAATTCTTCATCTTTGACTCCGTGGAGTGGAAGGTGGATATGTCCGGTGCCTACTGCAAGGTGTTTTCGGAAGAGGCGGCCTGGGCGACTGCCGAGAAATTCGAAGGCGGCAACATCGGCCACCGTCCCGGCGTAAAAGGCGGCTATTTCCCGGTTCCCCCGGTGGACAGCCTGAACGACATTCGTGCCGCCATGGTGCTCGCCCTGGAACAGATCGGCATTCCGGTTGAAGTGCACCACCACGAAGTCGCCACCGCCGGCCAGTGCGAGATCGGCACCAAGTTCAGCACGCTGGTCAAGCGCGCCGACTGGACCCAGGCCCTGAAGTATGTGGTGCACAACGTGGCGCACCAGTACGGCAAGACGGCGACCTTTATGCCCAAGCCCATCGTTGGCGACAATGGCTCCGGCATGCACGTGCACCAGTCCATCTGGAAGGACGGCAAGAACCTGTTTGCGGGCAACGGCTACGCTGGCCTGTCCGAGTTCGCCCTGTACTACATCGGCGGCATCATCAAGCACGCTCGCGCCCTGAATGCCATCACCAACCCCGGCACCAACTCCTATAAACGCCTCGTGCCCGGTTTTGAGGCCCCGGTTAAGCTGGCTTACTCGGCACGCAACCGCTCCGCCTCGATCCGCATCCCTTACGTGCAGAGCGACAAGGCGCGCCGTATCGAGACCCGCTTCCCGGACCCGACCGCGAACCCATACATGGCTTTTGCCGCGCTGATGATGGCCGGCCTGGATGGCGTGCAGAACAAGATTCACCCCGGCGATCCCGCCGATAAGAACCTGTACGATCTGCCGCCCGAAGAAGACGCGAAGATCCCGACCGTGTGCTCCAGCCTCGATCAGGCACTGGAATACCTGGACAAGGATCGCGAATTCCTGACCCGCGGCGGCGTGTTCTCCAGCGATTTCATCGATGCCTACATCGAACTGAAAATGGAAGAGGTGACGCGCTTCCGCATGACCACGCATCCTGTCGAGTACGACATGTACTACAGCCTGTAAGCCGCAAGGCCGGGCAACAGCAAACGGGGCCGTATGGCCCCGTTTGCTCTTTTGGGGCTCGCTCCGTTTGTCACGGTACCGGCCTTGGCCTATACTGTGGTTACTGTTACAGGGGCCTGACATGAAACTTCGTTACCTGATACTGCTGCCGTGCCTGGCATATGCGGGTTATACGCAGGCGGAAATCTACAAGCGCGTCGACGAACACGGCAACGTCACCTACTCCAACACGCCGATAAAGGGCGGCAAGAAGGTAGACTTGGGTCCGTTGCCCACGATGGAGTCCTACAAGCCGGGCGACTCCGGCACCGCACGCGTGAACGAATCTACCCAGAAGCGCCGAGACGAAGCCCGCCGCAAGATTCTGGAGGATGAGTTGTCCTCTGAAGAAAAACTGCTCGCGGAGGCTCGCCAGAATCTGCAGGATGCGCAGGACAATCCACAGATCGCGCACGGCCCGGGCGGCAAGACCTTCCGCAATGTGGCCGCCCAGGAGAACGCAATACAGGCGGCCCAGGAACAGGTCGCGCAGCACGAGAAAAATATCGAGGCGATCAAGCAGGAACTGTCCCAGTTCAAGTAGCGGTTGCCGGCGGCAGCGGGCACGCTTCCTGCTTAAATACCGTCATGGCGCTATTACCCATCCCTTCGCCGGAACACCTGGCCACTGCGATCCTCCAGCTCGATGATCAGGCACGCATTGCCTATGCCAATCCCGCGGCCGAGGCGCTGTTTGGCCTCAGCAACAAGAATATGGTTGGACAGCGCTTGAATGCGGTATTCAGCCACACCGACCAGCTCGAGATCGCGTTGCAGCAGGCAGCCGGCAATCAGGCTACGTACATTGAGCACGACCTGGTGCTGGGCCTGGCAGACCGCAAGCTGCACGTACGCTGCGCAGTGACCCCTGTTGGTGCAGACCAAGGTTCGCTGCTGCTTGAGTTTCACACCATAGACCGTCCCTTGAAGCTGGCGCGCGAAGAGCAGATGCAGGATCAGACAGAAGCCGGCCGTTTGCTGCTGCGCAATCTCGCGCACGAGATCAAGAACCCGCTCGGCGGGATACGGGGCGCCGCACAATTGCTGGAGCAGGAGCTGGAGCGGCCTGCGTTGCGCGAGTATACCCAGGTGGTCATCAAGGAAGCCGATCGCCTGCGCACCTTGACCGAAAACCTGCTCACTCCGCGCCAGGCTGCGCATGTCGCGGCACTCAACATCCACGAGGTGCTGGAGCGGGTGCGCAGCGTGGTACTGGCCGAATTGCCTGAAGGGCTGAAGATTACGCGGGACTACGACACCAGCCTGCCATTGCTGCATGGGGACAAGGAGCAATTGATCCAGGCCATGCTCAACATCGTGCGCAACGCTGCGCAGGCGATGCATGGCCACGGCACTATCGTGTTACGCACGCGCATTGCACGTCAGGTCACCGTGATGAAGAAGCGCCACCGTCTGGCCATCGTGGTGCAGATCATAGACAACGGTCCGGGCATCCCCGAGCACCTTCGCGACAAGATTTTCTACCCCTTGGTGTCCGGGCGCGCCGATGGCCACGGCCTGGGGCTGACGCTGGCGCAGGACTTCGTGATCCAGCATCAGGGCAGCATCGAGTTCGAGAGCGAGCCGGGGCGAACCAGCTTCACCGTCACACTGCCGCTGCAGGAGCAATCATGAATACGCCCGTATGGATCATTGACGACGATCGTTCCATCCGCTGGGTGCTGGAAAAAGCACTCGCGCGCGAGAACATCGATTTCAAGAGCTTCTCCTCGGCCGACGAGGCAGCGCAGGCGCTGGCATTCGGCGCGCCCCGGGTGGTGATAAGCGACATACGTATGCCGGGCAGTTCCGGGCTTGCGCTACTGGAATCCCTGCGCGAAAAGAGCCCCCACCTACCGGTGATCATCATGACCGCCTACTCCGACCTGGAGAGCGCCGTCGCGGCGTTTCAGGGAGGTGCCTTCGAGTACCTGCCCAAGCCCTTTGACGTGAACCACGCCCTGGAGCTCATCCGCCGTGCGCTGGAGCACAGCCGGCGCAAAGGCGCGCATGCGGAGGAAACCATGCCGGTTCCGGAAATTCTCGGGCAGGCACCGGCCATGCAGGAGTTGTTCCGCGCCATAGGCAGGCTTTCGCAATCGCAGGTGACCGTGCTGATCAACGGAGAGTCGGGCACGGGCAAGGAGCTGGTCGCACACGCTTTGCATCGCCACAGTCCCCGCAGGGACGCGCCCTTCGTTGCCATTAATACGGCGGCGATCCCCAAGGATTTGCTGGAGTCCGAACTGTTCGGCCACGAGCGGGGCGCATTCACGGGCGCCACCGCGACTCGGCGCGGGCGCTTCGAGCAGGCCGAAGGCGGCACGCTGTTTCTGGACGAAATCGGTGATATGCCAGCCGATCTGCAGACGCGCCTGCTGCGGGTGCTGTCCGATGGCCATTACTATCGCGTCGGCGGCCATCAACCGATCAAGGCCAATGTGCGCATCATCGCCGCCACCCATCAGAACCTGGAGGAGCGGGTCAAAGCCGGGCTGTTCCGGGAGGACCTGTTCCATCGCCTGAACGTGATCCGCCTGCACCTGCCGCCGCTGCGCGAGCGGCGTGAGGACATCCCGCTGCTGGCACGGTATTTTCTGCAGAAAAGCGCCCGCGAGCTCAAGGCCGAGCAGAAGATTCTGAGTGAAGAAGCGCTGAGCCACCTTGCCCGGCAGCATTTTCCCGGCAACGTGCGGCAGCTGGAAAACCTGTGCCACTGGCTCACGGTGATGACGCCCTCCCAGCGTATCGAGATCGCCGATTTGCCCCCCGAGCTCCGGGGTGTACAGGCGGAACCGCCGGCGGGCAATTGGCGCACCCTGCTGGCCGAAGAGGCGGCGCTGGCGCTGCGCCGGGGCGACCACGCCATCCTTGATACCCTCACCAGGCAGTTCGAGAGCGCACTCATCACGCAGGCGCTCAAGCACACCAGCGGCAAACGCATTGAAGCGGCAGCACTGCTTGGCATGGGGCGCAACACGCTCACCCGCAAGATCCAGGAACTGGGCCTAGAAGACGGCGGCGAATAGAGGAACCTTCCGAGAGGGAACTTATCAACGGCCGGCACGGTCGTACGAGGCCGTTTTATTTCTCGGAGCAAGTACATGTATCGCAAAGTATTTTCCGTTAGCTTCGCCCTCGCGGCGCTTCTGGCTGGCTGTGCCACCCCGGTAAGCACCAAAATACAGCCCTCTGCCGCAAACATCGCTAAATACCACGAGTTGACCGACATCAATGTGGTCGCCACGCTCGAAAGGAATGTAAACGAAGCCAAGGCGGCGGACATGCCGTTCCTCGCGCCCAACTATTTCAAGGAGGCCTCGCAGGCCCTCAGCGAATGCAAGAACCAGCTCGGCAACCAGCCCAAGGATGTGCTGGCGAAGAACGCCGCGCGGGGCGATGCCATTCTGGAGAAAGGGCGGGCAATGATGGCCATCGTGAAATACCGCTTTGCCCAAGAACTGGAACTAAAGGCGCGCCTGGACGCGCTCAACACAGCAACGCTGCTGCCCAAGGACTACAAGAACACCATGGGCGATTTCTCCACCCTGATCGAGAAAGTCGAGCGCGAGAAACCTGGCAACATCGACCAGGACAAAGAGCAACTGCTCAAGGCTCTGGAGAACTTGGAGGTCAAGGCGGTGCAGCAGGGGGCACTGCATGAAACCGAGGCCATCAATGCCGAGAGCAAGAAGAAGGATGCGGAGAAGCAGGCGCCTGTCACTTTCGCCGAAGCGCAGGGCGTGTACGAGGATGCGAAGAAGCAGATCGCCGCCTCGCCCAGGGATTCGGCATTGGTTCAACGCCTCGGCGCCCAGGCCCTGTTCGCGGCCCGCCATGCCCGGCAGGTCAACGAGCGCGTGACGCAACTGACTGATCAGCTCAACGTCTCTCCGAGCGGCGGTGCTGGCATGTCGGTTGGCGCCGCGGCGGGCAGCTTGGGGGCTGGGGCCGGTATCGGCGTAGGCGGCAGCTCCAAATCCGTGGAAAAGGCCACCGTGGAGAAAATCGTGTTGCAGGAGGAAGACCGCCTGCACGCGATTTCCGAGGCACTCGGGGTGAAGGACCTGCGTGATCTGGCTTTGGACAAGCAGGTGGCCGAGATCAAGCGCGTTGCGGCAGAACTGGCTGGTTCCAACAAGGGCGCGGCCATGCAGGATCTGGAGACAAAGCTGAAAGCGGCTAACGACGCAACGCAGCAGGCGACTGCTCAGCTTGCGGCAAGGGAGAAGCAATTGAAAGACCAGTCCGCACAGCTGGCCGACAGGGATGCGCAGATCGCCGCGCTGAACGCCAAGCTGAATGCGTCCGCCCAACCGGCGCCCAGGCCCCAGGCATCGAAGCCGAAGGCGCCCAAGACTAAAGCCACAAAGCAGCAGAAAGCCCCGGCCAACTGACCCTGGCCGCGATTTTAAGGTCGCGCCACTCTGGGCGCGCCTTGGGCATCAGCCCAGGCGCGCTAGCGGCGCCCGGGCAGCATGCGCACTAGCGTGTTATCGCGCATGAAGTAGTGATGATACAGGGCGGCCGCCGCGTGCAGGCCGATGAGGTAATACCCCGCCGTGCCTATCGTCTCGTGGACCTCCTTGATCGTCTTTGCGAACTCCTTGTTTTCGCCCGTCAGCGCCGGCAAGTCGAGCCCAAAGAATGGGATGGGCTTGCCGGATGCACTGAGCAGCAGCCATCCGCTAAGCGGCATGACGATCATCAGCGCATACAGCGCCAGGTGCAGAAGCGTAGCCAATAACTGTTGCCAAATCGGCGGCACGGGTTGAATGCCGGGCGTCGGCCCGGACAGGCGTGCGGCAAGCCTCACCCAGACCAGCATGAACACCAGCATGCCAAGCATCGCGTGCCAGGACTTCAGCGCCTCGCGCGGGTCGCTGCCCTTCGGGTACAGCTCGCGCAGCTCGATGCAGGCATAAACGCCGATGAACAGCAGCAGCATCAGCCAGTGCATTCCGACCGCCAACGACCCATAACGGCTTGCGCTGTTTCTCCAGGCCATGAGCACCTCCGTCGAAGAAAGCGGGTACGGCTCCGGGCCCATTATGGGCGCGTCAACCCGGACTATCAAGCAAAACGACTAGCGGACTCCGCTCCTGCGCGGGATTCACCGCAACCTTGAAGATGACCTTGTGCACTTCATCGCGGCTCACCAGCGGCGCATGAGCATCGTCCGGGAAGAAGATGCAGAAGTGGTCAGGCGGCGTGGCGACCCATGAGGCAGGAGCGTCGTGAAAGAATTGAATATCCTTTTCCCCGCTGTAGTCGCTCACGGGATTCAAACACTCCGCCAGGGGCTTCCAGCCCATCTCGTCGATGCCGCCCAGCACCAGCTGAATGTCTATGTACCTGCGGTGGCACTCCAGCCGCGCCTGCTCGCGAACCTTACCCGGAACGCGCTCAACGATGGCGATCAGGTCGTCGCCCACGATGGGGTAGCGCCCCGGCGCAAGGGCGTACAGGTCCGTGTCGCGGATGTACTCAAAGGCTCGCTGAAACAGTGGATGCAGGGCCGCGTAGCGGTCAGACTGGGAAAGCGCGGACAGTATCATGATCGTGTGCTTGGGTTAATCGGTTACCTTGCGGATGGTCATGGTGCCTTTATATAGACGGACGTCCATCCTGTTCAAAAAAGACATGCCCAGCAGAACATCGCCGTCCAGATTCGGAGAAATCATGGCCGCGACATCGTTCGCCTCGATGCCACCGAGCCTGATGCTTGCCAGCCGGGTCATGTAAGCCACCGTGTCGCCGTTGGCGGTATGCATGGTGACGGCGGCATTGCTCTGGATGCCTAGCTTGTCGGCGAGCCTTCGCGAAACGGAAACCTCGGTTGCACCCGTGTCCACCATGACGGATGCAGTCATCCCGTTGATGATCGCCTCGGCGCGATAATGCCCGGACAGGTCTCTCTTCAGTACAACCTCTGCCTGGCTGCCGAGCCTTTCGGCGGTGTTCGGATGGTACCGACCGTCGAAATACAAGAACAATCCGGCGGCCAGGAGAAGCCAGATTGCAGTCACGCCTATGGTCTTGATTTTGGATTGCACTGTGCGGCCCGGCTATTGAATGAACCTTGCCACCATACCCTTCGCCAGAGCACCATGCAAGGGAATGCGCACGTGGTGGCCGCTACCCGGCGCGACGCTGAGTGTTTCGCCTTCGAGGCTCTGTATCGCCTTCAGTTCGACGATGCGGTTGCCGGAGGGATGGATGATCTCCAGCTTGTCGCCGACCTGGAATCTATTCTTCACGTCGATTTCGGCGATGCCGTTTTCGCAACTGACGATGTCGCCCACGTATTGCTGGCGCGTGCTTTCGGAGTGGCCGCGCAGGTAGTTCTGCTGTTCGTGGGTGTGGTGGCGCTCGTAGAAGCCGTCGGTGTAGCCGCGGTTGGCCAGCGCATCGAGCGCGCCCAGCAGGCTGAGATTGAACGGGCGGCCCGCCACCGCATCGTCGATCGCCTGGCGGTAAACCTGTGCCGTGCGCGCCACATAGTAAATGGACTTGGTGCGGCCTTCTACCTTGAGCGAATCCACGCCGATCTTCACCAGGCGTTCGACGTGTTCCACCGCGCGCAGGTCTTTCGAGTTCATGATGTAGGTGCCGTGCTCGTCTTCCATCACCGGCATCAGCTCGCCCGGATGATCCTGGCGCGAGATGACATACACGCGGTCGGCCAGGGGATGGCGCGGCTGGCTGCCGCACTCGGACAGCGCGCTTTCGCTCAGCGCCTTGTCGAAATCGAGGTCGATCTTCTGGATGTCGCCGGTGCCGCTCTCTTCCGCATTGTCCACCCTGTAATCCCATCGGCAGGAGTTGGTGCAGGTGCCTTGGTTGGCATCGCGGTGGTTGAAATAGCCGGACAGCAGGCAGCGCCCGGAATACGCGATGCACAGTGCGCCATGCACGAACACTTCGATCTCGATGTCCGGGCATCGCTGGCGAATTTCCTCGATCTCGTCGAGCGACAATTCGCGCGAGAGGATCACGCGCGACAGTCCGAGTGACTTCCAGAACTTCACCGCCGCATAGTTGACGGTGTTGGCCTGCACCGAGAGGTGGATCTCCATCTCCGGCCAGCGTTCGCGCACCATGGCGATCAGGCCGGGGTCGGCCATGATCAGGGCATCCGGTTTCATCGCGATGACCGGCTCCATGTCCGCCATGTAGGTCTTCACCTTGGCGTTGTGCGGCATCAGGTTGCTGGCGACGAAGAGCTTCTTGCCGAGTTGGTGTGCCTCGCGAATGCCTTGCTCAAGCTGTTCCAGCTTGAACTCATTGTTGCGCGCCCTGAGGCTGTAGCGCGGCTGTCCCGCGTACACCGCGTCCGCGCCGAAGGCGTAAGCGGTACGCATTTTCTCCAGTGTGCCCGCAGGCAGCAGCAATTCGGGTGCGCGCAAGGCTACACCCCCAGCCGCCGGACAATTTCCATCGACGGACCTGCCTGGTTGAGGGTGTAGAAGTGTAGCCCCGGTGCGCCCCCGGCAAGCAGCCTCTCACATAGCCCCGTCACAACGTCGAGGCCAAACGCCTGTACCGCCTCGGTGTCGTCGCCGTGGCCCTCCAGCGTCTTGCGCATCCAGCGCGGGATCTCCGCGCCACAGTTGTCGGAAAAGCGCGCGAGCTGGGAGAACTTCATGATGGGCATGATGCCGGGCACGATGGGCACCGTGACGCCAAGCCTGCGGCACGCATCCGCGAAATGGAAGTATGCGTCGGCGTTATAGAAGTATTGGGTGATCGCAGAGTTTGCGCCTGCCGCGATCTTGCGCTTGAAGTTCACCAAATCGTCCTGGGCCGACCGCGCCTGAGGATGCACTTCCGGATAGGCAGCCACTTCTATAATGAATTCGCTGTCCACCTCGCTACGGATGAACGAAACGAGTTCGTTGGCATAGTGAAACTCGCCGGTCGTCGCCATGCCGGAAGGCAAGTCACCGCGCAATGCAACGATGCGCTTGACCCCGAGCCCCTTGTACGTCTTCAGGATGCCGCGAATATTTTCGCGCGTCGAACCGATACAGGAAAGATGCGGGGCAGCGTCATAGCCTTGCCCCAGAATCTGCTCCACCGTCGCCAGCGTGCGGTCGCGGGTGGAGCCACCCGCGCCGAAAGTTACCGAAAAATACTCGGGCTTGAGCGCGGCGAGCTGCTGGCTGGTGGCGGTCAGCTTGGCCAGCCCCTCAGGCGTTTGGGGGGGATAGAACTCAAAACTTATTGGTGTCTTGTTCACCTTGTTTCCTCACGAGTCGAGCGGCGGCCGCGTGCAGCCCCCAGGAGAAAAAGCTGTATGCCACGGAGCCTGCGACGCCGTACCAGAAGCCGTCCACCACGAAACCCCTGAGGACGGAACCGATGAACCAGAACAACAGGCCGTTGATCACGAAAATGAACAGCCCGAGCGTCAGCAGGGAAACCGGCAGCGTCAGCAGCACCAGCGCCGGCCGGATGAGGGTATTGACGAAACCGAGGAACAGCGCAGCCACCAGCGCCGCCCCAAAGCCCCCGATATGAATGCCCGGCAGGAAATTCGCCACCGTCAGCAGCGCCAGTGCATTCAATACCCAGATCAGCAGGAGTCGCAGCATGTTCGTTCCGTGACCGAATACGGGGCGGAAAGCCCGCCCCGCAATCATACCCCGATCGACACCTAGTAACGGTAGTGCGCCGCCTTGTAGGGGCCTTGCTTTGCCACGCCGATGTAGGCCGCCTGTTGGTCGGTCAGTTCAGTCAGCTGCGCGTTGAGCTTCCTCAGCTGCAGCCGCGCCACCTTCTCGTCCAGGTGCTTGGGCAGGGTATACACGCCCACGGGATACTCCTGGGTCCGCGTATACAGCTCGATCTGGGCAATGGTCTGGTTGGCGAAGGAGCTCGACATGACGTACGACGGGTGGCCCGTGGCGCAGCCCAAATTCACCAGGCGGCCCTTGGCCAGCAGGATGATTCTCTTGCCGTCCGGGAAGATCACATGGTCGACCTGCGGCTTGATTTCCTCCCACTTGTACTTCTCGATGGAAGCGACGTCGATCTCGTTGTCGAAGTGGCCGATGTTGCAAACAATGGCCTGGTCCTTCATCTTCGCCATGTGGTCGTGGTTGATCACGTGGAAATTGCCGGTGGCGGTGACGAAAATGTCGGCCTTGTCGGCAGCGTAGTCCATGGTCACCACGCGGTAACCTTCCATTGCGGCCTGCAGCGCGCAGATCGGGTCGATCTCGGTCACCCACACCTGCGCAGACAGCGCGCGCAGCGCCTGCGCCGAGCCCTTGCCCACGTCGCCGTAGCCGGCCACCACGGCGATCTTGCCCGCCACCATCACGTCGGTGGCGCGCTTGATGCCGTCCACCAGCGATTCGCGGCAACCGTAAAGGTTGTCGAACTTGGACTTGGTCACGGAATCGTTCACGTTGATCGCCGGGATCTTCAGGTCGCCGCGCTCATGCATCTGGTACAGGCGGTGCACGCCGGTGGTGGTTTCCTCGGTCACGCCCTTGATCTTGGCAAGGCGCGTGGAGTACCAGGTCTTGTCAGCGGCAAGCTTGGCCTTGATCGCGGCAAACAGGATACGCTCTTCCTCCGAACCGGGGTTGTTCAGCACCGAGATGTCTGTCTCGGCCTTGCTGCCCAGATGCAGCAGCAGCGTGGCGTCACCGCCATCGTCCAGGATCATGTTGGAGTAGCCGCCATCCTTCCATTCGAAGATGCGATGGGTGTAGTCCCAGTACTCCACCAGCGATTCGCCCTTTACTGCGAACACCGGCGTGCCTTCCGCGGCAATCGCCGCGGCAGCATGGTCCTGTGTGGAGAAGATGTTGCACGAGGCCCAGCGCACCTGGGCGCCGAGCGCCTGCAGCGTCTCGATCAGCACGGCGGTCTGGATGGTCATGTGCAGCGAGCCGGTGATGCGCGCGCCCTTCAGGGGCTGGCTCTTGGCGAATTCCTCGCGGATCGCCATCAGCCCGGGCATTTCGGTTTCGGCGATGCGGATTTCCTTGCGGCCCCAGTCGGCGAGTTTGATGTCGGCGATGACGTAGTCTTGGGTAGCTGAGTTCATAAGCACTCCATTCAAGTTAATGAATGGGCGCCGTTGAAACAGGGTGATCCTCCCGCCAAGCCTGGCCGAATCGAATCGGTCGCAGCGCCCCTCGGCGGGGGAGAAGTCATTATAGGGCGGATCGCCGCGTCTTTGCAGAATCCGCCCGAAGTGGAGTTACAGCCCCGCGTCTGCCTTCAGCGCGGCGGCCTTGTCGGTAGCCTCCCACCTGAACTCCGGCTCCTCGCGGCCAAAGTGGCCGTAAGCCGCGGTCTTCTGATAGATGGGGCGCAGCAGGTCGAGCATCTGCACGATACCCTTCGGGCGCAGGTCGAAATGCTTGCCCACCAGCGCTCCGATCTTCTCGTCGGAAATCTTGCCGGTGCCGTAAGTGGTGACCATGACGCTGGTGGGCTTGGCCACGCCGATGGCGTAGGAAACCTGGATCAGGCACTTGTCGGCCAGACCGGCGGCGACGATGTTCTTTGCCACATAGCGTCCTGCGTAGGCGGCAGAACGGTCCACCTTGGACGGGTCCTTGCCGGAGAACGCGCCGCCGCCATGCGGCGCCGCTCCCCCGTAGGTGTCGACGATGATCTTGCGCCCGGTCAGTCCGCAGTCGCCCTGAGGGCCGCCGACGACGAACCGACCCGTGGGATTGACCAGGTACTTGATCTCGCCCTTGATCAGCTCCTTGGGCAACACCGGCTTGATGATTTCCTCGATCGCGGCCTCGCGGATCTGTTCCTGCGTCATTTCGGGCGCATGCTGGGTGGAGAGCACCACGGTGTCGATGGCGTACGGCTTGCCGTCCACGTACTTGACCGTGACCTGGGACTTGGCGTCCGGGCGCAGCCAGGGCAGTCGGCCGTCGTGACGCAGTTGCGCTTGGCGTTCGACCACGCGGTGGGACAGGTAGATCGGCAGGGGCATCAGCGTATCGGTTTCGCGGCACGCATAGCCAAACATCAGGCCCTGGTCGCCGGCGCCCTGGTCAAGGTCGTCGTCATAGGCCTTGTTCACGCCCCGTGCGATGTCGGGGCTCTGCTTGTCGTAGGCGACCAGCACTGCACAGCCCTTGTAGTCGATGCCGTATTCGGTGTTGTCGTAGCCGATGCGCTTGATGGTTTCGCGCGCCACATGCTGGTAATCGACGTTGGCGGAAGTGGTAATCTCGCCGGCCAGCACGACCAGGCCGGTATTGCACAGTGTTTCGGCGGCAATGCGCGAATGCTTGTCCTGCGCTAGAATGGCGTCGACGATCGCATCCGAAATCTGGTCCGCGACCTTGTCGGGGTGGCCTTCGGATACGGACTCGGAAGTAAACAAGAACTCGCTCATGGTGCTCCGCTGTTTAACAGACAAAAGGGGGCGCATTATAGCAAAAACAGCGCATTTGGTATCCCAATGAAATCATTGCTCGTTGTCCGGCTGTTTGACGTTGCCGCGCATCTTCCCTTGACCCTATTGCATCGTCTGGGCTCTTGGCTGGGCTGGGTTACCTACCACCTGTCGGGGAAATATGCGGCACGCCTGCGCGAGAATCTGGCATATGAATGGCAAGGCAGGCCTGAGGCCGAATTCCGCAAAGCCCTCAACGCCAACGTGCAGGAAATGGGCAAGAGCATCTGCGAACTGCCCTGGGTGTGGCGGCGGCCGGTGGAAGAAGTGCTTGGCAAAGTGCGGGCCTGCCAAGGGTTGGAGCATGTGGAGGCTGCGCAGCGGCGCGGGCAGGGCGTCATATTCCTCACCCCGCATCTGGGATGCTTTGAGATCGTCTCTCTTTACCTGGCTGCGCGCATGCCGATGACCATCATGTACCGCCCGCCCAAGCTCGCCTGGCTGGACGCGGTCATGCGTAGCGGGCGCCTGCGCGGCCAGACCAGCCTGGCGCGCACCGACATCAGCGGAGTGCGTGCGATGTTCAAGGCATTGAAGCGCGGCGAATCCATAGGATTGCTGCCAGACCAGGTTCCCGGCAGCGGGGAAGGCGAATGGGCACCCTTCTTTGGCCGCCCTGCCTACACCATGACCCTGGTCGGGCGGCTGGCCGAGTCCAGCGGAGCTTCCGTCCTGCTTTCGTTTGGCGAGAGGCTGCCCCACGGCGAGGGCTACATCATTCATTTCACCCCGCTCGAGTTCACCGCGGACGCGCCAGTCACCCGCCAACTCAACGCGGCGCTGGAAAATCTGATTCGCACGTGCCCAGAGCAATACTTGTGGAGCTATAACCGCTACAAGGTACCGGCGGGGGCGAAACCGCTCGAACAGGAAAAGACCGAATGATGCTGCCGGGCGGCGGGTTCGACTTTTGGCTTGCGCATTTCCTTCACGCCGAGGGGCAATCATGAAATACCACGACCTGCGCGACTTCGTCGCCCAACTGGAAAAACTGGGCGAGCTCAAGCGTGTCGCCGTCCCCGTTTCGCCGCATCTTGAGATGACGGAGATATGCGACCGCATGCTGCGTGCGCAAGGCCCGGCCGTGCTGTTCGAGCAGCCCACCGGGCACGTTATGCCCGTGCTTGCCAATCTGTTCGGCACGCCGCGCCGCGTGGCGCTCGGCATGGGTGAGCAATCGACCGCGGCGCTGCGCGAAGTGGGCAAGCTGCTGGCGTACCTCAAGGAGCCGGAGCCGCCGAAAGGCTTGAGGGATGCGTGGGAGAAATGGCCGGTGCTGAAGCAGGTCCTGACCATGTCGCCCAAGGTCGTGTCGTCCGCGCCGTGCCAGGAGATCGTCTGGGAAGGCCGCGATGTCGACCTTGCCAAGATGCCCATCCAGCACTGCTGGCCGGGTGATGTCGCGCCGCTGATCACGTGGGGGCTGGTGGTCACCCGCGGCCCGGACAAGCCGCGCCAGAACCTCGGCATCTACCGCCAGCAGGTGATAGGCCCGAACAAGACCATCATGCGCTGGCTCGCGCATCGCGGCGGCGCGCTGGACCATCGCGATCACTGCGAAAGGTATCCAGGACAGCCGTTCCCGGTGGCGGTCGTGATAGGCGCCGACCCCGCCACCATACTGGGTGCTGTCACGCCCGTGCCGGACTCCCTGAGCGAATACCAGTTCGCCGGTCTGCTCAGGGGGGCAAAGACCGAACTGGTGCAATGCCTGGGCAGTGACCTGCAGGTGCCCGCCTCCGCCGAGATCGTGCTGGAAGGCGCCATCCATCCGAATGAAACTGCGCTGGAAGGGCCGTATGGCGACCACACCGGTTACTACAACGAGCGGGAACAATTCCCGGTGTTCACCATAGACCGCATCACCTTGCGGCGCAACGCGATCTACCATTCCACCTACACCGGCAAACCGCCGGACGAGCCTGCGATGCTGGGCGTCGCGCTCAATGAGGTGTTCGTACCCCTGCTGCAGAAGCAGTTCCCCGAGATTGCGGATTTTTACCTGCCGCCTGAAGGGTGCAGCTACCGCATGGCCGTGGTCGGCATCAGGAAGCAGTATGCGGGGCACGCCAAGCGCGTGATGTTCGGCATCTGGTCTTACCTAAGGCAGTTCATGTATACCAAGTTCATCATCGTGGTGGACGACGACATTGACATTCGCAACTGGCAGGAGGTCATCTGGGCGGTGACGACCCGCGTGGACCCGGTGCGCGACACGCTGCTGGTCGAGAACACGCCGATCGATTATCTGGATTTCGCCAGCCCGGTGTCCGGGCTGGGGGGAAAGATGGGCCTGGATGCCACTAACAAATGGCCGGGCGAGACACAGCGCGAATGGGGCACGCCTATCGTTATGGATGCGGCGGTGAAAGCCAGGGTGGATGCGATGTGGGGTGCCCTGGGCTTGTAGCGTCAGCCAAACAAAAAAGCCGGGCGGGCCCGGCTCTTTGCTGACGGCGAACTGCGGGTCAGAAGCTGAAAACACCGCCCACGGTGACGGTGGACAGGCCGACCGAGATGGTGCGCGGCAGGCCGAAAGTGCCAGTGGGGAAATCGACCTTGCCGAAGTTTTCATACTGGAGGCGTATGCCGATATTCCGGCTGACATTAACCTGGGCGCCCAGGCCGTACATGATGTTGCCCTGGCTCTGGGTGAGGGATCCAAATGCATTGGACGAATAGTCGACCCCGATACTCGATAGCCCCAGCTTGCCGAACAGGTCAAATTGGTCACTGAGCGGCAGGGTGCCGACAGCCGCAATGTATACCGCGGAAGTTTTCAGGGTCTCAGTCGCCGCGACGCCGCCCTGCAGGGAATTGAGCGTCGAATCCCCGTTGAGCACCAGGCCGCCTTCGATGCCAAAATTCCGGTCGAAATGGTAGCCGCCATCCAGGTGGATCGTTCCGGGGTTGGGGAATGTGAGATTGCCAAAGTTTCCCCCGAAGTCCGCGCCGCTGAGCGTGGCACGCCCGATGTCGACGGCGACATAGCCACCCTGGTCTGCCGCGAGGGTGGGGGTAACGGCGGCGGAGAATAACAACAGAGCTGCAACAAGCTTTTTCATCAGGTTATCTTTCTTCGAACGTTGATCAGAAGCCGCATATAGCCGGGCATACGGAAAACACCGATCCTCCCTTGCCCAAGGCATGCCTGCAGGCCAGCGCAATGCATACGAGTATGCAGCCAAGCATTCTACCGCAAAAATCTGTCCCCGAAAAAACGATAGACCCTTGCCCGCAGACGCAAAAAAGAAGGGGGGTGTGTCCGGCGGTATCCGTTGCCGCTTGGGCCGCCAATCAGCCGGTGTACCGCTTCAGATATTCGACCAGCCTCTTGCGCACTTCGGCGCTGCCCAGCGCCTGCGTATGCCCGGCGCCCGGCACGATCCAAAGCTGCTTCGGTTCGCCGGCATGTTCGAACAGCTCCTGGGCATGGCGGGGCGGCACGACCGCGTCCTTATCGCCCTGGATGAGAAGCAAGGGCATGGGCGCTATTGCCGCGATCGATTTTGCCGGAGAATAGTCGTCGTCAATGGCCAGCCACGGCAGCCACTGGAAGGCCCAGGTGAGCGCCGATCCCGCAAGCTTCTCTCTCGAGATCTGGCGGTAGTCGTAGAACGCGCTGTCGATGACGAGCGCGCGCACGCTAGATCGATACGCGGTGTGCGCTGCGTAATGGACGGCAAGCGCCCCGCCAAGGCTCTGCCCGTATATCACGATGCGTTTGGGGTCAACGCCGGCATGCGCCTGCAGCCGGCCCATGGCGGCATCTATGTCGAGCATGATTCCGGCCAGGGTCGGCTGCCCCTCCGATGCACCATAGCCGCGATAATCAAGGGCAAGCACGTTGTAACCCTCCGCCGGCAACCACGCGATACTGCGAAAGTGGGTGCTGATATTCTCTGCGTTGCCATGCAGGAACAACACGGTCGGTTTCGGTGCCTCGTCCCTCCCGGTGACTTCCTTGCCCTGCGCCGGAAAGAACCAGGCGTTGAGCGATACGCCGTCAGCCGCCTTGAAATCCTCCACCTCATACTTGACGCCATACCGCTCCGGGGAATCGAGCATGCCCCGCTGGGGGAAGAAGAACAGCTGCGTGCATCCGGCAAGCAGCAAGGCGAACGTCGCCAATGCGCCCTTGCGCAATGCGCCGATATGAATGAAATCCGTGAAAGGTCGGAAGCTCATGTCAGAAATAGAATAGCACGGACGCCATGCCGCTGTTGTAGTACCAGTTCAGCTCGCGGTTTCGCGTGAGGTCCAGGCGCAGCGCGAGGTCGCGGCCCAGCGTCACGCGCTGCGACAATCCGTACGTCCAGGGCGTGTCCCGTTGCCCCGCAAAATATCGGAGGCTGCGCGCGAAGGCATGTACGCGCCACCCCGGCATGACATCGACCAGTCCGCCCGCGCTGGCACCGGCGCCCAGCGCATACCCGTTTAGCATCGTGGCGCCCACCCGCACGCTGTTGTCGAAAAACGCGTACCACAAGGCTGTGTCCCCCTTGTTGGACCAGGATCCCCCGGCACCGCCATCCAGCGAGAAAGCGAGCGGCTGTGTGCCATCGGCCACGCGAACTCGCTGCAACCCCGCCGACACCTTCCATGACATGGCCTGGAAGAATTCATCGCGCGGGGACAGGGACATGATCTCGATCGGGGTGAAACTCTCGAGTCTCGTGGCGTAGTTGTCGTAATGGCGGAACGCCAGGCTAAAAAACTCGATTTGCGCGCCGCGTGCATATCCCCTGTCGTCGTCCATGAGGTCATGGTACGTCGCGCGCGTACTCACTTCCTGGAAGCCTTGCCCATCCCGGCGACCCGCACCCATGGTGACGCGTGACGAGCCATGCCCCTGGTCAGGATGAACCTCTGGCACAGGCACTGCCGGGGATTGTTCCGCCACATCCAGGCGGCTTCTCGCGGTGAGAAGCTGATGCTCCAGCTCCCCTGGGTCGGCCACGTCGGTTTTGCCGATTGCCCGGCGGTAGTTGACGTAATCCTCGCCGGCCTCAAGCACGGCGGCGTCACGCGCTCCGGGCAGGGCGCGCAACGCCGGGTCGTCCGCACCAAGCTGGCCCGTGCTGAGACCCTTCACCAGTTCGCGTTCCGCATCGTTCAGGCCAGCCAGCCTGAACCGCGTCACGGTCGCGCTGGAGGGGCGATAGACGACGTCCTTAACCATGTTCTGTTGCCGCACGATTTCGCGCACCGAATCGGAGGGGATTGCCCACCAGCGAAAGCGGCTGGTGAGATCAAGGTCGGGCCGCGCGACCTGCAGCAGGCCGAGCAGGTGGTAAGCGCAGTTCTCGTCGAAGAAGAAATATTGAAAGTAAGTGGGGCCGAGTTCCCATGCATGCATCAGAATCCGGTCCATTTCCTCGGGGGAGAAGTTCAGCGCGTACTCCCAGATGTCGCGATTCTCGAGGTTCGAGTACTCGCGTACCTTGAGGTAATAGGGAAGAATGGAAAACTCGCCGGGGTAGCCCCCAAACAGGCCATTTATCGCAAATGCGAGGCCATTTGTTTCATTGGTGTTCGCGGCAAACGTGATGGCGTAGGCCAGCAGCCGCGTATGTTCATCCTGATCCTTTGCGTCCACCCGCAGCAGAGGATGTCCATACATCGAAGAGGGGCTGTTGAGGTAGGCCGATGCAAAGACGATGGTCATCCCGCCAGGGTTGAGCGAGGCATGCCACTGCCGAAAGCGCTTGCACTCGCGCTGGGGCAACCGCTGCGGATCGAAGCCAAGCTGCTCTTTCAGCCAGGTGTAGCGCGCGATGAACAGGCATTGCGGATTCTGCTGTTTGTCGGTTTCCTCGATCTCCGAGTAGAAACTGGCCAGCGTGGCCTCGAGTTCAGATTGCGGATTGTTCTTGCCGTCCGGCGCATTGTAAAAGGGGGGGCTGTCAACCAGGCCGTGGACGCCCGGCTCAACGAGGTTGGGGACATAATGCACCAGTTTGAGCCATTCCGGCCTGTCGGCGAGGTGCAACCGCCGCGCCTTGTCGGTCAGGTCAGCCAAGTAGGCGGTATCGGGGGCGCCAAACGCGTAAGTTTGCGGCAAAACCAGCGCCGCGCAAAAAATGAGTAGCCCAGTCCAGCGCATCAGTGGCAAATCCGGGGTAACAAAAAGCCCAGCGGCACAGCCACTGGGCATCTGGGCAGCGTTTAGATTACAGCGCGGCCTGGTACTGGGAGAGCGTGGTGTCCTGGGCCAGCACGTCGCGCAGTGCAACGACCACTTGCTCGGTGGCAACGTTGTCCTTGGCGAAGATGCGTGCCACGTTGTCCTTGGTCACGCGATTGAAGGCCGCCTGATCCTGGTCCTTCACGCCGATCAGGTGGGCGAGAGAAGCCAGGGTTTCGCCATTGCCGACGGACATGTCACGGGCCAGCGCGTCCTTGTTGTTCTCGATGAACAGCGCAGTCTTCATGTTGGAGCGCACCATGCCGTCCTGCGAACAGCCCAGGGTTCCGGACGAGATGCCGAAGGTCTGGTTGCCGGACGTGCCGTTGGTGGTGACGGCCAGCACTTGCGGAACGACACCGGACTGGCCCTTGAACACCATCGAGCCGAGGCCGCAACCGCCGACGTTGTCCTGGCCGCCGGCCAGGGCTGCAACGGGAAATGCTGCCATCAAAGACAATACTGCCAAAACTTTCTTCATGTGACCCCCTAAAAATTAAATGGAGAGACTGCATTTTCAACGCCCACAAGGAGTGAATCATGGGCGTGTGCGAGTTATACGTCGGTTCTGGCGATACTGTCAATGGGGTTGGCGAACCAGCAACGGCTGCGCCCGCGGCCGAGCAATCGGAAATGGCTGCGGCGGCGCGTACGGCAAAAAAAGCCTAAAAAAAAGCCGGGCAAGCCCGGCTTTTTCGTCGTGCAGCCGCGAGTTAGAAGCTGTACATGGCGCCAATGGAAATGACGTTCACGGACGAGATGCCGGTCTCCTGGTACTGCGCGCGCAGCGCAAGGTTCTTGTTGATCTTGTACTTGGCACCGATGCCAAATGTCAGGTCGGTGGAGTTGCTGCTGCCGCTGTACGTGCTGTTGAAGCCGAATGGCAGGGTCCACTTCTGCGAGTTCATCGCCAGCCCGGCCTTGGCGTAAACGGAGAACTCGTTGTTGACGGAGTAACTGCCCACCCCGTTGAATTGCAGGGCGTCGAGCTTGATCGAGAAAGGCGTGCCGAAAAAGCCGCCGTAGCTGAGGCTGCCGCCGCTCAGGTAATCAACTTCCACGGCGAGCGCAGGGTGCACAACGTAGCCCGCGCCGACGCTGATGGCCGTCGCAGAGCCCAGGCCGCCGTAGGAGATGGAGCCGAGGTCAGCCACGGCATAGGCTTCGCCAACGCGCTGGTCGAACCCGATGCCGAATGCGGGAGCGGAAATTGCTGCCGAAACGAGCAACCCGGCTACGATCTTGTTAAATTGCTTCATATTTCTTGCCTCCGTGAGTCTGTTGTGAATATGGTTTTGTTACCCGACATGAGATTACAGGTTCGAGCCCCGATATCATAAACGATGCTGATCCGATTGCGCCGGGTGATGCATGGATACCACAGTGTTTGTGGCAATCGTGCAACAAAAACCGATCAATCGCCTCCCTGCCGCCCTACCCATTCGAGCAGCGCATCCTGCGCGACCCGCCCCAGGGGCGCATGCGGGTGGTTGATGATGAAGACTAAGATCCATTTCTTTCCGGTAGGGCCATCGACGAATCCGGCGAGGGATTTCACGTTGTCCAGCGTACCCGTCTTGAGGTGGGCGTGGCCGGCCAATTCGCTGTCGTGAAAGCGCTTCTTCACGGTCCCGTCCACCCCGAGTATGGGCAGGGACGCTTCGAGTTCAGCGGAGTAAGGGCTGTGTGCTATCCGTTGCAGGAGTTGCGCGAGATGCCCTGCGCTGATGCGCTCCTTGCGGGACAAGCCCGATCCATTCTCCAGCACCAGTTCCGGGAAATCGAGCTGCCGGGTTGTCAGCCAGGCATGCATTCTTGCGATGCTGCGAGCGATACTGCCACCGGCGCCAGGCTCGGGGTTTGCCGGCGCCGCAAGATTCTTGGCGCCCGTTTCGCTGCTGCCCTGAGAGGCGGAAGCGCCGCGGTTACCCTGCGCATCCGCCGCTTCGGGGCCGCCTGCGCCGCCTTTGGCTGCTGCCACTCCACTGGCGGCGATCTCGCTGGCGTCAGCCGTTCCCAGGGTCAGGAAGAGCTGCCGTGCCATGATGTTATTGCTGAACTTGTTGATGTCGCGAATCACCTCCGACAGTTCGGGTGATACATAGGTGGCATAAGGCATTTGCAGTGCAGGCGCGTGCCCGGTGCGCAGTGTCCCCTGCACCGTCCCCCCAAGCTCCCTCCACAGCGCGCTGAACACCGAAAAGAAATATTCATCGTGCGGCAGCGGCGAAAAATAATCATCCACCTCGCCGCAGTCTGCAGGGATGCGCCCTTCAAGCTTGATCGTATGCCCTTCAACGCTCGCGGAGAATGCATTTTCCGTACGACACGCCAGTTTGGCGGAAGCCGTGATACCGTTCTGCACCGTGTACCCCGCAAGGTCGGGGTCCAGCACGGCGCTCGCAGCCTGCCCGTTGGGGATCAAGCGCAGGTGGATGGCGTTGAAGTTCAGCAGCAGGGCGTTGGTGCCCACGTTGTAGGCGCGCGTCGGATCGTTGTCGAACTGAGCCGGGATTTCAGTCGGGTCCACGAAGAATCCGTGGTCCAGCACGATGTCGCCGCGGATATCGCGCAGCCCGCGCTGGCGCAACTCGTGCAGCCACATCCAGAACTGCTCAACCGTCAACTTGGGATCGCCATAGCCCTTGAACACGAGATTGCCCTGCAGCACGCCGTTCTCAAGTTTGCCGTCGAGGTATGCCTCGGTTTTCCAGCGGTAGGCCGGGCCCAGCGTTTCCAGCGCGGCAAACGTGGTGAGCAGCTTCATGGTGGACGCCGGGTTCATCGCTTTTCCGGCATTCAAGGCGATGAGCGGCGCGGGTGCATCAACTTCCTGCACGACGATACCCACGTCGGACAGGGGAATCCGGGCGTGTTTCAGCGCGGAACTGACCGGTTCGGGCAGTTGGCCCGTTGCGGCGCCGGACGATACGCCCGTCGCGGCCATGCCCAGGCACAACAATAACGCAGAAACGGCAAGCCTCATGTTGCGCCGCCGCTCAGTCGGTCGACAATGCGCACCGTGCGGGCCGCCAGCAGATCCATTTCTTCCTCGTTGACCACGTAGGGCAGCATGAAATAGACGGTGTCGCCCATCGGCCGCAGCAACAGTTCATGCTCCAGTCCGAGCGCGAAGCAGCGCTGCGCGAAATCGGTGAGCCCGCTCTTCACTTCAAACGCCCAGATCATGCCCGTGTTGCGGAAGTCGCGTACGCCGGGATGATCGCGCAGCGGCAGGCAGGCGCGGTTGAAATACGCGGCCTTCGCGCGATTCGCCGTCAGGATGTCCCCATCGCGAAAGATGTCCAGGGTCGCCAACGCCGCCCGGCACGCCAGCGGGTTGCCTGTGTATGAGTGCGAATGCAGGAAGCCGCGCGCGATTTCGTCAGCATAGAACGCCCGGTACATTTCTTCCTGGGTCATCACCACAGACAAGGGCAGATAGCCACCGGTGATGCCCTTGGAGAGCAGCAGGAAATCGGGGCTGATACCGGCCTGCTCGCACGCAAACATGGTTCCGGTCCTGCCCATGCCCACCGCGATCTCGTCGGCGATGAGGTGCACGCCGTACTGATCACAAAGCTCGCGGGCCCGGGCGAGATAGGCCGGGTGGTGCATGGCCATGCCGGCCGCGCACTGGACCAAGGGTTCCAGGATCAGGGCGGCGATGCTTTGATGTTCCCGCTGCAGGTGTGCTTCCAGCTGGGCCGCGCATTGGAGCGCAAATTCCTCCGCGCCTAGGCCTTCCCCGTTGCGCCAATCCGGGCTGGGCACGGTGGCGTTTTGCCTGATCAGGGGCCCATACGCATCCTTGAACAGCGCGATGTCGGAGACGGACAACGCCCCCAGCGTTTCCCCGTGATAGCTGCCCTGGAGGCTGACAAATTGGGTCTTGCGCGTACGGCCCAGGTTGCGCCAGTAGTGGGCGCTCATCTTCAGGGCGATCTCCGTCGCCGAGGCGCCGTCCGAGGCGTAGAAGCAATGTCCCAGCCCCGCCGGAGCCAGCGCGATCAGGCGCTCGGACAATTCCACCACAGGTTGGTGGGTAAAACCCGCGAGCATGACATGTTCCAGCGTATTCAATTGCTCGGCAATGGCGGCGCCGATGCGCGGGTTGCAGTGGCCGAACAGGTTTACCCACCACGAGCACACGGCGTCCAGGTAGCGCCTCCCCTCGAAATCATACAGCCACGGGCCTTTCCCTTTTTCGATCGGGACCAGCGGAAGCTGCTCATGCCTTTTCATCTGGGTGCAGGGGTGCCACACGCTGTTCAGGCTGCGCTCTAAAAGTTTTTTATTTTCCATCTCTTGAAAAACCGGGGGTAGTTCCTTATCATTAGCACTCGCTGGCGTCGAGTGCTAATTAGTCGAATTGCTATGCAACGCTAACTGGCCTGCGCCGCTAAAAAAATTTCCAATTAACCGTTAGTTAGGAGACTCCAAGCATGAAAATCCGTCCCTTGCATGACCGCGTCATTGTCAAGCGCCAGGAAGAAGAACGCAAGACCGCGTCCGGCATCGTGATTCCCGACGCTGCTGCCGAAAAGCCAGATTTGGGAGAAGTCGTTGCGGTCGGCAACGGCAAGATCGGTGACGACGGCAAGCTGCGACCGATGAACGTGAAGGTGGGCGACAAGGTGCTCTTCGGCAAGTATTCCGGCCAGGCCTTCAAGATGGATGGCGTCGAATACCTGCAAATGCGCGAAGACGACATCATCGGTATCGTCGAGAAATAAACCGGTCATCAATATTTCAGGAGATAAAAAATGGCAGCAAAAGACGTGAAATTCCATGACGCGGCACGGGCCAAGATGGTCGTGGGCGTCAATATCCTGGCCGATGCGGTCAAGGTAACGCTGGGCCCGAAGGGCCGCAATGTAGTGCTGGACCGTTCCTACGGTGCGCCGACGATCACCAAGGACGGTGTATCCGTGGCCAAGGAAATCGAGCTGAAGGACAAGTTCGAGAACATGGGCGCGCAGATGGTGAAGGAAGTTGCCTCCAAGACCTCCGACGTGGCCGGTGACGGCACCACCACCGCGACCGTGCTGGCGCAATCCATCGTGCAGGAAGGCATGAAGTTCGTCGCGGCCGGTATGAACCCGATGGACCTGAAGCGTGGAATCGACAAGGCCGTGATCGCCACCGTGGAAGAACTGAAGAAGCTTTCCAAGCCTTGCACCACCAGCAAGGAAATCGCCCAGGTCGGCTCCATTTCCGCTAACTCCGACGCCGACATCGGCAAGATCATTGCCGACGCCATGGAGAAGGTCGGCAAGGAAGGCGTGATCACCGTGGAAGACGGCAAGTCGCTGAACAACGAACTGGAAGTGGTCGAGGGTATGCAGTTCGACCGCGGCTACCTGTCGCCCTACTTCATCAACAATGCGGACAAGCAGATCGCGGCGATGGAAAACCCCTTCATCCTGCTGCACGACAAGAAAATCTCCAACATCCGCGACCTGCTGCCCGTGCTGGAGCAAGTGGCCAAGTCCGGACGTCCGCTGCTGATCATCGCCGAAGACGTGGAAGGCGAAGCGCTGGCCACCCTGGTGGTGAACAACATCCGCGGCATTCTGAAGACTGTTGCCGTCAAGGCCCCTGGCTTCGGCGACCGCCGCAAGGCCATGCTGGAAGACATCGCCATTCTGACCGGCGGCACCGTGATTGCCGAAGAAGTCGGCCTCACCCTGGAAAAAGCCACGCTGGCGGAATTGGGCCAGGCCAAGCGCATCGAGGTGGGCAAGGAAAACACCACCATCATTGATGGCGTTGGTAAGCATGAAGCCATCCAGGGCCGCATCGGCCAAATCAAAAAGCAGGTTGAAGAATCCACCAGCGACTACGACAAGGAAAAGCTGCAGGAGCGCATGGCCAAACTCTCCGGCGGCGTGGCGGTAATCAAGGTGGGTGCCGCGACCGAAGTCGAGATGAAGGAAAAGAAGGCACGCGTGGAAGATGCATTGCACGCGACCCGCGCAGCGGTTGAAGAAGGCATCGTTCCCGGCGGCGGCGTGGCATTGTTGCGCGCCAAGGCCGCGGTGGCCAGCCTCAAGGGCGACAACCACGACCAGGACGCAGGCATCACCATCGTCCTGCGCGCAATGGAATCCCCGCTGCGCGCCATTGTGTCCAACGCCGGCGACGAGCCATCCGTGGTCGTCAACAAGGTGTTGGAGAACAAGGGCAGCTACGGCTATAACGCCGCCACCGGCGAGTATGGCGACATGCTGGCCATGGGCGTGGTTGATCCGACCAAGGTGACCCGCACCGCCATGCAAAATGCCTCCTCCATCGCGGGCCTGATGCTCACCACCGCCTGCATGGTTGCAGAGCTGCCGGAAGACAAGCCCGCTGCTGCTGGCATGGGCGGCGAAATGGGCGGTATGGGTGGCATGGGCGGCATGATGTAATTCCGACCGCTTCGCTGCAAAACAAAACCCCGCCGCGGCGGGGTTTTGTTTTTGCGGAGCCCGGAGCCGTCCAGCCAGCATGTCTCCTTCCCCTTTCAACTGCGGGCAGAATTCGAATTGCTCGCGCCTTTGCCGGTATTGCGCACAAATTTGACAGTCTTTTCATATGTTGCTAGGATGCGCGGCTGCATTAAGTCGTCACCACCATGCGTTCCGAACAAGTCCGGCTAGCGGGGTTCCAGGGCGCGATAACAATAATCGGTGCCGCGGTTGCCTATGTCTACGCTGCCTCATTGGCGGCAGCGTCGGTTGCATTCGGTGGTTGCGTTGCCACAGTTGGTACGCTATTTCTTGCTTGGCGATTTGCAAGGGGGGGTCGCCGGGAACATCTTGGTGCAGAGTGGATTTTGCGGCATGCTTACCGCACGGCAATGGAGCGGTTCGTGCTGGTCGCCGGCCTGTTGGCAATGGGAATGGGAATTTTGAAGCTCGCGCCGGCGTTTGTGGTGGCGGGATTTGTAAGTGGGCAGTTGGCATGGCTGGCTGTTCCGGTGTGGATGAGATTGAAAAAGCAAAATGGCAAACGAGACTGAAGCGCTGACAGCATCGACAGAGAAGTTGACATCGTCGGAATACATCGCACACCACCTGCAGAACCTGACTTGCGGTTTGCACGATGGGCACGTTCATTGTGCGCACAGCGCGGATGAGGCTGCTGCGATGGGATTTTGGGCGGTCAACGTCGACACGCTGGCCATCTCCTTTTTTCTGGGCCTGATCTTCCTGCTGCTGTTCCGCAGCGTCGCCAAGAAGGCAGCGGTGGGCGTGCCCACCGGCGCCCAAAACTTCGTCGAGTGGATCGTCGAATTCGTCGACTCCAGTGTGCGCGGCTCCTTTACCGCCAAAAACAACCTGGTCGCGCCCCTGGCGCTGACCGTGTTTTCCTGGATCTTCCTGATGAACTTCATGGATTTGATCCCCATTGATTTCGGCCCCAAAGTCGCCGAAGCGCTGGGCATCGGCCACTTCAAGTTCGTGCCGACCACAGACCCCAATGCCACCTTCGGCATGGCGTTGGGCGTGTTCATGCTGGTGCTGTTCTACAGCGTCAAGATGAAAGGCGCGGGCGGCTTCTTCGCCGAGTTGGCGTTCCAGCCCTTCCCCAAGTTCCTGTTCCCGTTCAACCTGTTGCTGGAGGGGGTGAGCCTGATTGCCAAGCCGATATCCCTGGCGCTGCGTCTGTTCGGCAACATGTATGCCGGCGAGATGATTTTCATCCTGATTGCGCTCATGGGCGGCGCCTGGGTGGAGGCATCGGCCGGAAACGTCACGCTGTTCGGTTCACAGGTGCTGCTGTCGCTGGGGTGGGGCATCTTTCATATCCTGATTGTGACGTTGCAGGCGTTCATCTTCATGACGCTCACCATCGTCTATCTCGACATGGCGCACCAGGAACATCATTAAGAGTTTTGTTTCGACCGGATTCGGTTTGGTTTTAATATTTTTTAATAGGAGATTCAAAAGATGGATATGGCACACGCTCTGTTGTATATCGCTGGCGCACTGATGATGGGTTTGGGCGCGCTGGGCGCATCGGTCGGCATCGGCATTCTGGGCGGCCGCTACCTGGAGGGCGCTGCTCGTCAACCGGAGCTGATCCCGATGCTGCGCACCCAGTTCTTCATCGTGATGGGTCTGGTTGACGCGGTTCCGATGATCGCCGTTGGTATCGCCATGTACGTGCTGTTCGCGGTGGTCGGCAAGTAATACCCAACCGTTGAAATCAACCAAGGAAAGGTTACAGCATGAACATTAATGCGACCCTTATCGCTCAGCTGGTCATGTTCATCCTGTTCGTCGCGTTCTGCATGAAGTTCGTCTGGCCGCCGCTCGTCGGCGCGCTGGAGGCGCGCCGGAAGCAGATTGCCGATGGCCTGGCGGCTGCCGAGCGCGGCAAGCATGAGATGGAGTTGGCGGCCAAGCGTGCGGCGGACGTGCTGCGCGAAGCCAAGGACAAAGCTTCGGAGATCGTTGCCAACGCGGAGAAGCGCGGCGCCGAAATCGTGGAAGAAGAGAAGGCCAAGGCCAAGCAGGAGGCGGACAGGATCATCACCGGCGCCAAAGCTGAGGTCGAGCAGGAAGTATTCCGCGCCAAGGAGCTGCTGCGCACGCAGGTATCGACCATCGCGTTGGCTGGTGCCTCCAGGATACTGGGGCGTGAAATCGACGCCAAGGCGCATAACGATTTGCTTGAGAAACTGGTTACGGAAATCTAATTGCCATGTCAGAAGCCATCACCACAGCGCGACCCTATGCACAGGCAGCGTTTGATGAAGCACAGAAACTGAACGATCTGAAGGGATGGTCGGACATGCTTCTGGCCGGGGCGGCGGCCGTTGCCAACGCGGAGGTAGCGATGGTCATCGCCAGCCCGCGTGCGACGGGCAAGCAGATTGAAGACCTCATGCGGGCGCTGTGCGGCGTCAAGCCGGGCTCTCAGCAGGACAATTTCATCCGCGTGCTGGCCGAAAACGGCCGTCTGGGCATATTGACGGAAATTGCGGCGCTGTACGAGGCTCTGCGTGCCGAGGCTGAGAAGGCTCTGGAAGTGACGGTGTCCTCGGCGTTTGAGCTGAATGATGCGCAGAAGCAGAAGATCACTGCCGGCCTCACCCAGCGCATGAACCGGAAGATTACGCTCAATTGCGTGACCGACAAGCAGTTGCTGGGTGGTGTGGTGATTCGCGCGGGCGACAAGGTCATTGATGGCTCCGTGCGTGCGCGTCTGGGAGAAATGGCGAACGCGCTTGCCTGATGGCGGCCTTGGCCTGACAACAGAATTTATCGAAGATTAAGGAAAATCAGATGAAGCTCAACCCTTCTGAAATTAGCAATTTGATCCGCAGCCGTATCGAAAATTTCGAAGCGCTGACGCAGGCTCGCACCGAGGGCACGGTGGTCAGCGTAACCGACGGCATCGTGCGCATTCATGGGCTGTCCGACGTGATGCAGGGCGAAATGCTGGAATTTCCGGGCAACACCTTCGGCCTCGCGCTGAACCTCGAGCGTGACTCCGTCGGCGCTGTGGTACTGGGTGAATACGAGCACATCAGCGAAGGCGACACGGTCAAGTGCACGGGCAAGATCCTGGAAGTGCCGGTGGGCCCCGAACTGAAGGGCCGCGTGGTGAACGCCCTGGGCCAGCCCATCGACGGCAAGGGCCCGATCAACGCCAAGCTGACCGACAAGATAGAGAAGGTCGCCCCCGGCGTTATCGCGCGTAAGTCCGTGGACCAGCCGGTGCAGACCGGCTTGAAGTCCATCGACTCCATGGTGCCGATCGGCCGCGGCCAGCGCGAACTGATCATTGGCGACCGCCAAACCGGCAAGACCGCGGTGGCCGTGGACGCAATCATCAACCAGAAGGGTCAGAACATGACCTGTATCTACGTGGCGATCGGCCAGAAGGCCTCCACCATCGCCAACGTGGTGCGCAAGCTGGAAGAGCACGGTGCCCTGGCATACACCATCGTCGTAGCGGCGACCGCTTCCGACTCCGCCGCGATGCAGTTCCTGGCTCCTTACGCCGGCTGCACCATGGGCGAATACTTCCGCGACCGCGGCGAAGATGCGCTGATCGTTTACGACGACCTCACCAAGCAGGCTTGGGCCTATCGCCAGATCTCCCTGCTGCTGCGCCGTCCGCCCGGCCGCGAAGCCTATCCCGGCGACGTGTTCTACATCCACTCTCGTCTGCTGGAGCGCGCAGCGCGCGTGAACGCCGACTATGTCGAGGCCTTCACCAAGGGCGCGGTGAAGGGCAAGACCGGCTCGCTGACCGCGCTGCCGGTGATCGAAACGGCGGCGGGCGACGTTTCGGCGTTTGTGCCGACCAACGTGATTTCCATCACTGACGGCCAGATCTTCCTTGAGACCGACCTGTTCAACGCCGGCATCCGTCCCGCGATCAACGCCGGTATCTCGGTGTCCCGCGTCGGCGGCGCCGCGCAGACCAAGGTGATCAAGAAGCTGGGCGGCGGTGTGCGCCTGGCCCTGGCACAGTACCGGGAACTGGCGGCTTTCGCGCAGTTCGCCTCCGACCTGGACGAAGCCACACGCAAGCAGCTTGAGCGCGGGCGCATGGTCATGGAGCTGATGAAGCAGCTGCAATACTCGCCGATGTCGGTCGCAGAAATGGCGGTCACGCTGTTTGCCGTGAACAAGGGTTACTTCGACGACGTGGAAGTCAAGAAGGCGCTGGCTTTCGAAGCGGCACTGCACGCGTTCCTGAAGTCCAACGCCAAGGATCTGATGGGCGCCATCCAGGACTCCAAGGATCTGTCGGCCGACAACGAGAAGGCGCTGGCCGCGGCGATCGAAAAGTTCAAGACAACCGCAACATACTGAGCCGGGGTTGAAACATGGCGGGCAGCAAGGAAATACGCGCGAAAATCAAGAGCGTTGAAAATACACGCAAGATTACGCGCGCCATGGAAATGGTCGCGGCATCGAAGATGCGCAAGGCGCAGGACCGCATGCGCGCCGCGCGTCCGTATGCGGAGAAGATCCGCCAGGTCGCGGCGCACCTGTCGCGCGCCAATCCCGAGTACAAGCATCCGCTGCTGCAAAAGCGCGCCGACACCAAGAATGTCGGCGTCATTGTGGTGACCTCCGACAAGGGTCTGTGCGGCGGCCTGAACACCAACGTCCTGCGTCTAGCGGTCAACAAGATGAAGGAGTGGGAAGGCGGCAACAAGGGCATTTCCGTTTGTGCGATCGGCAACAAGGGCTTCGGGTTCATGAACCGCATCGGCGCCAACATCAAGTCGCATCTGGTTGGCCTGGGCGATACGCCGCATGTGGAAAAGCTGGTCGGGTCGGTCAAGGTGATGCTGGATGCGTATGCCGCGGGTGAGATCGATGCGGTCTACATCAGCTTCAACCGTTTCGTCAACACCATGAAGCAGGAGCCCGTGCTGGAACAGTTGCTGCCGCTCTCCGACGAAAAGCTTGGCGAACCGGTTGCCGCGGCCAGCAAGTGGGACTACATCTATGAGCCGGATGCCAAGGTGGTGGTTGACGAATTGCTGGTGCGCTACATCGAGTCGCTGGTTTATCAGGCCGTGACCGAAAACATGGCGTCCGAGCAGAGCGCGCGCATGGTGGCGATGAAGGCCGCCTCCGACAACGCCAAGAACGTGATCGGTGAGCTCAAGCTGGTTTACAACAAGGCCCGCCAGGCTGCGATTACCAAGGAAATTTCCGAGATTGTGGGCGGAGCCGCCGCGGTTTAAGCCGCGGCCAAACAGGATTGAATTAACTGGGGACATCAAAGATGAGTCAAGGAAAAATTGTTCAGTGTATCGGTGCCGTGGTTGACGTTGAATTCCCGCGTGACCACATGCCCAAAGTGTATGACGCGCTGGTGGTGCAGGCAGACGCAACTTCGGTTGCGGAAAAGGGCTTGACCCTGGAAGTGCAGCAACAGATCGGCGACGGCGTTGTTCGTACCATCGCGCTGGGTTCGTCCGACGGCGTGCGCCGCGGCATGGCGGTGGTGAACACCGGCAGCCCGATCTCGGTTCCCGTTGGACATGGTACTTTGGGACGCATCATGGACGTGCTGGGCCGCCCGATCGACGAGGCAGGCGAAGTCAAGTGCGACGAGCGCCGCTCCATTCACCAGAAGGCCCCCAAGTTCGACGAACTGTCTCCTTCGGTTGACCTGCTCGAAACCGGCATCAAGGTGATTGACCTGGTGTGCCCGTTCGCCAAGGGCGGCAAGGTCGGCCTGTTCGGCGGTGCCGGCGTGGGCAAGACCGTGAACATGATGGAACTGATCAATAACATCGCCAAGCAGCACAGCGGCCTGTCGGTTTTCGCCGGCGTGGGCGAGCGTACCCGCGAAGGTAACGACTTCTACCACGAAATGAAGGAGTCCAACGTGCTGGACAAGGTGGCCATGGTGTTCGGTCAGATGAACGAGCCGCCCGGAAACCGTCTGCGCGTGGCGCTGACCGGCCTGACCATGGCCGAGAAATTCCGCGACGAAGGCCGCGACATCCTGTTCTTCGTGGACAACATCTACCGTTACACCCTGGCCGGTACCGAAGTGTCCGCGCTGCTGGGCCGTATGCCTTCCGCCGTGGGTTATCAGCCTACGCTGGCCGAAGAAATGGGCCGCCTGCAGGAGCGCATCACCTCCACCAAGGTGGGCTCGATTACTTCCATCCAGGCCGTGTACGTGCCCGCGGACGACTTGACCGACCCGTCGCCCGCGACCACCTTCTTGCACCTGGACTCCACCGTGGTGCTGTCGCGCGACATCGCCTCGCTGGGTATCTACCCCGCCGTGGACCCGCTGGATTCGACTTCCCGCCAGCTCGACCCGCTGGTGGTGGGCGAGGAGCACTATTCCGTAGCCCGTGGCGTGCAGCAAACCCTCCAGCGCTACAAGGAACTGCGCGACATCATCGCGATCCTGGGCATGGACGAACTGGCTCCGGAAGACAAGCTGGCCGTTGCGCGCGCGCGCAAGATCCAGCGCTTCCTGTCGCAGCCGTTCCACGTGGCCGAAGTGTTCACCGGCAGCCCTGGCAAGTATGTGCCGCTGAAGGAGACCATCAAGGGCTTCAAGGGCATCGTAAACGGCGACTACGACCACCTGCCCGAGCAGGCGTTCTACATGGTTGGCGGCATTGAAGAAGCCGTCGAAAAAGCCAAGACCCTGCAATAAGGACTAAAATGGCTATGTCTGTTCATGTTGACGTGGTGAGCGCCGAGGAGTCCATCTTCTCCGGACTTGCGGAGATGGTGGTGGTCCCCGGTGAGCAGGGTGAACTCGGCATTTATCCGCGGCACGCCCCGCTACTTACCCGCATCAAGCCCGGTTCTGTGCGCATCAAGCTGGCGGAAAAGCAGGGCGAGGAAGCCTTGATCTACGTTTCCGGCGGCATTCTGGAAGTGCAACCGAACCTGGTCACGGTTCTTGCCGACACGGCCATTCGCGGCGCCGACCTGGACGAGGCGCGTGCGCTCGAGGCCAAGCGGGCGGCGGAAGAGGCGATCAGGAACCGCACCTCGGAGATGGATCTGGCCAAAGCCCAGGCCGAACTGGCCGAAGCCGTCGCCCAAATTCACGCGATCCAGAAACTGCGCAAGCAGATTCCGCACTAAAGTCGGAGCGCGTTCGGTGAAATGGAAAAAGCAGCTTCGGCTGCTTTTTCCATTGGGCGGCGGACCGTCAACCGGCCCCGCACCCCGATGTGCCGGTTCCCCTATTGTTGCTTAAATGGCAGAAGTTGCGCGGCGGATCGGGGCTTTTGTTTATAATTACGCGTCACCGGAAATCCGCACATGAACCCGCCAAACATCGTCATTCTCGCAGCCGGCAAGGGTACGCGCATGTACTCCGACAAGCCCAAGGTGCTGCACGCGCTGGCGGGCCGGCCCCTGCTGGAGCATGTGCTGGCCACTGCGGTACAGCTCTCGCCCGCGAGTATCTGCGTCGTATACGGCCACGGGGGCGAAATGGTACCGCGGGCAATGGCGCAATACAAAGCCGAGTTTGCATTGCAGGAGCCGCAGCTTGGCACCGGCCACGCCCTGCAGCAGGCGCTTCCGCATCTTAGCGATGGCAGTCCCACGCTGGTGCTGTACGGTGATGTGCCGCTGATCCAGCACAGCACCCTGCATCAGATGCAGAGGGCAGGCGAGGGCCTGGTGCTCCTGACCGTCAACCTCGCCAACCCCACGGGTTACGGGCGCATCGTGCGCAACGCGCAGGGCGACGTGCAACGCATCGTGGAGGAAAAGGATGCCACGCCAGACCAGCGCGAAATCGCCGAAGTCAACACCGGCATTCTGCTGGCGCCGACGGAAAAGCTGCGCACCTGGCTCGGTGGCCTGCAGAACGACAACGCCCAACGCGAGTACTACCTCACCGACATCGTCGCCATGGCGGTCGCCGAAGGAGTTCCGGTGCACACCGTGCAGCCCTCGCACGCGTGGGAAGTCGAGGGCATTAACAGCAAGGCGCAGCTTGCCGCATTGGAGCGTACCTGGCAGCAGGTCATCGCCGGGCGCCTGATGGCGCAAGGGGTGACTCTCGCCGATCCGGCGCGGCTGGACGTGCGCGGTCACCTGTCATGCGCGAGAGACGTCGAAATCGACATCGGGTGCATTTTCGAGGGCGAGGTGCGCCTGGGCCAGGACGTCCAGATTGGCGCTTACAGCGTTATCCGCAACAGCAGCGTCGCCGCCGGTACCCGCATTGCGCCATATAGCCACATCGACGGCGCCGAGGTCGGCGGCGATTGCCGCATCGGGCCCTTTTCGCGCATTCGTCCCGGCACCAAGCTGCAGCGGGATGTGCACATCGGCAACTTCGTCGAAATCAAGAACAGCCAGATTGCCGATGGCAGCAAGGCCAACCACTTGGCCTATGTCGGCGATGCGACCGTTGGTACCAATGTGAACATCGGCGCAGGCGCGATCACTGCGAATTACGATGGCGCGAACAAGCATCGCACCGACATTGGCGATTCGGCCTCCATCGGTTCGAACTGCGTGCTCGTCGCGCCTGTTACCATCGGAGAGGGCGCCACCATCGGTGCCGGTTCCGTCGTCACCAAACAGGCCCCGGCGGGCGAACTCACCGTTGCACGCGCCAGGGCGGTAACCATCCCGGGGTGGAAACGGCCCCAGAAGACGAAGAAATGATATGTGCGGAATAGTTGGCGCGGTAGCGAAAAGGAACGTTGTTCCTCTCCTGGTTGAGGGCCTGAGCCGCCTGGAATATCGCGGCTATGATTCGGCCGGCGTGGCGGTGCTGGTTGATGGCGAGATCCGCCGCGTGCGTGCCGTGGGGCGGGTTGCGGAAATGCAGGCGCGGGCCGAGCAGGATCATCTCACCGGGACCACGGGGATCGCCCACACGCGCTGGGCGACCCACGGCGGGGTCACCGAGCTCAATGCGCATCCCCATGTGTCCCGCGGCGAAATCGCCGTAGTGCACAACGGCATCATCGAGAACCATGACGAACAGCGTGCCCGCCTCAAGCAGCTCGGCTACGCATTCGAATCGCAGACGGATACCGAGGTCATCGCGCACCTGATCCATCATTACTATACGGCGAGCAAGGACCTTTTTGCGGCCACGCGCCAGGCCACCGCGGAACTGACCGGGGCCTTCGCCATCGCCGTCATTGCGCGGCATGCGCCGGATGAGATGGTTTGCGCGCGCATGGGCTGTCCGCTGCTCATCGGTCTCGGCGAAGGCGAGAACTTCATCGCGTCGGATGTGTCCGCGCTGCTGTCGGCGACGCGCCGGGTCATCTACCTGGAGGACGGGGATGCCGCAAGGATCACCCCCGGGGGCGTGGAGCTTACCGACCGCGACGGCAGGAAGATAGAGCGGCAAGTGCACGTCAGCGACGTGTCGCTGGCTTCGCTGGAGCTCGGCCCCTACGCTCACTTCATGCAGAAGGAAATCCACGAGCAGCCGCGTGCCCTGACCGACAGCATCGAGGCCGTGATCGACAGCAACGGCTTTGACGTGGCGCTGTTCGGCGCCGAAGCAGCCGCCACATTCCGCGAAATCGACTCCATCCTCATACTCGCCGCGGGAACCAGCTACTACGCGGGCTTGACTGCAAAGTACTGGCTGGAGGGCATTGCGCAACTGCCGACCTCCGTGGAGATTGCCAGCGAATACCGGTATCGCAGCTCCGTGCCCAACCCCCGGCAGCTCATCATCACGATCTCGCAATCGGGCGAGACGCTGGACACGATGGAGGCACTCAAGCATGCCAAATCGCTGGGGCAGCAGCTGACACTCTCCATCTGCAACGTCCAGGAGAGCGCCATTCCGCGCGCGTCCAGGCTGGTGTTCTACACCCGCGCCGGGGCCGAGATCGGCGTGGCCTCCACCAAGGCCTTCACCACGCAACTGGTCGCCCTGTTCATTCTGGCTGCGACATTGGCCAAACTGCGCAACCTGCTTGAACCGCGGCAGGAGGTCGCGATGCTGGAGGCCCTGCGCCAGATTCCGGGGAGCGTCCAGCACGCGCTCAACCTCGAGCCGCAGATTCGCGAGTGGGCCAAGGCGTTCGCCGACAAGCACCATGCCCTGTTCCTCGGGCGCGGCATCCACTACCCCATTGCGCTCGAAGGCGCGCTGAAGCTCAAGGAAATCTCCTATATCCACGCCGAAGCCTATCCGGCCGGCGAGCTGAAGCACGGCCCGCTGGCGCTGGTGGATGAAGATATGCCGGTGGTCGTCATCGCACCAAACGATGCGCTGCTGGAGAAGGTGAAATCCAACATGCAGGAAGTGCGTGCGCGCGGCGGCCAGGTCTACGTGTTTGCCGATCTGGACAGCCACTTCAGCGAAAGCGAAGGCGTCCATGTGATCCGTACCCCGCGCCACGTCGGCGTCCTCTCGCCCATCCTGCACTCTGTCCCGGTGCAACTGCTCGCCTACCACGCCGCCCTCCTCAAGGGCACGGACGTCGACAAGCCGCGAAATCTGGCCAAGTCGGTCACCGTGGAGTGACCGGTATGCCGGCATCGGGGCTGCTGCTCCGGTCCGGGTGTGAACTTGCCCGGCGCGGCGCCCGGCCCCGGCTTAACCAAATTCCCGGCAGAGAATACACAATGCCCGGTATTGAGCCCCATCCCTCTTATGAATAGTATGGGTTAGCAGCACCAGCCCAGGCGCGACCGGCGGCCATGCGCGACGCCAGTGCCGTCTCCCCCGCGCGGTGCGCGGCGGCCGGCGCGCCAAAGTTTCCGCCCGGACACCCGGGGGGCCAGATGCCCGATCGACTCCCGGCCCGTGGCAGGGGATGCGAAATGACCCGGAACCTGAATTCCATGACATTGCGGCAGGAGATCATCCTGGCGCTGTCGGTGAAAACGATTCTGCTCTTCGCGCTCTGGGCAGTGTGCTTCTCGGGGGCGCGCGACCTCACGCCCGACACGCAGCAAGCCTCCGCGCCTATCCGCGCGCCGAATTCAACGAAGGAGCCAAATCATGATGCCAACCACCGAGCTCGTTGAGATATCGAGATGGCAGTTCGCCATCACCGCGATGTACCACTTCCTGTTTGTGCCCCTCACCCTGGGACTGTCGTTCCTGCTCGTGATCATGGAGTCCGTCTATGTGATGACCGGCAGGGAGGTCTACCGCGACATGACCAAATTCTGGGGCAAGCTGTTCGGCATCAACTTCGCGCTCGGCGTCACCACCGGCATCACCATGGAATTCCAGTTCGGAACCAACTGGGCCTATTACTCGCACTACGTCGGCGACATCTTCGGCGTTCCGCTCGCCATCGAGGGGCTGATGGCCTTCTTCCTGGAGTCCACGTTCGTCGGGCTATTTTTCTTCGGCTGGAACAGGTTGGGGAAGGTCACGCATCTGGCCGTCACCTTCCTGGTCGCGCTCGGCTCCAACCTTTCCGCCCTGTGGATACTGATCGCCAACGGCTGGATGCAGAATCCCGTTGGCGCACAGTTCAACTATCACACCATGCGCATGGAGATGACCAGCCTGCAGCATCTCCTGCTCAACCCGGTGGCGCAGGTCAAGTTCGTGCATACCGTGTCCGCCGGCTACGTCACCGGCTCCATGTTCGTGCTCGGTGTCAGCGCATACTACCTGCTGCTCGGGCGCGACAAGGCATTTGCCCTGCGCTCCATGGCGGTGGCCGCCGGCTTCGGTCTCGCCTCGGCCCTGTCGGTGATCGTGCTGGGCGACGAATCCGGCTACACCACGGGCGAGGTTCAGCGCGTCAAGCTGGCCGCAATCGAGGCGGAGTGGGAGACGCAGGAGCCACCGGCGGCGATCACTGCCATCGGCTTTCCGAATGAAGAAACGCAGCACACCGATTATGCCATCAAGATCCCGTGGGTGCTGGGACTGATCGCGACCCGCTCGGTCGATGAAAAAATCACCGGCATCGCCGAGCTGCGTGCGGAAAACGAGGCGAAAATCCGCAAGGGAATGCTGGCCTACGCCGCGCTCGAGAAACTGCGCGCCGGCGACACCAGTGAGGAAACCAAGGCCGAATTCGACAAGGCCCAGGCGGACCTGGGATATGCCCTGCTGCTGAAGAAGTATACGCCACGCGTCGTCGACGCCAGCGAAGAGCAGATCAAGATGGCGGCGCACGACACCATTCCCTGGGTCGCGCCGATTTTCTGGACATTCCGCCTCATGGTGCTGCTTGGCACATGGTTGCTGTTCATCTTTGCGGTCAGCTTCTATTACGTCGCGCGGCGTAGCATCGCCCAGAAGAAATGGCTGCTGAAGCTGGCCTTGTACAGCATCCCGCTGCCATGGCTTGCCGCCGAAATGGGCTGGTTCGTGGCGGAATACGGGCGGCAGCCCTGGACCATCAGCGGAATTCTGCCGACCAGCCTGAGTGCGTCCAACCTGCCGCCGTCGGCCGTCTATTGGAGCCTGGCCGGGTTCGTGGGCTTTTATACCCTGCTGCTGGTGGCGGAACTCTACCTGATGTTCAAGTACGCGCGCCTTGGGCCGCAAAGCCTGCACACCGGGCAATACGGCAAACAATGAGGAGGCGATCATGATATTCGACTACGAAACGTTGAAGGTGATCTGGTGGTTATTCGTGGGCGTGCTGCTGGTGGGCTTTGCCATCACCGACGGCTTCGATCTCGGCATCGGCGCGCTCCTGCCCTTTCTCGGAAAGACGGATGAGGAGCGGCGGGTGATCATCAATTCGATCGGGGCCACCTGGGATGGCAACCAGGTATGGTTCATTACGGCCGGCGGCGCGGTGTTTGCAGCCTGGCCCCTAGTCTACGCCACGGCCTTCTCAGGATTCTACATGGCCTTGATCCTCACCCTGTTCGCCCTGTTTTTCCGTCCGGTCGGCTTCGACTACCGCAGCAAGGTGGCCGATCCGCGCTGGCGCGCGGCCTGGGACTGGGGACTGTTCGCGGGCGGCTTCGTGCCGGCGCTGGTCTTCGGCGTCGCCTTCGGCAACCTGCTGCAGGGCGTGCCGTTCAGTTTTGACAGCGATATGCGCGTCACCTACAGCGGCAACTTCTGGCAGCTGCTCAACCCGTTCGGCATTCTTGCCGGCGTGGTCAGCCTGTCCATGTTGGTTACGCACGGCTCGGTTTACCTGCAAATTCGCACTGAGGGCGACGTCGCCCGGCGCGCCAGGCTGGCGACCAAGATCGCCGGCGCCGTATTTCTGGCCGCATTCATCCTCGCCGGCGTGTGGATAGTGCGCGGCATGGACGGCTACCACGTGGTATCCGCGGCTTCTCCCAACCTTTCCGCAACGCCCCTGGAAAAGGTGGTCGAAAAAGCGCCCGGTGCATGGCTGGCCAATTACCACGCCTACCCGCTGCTGTGGATCGCACCCCTTTTCGGCATAGCGGGCGCGGTGCTGGCGATCGTCGCATCCAGTGCCAAGAAACCGCTCGCCGCGTTTGTGGCGAGCTCGCTGATGCTGGCGGGCGTCATCTTCACCGCAGGCATCGCGATGTTTCCGTTCATCATGCCGTCCAGCGCCGATCCGCGTAGCAGCCTGACCATATGGGACGCCGTCTCCAGCCACATGACGCTGCAGATCATGTTCTGGGTGGTGCTGGTATTCCTGCCCATTGTGCTGGCCTATACCGCCTTCGTGTATACGGTCCTGCGCGGAAAGATCACGGTAGAGACGATACGGGCCGACGAACACAATGTCTATTGAAAGGGCACATCATGTGGTACTTTTCCTGGATCCTGGGGGTGAGCCTGGCCATGGCGGCCGGAGTCATCAACGTGCTGTGGCTGGAGGCAGAATACTTCCGCAAGATCGACATTGAAGAGGCCCGCGGCAAGAGGCCCTGAGCGCGCGCCGCGCGCCCGCTATAGTGCCGCGTATAGCATTGCAGCGGCCACGGCCGCGCCGGTTAGTCCGATCACCATCAGCCAGAGATTGCGTTCCCGCTGCTGGCGCACGAGCTCCACCAGCAGAGTTTCGATCTGGTCGGTGCGGATGCCGGCCAGCCGCTCGTGCAGCAGGCGCGGCAGTTGTGGAACGATCGCCGCGTAGGCCGGCGCCTCGGCTCGCAGCGACTTGAAGAAGCCCCGCCAGCCCACCTGTTCGCCCATCCAGCGCTCCAGCCACGGCTTGGCCGTCTTCCACAAGTCGAGATCGGGGTCAAGCTGCAGGCCCAGCCCTTCCACGTTGAGCAGGGTCTTCTGCAGCAGCACCAATTGCGGCTGGATCTCTATGCCGAACCTGCGGGAGGTCTGGAACAGGCGCAGCAGCACACGGCCAAAGGAGACCTCGCGCAGCGGCCGGTCGAAAATGGGTTCGCAGACGGCACGCACTGCGGCCTCCAGCTCATCAACGCGTGTTTCCTTGGGCGCCCAGCCCGATTCGATATGAACCTCCGCTACGCGCTTGTAATCGCGCCGGAAAAACGCGATGAAATTCTGGGCAAGGTAGTGCTTATCGGTGTCGGTCAGCGTCCCCATGATGCCGAAGTCCAGCGCGATGTAGCGGCCATCTTTCGCCACCTGCACATTGCCGGGGTGCATGTCCGCATGGAAGAAGCCGTCGCGGAACACCTGGGTGTAGAAGATCTCCACACCGTGTTCCGCGAGCCTTTTCAGGTCGATGCCCGCAGCGCGCAGCGCAGGCACCTGGCTGATGGGAATGCCGTACATGCGCTCCATCACCATTACTTCGGTCGCGCACCAGTCCCAGTAGACTTCCGGAACCCTAAGCAGCGAGGATCCGGCGAAATTGCGCTTGAGCTGGCTGGCATTGGCGGCCTCGCGCATCAGGTCGAGTTCGTCGTGCAAATGTTTCTCAAACTCCGCCACCACCTCGCGCGGCTTGAGGCGCTTGCCGTCCTCCCACCAGGATTCCATCAGCCCGGCGCAGATGTCCAGGAGCGCCACGTCGTGGTCGATGACGCGCTCTATGCCGGGACGCAAAATCTTGACGGCGACCTCCCGCCCGTCGGGCAGGACGGCGAAGTGGACCTGGGCTACCGAGGCGCTCGCCACGGGTGTTTCGTCGAAGCTGCGAAATACCTCGCCGATCTTCTTCTGGTAGACATTCTCGAGCCGGGCGATGGCATGTGCCGAAGGAAACGGAGGCACCTGGTCCTGCAGCCTTGCCAGTTCGTCGGCGATATCGACCGGAAGCAAATCGCGGCGGGTGGAGAGGACTTGCCCAAATTTGACGAAGATGGGACCCAGGTCTTCCAGGGCGCGGCGCAGCCGCTCCGCGCGTGGCGCAGAAGTGTCACGGAAGAAAAGCAGTATGCTGAGCGTTTTGCGCAACCAGCGCGTACGCCGATGCGCCAGCAGGAATTCGTCCAGGCCGAAACGCAGCGCCACGAAAATGATCTTGACCAGGCGAAGTACGCGCATCTATCTTGCTTTCGACACCTGCTGAATGCGCTTGTCCAATGCCTCCAGCGATTCGCGCAAGCGGGTCACCCCCTGCGCAAAGGCAGCAATACGTTCCGCCTTGGAAACCAGGGGGCGCTCCTCTGTCCAGTACTCCGCCAGCGCATGCGCCAGGTTGCCGGCCGCCTGGCCGGCCTGCCGTTTTGCACCGCGCGCGAATTGGACAATGCGCTCAGCCGCAATGTCGCCGGTGAGGCGGCTCAAGTCCTCGGCGGCGTCCCACTGCAGATTGCGCACGAGGAACAGGATTTCGTCACTCAGCGCCCCGTCTCCCGCGCATTCGACCAGTTCAAGGGCGGAGTCGTCGCGCAGCGCGAGCCGCGCCGCAACCGCTGCGGGGGCCGTGCAGGTGGCATCCGCGCTGGCATCGCGCGCGCCGGCGCGCAGCGTGCCATCCTCCACCACGGTGCAGGTCACGGCAAACGGCGCGAGCTCAAGACGCGCGGTCTTGCCGGCGAAGCGCATCAGGCGCTGCCTCGCCCAGGCATTCTGGCTGAGCAGGTGGTTGAGGGCGGCGACGGCGGGATGGCTGGCCATGCCGTTCAGGAAACCTGCTGGATACCGCACAACAGCCATGCGCCCGCATCGTCGCGCATGTTCTTCTGGACATGCCACACTTCGTCGAAGTTCTCGGCCCCGGCGCCGTTTTCGCGGATTTGGCCGCTCATGCGCACGCTGGCGATCGCCAAGTCGCCCTCCATTGCCACCCCCAGCAGATCGGCCTGCAAGGACAGGACGTCGGTCTGCTGAGCGCCGCCATTTCGCTCGTGTTGCTGCATGGAGATCTCGGCGAACATCTCGGGCGTGGTGTACTCGCGGATGTCGTTCAGATCGTTGCGGTCGTTCGCGGCCTGCAGCCGGATGAACGAAGTCTTGGCACTGCGCAGGAACGCCTCCACCGGGAATCCGGGCGGGATACGGGCGCCTGCGCCGCCGCCCGGGAGCGGCGTCTGCGCGGCTTGCAGATCATCGTAAGGCGCGCCCGCCCCGGCGTATTGCGCAGCCGGGCCGCTTCTTCTGCGGACGATCGACACCAGGGCCATCAGCACCATCGCGCCGAGCACGATCAGCAACAGCGTACCCATGCCCTCGCTCAAGCCGAGGCTGGCAAACAGGGCACCCAGGCCAGCGCCGATCGCCAGCCCCGCCAGAGGGCCCGCCCATTTGTTGCCGGCTGGCTGCGCCGGCGCGCCGGGGGCGGGCGCGGGCCGGCTTTGTTGCGGAGTGACGGCGCGTTGCTTGCCGATGCTGCTGCCCCCGCCAAAGCGCTTGGCCTCGGCCGACGCGCCAAGAAAGCTCAGGCAGGCCAGCGATAACGCCAGCAACAAAAGAAAGCGTTTCATGTATTCCCCATCGGTGCGGTTAAAGAGTCGATTGCCAGTATAGCAAAGCCCATGCCTTGTCCGGGTGATCGAGCGACCTGCGTATGCCCATCCGTTAAAGGTTGAGCTGCATTTCGCGCTCCGCGGCGGAGGGCTCGAAGCCACGGGTTTCGTAATGCTTGAATATCGAACTGACCACGTGCTTCGGGTCGTCTATCAGCTGGATCAGGTTCATGTCGTCCGGGTGGATCATCCCCTCAGCAAGCAGCGTGCTGCGGAACCAGTCCAGCATCCCCTTCCAGTAATCGCTGCGCACCAGGATAATCGGAATGCGCCGCGTCTTGCCCGTCTGCACCAGGGTCAGGCATTCCATCAGCTCGTCCAGGGTGCCGAAGCCGCCCGGCATGACCACGTACGCGCTGGCGAACTTCACGAACATGACCTTGCGTGCGAAGAAATGCTGAAAGGTCTGGCTGATGTTTTGGTAGGCGTTGGTGTGCTGTTCGTGGGGGAGCTGGATGTTCAGGCCGACGCTGGGCGACTTGCCATAGAAAGCGCCCTTGTTGGCCGCTTCCATGATACCGGGCCCCCCTCCGGAAATCACCGAAAATCCCGCGTCGGAAAGCAGGCGCGAGATTTCCTCGGTCAGCTTGTAATACGGGTGGTCCGGCTTGGTGCGCGCGCTGCCGAAAATGCTCACCGCGGGCTTGATGACCTGCAGGCGGTCGGTGGCGGAGACGAATTCTGACATAATGCCGAACACCCGCCAGGCCTCCTTCGAGTTCCACAGTTCCGGCGCCAGCGAAGGCGGCAGCTTGGATGGATCGTTCATGATTTATGCCCTGTAAAATGAAGACATTATTGCTGGTTGACGGCTCGTCCTACCTGTATCGCGCGTACCACGCCCTACCCGATTTGCGCAGCCCCAAGGGCGACCCGACAGGCGCGGTCTACGGCGTCCTCAACATGCTGCGCAAACTGCGCGCAGATTTTCCGGCCGATTATAGCGCCTGCGTATTCGATGCCAAGGGCAAGACTTTTCGTGAGGAATTGTACCCCGAATACAAGGCTCACCGCCCATCCATGCCGGAAGACCTTGCCGCGCAGATCGCGCCCCTGCACGAGGCGGTTGCCGCCTATGGCTGGAACATCCTGATGGTGGAAGGTGTCGAGGCGGACGATGTGATCGGCACCCTGGTGCGCCAGGCGGAGCAGCAGGGCGTGCGCACCATCATCTCCACCGGCGACAAGGATTTGACGCAGTTGGTGAATCCGCACGTGCTGTGGGTGAATACCATGAGCGAGGAAAAGCTGGGCGAGGCCGGCGTGGAGGCCAAGTTCGGCGTGAAGCCGGAGCGCATTGTGGATTACCTCGCACTGGTGGGCGACACCGCCGACAACGTGCCGGGCGTGGCCAAATGCGGCCCGAAGACCGCGGTCAAATGGCTCACCCAATACGGTACGCTCGACAACGTGATGGCACACGCCGGCGAGATACCGGGTGTCGTCGGCGAGAACCTGCGCAACACGCTGGGCTGGCTGCCGCAGGCGCGCCAGCTGCTCACCGTGAGGTGCGATGTGGCGCTGCCCAAGCACTTCGATCAGCTGGTGGCGCCCCCCCCGGACACCGACCTGTTGCGTGTCTTGCTGGAGCGCTTCGGGTTCAAGACCTGGCTGCGCGAACTGGACAGCGGAAGGGCTGCGGCCAATACCCTGTCCGCTTCCCAGCCCGAGGCCGGCAGCTCAAGCCATGCAACGCAAGAAACCGTTCCGGCGCATTTCCTGTCACATGGCAGGGCAGCGCATGGAGCGCGGTACGACACCATACTGACCGAGTCCCAGCTCGACGCGCTGCTGGGGCAGATCGGGCATACGGATCTGGTCAGCCTGGATTGCGAAACCACCGGTCTCGACATCATGAGCGCGCAACTGGTCGGAATCTCATTCTCCGTTGAAGCGCACCACGCCGCCTATCTGCCCCTTGCACACCGTTACCCGGGCGCACCGGAGCAGCTCAATCGTGAGCATGCGCTGAACAAGCTCAAGCCATGGCTGGAAAGCGCCAGTCACAAGAAGCTGGGTCAGAACCTGAAATACGACCAGCACATCTTTGCCAACCACGGCATCGCGCTTTCGGGCATCGCCGAGGACACCCTGCTGCAATCCTACGTGCTGGAAAGCCATCGGCCGCACGAGCTGGGCAATCTCGCGCAGCGCCATCTCGGCCTGTCCACCATTGCCTATGTCGACGTAGTGGGCAAAGGCGCGAAGCAGATCGGCTTCGACCAGGTCGACCTCGACACCGCCACGCGCTATGCGGCGGAGGACGCCGACGTCACGTTGCAGATCCATCAGGCACTGGCTCCGCAACTCGAGGCGCAGGGCACGCTGGACGCGGTGTACCGCCAGATCGAGCTGCCTGTGCGCGAAGTCTTGTTCCGGATGGAGCGCAACGGCGTGCTGCTCGACACCCGCCTGCTCAACGTGCAAAGCCGGGAACTGGGCGAAAAAATGCTGGATCTCGAGGTGCGCGCGCAGGCGGCGGCGGGGCAGCCATTCAACCTCAACTCGCCGAAGCAGATTCAGGAAATCCTGTTTGAGCGGCTAGGCCTGCCGGTAAAGAAGAAGACGCCGAGCGGCACGCCCTCCACCGACGAGGAGGTGCTGCAGGAGCTGGCGCTGGACTACCCGCTCCCCAAGCTGCTGCTGGACTATCGCGGCATGGCCAAGCTCAAGTCAACCTACACCGACAAGCTGCCGCAGATGGTCAACGCGCAGACGGGGCGCGTGCACACCAGCTACTCGCAGGCGGTTGCGGTGACCGGTCGCCTCGCTTCCAGTGACCCGAACCTGCAGAACATTCCGATTCGCACCCCTGAAGGCCGCCGCATTCGCGAAGCCTTTGTGGCGCCTGAGGGTTCACGCATCGTGTCGGCTGACTATTCCCAGATCGAGCTGCGCATCATGGCGCATATCTCGGGCGACCAGGGCCTGCTGCGCGCCTTCGCCAACAACGAGGATATCCACCGCGCCACCGCCGCCGAAGTCTTCGGCGTGGCGCTCGATGCGGTGAGCAACGAGCAGCGCCGCTACGCCAAGGTCATCAACTTTGGCCTCATTTACGGTATGTCCGCCTTCGGCCTTGCGAGCCAGCTCAACATTGAGCGCAGTGCCGCCCAGCAATACATAGACCTCTATTTCGCGCGCTACCCCGGCGTGAAGGGCTACATGGACAGCACCCGCGAGCAGGCGAAGCGCATGGGGTACGTGGAGACGGTGTTCGGCCGCCGCCTGTGGCTGCCGGAAATCAACTCTAGCAATGGCGCCAAGCGCCAGGCGGCCGAACGCGCCGCCATCAATGCGCCGATGCAGGGTACGGCGGCGGATTTGATCAAGCTGGCGATGATCGCCGTGCAGGGTTGGCTGGAGCGGGAAAAGCTACAGACGCGCCTCATCATGCAGGTGCACGACGAACTGGTGCTCGAAGTGCCCCAGGCCGAGTTGCCGCAAGTGAAGGAAAGGGTGCGCGAGCTCATGTGCCATGTCGCCGAACTGAAAGTGCCGCTGGACGTGGGGCTGGGAGAGGGCGGGAATTGGGATGAGGCGCACTAGACGGAGCCTTGTGTCGGCCCGTTAGGTTAAGGCATGAACCACACCCGCACCGCGATGACTTCCGGCGACCTTCAGCTCCTGCTTACCCGCACCATGCCTTTCGGCAAGTACAAAGGGCGCGCCATTGCCGACCTGCCGGGGCACTATCTCAACTGGTTTGCGCGTGACGGGTTTCCACCGGGCGAGCTCGGCAGGCTGCTCGCGCTGACGCGTGAGCTGGACCACAACGGTCTGTCTTCGCTGCTCGACCCGCTGCGCAAGGGACTGGCGGCCCGATGCGGTATTGTCGGTAGAGATATTCCGCGGTGGCGGGGGTATAATGTGAACCTGAGTCTCCACAACTGATCGCAGACTTTTTGCGCGAACGAGGAGAATCCAAATGTCCGTCCAGACCGAAAGACCCCTTGCCCACTTGACCGAACTGCCCCCACAGAAAATGGATGGGGAGAGCATCGTCACGGACTTCAGGCACTATTTCAATCACACGCTGGGCCGCGAAGAAACGAGCCGTTCCGGCCACTACCTTTACACCTCCCTGGCGCTGGCCCTGCGCGACCGCCTGGTGGAGCGCTGGAAGAACACGCGCCGCGCCTACCGCGAGGCGGACTGCAAGCTGGCCTACTATCTGTCGCTGGAATTCCTGATGGGACGCACGCTGGGCAATGCCATGCTCAATCTCGACGTGGACGCCGCCACAGCAGCGGCGTTGCACGACCTGGGGCTGGAAATGGAAGAATTCGTGAACCATGAGCATGACGCAGGTCTGGGCAACGGCGGCCTGGGACGCCTGGCGGCGTGCTTTCTGGACAGCTGCGCGACGTTGCAGCTGCCGGTGATGGGCTACGGGCTGCGCTATGAGTACGGCATGTTTCGCCAGCGCATCGAGGGCGGCAATCAGGTCGAGGAGCCCGATCACTGGCTGCGCGACGGCAACCCGTGGGAAATTGAGCGTCCCGAGCACGGAGTGCGCGTCAGGTTCGGCGGCGATACCGAGCACTACCCCGATGTTAGGGGCGGCTTTCGCGTGCGCTGGCGGCACACCGAGGACGTGCTGGCGATTCCGCATGACGTGCCGATTCCGGGATTCCGCAACGGCACGGTCAATACGCTGCGCCTGTGGCGGGCGGCAGCAACGGAGAAGTTCAACCTCAGCGAGTTCAATGCCGGCAGCTACACCGAGGCGGTGGCGGCAAAAAATGACGCCGAGAACATCACCATGGTGCTGTATCCGAACGATGCCAGCGAGAGCGGCAAGGAACTGCGCCTGAAGCAGCAGTATTTCCTCGCCTCCGCCAGCCTGCAGGATGTGCTGCGGCAGTGGGGAAAATCGCGCGACAACGACTTCAGCGAGTTTGCGGAGAAGGTCAGCTTCCAGCTCAACGACACGCACCCGACCTGCGCGGTGCCGGAACTCATGCGCCTGCTGGTGGACGTGCATGCGCTGAGCTGGGATGCCGCCTGGAATATTGTGCGCCGCACCATGGCCTACACCAACCATACGCTGCTGCCGGAGGCGCTGGAGCGCTGGCCGGTGAGCATGTTCGGGCGCCTGCTGCCGCGCCTCCTGGAGATCGTACATGAGATCAATGCGCGCTTCTTGCGGGAGGTGGCGCAGCGCTGGCCGGGGGATGTGGACAGGCAACGGCGCATGTCCATCATCGAGGACGGGCATGAGCAGTACGTGCGCATGGCCTATCTCGCCGTCGTCGCCAGCCACTCGGTAAACGGCGTGGCAGAATTGCATTCACAGCTTCTGACGCAGCACCTGTTCCACGACTTCTATGAGCTTTGGCCCGACAAGTTCAACAACAAGACCAACGGCGTCACGCCGCGCCGTTGGATACTGTGGAGCAATCCGGAGTTGAGCAGGCTGGTCTCTCAGGCCATCGGCGATGAATGGGTTACCGATTTGGCACAGCTGAGGAAACTCGCGCCCCATGCCGAGGATGCTGGATTCCGCGCCAAATGGCGGGCCGTGAAGCTGGCCAACAAACAGCGCCTGGCGGAACTGGTTCTGCGCGATTGCGGCGTGGTGTTCGACGCCCATGCGCTGTTTGACGTGCAGGTGAAGCGCATCCATGAATACAAGCGCCAGTTGCTCAACGTGCTGCATGTGATCCACCTCTACGACCGGATCAAGCGCGGGGACGTCGCCGAATGGGCGCCGCGCTGTGTTCTGATCGGCGGCAAGGCGGCCCCCGGCTACGCGATGGCCAAGCGTATCATCAAGCTGGTCACCGCCGTCGCCAAGGTGGTCAACGAGGACCCCGATACCCAGGGCCGGTTGCGGCTTTGCTTCCTGCCCGATTACCGGGTCTCGGCGATGGAGGTCATCTGCCCGGGCGCCGATCTTTCCGAGCAGATTTCCACGGCGGGCAAGGAAGCATCCGGCACCGGCAACATGAAATTCATGATGAACGGCGCGCTCACCATCGGAACCCTCGATGGCGCCAACATCGAAATTCGCGAGGAGGTCGGTGCCGAGAATTTTTTCCTGTTCGGGCTGACGGCCGAGGAAGTGGAGGCCCGGCGCGGCAGTTATAATCCGGGCGCGATCATCGCGGACGACGAGGATCTGGGGCGCGTGATGCGCCTGCTGCAGAGCGGGCACTTCAACCTGTTCGAGCCGGGCATTTTCGACCCCATCATCCATTCCATCACCAGCCCGCATGACCCGTGGCTGACCGCGGCAGACTTCCGCAGCTACGCCGATGCGCAACGCCAGGTGGAAAAGGCCTACCGCGACGAAGAAAACTGGACACGCATGAGCATCCTCAACACCGCTGCGAGCGGAAAATTTTCGAGCGATCGCACCATCCTTGATTACAACCGTGACATCTGGCATTTGCAGCCGGTGGCGGCCAAGCCGCTGCTATGAAGGTGGCGACCTGGAACGTCAACTCGCTCAAGGTGCGCCTGCCGCACCTGCTCGAGTGGCTGGCAGCCAACCCCGTCGACGTAATCTGCCTGCAGGAAACCAAGCAGCAGGATGCCGACTTTCCCCAGGTTGAGCTGGAAAAGGCGGGCTATCACGCCGTCTTCAACGGACAGAAGACCTACAACGGCGTGGCAATCCTGAGCCGCTTCCCGCCCGGCGAAGTCCAGCGCGGGATTCCGGGACTGGCCGACGAACAAAGGCGCCTTATTGCCGCAACTTGCGACGGCGTGCGAGTGATATGCGCATACATGCCCAACGGCGAAAGCATCGGCTCGGACAAGTACCAGTATAAGCTCAAATGGCTGGCTGCCTTGAACGAGTGGCTGAAAGCGGAGCTGCAAAAACACCCGCGGCTCGTCCTGCTTGGCGATTACAATATCGCGCCGGAGGATCGCGACGTGTACGATCCCCAGGCTTGGGCCGGAAGCGTGCTGTGCAGCGAACCGGAGCGCGCAGCCTTCCGTGGCCTGCAGCAGCTTGGCCTGCGCGATGCATATCGCCTGTTCGATCAGCCGGACAAGTCCTACACCTGGTGGGACTACCGTATGATGGCCTTCCGCCGCAACATGGGGTTGCGCATAGACCATATCCTGATCAGCCAGCCGCTGCAGTGCAGCGCCTGCACAATAGACAAGGTGCCGCGCAGGCTGGAGCGGCCCTCCGACCATACCCCAGTCATCGCGGAGATTGAATGATGCAAGAACGAGAACAAGGGCCAGTCCGGCGGCAACCGGCAGGCGGCTTGGCGCCTCTTGGCCGAAGAGCAGGAAAAGCAATCCAGTCTGTCTGTCTTGGCGCCTTGCTGATGGCTTCGGTTGGGGGTTTTGGCATTGCATACGCCCAGGCCCTGCCGCGTCCGGATCACATCGTCATCGTCGTCGAGGAAAACCATGCCTACCGGCAGATCATCGGCAATCCCCAGGCGCCCTATATCAACGCGCTGGCAAAGCGAGGCATGTTATTCACGCAATCCTACGGTGTTGCCCATCCCAGCCAGCCGAATTATCTCGCGCTGTTCTCGGGCTCCACGCAAGGTGTGGTGAGCGACGACTGCCCCCTGCAATTCACAGGCCCAAACCTGGCGAGCGCACTGGCCGCCAAGGGGCTGCGCTTTGTCACCTACGCCGAGTCCCTGCCCGCGCCGGGGGCGCTGGACTGCGGGCGCGGTGCCTATCAGCGCAAGCACAACCCGGCGGCAAACTGGGCCGGGCTGCAAGGGACTTTGCTGCCGTTCAGCGAGTTTCCCGAAAACCTTGCCAAACTGCCCACGGTGGCAATGGTAATTCCGGACCAGGACAACGACATGCATGACGGCAGCATCGAGGACGGCGATGCGTGGCTGAAAATGAATATGGAGCGCTATGCGCAATGGGCGCTTGCGCACAATAGCCTGCTCATCGTTACCTGGGATGAAGACGACTTTGCCGGCGACAATCGCATCGCCACCATCCTGGTGGGCGCCATGGTTAGGTCCGGCACAAGCGCGCAGCGCATCAATCACTACGCCGTCCTTCGCACCATAGAGGAAATGTACGGCCTGCCCTACATCAACGAAAGTGCACATGCCACGGCCATTGCCGGCGTGTGGCAGGCCGGCCTTCCCAGGAAATAACCCAGGCCAAGCCCTCCGGCCGACTCAGTTCTGGGTGGGCTCCACCCCCTTGGGGAAAAGCACCCACATACGGCCCGGCTGCTTCATGCGTCCGGCCTGGTTGGCCGCGTTCTCGCCGAAACCCCAGAAGAAATCGGCGCGCACCGCTCCCCGGATTGCGCCGCCGGTGTCCTGCGCCAGCATCAGGCGGTTGAGCGGCGTGGCGCTGTCCGGCATCGTGGTGGAGAGAAATACCGGGGCGCCCAACGGGATGGTGCGGGGATCTACGGCCAAGCTGTACTCTCCGGTGAGGGGGACGCCCAGCGCGCCCAGGGGCGCGGACAGGCTGTTCGGCAATTCCCGGAAAAACACATAGCTCGCATCCTGTTCCAGCAGCGCCGCCAGTTTCGTCGGGTTCTTGTCGGCCCACTCCTTGATGCGCTGCATGGAAGCTTCCTCCAGCTTGAACGCGCCGGCCTCGACCAGCTTCTTGCCGATGGAGGCATAGGGCAGGCCGTTCTGGTCGGCGTAACCGACCTTCACGACGCTGCCGTCGGGCAGTTCGATCCGCCCCGATCCCTGGATCTGCAGGAAGAACAGCTCCACGGCATTGTCCACCCAGAACAGCTCGCGCCCTTGCAGAGCGGGCGCACCCGCGTCTATCTGGGCCCGGCTGTAATACGGCACGACGCGCCGGCCCTCCAACCTCCCGCGCAGGCGTTGGCCCTTGAGCTGGGGATAGGCATCACCCAGGTCTACCTCCAGCAAGTCATCGGGTACGGCATACAGCGGATAGCGGAAACGCTCGGTCTTGACGCGGCTGCCCTTAAGCAGCGGTTCGTAATAGCCCGTGATCGTGCCCTGCTCGCTGCCGTCGGGGTTGAATACCTGATAGGGCACGAACCAGTCCTGGAAGAAAGCGCGTTGCGCAGCGCCGTCGCTCTTGTCCAGCTGGGCGGCGCGTGCGCAAACGTCCTGCCAGTGCGGCCTGTTTTTCAATGCACTGCAGCTTTGCAGGAAGGCGGGCCAGGACGGCGCGAGATCCGCTGCCTGCCAATCCGGCAGCATCTCCCATTTGCTCACGCCATACGCCGGCGCGATCGGTGCCCCGTTCGCGATGGGCGCGACCGCGGGCCTGGGCGGGCTCGTGGTGCAGGCGGCAAGGAGCGCGCTTAGCGCAAGCGCGAGGCGGAGAGGATGTTTCATCGAGTCTATGCTCTGGTCTGTTTCAAGTTGGGCAGCTGGCCCGGTCGTGGCTATCGGGGAGGGGCGCAATTGTGGCACATTTTGCGGCGCACCCAGGCACAACTCTCCCCCAATCTTTTCAGTGCAATACGCGCGGCACGCTGAGAACGAACTTCGGGATCGGCGCGTCGAATTCGGTGCCGTCCTCAGCCAGCATCCGGTAGCTGCCGGTCATGGTCCCGACCTGCGTGGCCAGCACCGTTCCGCTGGAATACTCGAAGCTCTGCCCCGGTTTCAGCGTGGGCTGCTCTCCCACCACGCCGTTGCCGCGCACTTCCTGAACCTGGTGGGAGGAGTCGGTGATGATCCAGTGGCGGCTGATCAGTTGCGCGGCCACCTGGCCGGAATTGGTGAGCTGGATCGTGTAGGCAAAGACAAAGCGTCCGCCCGCCTCGTCCGATTGCTCGGCCAGGTAGCTGACCCGTGCGCTGACATCGACCCGGTATTTGTCGTCCTCGTCCATTTCGCCATTTCACCCGATTTTGCGCGGACTGACAAGAGTTTGAGCGTTCGGGTAAAATGGTCCCTTTCCATCTCAATATTCGCAAAGGGCAACACCATGTACTTGATCGCACCCAGTATCCTTTCCGCCAACTTCGCCAAGCTGGGCGAGGAAGTGGACAACGTGCTCGCCTCCGGCGCCGACATCGTCCACTTCGACGTGATGGACAACCATTACGTGCCCAACCTCACCATCGGGCCGCTGGTCTGCGAGGCCCTGCGCAAGCATGGCGTGAAGGCGCCGATCGACGTGCACCTGATGGTCAAGCCGGTGGACCGTATCATCCCCGACTTCGCAAAGGCGGGCGCCACCTACATCACCTTCCATCCTGAGGCTTCCGAGCACATCGACCGCACCATCGGCCTGATCAAGGAAAGCGGCTGCAAGGCCGGCCTGGTGTTCAACCCCGCCACGCCGCTGGACGTGCTGGAATACACCCTGCCCAAACTCGACATGGTGCTGCTGATGTCGGTCAACCCCGGCTTCGGCGGGCAGAAGTTCATTCCCTACGTGCTGGAAAAAGCCCGCAAGGTCCGCAAAATGATTGACGCCTCCGGCCTCGACATCCGCCTGGAGATAGACGGCGGCGTCGGCCCCGCCAACATCAAGGAAGTCGCCGAAGCCGGCGTGGACACTTTCGTGGCGGGTTCGGCTGTGTTCGGCAAGCGCAACGAGTCTGACAAGAACCGCTACGACACCATCATCGGCGAGATGCGTGCTGAACTGGCGAAAGTCGGGAAATAATGTCCGTCGGCAAGTTTCCCTTGCATGTCTCGGCGATCGTCATCGATCTCGACGGCACGCTGCTGCATACAGCGCCGGAACTCGCGGAATCGGCCAACCGGACGCTGCGCGACATGGGCCGCCCCCCCGTATCGCAGGAACTGCTGATGAGCTACATCGGCAATGGCATCTCCTGGCTGGTGAAGCGGGCGCTCACCGGCGACATGCACGCCGAGCCGGATGCCTTGCTGTACCAGCAGGCGATGCCGGTCTTCGAAAAGCATTACTCCGAGCTGTTGCTGCAAAGCAAGCCCTTCCCGGGGGTGGTGGCGGGCCTTGAGGCCATGAGGGCCGCGGGCTTCCGCCTTGGCTGCATCACCAACAAGGTCGCGCGCTACACCGAGCCGCTGCTGCAAGGCATCGGCCTCGCACAATACTTCGAGATCGTGCTGTCCGGAGACTCGTTGCCGGAGAAAAAGCCGCACCCGATGCCGCTGCTGCATTGTGCGAAATTCTTCAACGTGCCCATCCAGCAGCTGTTGCTGATCGGGGACTCGCTGAACGACGCGGTCGCGGCGCGCGCCGCAGGTTGCCCGGTATTTTGCGTTCCGTACGGTTATAATCACGGCGAGCCGGTGGATGGCCTCGACCTGGATGCAGTGGTCGGGGATCTGCCCGCCGCACTGAGTCTGATCAAACGCAACTGAACAATGACACATAACAACCTCAAGTCCTGGAGAAAGCGCGCAAGCTGGCGATGGTGGTGACCGTCCTGTCCAGCTGTTGCGGCCAGCGTTTGGCCGCGGTTTTCTCTCACAAGAATTGAGGAGTTGTTTATGTTGTCCCCCATCACCGAACAAGAGTTCAACCAACTGGCCGAGCAAGGCTACAACCGCATTCCGCTGGCGGTAGAGACCTTCGCCGACCTCGACACTCCGCTGTCGCTCTACCTCAAGCTCGCCAACAAGCCTTATTCCTACCTGCTGGAGTCGGTGCAGGGCGGCGAGCGCTTCGGACGTTATTCGTTCATCGGACTGCCCGCGGAAACACGCCTCACGGTGCGCGGCAAGTCCGTCACCCTGGCGCACAGCACCGGCGAAACCACGCATGACGTAGACAATCCGCTGGACTTCATCAAGGAATACCAGTCGCGCTTCCGCGTTGCTGCGATCAAGGGGCTGCCGCGCTTCACCGGCGGACTGGCCGGCTACTTCGGCTACGACACGGTGCGCTATATCGAGCCGCGGCTCGCCGGGGTGAACAAGCCGGATGTGCTGGGCACCCCCGACATTCTGCTGATGCTCACCGAGCAGATGGCAGTGGTGGACAACCTGTCCGGCAAGCTCTCCTTCGTCGTGTACGCCAATCCGGAGCAGGCCGACGCCTATGAACTGGGCTGCCGCCGCCTGGACGGCCTGCAGCGCGCGCTGCGCCAGCCGGTGCAGATCCCCCACGCGCCGCAGCTGCAGCGCTACGAGGCCAAGTCGGAACTCGGCGAGGAAGCGTTCAAGCAGGCCGTGGCGAAGGCGAAGCAGTACATATTCGACGGCGACATCATGCAGGTGGTGCTGGCACAGCGCACGGCCCAACCTTTCCCGGCATCGCCCCTGTCGCTGTACCGCGCGCTGCGCAGCGTCAATCCCTCGCCGTACATGTTCTATTACGACATGGGCGACCATCACGTGGTCGGCGCCTCCCCGGAAATTCTGGTTCGGCTGGAACACCATGCCGGTGAATCCGAAAGTTCACAGAATCAGCCGAACAGCGGCTCCTCCCGCACCAGCGGGCTTCGCCCCACCGTGTCGGAGCCGCGCCTGTCAGGCGCAACCGTCACCGTGCGCCCGATTGCCGGCACGCGCCCCCGCGGCAAGACGCCGCAGCAGGATGCCGACCTGGCGCAAGAGCTGCTGGCCGATCCCAAGGAACTTGCCGAGCACCTGATGCTGATCGACCTGGGCCGCAACGACGTGGGCCGGGTGGCGCAGCACGGATCGGTGAAGCTCACCGAGAAGATGGTGATCGAGCGCTACTCGCATGTGATGCACATCGTGTCCAACGTGGAGGGCACGCTCAAGCCGGGGCTGGATGCGATAGACGTGCTCAAGGCCACCTTCCCCGCAGGCACGGTGAGCGGCGCGCCCAAGGTGCGCGCCATGGAGATCATCGACGAACTGGAGCCCAGCAAGCGCGGCATCTATGCGGGCGCGGTGGGCTACCTCGGCTTCAACGGCGACATGGACATGGCCATCGCGCTGCGCACCGCGGTGCTCAAGAACAATACATTGTTCGTGCAGGCGGGCGCCGGCATCGTCGCCGACTCGGTGCCGGAAAGCGAGTGGACGGAAACGCAGAACAAGGCGCGCGCCGTGCTGCGCGCGGCAGAAATGGCGCTGGATGGCCTGGACGCGAAAGTGCACCGCTAGGAGAACGCCATGCTGTTGATGATAGACAACTACGATTCCTTCACCTACAACCTGGTGCAGTACTTCGCCGAACTCGGCGCCGACGTGGTGGTGTACCGCAATGACGAAATCGGCGTGGAGCAGATCGCCAAACTCAACCCGGATCACCTGGTGATCTCCCCGGGGCCCTGCACGCCGACCGAGGCGGGGGTGTCGGTCGCCGCCATCCAGCACTTCGCCGGCAAGATTCCCATCCTCGGCGTGTGCCTTGGCCACCAGAGCATAGGGCAGGCCTTCGGCGGCAATATCATCCATGCGAAGCAATTGATGCACGGCAAGACCTCGCTGATCCACCATCACGGCAACAGCGTGTTCACCGGCCTGCCCAGCCCGTTCACCGCCACGCGCTACCACTCGCTGGTGATAGAGCGCGGGACCTTGCCGGACTGCCTGGACATCACCGCCTGGACCGACGACGGCGAAATCATGGGCGTGCGCCACAAGACGCTCCCGGTGCATGGGGTGCAGTTCCATCCCGAGTCCATCCTCACCGAGCACGGGCACGCGATGCTGAAAAATTTTCTGCAAGGAGCCCGCTGACGGGCTAACGGGGGAATCGACATGAACTACGCCCATACACTCACCAGCCTGATCGAGCGCCAGGACCTGCCCTTCGCCGAAATGCGCGAGCTCATGCACCACATCATGAGCGGGCAGTTCACCACCGCGCAGATTTCGGCGGTGCTGATCGCGCTGCGCATGAAGGGCGAGACCGTGGATGAAATCGCGGCCGCGGCCGAAGTGATGCGGGATCTTTCCAGCAAGGTCAACGCCACGCACACCGAGCACCTGATCGACACCTGCGGCACGGGCGGCGACGGCGCGCAGACCTTCAACATCTCCACCGCCAGCGCCCTGGTGGCCGCCGCCGCCGGCGCGCACGTCGCCAAGCACGGCGGGCGCTCGGTCTCGTCCAAATGCGGTTCTGCCGACGTGCTGGAAAGCCTGGGCGTCAACGTCAACCTCACGCCCGAGCGCGTGGCGCATAGCGTGGACAGCATAGGTGTCGGCTTCATGTTCGCCCCCAACCACCACAGCGCCATGAAGCACGCCGCCCCGGTGCGGCGCGAGCTCGGCGTGCGCACCCTGTTCAACATGCTGGGGCCGCTCACCAACCCGGCCGGCGCCCAGAACCAGGTGATAGGCGTATTCAGCCGCACGCTCACGGCCAAGCTTGCCCACGTCCTGTCCACGCTCGGCAGCAGCCATGTGCTCGTGGTGCATGGCTCAGACGGCATGGACGAGATTTCGATCAGTGCGCCCACCTTCGTGGCGGAACTGCGGGACGGCAAGATCACGGAATACAGCGTAGAGCCCGGGCAGTTCGGCCTCAAGCCCGCGCCGCTGAACGAAATCCAGGTGTCCAACGCCGACCAGGCCAAGGACATGCTGCTCAAGGTGCTGGACAACCAGCCGGGTGCCGCCCGCGACATCGTACAGCTCAATGCCGGCGCGGCCATCTACGTGGCCGGGCTGGCGACTTCTCTGGCGGATGGGGTGAAGAAGGCGGGCGCGGTCATCGCCGACGGCGCGGCCAAGGCCAAGCTGGCGCAGCTCGTCCAGGTCAGCAACCAGGGCGCCTCCTGAGGCAGGATCGCGCCGGCCTGTCCCCGCCGCGGCACGCGGGGAACGAAGGCCTCTTGCGGCAGCCCACGACAAAATGGTTTCCATCCGGCATAACTTCCCCCCGCTTGCCGGGCAGGACAGCGCGGACATCCAGCAGTGGCTTGCTGCGTTGGCCGGCCTGTACCGTCCCGAGGAACTCGGCCTGATCCGTCAGGCGAGCGAATTCGCCGCCCCGCTCTACCACGGGCACAGCGAGCTCGCCGGCACCTCGCTGCAGCACGCGCTCGGCTCCGCGGGCATCCTCATCGGGCTGCACCTGGATCACGAAACCATCGCTGCCGCCGTGCTGCACGCCGTGCCGAAATATCTGGACGATTATGCCGAGGCGCTCGGCGAGCGCTTCGGGCGCAACGTCGCCACCCTGGTGACCGGCATTTCACGCGTAGAGCAGATCCGCCAGTTCAGCGAAATGCCGGCGGCGCCGGACAAGGAAGAAATCGCGCAGCAGATCGAGAGCCTGCGCAAGATGCTGCTGGCCATGGTGGAAGACATCCGCGTTGTCCTGATCAAGCTGGCCGAGCGCACCCAGACCCTGCGCAATCTTTCCGGCGTGGCGCCTGAACTGCAGCACCAGGTCGCCCAGGAAACGCTCGGCATTTTCGCACCCCTGGCCAACCGCCTCGGCGTGTGGCAGCTCAAGTGGGAGCTGGAGGACCTCTCGCTGCGCTACCTGGAGCCCGCGCTCTACAAGAAGGTGGCGAAGCTGCTCGACGAGCGCCGCGTCGATCGCGAGCACTACATCGAAGACGTCATCGCGCAACTCAAGCAGGCGTTGGCCCATGCGCGCATCGACGCGGAAGTCACCGGCCGCCCCAAGCACATCTACAGCATCATCAACAAGATGAAGCGCAAGAACATCGAGTTCGGCGACCTGTACGACGTGCGCGCGGTCCGCATCCTGGTGCGAGACATCGAAAGCTGTTACGCCGCGCTTTCCGTGGTGCATGAGCTGTGGTCATCGATCCCCAGCGAGTTCGACGACTACATCGCCAACCCGAAGAGCAACGGCTACCGTTCGCTGCACACCGCCGTGACCGGACCGCGGGAGCTGGCGGTCGAAGTGCAGATCCGCACGCACCAGATGCACCATGATTCGGAGCTGGGCGTGGCCGCGCACTGGCGCTACAAGGAAAACAGGCAGACGGAAACCGGCTTCGACGAAAAGATAGCCTGGCTGCGCCAGATCCTGGCGTGGAAGGCAGAGCTGGCCGACAGCGGCAGCCTGCAGCTGCAGTTCAAGAACGAACTGCTGCAGGACCGTGTCTACGTGCTGACGCCCCAGGGCAAGGTCATCGACCTGCCCAAGGGCGCCACGCCGGTGGATTTCGCCTACACCCTGCACACGGACCTCGGCCACCGCACCCGCGGCGCCAAGGTGGACGGCATCATCGTGCCGCTCAAGTACAAATTGCAGACCGGGCAGCGCGTGGAAATCCTCACCGCCAAGCAGGGCGCGCCCAGCCGCGACTGGCTGAGCCCCAAGCTCGGCTACCTGAAAAGCGCGCGCGCGCGCGCCAAGGTGCGCCACTGGTTCAAGACGCAGAACATCGAGGACAGCATCGCCGAGGGGCGCTCCCTGCTGGACCGCGAGCTGCAGCGCCTGGGCGTGGGCACCGTCAACCAGGAAAAAATTGCACAGCGCCTGGGCTTCCACAAACTGGATGAGCTGCTTGCCGCCCTCGGGCAGGGCGATCTCACCCAGCACCGGCTGGCCCTGGCCATCCAGCAGGAAGTGCCGCCCAAGCCCGCGGCAGCGCCCAATGCCGCTCCCAGGCACGCGGCGCGTCGCGCCTCGGCCGCCGGCGTGCTGATCGAAGGCGTGGATAACCTCATGATCAAGCTGGCAAAATGCTGCAAGCCGGAACAACCGGACCGCATCGTCGGCTACGTCACCCGCGACCGGGGCATCACCGTCCACCGGCAGGATTGCGCCTTCATGGCGCGGGTGCCCGAGGATAAGCGCGACCGGATGCTGGGCGCCGTCTGGGCAGGGGAATAGTTCTCACGCTCCTTGACAGAATATTAGCGTATGCTAATATGCATCCATTCCCTGATTCAAGGAGCAAAAAATGTTTGGTTTTGGCCCTGCCATTAAAGAAATCGACCCCTCCCAGTTTGCCCAGTGGGTGAACGACGCCAGCCATCAGATGCGCGTCATAGATGTGCGCCAGATGGCGGAAATTGCGGGCGGCACCGTGCCCAAGGCGGAAGCATTTCCGCTGCACTTGCTGCCCGCCAAGGTCAGCGAGCTCTCTCCCCAGGAAAAGGTCGTCGTCATCTGCCGCAGCGGCGCCCGCTCGGCCCAGGCTTGCATGTTCCTGCACCAGCAAGGATTCAAAGACGTGTATAACTTGCGCGGCGGGATGATGGGATGGGTGGGGAGCGGGTTTCCGGTTGCCCAGTTGGCCTGATGGCCGGAAGCGCCGTGATGACCTTGCACGAACGCTGTCGCGCGGCTCGTCGTTCCGGCGCAGGCCGGAATCCAGTGATTGAATTGGGCGCGAAGCGACATATGCCTTCCTGATGGGCTCGGCGCCACTCGAAGATTAGCGCCGGGGGCGGCCCGGCAGCCGATTACTTTCTTTGCTTGTGCAAAGAAAAGTAGTCAAAGAAAGCACACCCCGGTTTGCCGCCCCCTGCGGGGGATCCCCTCGCTCAGCCGCAAGCAAGCGGGGCTGCGCAACTCGCCCTAGCAGGGCACACAAACCGTGCCCTGCCGCGGAGCTCGAACAGTGCTCGCCTAAACCCCCGCTTGCTCGCGGCCGATCGAGGCGGCGCACAGGGGATGAAAAGCAGAAGGCGTTGTGTGCGCATCGCGCACGCCTCATTGTTCTGCAGCCAGCGTAGCTTACGCTACGCTGGCTAGGGATGCGTGTTCTACCTTCCTGTCGCGCTTAAACGGAGACATCTTGAATCAGTGTCCGGACAAAGTCTGGCCTAGCGCCAGCTCCAAAATTTCCTTGCTTTCACCCGCGATCACATCTTGCGACAGTTGATACATCACATAATTATGGACGTGCACCTGTTCTGCAGGCCAGACAACGCCCTTACGCACCCTAATCACTCCGTCCTTGATTGCCAGATTTTCTGGTAGCTTATCGGATGCTCTCTTTTTCTTTTGTTCAAATTCTGGATGGCTCATATAAAGAAGAAAATGCTTGTTGATGGGAAACAGCACAATAGTTCCATAAAGTGCAGGACCTGGCTCGGCGGGCGGTTTGAAATCAGCATTGAAAAAAGTTACAGGGCTGTCAGTCGTGATAAAGGACGAGCCGCCTTCTGCGCGGATGACATCCCAATTCATTCTGGAGAAAAAAGGGCTAAATTCGCCGTGCATCATGCTCATAAACTCGATGCGAAATGAATCCTTGACGACAATGGCACTGTGTTTAAGGACGTCACGCCCCTCTGGGGTCTTCAGCAAATCCCTCGACGTCCCCCCGATTTGAGTAGCGCGTGAATTTAGAGTCCAATCCCAACTACGAAGGAGATTGGACATGAAGAAGCGATTCACAGAAGAACAAATCATTGGCTTCCTGCGGGAGGCGGAAAGCGGCCTGCCGATAAAGGAACTGTGTCGGCGACACGGTTTTTCTGAAGCGAGCTACTACCTCTGGCGCAGCAAGTTTGGGGGCATGAATGTGTCTGACGCAAAACGGCTGAAGGAGCTTGAGGCCGAGAACAGCCGTCTGAAGAAGCTGCTTGCCGAATCGATGCTTGAGAACGAAGTCACGCGGGAGGCGCTCCGAAAAAAGTAGTAAAGGCACCGGCACGCCGCGAACTGGTGCGCTACCTGGCGGATCGCGGATTGAGTGAGCGCCATCACTTGCTTTGGCGTCTGCCTGCGCCACATGTTACTGCGCCTGCTGTAGACATTAAGAAAGCCGCTATTGTCATCAACGAAACCTCTTAAATAGGCCTCTGGAACAAAGTGATGTCTCTTTGGGGTACTCATTGGACTCCCGTAGGGCAGGTTAGCGCAGCGTAATCCGACAGCGCAAGATGATAGCGCGGCAGGATCGATGGAACCACAGCGATACCCATCATTAGCCAGCGTAGCGTAAGCTACGCCCCGATAAAATGACAAAGACAAATCGTGCGCGCAGCGCACACAATGCCGGCCGTCATTCTTCCCTTGTGCGCAGCCCCCGCTTGCTTGCGGCTGATCGAGGGTACCCCCGCAGGCGGCGGCAAACCGGCGGCGACTTCTTTTGGTTACTTTTCTTGGCAAGACAAGAAAAGTAACTTGCTGCCGGGCAACCCCCGGCGCCTATCTTCGCGCTCAGGCGAGCCATTCCGCAAAATACGGTCGCTTCGCGGCTCGTTAACATGCTGGATTCCGGCCTGCGCCGGAATGACGAAGGTGGGCCGTGCAAAGAGACGGTCAGGCGGGCTGCACCCGCAAGGGGTACGCCGTGGTTGTAGGGGGCGAAAGCCCCAACAGCACACGCAGCGCCCGCGCTACCACTGCAGGCCGCCTGCCGCTACGCGGCGATCCTTCGACAAGCTCAGGGCGAACGGTGGGGAGGAGCTCAGGGCTAACGCCCCGAACGCTACCCCGCCACCCTCACCACCAACCCCTTCAAATACGCCCCCTCCGGAAAACTCAGCAGCACCGGATGATCCGCCGCGGCGTGGAGCTTGTGCACGATGCAGGCATCCACCTGGGCATCGAGAGCAGCACCAGCAATAATCTTCTGGAACAGGTCCTCGCTGATGCCGCCTGAACAGGAATAGGTGAACAGCAACCCGCCCGGCCTGAGCAGCTTGAAGCCGAGCAGGTTGATGTCCTTGTAGCCGCGCGCGGCTTTTTCGGCGAAGGCGGCGGTGGGGGCGAATTTGGGCGGGTCGAGGACGATGAGGTCGAACTTGCGGTTCTGGTCGCGCAGTTTGCGCAGGGCGGCGAAGACGTCGGCGCATTGCCACTCGGCGCGCGAGGCGTCGAGGCCGTTCAGTTCCACGTTGCGCCGCGCGAGTTCTAGCGCTTCCTCGGAGGCGTCGATCGAAAGCACGGATTGTGCGCCGTTGCGCAGGGCGTAGAGGGAGAACCCGCCGGTGTAGCAGAAGCAGTTGAGCATTTCCTTGCCGCGCGCCAGCGTGCCGGTGAGGGCGCGGTTATCGCGCTGGTCGAGGTAGAAGCCGGTCTTTTGTCCGTGTGCCACGTCCACACCGAACCTCACGCCGTTCTCGGTGACCGTGATCTCGTGGGGCAGTGCCCCGCGCACGATGCCGTTCCTTTCGGGCAGACCTTCCAGCGCGCGGGTGTCGGCGTCGGAGCGTTCGTAGATGCACACCGGCTGGCAGAGCTCCTGCAGGATGTCGGCACAGGCATCGCGCCAGCGGTCCGCCGCTGCGCTGCCCAATTGCATGACCAGCACGTCGCCGTACTGGTCCACGATCAGGCCGGGCAGGCCGTCCGATTCGGCGTGGATCAGCCGCATCCCGTTGCTGTTCTTCTCAAGCCCCAGGTCGCGCCGCGCGGCGAGCGCCTGGGAAATTTTCTTGCTGAAAAAATCGCGGTCTATCGTTTCATTCGCCGCCCAAGACCACACCTTGCCCGTGATCTGCGAATGCGCGCTGTAGCCCGCCCAAGCCAGAAAGCTGCCTGCCGCGTCGACCACCGCGACGGTGTCGCCGTTCTCGGGCGCCCCTTCGATACGCTCGACGGCGCCCGAGAACACCCAGGGGTGGCGCCGCAACAGGGACTTTTCCCGCCCGCCCTTGAGCACGACGGAAGCCACGCCCTCGCGGGTCAGTTTCTGGCGCGGTGCTTCGCTCCGGGCGGGGAGGCGCCGGCCGGATTCTTGTTTTCCTGAATGGCGTCGGGAAGGCGCGGCGCGGCGCGGGCTGGGCTTGGTCATGTCTTTCGCGATGGTGGTGCGTGGAACCCGCGAATTATAGCGGGCTTCGGGGGCGCCGGTGCGCCGCAGACTGGGCGACGCGGGTTGCGCCCAGTCCCTCCTGCACCGTCGGATAGGAAAGCGCAACCGTCAGTTCGCGCTTCATGCGTTCATTGCTCAGCCGGCGCGATTCGCTCATGAACGACCGCAACGCGGGCGAGACGGCCTCCAGCACCTTCCGGCGCGGCATGCGCTGCGGTCGCGGCAATTCAAACGCATCGGCGACGGCGTCGAGATAGTCGCCCATCTTCATCTCGCCATCGTCACACGCGTGATAGACGCGATTGGGGCGCCCGCGCCGCATCGCCGCAACCACAATACGTGCCAGGTCGTCGGCATGGATGTGGTTGGTGTAAGTGTCTTCGGCAGCGATCACGGCGGGGGCGCCTGCACGCAGGCGCTCGAGTGGCAGGCGGTCGGCGGCATAGATGCCGGGCACGCGCAGGATGCTGGCGCATACGGCATTGCGCCCGGCCCAGGCGCGAAGCTGCGCTTCGGCATCGGCGCGCCTCGCTGCACGCGCGGATTGCGGCCGCACCGGGCGTGTTTCGCTGATACGCGCGCCGCCGCAGTCGCCATAGACGCCGCTGGTGCTGATGTAGACCAGGCGCGCCGGCGCGGCACCTCGTGCCACGGCCGCGAGCAGGTGGCGCGTGCGCATGTCCTTCTCACCCGTGTCGGGCGGCGGGGCGAAGTGCAGGATTACCTGGGCGATACCTGCCAGCCGCCGCAACGTTCGGCGGTCGTCCAGGTCGGCGACGATGGGCCGTATTCCGGCTGCACGCAGTGCGGCGGCTCTTTCCCCGCGCCGCACGGTACCCAGCAGCGCATATCGGGGTTTGAGCAACGCGGCCACCCGCAGGCCGATGTCGCCGCATCCCACCAGCAGGGCGCGCGGCCTGCCCCGCGCGGCATGACGTCCTGGCCGCGGCCGCCTCATGTCTTCTTCTTTGCGCGCGGATGTGCGCTGTCGTAGATCTTGGCGAGGTACTGGAAGTCGAGGTGGGTATAAACCTGCGTGGTGGAGATGCTGGCATGGCCCAGCATCTCCTGCACGGCGCGCAGGTCGCCGGAGGATTGCAGCACATGGGTGGCGAAGGAATGGCGCAGCAGGTGGGGGTGCACGTTGGTGGGAATTCCTTGCTTGATGCCCCAGTTTCGCAGCTGGGTCTGCACCGTGCGCGGCGAGATGCGCCTGCCATTCTTGCCGACGAACAGCGCGGGCTCCTCCGGTTTGGCAACCTGGCTGCGCATTGCCAGCCACTGCTTCGCGGCCGCGATGGCCGGACCGCCGATGGGCACGATGCGCGTCTTGCTGCCCTTGCCGGTGACCCGCACCTCTGCGCTTTCGAGGTCCATGTCGGCCGGTTCAAGGCCAATCAGTTCGGCCAGGCGCAGCCCGGAAGAATACAGCAGCTCGAACATGGCCTTGTCGCGCACATCCAGCGGGGTCGCGGCGGGCAGCTCCACCAGCTTCACGGCCTCGTCGGGCGAGAGCGCATGGGGCAGCAATTTGGGTGCTTTCGGCGGGCGCAGGCCCATGCAGGGATTGTCGCGGAAGCGGTGGTCACGCATCAGGTAGTTGAAGAAGCTGCGCCATGCCGACAGCATGCGCGCCAGGGTGCGCCCGCCCAACCCTTGCCCGTGCAGTTGCGCGATATAGCGGCGGATGTGGTGGTTCTTCAGCTCGGAGAGCTGTGCGCCGGCGGCCAACAGGAACAGCTTGCGCACGTCCCGCGCGTAGCTTTCCAGCGTGTGCTCGGAGTAGCGGCGCTCGTTGGCCAGATGCGCGAGAAAACCGGCCAGCAATGCTTCATGTGCCGGATGCGCCGAACCGGGCATGTCAGAGATACGGGCGCACCGCGCTGCCTGAGATTTCCGCGATGCGCTGCAGGAACAGCGTACCCATCTCGGGGTAGAAGCGCTGCGGATCCTCGCTGGCGAGTATCAGCAGGCCTATGGAATGCTCGGCATTGCGCAGCGGCAGGTAGGCAAACGAACGCAGGTGTTCCGCGCCTTCGCCAAACCAGGCCGGGGTGTCGTGCATCGCCCGGTGCATGCACACCGGTTGCGGCATCTGGTCCGCAAAGGTCAGCATCTCGGCGCTGGGCGGCGACACGTCCCATAACCGCATGGCGGCATGGGGCACGGCAAAGCGCTCGCGCAGCTGGGAGGGGATCGCTTCCTGCAGCCCTTCCAGGCTACGCGCCGCGAACAGGTCGCAGGTGAATTGGTGCACCTTGAGCTGGAGTTCGTCGTTCTCCTTGCCGAAGGTCAGCAGTTCGCCCAGCTTCTTCTCCAGCGCCTTGTTCTTGTCGCGAAGCGCCAGCAGCTGCCGCTCCGACAGTGAAATGGTGCGCCCGCCGTAGGGGTGGGGGATGACCACGCCGGCCAGCATCTCGGCGTAGTGCTCGAAAAACTGGGGATGCTCCTGCAAATAGCCCGCTACGTCCTCTTCTCGCAATTCCTGTTTCATGGCTTCTTATAGGTTGATTTCGCCTTCGAACACGGTGATCGCCGGTCCGGTCATCATCACCGGCATGGCGCCGCCTCCCCAACCGACGCTGAGCGTTCCGCCGCGCGTTGCAACCTGCACCTCCGAATCGAGCAGTCCGCGGCGGATTCCGGTCACGACGGCGGCACAGGCGCCAGTGCCGCAGGAGAGCGTTTCGCCCGCCCCGCGTTCAAACACCCGCAGCCTGATGTGGGTGCGATCCACCACCTGCATGAAGCCGGCGTTCACCCGGTTGGGGAAGCGCGGATGGTGCTCGATAAATACCCCTTGTGCGACTACCGGCGCGTGCTCTACGTCGTCCACCACCTGCACCGCGTGCGGGTTGCCCATGGAGACGGCGGTGATTTGCACCGTCTCGCCGTTTACCAGGAGCGGCTGGATCAGTTCGTCGGTGTCTGTGGTGAAAGGGATGCGGGCCGGCTCGAAAATCGGCGCCCCCATGTTCACGGTCACGCGCCCATCGTTCTCAAAGCGTGGAGAGATCAGCCCGCTCTTGGTTTCCACCACGATCTCGCGCTTTTCGGTCAGGCCCTTGTCATGCACATAGCGCACGAAGCAGCGCGCGCCGTTGCCGCACTGCTCCACCTCGCCGCCGTCGGAATTGAAGATCCGGTAGCGGAAATCCGCCCCTTCGGCCTGGGACTTCTCCACCAGCAAAATCTGGTCGCAGCCCACGCCGAAATGCCGGTCCGCAAGCAGGCGTAACCGCTCGGGGCTGAGGTCAACGGGCTTGCGCGTGGCATCTATCACCACGAAATCGTTGCCCGCGCCGTGCATTTTGGTGAATTTCAAGAGCATTTCAACAACTCCTTGTGCCGGAAGCAATCCACGGTGTGATCGTTCACCATGCCAACCGCCTGCATATAAGCATAGCAGATGGTGCTGCCGACGAACTTGAAACCGCGCCGCCTCAATTCCTTGCTCATCGCATCGGATTCGCGCGTCTGCGCCGGTATTTCCGCATGCGCACGCCAGCGGTTTTGCCTGGGCGACCCGTCCACAAAGCGCCAGACGAACGCATCGAAACCGCCGAACTCCTCCTGAACGTCCAGAAATTTACGGGCGTTGGTCACGGCCGCCTGGATCTTCAGCCGGTTGCGCACTATGCCTTCGTTCTGCAGCAGCGATTCTATTTTATCTGTTCCATACCGGGCAATTCTTTGCGCGTCGAATTCGTCAAGAGCCGCGCGGTAGGCGGGCCTTTTTCTAAGAATGGTTATCCAGCTCAAGCCAGCCTGGGCTCCTTCCAGGATGAGGAATTCAAACAGCCGCCGGTCGTCATGCAGCGGCACGCCCCACTCTTCGTCGTGGTAGGCGCAATAGAGCGGATCGTTGCCAGGCCAGATGCAGCGCTTCACCGATGGCATAACTGCTTGTAGTCCCGCCACAGGCAGCGATCCATCACCACCCAGATTCCGGCCGCCTGGGCACGCCGCGCGGCGTCCTCGTGAATCACGCCATCCTGCAGCCAAAGGCGCTTAATCCCCAGTGCAATGCAGCTTTCCACGATAGCGGGCACATGCTCCGGGGCGCGAAAGACGTCCACGATGTCCGCCGGAAAGGGAATGTCTTCCAGGCGGGTGTAGGCCGGTTCACCCAGCACCTCTTGCACCAGCGGGCGCACCGGGATGATCCGGTAGCCGTGCGCCTGCAAGGACTGCGCTACGCCATGACTGGGTCGCGCCGGATTGGGAGAAAGGCCAACCACCGCAATGGTGCGGATGCCGCCCAAAGTGCGGCAGATCTCGTCGGCGCCCGGATTCACGAAGTTCATGGCACACAAGATAGCACTTTTGCCGTTCCGCCGGTCAACCGCGTGCGTGGGCGCGGCGAAAACGCTATACTGCGCCCTCAACGCGCCCGTAGCTCAGTTGGATAGAGTATTGGTTTCCGAAGCCAAGGGTCACAGGTTCGACTCCTGTCGGGCGCGCCATCAAAAACCTCGTTGGAAAATAAGGATGTTTTCACTATTGCCGTGTCTGCCGACACGATGAGTCTGGGCACCGTAGGGGGTGGGGGCAACCGTCATGAACATGAGCAGCTTACCCTGAGACAAGAAACCCGGATTACCCCCTTCGTTTAAGTACCATCCCGAACTCCGCCAGCGCGTTAATCAGCTTTTCCAGCTTTCGGCCCAGGCGCGTCAACTCATATTCCGTCGTCGGCGGAATCGTGGGGAATGCCGTTCTCGTAATCACCCCGGCGTTCTCCAGTTCCTTCAGTCGTGCAGCGAGCATCCTTGGACTGATTCCGTTAATCGAGCGTTGCAGTTCCGAATAACGCTTTTTGCCTGATAAAAGGTCGCGTACGACCAAAGTAGTCCATTTGTGCCCAACGATGTTGGCGGCTAGCCGGACGGGGCATTCTTCATCGCATGGTTGCGCAGGGTCAGATTTGGTCATTATTCGTGCTTACTATTTGGTAACTACTTCCAATTGTATAGCACCATAAATATGATAGGGGGCACCTTTATACAAGACATGGGGAAAGCCAATGAAAAAAGTAAAAGTGTTACTGTTCGTTGTAGGTATCGTTCAAGTGGTGCTGGGGCTACTGTATATTCTGATGCCGAGCGCTACGCTGCATTGGATGGGGCATTCGGCAGTGGCGGATGACATTGCCTATCCGCTAGGAATGTTGTCCTCACGATTTCTTGTGTATGGGGTGCTGTTGATGCTGGCATCACGCAGCCCCGCCGAACACAGGCTGCTGATCCTTGGCATGATCTGGATACAGCTAATCGACTTGGCGGTCGGCCTGTATTTCACGTTGCAGGGCACGGTGGGAATATCACTTTCTGGTTTTCCGATGTTCAATGCCACTGCGATTGCCCTCTTGCTGTGGCTATGGATGCCATCGCAAAGGCAAACTGAGCGAATCGCGCTATGAGCAGGTTTTCTGCGTGGTTTTTCAGCTACGTGCAGTCGGCAGCTTTCTATCGGGAACTGCACGACCGGGCGGTGCAGCTGCTGCCATCAGGGGAGGGGAAACTCTGGTTCGATGTGGGCACCGGGCCGGGGCTAGTTGCACGGGACGCTTCTGCACATGGGTATCAGTCCATCGGATTTGACATCGACCGGGCCATGGTCGAGCAGGCACGAGAAAATTCTCGCCGATTCTTCTCGCGTGCTGATTTCCACGTGGCCGGGCTCGACGAGCTACCCGCCAGCGGTCGCAAGGCCGACGTTGTCTCGGCGGCCTCGCTGCTGGCGGTGATGAATGATAAGGAGGGGGCGTTGCAGCGACTGATGGCGTGCGTAAAGGACGGCGGAACACTGCTAATAATTGAGACAACCAACTTGATGAAGCCAGGTAACGCATGGGTGTGGCTCCGGAAAAACGGGTTTGGCAGGCGAAACTGGATTTTGCTGCTATGGGCTTGGGTGCGTGCACATGGCCGTGCGGTCAACCCATTGGAGATGCAACTCGGTGGCTATCAGATACGACAATCCGATGTCTTTGAGGGATTGGTGAGCGCTTGGCTCATTCGTCGCAATGTTTTGTCATGATGAGCTGACAGTGGCGTGTTGTTGTATAAACGCCAAAAGCAACTGGTCAGGACGTTGATATATATAGCTCCCAGTGCCCACACTCATCGTGTCGGGCGCGCCACAAAAAACCTCGTGTGAAAACAAGGAGGTTCTCGCGGTTATCTATCGCCGACGATGAATCCGGGCATTCAGCTGCCTGCTGCTCGTCGCCCGCGGCCTTCACTCCTTGATATCCTTTTTTGCGGACTTGATGAATTTCCCGAAGTCGCGATCCTTCTTTCTCCGCTCTGCACGGGACATGTCGTAGAACTCGGACTCCTTGCTAAGCTTCAGGAAGTTCTCATAGTGCTTGCGACTGATTTGTCCTGCCTCAACGGCCTCGCGTACGGCGCAGCCCGGCTCGTTCGCATGGGTGCAGTTCCGGTAGCGGCAGCCCGCGCCGGCCGCGACGATGTCCGGGAAACTTTCACACAGGCCGGTCTCCGCGCCCAGGATGCCGAATTCACGCATGCCGGGGCTGTCGATAACCAACGCGCCGCCCCGCAGGGGGATCAGCTCGCGGCGAACGGTCGTATGCCTTCCCTCGCCGGTTCCGCTGACGCCCCTCGTTTCCTGCACTTCCCGTCCGACCAGCCGATTGATGAGCGTGCTCTTGCCGACTCCCGACGAACCGACGAAGCAATAGGTCTTTCCCGGCAGCAGTGTCCGGCCCAGCTCATCCACTCCCTCCTGGGTGATATTGCTCAACGTAAACACGGGGGCGGTAATCCCGCCGGCGCGGATTTCGGCAAGCTGGGACGCCACCACGGCGGGCTCGACCAGGTCCGTCTTGGTGAGCAGGATGTACGGCTCCGCGCCCCCATCCGTCGTCATGACGAGATAACGCTCCAGCCGCTTTAGGTTGAAGTCATAGTGGCAGGATTGCACGATGAACACATAGTCCACGTTCGCGGCAATCATCTGGCTTGCGATGGCGTTTCCCGCTAATTTCCGCCGCAGCGCCGTCCTGCGCTCAAGAAGCGCATGAATCACCCCAATGCCGCCCGGATGCTTGTCGGCGCACACCCAGTCCCCAACACAGGGAAGTTCCTGCGACAGCCGGTGTTGGTATAGGTAGGTACCGGCCAATTTCGCCCGAAAGGCGCCGGCCTCGTTCATGAGCAGCACCTGATCACGATCGACGGCGGCGACCCGGGCGACGGCTTTCCCCGGCCCGCATTGGGCTCTTTCCTCGAACCAATCGCTCCAGCCCAGTCTATTCAATTCGGCGTGTCGGTTTTCCATTTTTGCCACTTGCTTCACGAAAGTGCAGCGTGGATGGAGGTTGGAAGTCGGCGCAGCAGACATCCATATTTTGCGCTCGAATAATTATAGCGATCGGATGCGCAAAAAGGCTCGGGGGATACGATCGAGAATCGATGAAACCAGCTAGACGGTGTGAAAGCCAACCGGCACCTGACGGTCTCAAAAAGACAAACCTCCGTTCATGCGAAACGATAATTGCCAGATGGCTTGGCGATTGCCTTGCGCTCCTCCCAGTGCCCACAGTCATCGTGTCGGGCGCGCCAGATTGTCAAAGGGTTAGCTTGCGCTAACCCTTTTTCATTTCTGGCGCTGTGTCGATGGCTACGCTCCCCCCAGCACCCCCGGTATACTACCTCCGCAGCCAGGGAGGGTTCCGATACGATGCTTGTTTTGTTCATGTGTTTTCTCGCGCCGCTGTTCTTCCTTGAGGAATACCCGGTACGCTCGTCCGTTGCGTTCACGGCCCTTGCTTGGGGGGTGTTCATGCTGTTCCCCGGGCGCAAGATGTGGTGGCATTACATGTTGATGGTCCCGGTCATATGGCTGCTGGCGGGGGCGGGGTGCCTGGTGGTGGCCATGGTGTTCGGCATAAAGCTGGGCAGTTGGCATTGACCGGGCCCAGCGTCATGAAAAGACCTGGACACCCTATGGGCGCGTGATATGAAAAGTCTGTTCGGTCGTGTTTACTGTTGTTCGCGCTCCTGCCCTTGCAGGGCTGCCGTGTGACGTATATGGGGTATTTCCACGGGCAGGTGGTGGATGCCGAACGCCGCCACGTCGTTTGTGCCGAAATTGGCGACGTAGGCATATTTTCCGGAAGGTTCTACGGCCACCGCGAAGGGGTTTGCGCCGGGGAGGTTTTCCGTAAAATATTTGTCGATGTATTTCAAGCGGCCGCTTGCCGCATCCACCGCATAGGTCGCCACGCTGTTGTCGCTGACATTGACAGCAAACGCATAGCGCGGCGCAACCGTGGCGGCTCCGCTGCTGCCGCCTCCACCGCCCCCGCCGCCTCCGCACGCGGTCAGCACGCGGTCAGCACGCGGTCAGCACGACGGCGGTACCCAGCACGGCCAGGCCGGCCGCGTTCACCATCCACTTGCGAGTGATCATGTCTTTTCCCCTTTTGTCCCCTTTTTGTTATGAATTCAGAATCGTTTTGGCTTTTGTGTTACTGCCACGTCCCCGTCACAAAAACAGGTGCCGCCCGCATTCCAGTCGCCGCCTTTGGTGCGAGCATGGGGGCGAGGCTGCCGTTTGCACCGATGTCGTATTGCGCGAGGGTGCTGATGTTCGGGGTCGTCAAGTAGGCATACTTGTCTGACGGATCGATGGTAATAGAGGTGACGTTGGTCACAACCGTGGGCGTTCCTAGGGAGCTGAGGGCGCCGTTTGCGCCGATGGCGTATTGGGTGACCGTGTTGTTCCCATTCGTCACGTAGAGGTACTTGCCGGCGAAATCGACGGTGAGGCGCCCCGGCGCCGTACCGTTCCCCACGGTCGGCGTGGCCATGGGGGCGAGGCTGCCGCCGGAGGTGATGATGTACTGATAAATGTTGTTGCTGTACTGGTCCCCCACGTAGGCATACTGGCCCGAGGGATCGACGGCCACTTTGGTCGGGCTGGTGGTGATTATCCCGTTGCCCACCCCCAATGTGCCCAGGGAAGTGAGGCCGCCGTTCGCGCCGATCGCATATTGTGAGATGTTGCTGCTGCCCATATTCGCCACATAGGCATATCTGCCGGACGGGTCGATGGTGACCGAGGTGGGGAGGGTTCCCGTCGCCACTGTCGGCGTGGTCATGAGGGTGAGGCTGCCGCCCGCGCCGATGGCGTATTGCACGACAAAATTACCTACCACGTCCGCCACGTAGGCGTATTTGCCTGACGGTTCGATGGTGACGCCTACCGGGAAAGTGCTGGTTGCCACCACGGCGCTCGCCATGGGGGTGAGGCTGCCGCCATCCACCGTGTATTGCGAGATGGTGCCTGAGGTGTAGTTCGCCGCATAGGCGTACTTGCCCGTTGGATCGACGGTAACGGAGACCGGGCTGCTCGCCGCCACCACGGCGCTGGCCATGGCGGTGAGGCTTCCGTCAATGCCTATGTTGTATTGAAAAATGTTGACGCCGGCCGTGTCCGCCGTGTACGCATACTTCGGTACGGCCTGCACGGGAGCGGCGCCGCGGGTCACGGCCATGAAGGCCGACCCGGCCTGTCCCGCGATGGTAGCGGGCGCAATTGGGCTGAGGCTGCCGTTGGCGCCGATCACATATTGCGAAACCGTGCTGCTGCCGAAGTTTGCCGCATAGGCAAATTTGCCGGAGGGATCCACCGTCACGGTCCTGGGCTGGGTTCCCGCCGCCACCATCGGGGCAGCCATCGGGACGAGGCCGCCGTTGGCGTCCAGGGTGTATTGACTCACGCTGGCGCCGTTCATGTCCGCCACATAGGCATACTTGCCCGTGGGGTCGATCGTAATGGACTGCGGGCCGGCGCCCGCCGCCAATACCGCGCTGGCCATGGGGGCGAGGCTGCCGTTTGCGCCTATGGTGTATTGTGAGACACTGGCGCTGCCGGAGTTTGCCACATACACATACCTGCCCGAGGGATCGACGGCAACCGCGGCGGGAAAAGTCCCCGCCGCGACGACCGCGCTGGCCATGGGGGCGAGGCTGCCGTTCGCACCGATCGTGTACTGCGAGACGTTGCCGCTGTTCCAGTTCGTTACGTACGCGTACTTGCCGTAAGGATCGACCGCAATCGAGTAGGGGGAGGTTCCCGCGGGCACCGCGGATGCGCTCATGGGGGCGAGGCTGCCGTTCGCGCCGATAACGTATTGCGAGATATTGCCGCCCGTGTTGGTAACATAGACATACTGGCCAGACGGGTCCACCGTAATGGCGCTCGGGGCTAGGCCTGCAGCGACCACGGCGCTGGCCATGGGCGTTAGGCTACCGTTCGCGCCTATGGTGTACTGCGAGACATTGTTGCTACCTGCGTTCGCAACGTAGGCGTACCTGCCCAAAGGGTCGGTGGCGATGCCGGATGGGGTCGTCCCTGCGGCGGCCTTGGCAATGTACCGGATGCGTCCCGTGCTGCTGTCGATCGCGTAACTCGACACCGAATTGTCGCTGTAGTTGGCGACGAAAGCATAGCGCGGAACGTTGCCTGACACGGCCCCGGTGCTGATGCCCCCGCCGCCTCCGCCGCCCCCGCAGGCGGCCAGCACGGCCATACTGAAGGCGGCCATCCCCGCTGCCTTGATGATCCAGTTTCGATTGGTCACTTCCTTCCCCTTTGTTCTCGTGCGCCCGGAAATTGTCTTGAGTGACTGAGCGGCGTGATGCTACCCGCCAAAATAGAAGCCGTGTCTGCCGAAAGCGACATGATGGTAAAATTTCACTCATACAAAAAAGACACGCCGTCGCAACGGCGGCTTTGCATGCTTGACTAGAACATTAAAGGGGGCAGCATGAAGGGCGGATTCACTCTCGATTACCGGTTGGATGTCAGGTCGGCAGCGGACGCGCACCATGTGCGCACGCTGAATGAGCTGATGGAAGGCTCCTACAATCCCGTGGAGTGGCGCATGGATACGGACTCGCCCTTCTCGGGCCGGCTCATGATTCGCGCTTCCGGGGAGATCGGGCTGCTCGATTGCAGGCTCGATTCATCTGCTGGCAGCAATGCCTGCTTCACTTCATGGCGCGCACGCTCGCACATTGCGCGCAACAAGGCATACGGCCTCAATATCGTGATCTGGCTGGGTGGTGAGACTGACCTGGATTTGGCTGGCCGTGGGCACCTCACGCGCCCGGGAGATTTCCTGGTCATGGACACCGAGATCCCGTTCCGCGCGCGGATGCGTGCCCAGGCGCACGCCTTCAACCTGGCGCTGCCGGAATCCTGGGGCAGGATAGGCGACATTAAACTGGAAGATGTCTTCGGGAACATCCGTACGCAGGGCAGCGACCGCCACGGCTTGATGGACTATGTGCGCCGCTTGCGCGCGCATCCGGATGCGCTGGACGCGCCCGGCGCCGCGAACGAACTATACGATGTGCTGGTGCTGGCGCTCGATCCGCGCGCGGCAAGCGAGCATGCGTCCGGCATGCTGGCGATGATATGCGCCTACATCGATGCGCATTACGCTCGCCACGATCTCGGCGCGGAACTGCTGGCGGCCCGCTATCACATCTCTTTGCGCCAACTGCAGCGGCTGTTCGCCGCCCGCGGCCTCACGTTCACCGAGTACCTCACCGAGAAGCGCCTGGTGCGCGCGCACCAGATGCTGGCTGACCCGCGCCGTCGGCAACAAAGCATACTGAGCATCGCCTACCGCTGCGGCTTCCGCGACATCAACCATTTCGGGCGGCGCTTCCGTGCGCGCTACGGCATGACGCCCAGCGAGTGCCGCCGTATCCAGCTGCCGGATTCTTCCGGGTAGGCTGATCCCGCGAGGCTTACCGCCCCGTTACCGCGCAGTCTCGTGATCCCGCAGGTCCTCGCCGCCCCCCTGGTCGGCGGTGAGCAGCGCGGCCTGGCCACGGGCGGGATCAAGAAGGAGGGGCCGGCGCTGTCATTTGCCGTCGGCGATAAACGACGAGGATCCTCTGCAAACAGGACCGTGCGCTCAATGCCATACTTAAAGCCCCATAACTCATACGCCTAGGGCGTTGAAATGCTAACTTGCCAGTGCCCACTTTTATCCGTTCGGGCGCGCCATACCAAAAACTTTGTTGGAAAATAACAAGGTTTTCATGTTTTCAATTCGTCAGACGCGATGAATGTGGGCACCAGCAGAAGATTGCGCGGGAAAACGAGTCATAGCGGGCAGGTCATAGGCCGCGGGTACAAAGTCCTTCACTTGTTTCTTTGAGCCGGCAAAAGGCCAAGAATTGGCCGAATTTCGTCGTCGCGGTGCAGTTGGGCTAACCCCGACAATAGACCATCATGAGTGGGCCGCAAGCTCTTCCGCACGGTTGTCTCATCCAGCGCAGGTGAGCACAGTGCGATAAGCGGGCAGGTAGGCGGAAAGGCATTGGGCGAGAAGGAGATGGACTGCCGCAAACGTCAGCATGTCCCGCCGCCTGTTGACTGCGGGGCGTGCCCTACGCGCTGGGCGCGCTCTCGGCCCGCATCGGGGTATCGGTTACCCTGCGCATCGGGCTGAACAAGTAGGCGGACAACGCAATCAACGCTAGCAGTGCGCCACTCCCCGCGAACAGTTGAGCGAGCGTTATGCTGTGCATGAGCCAGCCCGTGATGGCGGCTGATAGCGGCGCCATTCCCATGAAGATGAACATGAAGATGCTCATGGTCCGCCCCAGCATGGCCTTGGGCACCCGGCGCTGCAGCCAGGTAAAGCCGGCCACCTGGATGAACCCTCCCAGCACGCCGATCGGCAGCAACAACGCGGCTCCTTGCCACACAGACGTGATGCCTCCCAGGGGGATGGAGAGCAGCCCCGCGGCACCATCAACGAACAATACGGTGCTGCCGAAGCTGCCGAAGCGCAGCCGGGGATACCGGCCCGAGATCATCACGCCGAGCAGCGTTCCCGCGCCATGCGCGCCCATCAGCAGCCCGAAGGCGGAGGCGCTGTGCAGACGCTCATTGGCCAGCATAGGCAGCGCGACGGGAAAGGTGCCCATGAAGAGCGCGATCAGGGACCAGTAGATAAAACAGGTGCGAAGGGCGTAATCGTTCCAGACCGCGGCCAGCCCCGCGCCGATCGTGCGCCAGATGTGCTGGTTCTCTTTATCACGCGGCACCTCGCGAAGCTGGTCGGATGCAACTTCCCGAAGCGGGCGCACCTTGAACAGCGCCCAGACGGATACGGCAAAGCTGAAAGCATCCACGGCAAACGCCAGGCCAAGACCGCGGGCGTCCGCCAGCCCGCCGTCTCCGGCATTGCCCTGACCAGCAAAGGCGATCAACGCACCCGCCAGCAGCGGTCCAGCCAGAAAGGTGAGCTGGCGCGCACCCATGGTGATGGCGTTCGCAGCCGCCAATTGATCACCGGGCACCACATGGGGCAGCAGGGAGGTGGCCGATGGAATGGCAAACGCCGAAGCGAAGCCGATGCCGAGCGCCAGCCCATACACGACGCTTAGCGTCGCGTGGTGGCTCAGCACCAGAATGGCCAGCGTGCCCACCAGCAGCGCGCTCGCGGCGCGTGCGCCCTGCAATACCCGCCTGGGCGAATGGCGATCGACCAGGGCGCCGCCGATCAGGATGAAAATGCCGACCGGCAGCCCGAGCGCCGCCAGTGCAAACCCGAGGGCCAGAGAGTCGCCCGTCATCTTCAGTACCAGCCATGGCAGCGCGATCAGGGTGAATTGATCCCCAAGCATCGAGATTGTGCCGCCGGCCACCATCCAGCGGAAACTCGAATTCCCCATCAGGGGAGCCCGTGTGTCATGTACGTCCGACATGCTCAACCTTTCTCGTAACGTATAGAACTACACTACCGGGCGATTTGCCCGAGTACGCCCGCAAGCGCCTCTAGCATGCCCGGCTCGAATTCCTGCAAAAGCTCGCCGCTGACCGCCTGCGCGGTGGCCAACGCGTCCCTGAGCATGGCCCTGCCGGCTCGCGTGATAACGGCATAGCTTACGCGGGCATCGCGTGGGTCGGGTTGGCGGTCCACCAGCCCGATTTTTTCCAGCGGCAGCAGCGAGCGCGTCACACCCGAGGCCGTAAGCCCCAGCCGCTCCGCCAGGTCCACGCGGCGCAAGCGCCCCTCCGGGGCATGGCTCAGATGATAGAGCACCTGGAAATCGCCGAAACTGATCCCGTGCACACTCAACGGGCCGTCCAGCCTGCGCACCACCTCTGCCTGTGCCCGCGCCAGGCGCAGGCAGAATCCGAGCGGCCCGTCATGGGTAGCGTGCTGCACCGAATGGCTGGCTTTTGAGATCATGTGCAGTGGTTGATGAATGGTTGATAGGTGAAGTATATCGCAAATAGTGAAAACTGCAACACCCGTTCCCATGCGCCCCTCCCGCATTGCCGTTGGCTGTTTCGGCCCGATAAGGTAATCTCTCCACCTGTGCGGCCCTGCCGTAAACGGCCCGGCCGCCCTTAACCTTAATCTTGCCGAGCTGAGGATGTTATGACCATCAGGGATCAAACCGACCTGGAAGGCTTGAAGCGCGTCGGCCGTGCTGTCGCTGCGGTGCGCGATGCGATGCTTGCGGCCATCGAGCCCGGTATGACCACGCGAGAGCTGGATTCGCTCGGCGAAAGGCTGCTTGCGCGTTATGGCGCCCGTTCCGCTCCGCGGCTGGCCTACAATTTCCCCGGGGCCACCTGCATCAGCGTCAACGAGGAGGCAGCGCATGGCATTCCCGGCGCTCGGACGATACAGCCCGGCGATGTGGTCAACGTCGACGTGTCGGCGGAGATGGAGGGCTATTTTGCCGACACCGGAGGCACGCGCGTCGCTCCGCCGGTAACGGAGAAGAAATCGCGGCTGTGCCACGCGGCGCAGACGGCGCTGGTCGCCGCGATGGCGGAAGCCCGTGCTGGAGCGCGCATCAACCGGATCGGGCGTGCCGCGCAGCGCGTGGCGCGGACTTACGGTTTCAATGTCATCGAAAACCTGGCCGGCCATGGCGTTGGGCGATCCCTGCATGAACCACCTGAAGGCATAATCGGCTACTACGATCCCAGGGATACGCGCGTGCTGCGCGAGGGCATGGTGATCGCGATCGAACCTTTTCTCTCTACCGGCAGCACCCGCGTGACCCAGGCGGACGATGGCTGGACACTCGTCGGTGCGCCCGGCAATCTCTCCGCCCAATTCGAGCACACGCTCATTGTCACGCGCGGGGCACCTATCGTCGTTACCGCATAGCTCTGCGGTAAGCATGTCGGCGCCTCGGAGGCTTGCCGGATACGCGTCAAGGCGCCGCGAGCGGGCTGGGAATGTCATCACCGAAGTAGCAGTCTAGCGGACGGTGCCAGATTGGGGGCAATTTGAGCGCGGGGTGAATACGTCGCTGCTACCAGCCAGCCTAATGACGGAGAGCCTACCTAAATGAGGCGGCTTTCCGAAGCAGCGGAAGCGAAAGCCTTACCGCAGTAGGATTTCCGCGCTCCAGTGCCCAGTTTTAACCGTTCGGGCGCGCCATCCCCAAAACCTTGTTATTTTCCAACGAGGTTTTCACGTTTCGCAATTCCATCAACCCGATGAGTGTGGGCACTCTCGAGTACCTGGCTGACTTTTGGGCGCGTGGGCCGACCGGTTAGAACGGTTGGCTACAACTGTGCAATCCAGGCTTTCAGTTGATCGGTCTCGCGCCGCAACAAGTTCGCATCATGATACACGTGCGCTAGGACTGCGATTCCCTGTGCCCGGCCAAGCACATGCAAAGCCAGCGACTTGGCTTCATCACCCCGGTTGAGTTCCTTGAACCGAACGGCCAGCCAGTCGCGGAACAGGTCAAACAACGCCCGCGACGCGGCGTGCAGTTCAGGACGGTCCTTGGCCAGCTCCGTGTTCAGCGTGCCTATCGGGCAGCCATATTGCACCAGGTCGGTTTTGCGCCCGGTAATCATCCCGACAAATGCCTGTAACCGCGCCTTCGGATCCGCATGGTCCGCCTCCCACTGCGCAAGCAGGGCGCGAAAGTCTGCGAGGTGTTGGTCAATGACCGCCCTGAGGATGTCGTCCTTGGTCTTGAAGTAGTGACTGATGTTGCCGCGATAGAGACCCGATGCCTCGACGATGTCGGAGAACGAGGTCCTTTCGTAGCCATGCTCGTAGAACAACTGCTTGGCGCATTGGACAATGGCCAGGCGGGTTCTTTCGCCCTTGCTTGTCGTTGTCGCGCCGCTCGCGATCCGTTCGTTCATCACCGTTCCTATACTACCGGCCTTGCCAGAGACATCGGCCGCGTTTGCCGCGCTGCCATCTCGCGCATTTGTACCCGGATGGATTCACGCCAATCGTGGCGGGGAGAATAGCCCAGGAGGCGGGCGGCCTTGTCGTTATTCGTGCGCACCTCTTCCATCAAGTGGATGATACTACGGGTGACCAATGGCTCCCATGGGACAACCGGGTCAAGTTTTTCCATCAGCCACGCAAATGCATACGCTCCAGAAAAAGGGACGTTGAAATGGGGTAAAGGCAGGCCATAGTCCTGACCCAGAAATGCAATCACTTCGCGCACGGTCGGCACGGACGGACCGACAATGTTAAAGCTTTCATAACTGTCCAAACCCTCGGCCATCGCGGCGAGGGCGAATGCGTGGCCAATATCCCGCCCGTCGACGAGAGGCAGGCTGGTGCGCCCGCCTGCTACCCAAGGGACAAGGTGCGTCTTCAGCCTCGGCACCAATATCGGCAGTAATCCCAGTGCATAGCGTTGGCCGGCAAAGATGCCGAGACGTAGATTGATGACCTGAAAATCCGGGTTTGCATGCTCGCGCAAGGTGTCCTCAATGGCGATGACGTTGCACAGGTGAGGCCAAAAGGGCCGATTGATGCCCCTGCTCATGGGGTCAGGGGAGCCTTTCGGCGCGGCGGCGCTAGTGGTGCTGGTATTGACGAAGCGCACAACACCCGCTTTCCGTGCCTCTTCAATCAATGCCAGGGACGGATCAAGAAACTGCGAGTGCGACTCATGAGCGTGCCCCCACAGCGAAGTCCACGCGGCGGCATGACACAAAACATCCACGCCCTCTACCACTGCCTTACGGTAAGCCACATCTCGCAAATCGCCTTGGCGTACCGGCCCATGAAAGTCATCCGGTAACTTCGTTTTGTCACGGCAGGCAGCGATGACCTGCACGTCGTCGCGTTCCTGCAATGCCCCGAGCACATGGCTGCCGACGAATCCGTTTGCGCCGGTCACCAAGACAGACTTGACCATACCCCCTCCGTTATTGGACAATCGTCCGATTATAATAGGATGATTGTCCAAGTGTGTAAAGGGGCGATCTTAAAACCTCAAGCGGCCAGACGGGGTTGTTGTGAAACAGTGGGCAGTGTCTTTCGCTCTTCCCAGTGCCCACACTCATCGTGTCGGGCGCGCCATGCTCAAAACCTTGTTATTTTCCAACGAGGTTTTCATGTTTCCGCGTCGATCAGACGCGATGAATGTGGGCACCAGCAGAAGATTGCGCGAAAAAACGAGTCATAGCGGGCAGGTCATAGGCCGCGGGTACAAAGTCAGCCCCAGCCGCTCCGCCAGGTCCACGCGGCGCAAGCGCCCCTCCGGGGCATGGCTCAAATGATAGAGCGCTTGGAAATCGCCGAAACTGATTCCGTGCGCACTCAACGGGCCCTCCGACTGCGCCCGCGCCAAGCGAAAACAGAAGTCTAGCGGCGCATCATGGGGTGCTCGCTGCGCGGGACGTTTGTCTTTTGCGGCCATAGTCATTGATTGATGATTGACTCGTCAAATATCTCGCAAATTGTAAAAACTGCAATACCTCGTTTCCTCTGCGCTCTTCAGCATTGATGCATCCGTAGCGCTGCCGGAGCATGCGCACCTAGCCGACATCCCACCGTCACTGAAACAGTCCGCAGCCCCGAGCGGACGTAGCCAACGAGCGCCAGCTCTACCTAGCGAGCTGGCCGCTTGCGCTGGCGCTTGCGGCGGAGGCAGAGCTCCTTCTGAAACGAAAA
>Ga0316628_100000039_pt1 | contig 80212 bp, 77 predicted proteins | sample OWC_Aug_M2_C1_D5_FD_207648 | JGI IMG/M metagenome (GOLD analysis project Ga0316628, IMG submission 207648) | Wetland soil microbial communities from Old Woman Creek delta, Ohio, United States - OWC_Aug_M2_C1_D5_C | ecosystem: Environmental > Terrestrial > Soil > Wetlands | place: USA: Ohio...
AGCAGCTCGGGGGAGGCGGCGCTCGCCTTGATCACTGCGCCGTTCGGCGCGAGGTTGCCCTTCAGCACGACGATGCCGCCGGAGCCCTTGATCGGGTTTGCGCGCCGCCGAATCACCTCCTCGTCGTGGATTCGCGCGCCATCGAGATTCTCGCCCAGGGTTCTGCCGTTGACCGTCCGGCAATCGAGGTGCAGCAAATCGCGCAGCTCGTTGAGCAGCGCCCGCAGTCCCCCGGCGTAGTAGAAATCCTCCATCAGGAATTCCTTGCCCGAAGGACGGATGTTGGCGAGCACCGGCGTCCTCGCCGAGATGTCGTTGAAGCGCTCGAGCGGCAGCTTGATGCCCGCGCGCCCGGCCATCGCGACGAGATGCACGATCGCGTTGGTCGAGCCTCCCAGCGCCATCAGCGTGACGATCGCGTTGTCGAACGCGCGCGCGTCGAGGATATCGCGCGGCTTGAGGTCTTGCCAGACCATGTCGACGATGCGCCGTCCGGTGAGCGTCGCCATCCGCGAGTGATTCGAGTCGACCGCTGGGATCGAGGCCGCGCCGGGCAGCGACAGGCCCAGGCTCTCGGCGAGCGACATCATGGTGGCGGCCGTGCCCATGGTCATGCAGGTGCCCGCCGAGCGCGCGATGCCGTCTTCGATCTCCTGCCAGTCGCCCTGCGTGATGCGCCCTGCGCGCAACTCGTCCCAGTACTTCCAGGTGTCGGAGCCCGAGCCGAGCGTCTGCCCGCGCCAATGGCCCTTGAGCATCGGCCCGGCCGGCAGGTAAATGGCGGGGATGTTCATGCTGGTGGCGCCCATCACCAGCGCAGGGGTCGTCTTGTCGCAGCCGCCCATCAGCACGCAGCCGTCGGCCGGATAGGAGCGCAGCAGCTCCTCGGTCTCCATGGCGAGGAAGTTGCGGTACATCATGGTGGTCGGCTTCTGCATGGTCTCGGCGAGCGCCATCGCCGGCATTTCGAGCGGGAAGCCGCCCGCTTGCCACACGCCGCGCTTCACTTCCTCGGCGCGCTGTCTGAAGTGCGTATGGCAGTGGTTGATGTCCGACCAGGTGTTGATGATCGCGATGACCGGCTTGCCGGCGTAGTCGCCGCGCTCGTAGCCCATCTGCGCGGTGCGCGAACGGTGCCCGAACGAGCGCAGGTCCTGCACGCCGTACCAGCGGTGGCTGCGCAGCTCCGCCGGTGTCTTGCGGTTCTTGTTCATTGCGGCCTCGCGACGCGTAAAGCGCGATTCTATTTCACCCGCCACGGCTTGCTTGTTCAGCGACCACTAGTCTATCGTTATGCAATTCATTACATAAAGGAAGCGCGGCATGGCGGCAAAGAAGAAGCGCCCGGAACCGAAGGTGGTGCGGCCCGACGACGTCGATCCGCACCACGCCTGGCAACGCCCGTTGCAGGCCCCGGGACACACGCAGGTGGACTTCGAGGAGCGCGTCAATTTCCGCCGCCTGCACGACTACCGCCTGGCGCGCGTGCGCAGCGCCCTGGCGCACTCGGGGCTGGGCGCGCTGCTGTCGTTCGACCAGCACAACATCCGCTATACCACCAGCACCGTGATCGGCGAGTGGGCGCGCGACAAGCTCACGCGCTACTCCCTGCTCACCGGGACCGGCGACCCTTACATCTGGGATTTCGGCTCGGCCGCGCGCCATCACAAGCTGCATGCGCCTTGGCTGCATCACGACCACTGCCGCGCCGGGCTGCTGGGGCTGCGCGGCGCGACGGGCGGTGACCTGACGCTGTTTCGCGACGCGGCCCGGGAGATCAAGGCGATCCTCGATGCCGAAGGCGTGGGCGACATGCCGCTCGGCCTGGACGTGGTCGAGCCGCCGATGCTGTTCGAGCTGCAGAAGCTGGGCATCGAGGTGCGCGACGGCCAGCAAGTGATGCTCGAAGCGCGTGAAGTCAAGAACATCGACGAGCTGACGCTGCTCAACATGGCCGCCGCGATGGTCGACGGCGTCTACCAGGACATCGCCGAGGCGCTCAAGCCGGGCGTCATGGAGTCGCAGATCGTGGCGCTTGCCACCAAGCGCCTCTACGAGATGGGGTCCGACTGCGTCGAGGCCATCAACTCCATTTCCGGTGAGCGCTGCTCGCCGCATCCGCACAATTTCACCGACCGCCTGATCCGGCCGGGAGACCAGGCGTTCTTCGACATCATCCAGTCGTTCATGGGTTACCGGACCTGCTACTACCGCACCTTCAACGTCGGGCGCGCGACGCCGGCGCAGCGCACGGCGTATATGAAGGCGCGCGACTGGATGGACCGCGTGATCGATTTGCTCAAGCCCGGGATGACCACCGACAAGGTGGCCGCCAAGCTGCCCAAGGCGCAGGACGCCGGGTTCGCAACCGAGATGGACGCCTTCGGGCTCAACTTCTGCCACGGCCTCGGCCTCGGCCTGCACGAGCGGCCGCTGATCTCGCGCCTCAACTCGTTCCGCGAGCCGATCGAGTTGAAGGCGGGCATGGTGTTCGCCGTGGAGACCTATTGTCCGGCGACCGATGGCATCTCGGCGGCGCGCATCGAGGAGGAGGTGATCCTGACGCCCAAGGGCGCGCAGATCATCTCGCTCTACCCCGCCGAGGAGCTGCCGATTGCCAACCGGTACTGACATGAAGATCGGCTGGATCGGCACCGGTCGCATGGGCTACGAGATGGCCGCGCGCCTGGCCAAGGGCGGCGCTGACCTGCTGGTGTGGAACCGCACGCGCGCCAAGGCGGAGCCGCTCGCGAAATATGGTGCCAAGGTGGCGCATGCGCTGCCGGAGATCGCCGCCTGCGACATCGTGTTCTGCATCGTGTCCACCTGGGACGACGTCAGGGAGGTGGTCGCGGGCGAGCGCGGGTTGCTTTCCGCCGGCGGCAGCACGCCGCGCATGCTGATCGAGTGCTCTTCGATCTCGCTCGAGGCCTCGGCCGAGCTGCGCTCGCTGCTCGCCCCGCGCGGCATCGGATACCTGGCCGCGCCCGTGAGCGGCAATGCCAAAGTGATCAAGGCGGGACGTCTGTCGTTCGTCTGCTCCGGCCCGAAGGCCCTTTTCGAGCAGGCATTGCCCTATCTGAAGATGATCGGCGCAGCGGCGAGCTACGTGGGCGAAGGCGAGCTCGCGCGCATCGTGAAGATCTGCCATAACGTGCTGCTCGGGGTGGTCACTCAGTCGCTGGCGGAGATTACCGTGCTCGCGCAGAAGGCGGGCGTACCGCGCCACGCGTTCCTCGAGTTCATCAACCAGAGCGTGATGGGCTCCACCTTCTCGCGCTACAAGACCCCGGCGTTCGTCAACCTCGACTTCAAGGTGACGTTCACGCCGAAGCTGCTGCGCAAGGATCTGGATCTCGGCCTTGACGCGGGCCGGCGCTTCGAGGTGCCGCTGCCGCTCGCGTCGGCGACGCGCGATCTGGTGCAGTCGATGATCGGGCGCGGCATGACCGAGCAGGACTTCGCGACGCTTCTGCTGCAGCAGGCCCAGAGCTCGGGCCTGGAGCTGCAACCGGAGAACGTGCAGGTAGGGGACGGCCTGTCTTGAACGCAACTTTGAGGGGATGGAGGAAGCGATGAGAGGGTGGGGAACGGTCTTGGTTGCGGCGCTTGCCGCATCGGCGCTGCAGGCGCAGGCGCAGAGTTATCCGAACAAGCCGGTGCACGCGATCATCTCGTTCACGCCGGGGAGCTCGACAGATATCGTCGGGCGCATCGTGATGCAGAAGGTGTCCGAATACTGGGGCCAGCCCGTGGTGCCCGAGAACCGCGCCGGAGCGGGCGGGTCGATCGGCACCGCCGCGGTGGCGCGCGCGGCGGCGGACGGCTATACGCTGCTGATCGACTCGTCGGCGCATGCCGTGACGCCCTCGATCTACGCCAAGCTGCCGTACGACACGCTCAAGGACTTCGTCGACATCGCGCCGCTCACCATGCAACCGAACGTGCTGGTGGTCGCGGGCAATTCGCCTCACAAGACGCTGATGGACTTGGTCAACGCCGCCAAGGCGAAGCCCGGCGCGATCAATTTCGGCCATGCGGGCATCGGCAGCGGTACGCATCTCAACACCGAGCGCTTCGTGGCCGCCTCGGGGATCAAGGTGACCCAGGTACCCTTCAAGGGGACCCCGGAGGTCATCGCCAGCATCCTGAGCGGTTCGGTCGACTGCTACTGGGCGCCGATCTCGGCCGCAATATCCAACATTCGCAGCGGCAAGCTGCGCGCGCTCGCCGTGAGCACTCCGAAGCGCAACAGCCAGCTGCCCGAGGTGCCGACCACGGGCGAGGCAGGCGTGAAGGGCGCCGATTCGCCGCTGTGGTTCGGGCTGTGGGCGCCGGCAGGGACTCCAGCGCCTATCGTGGAGAAGATCTCGGCAGACGTGAGGAAGGCGCTCGCAGATCCTGCGGTGCGCGAAAAGCTCGCCAAGCTCGGCAACGACACGCTCGACATGTCCCCGGCGGAATTTGCCGTGTTCGTGCGCGAGGAGATGGCGACCTATGCGACCATCATCAAGGCCGCAGGGATCACGCCGCAGTGACGCGCACGCCTGACTAGGCGGCCTTTGCGGCCGCTGTGCCGAGCTTGAGCGGCGCACCCGTCAGGCGCTGCAGCTCCTCGAACGAAAGGCCGTCGACCATCTCGACCACGTGCAGCCCGTCGGGCCGGACGTCGATCACCGCGAGGTCGGTGTAGATGCGGTTTACGCAGGCCACGCCGGTGAGGGGATAGCTGCAGCGCTCGACGATCTTTCTGTCGCCGCTCTTGGTGACGTGCTCCATCATCACCAGCACCTTCTTCGCGCCGACGGCGAGGTCCATGGCGCCGCCGACCGCCGGGATGGCGTCGGGCTCGCCGGTATGCCAGTTGGCGAGATCCCCGGCGGCCGACACCTGGAATGCGCCGAGCACGCAGAAATCGATGTGCCCGCCGCGAATCATGCCGAACGAGTCGGCGTGATGGAAATACGAGCCGCCCGGCAGCAGCGTGACGGGCTCCTTGCCTGCATTGATCAGGTCCTCGTCCTCCTCGCCCGGAGCCGGACGCGGGCCGATGCCGAGCACCCCGTTCTCGCTGTGCAGGATTATTTCGCGTCCCTCGGGAACGTGATTCGCCACCAGCGTCGGCAACCCGATGCCGAGATTGACGTAGGCGCCCTGCGGGATGTCGCGCGCCACGCGCGCGGCGATCTGGTTGCGGTCGAGCTTTTTCATCAGCGCTCCTAGGCGGCCTTGCCGAGCGACGCGCTCGCCGGGACGCGCACCACGCGCTGCACGAATATCCCCGGGGTGACGATTGACTCCGGATCGAGCGCGCCGAGCTCGACGATCTCGCGCACCTGGACGACGGTGCAGCGCGCCGCGCTTGCCATGATCGGCCCGAAGTTGCGCGCGGTCTTGCGATACGCGAGGTTGCCCCAGCGATCCGCGCGGTCCGCCTTAACCAAAGCGTAGTCGGCGTGGATCGGATATTCCAGCACGTAGTCGCGCCCGCCGATGCGGCGCGTCTCCTTTCCCTCGGCGAGCCGCGTGCCATATGCGGTCGGCGTGTAGAACGCGCCGATGCCCGCTCCCGCCGCGCGAATGCGCTCGGCGAGCGTGCCCTGCGGCACGAGCTCGAGCTCGATCTCCCCGGCCCGGTACTGCCCGTCGAAGTGCCAGGAATCGGCCTGGCGCGGAAACGAGCAGATCATCTTCTTCACGCGCCGCGCCTTGATCAGCGCCGCGAGGCCCGTGTCGCCGTTGCCGGCGTTGTTGTTCACGATGGTCAGCTGCCTCGCGCCTTGCCCGATCAGCGTGTCGATCAGCTGCACCGGCATTCCGGCGTTGCCGAAGCCTCCGATCATGATGGTCGCCCCGTCGTGGATGTCGGCGAGCGCCGCCTCGGGGGTGGCGAGGATCTTGTCGATCATCGGCCCAATCTAGTGCCCGCTTCTCCGCCTTGTCAAGCGAGCGGCGTGCCGCGGTACACTTGCGCGCCTTTCCATTTTCCGCGAAGACTTCCATGGCCCAAACCCACGTATTCCAATCCGCGCCGCTGACGCGCGCGATCGAGGCGATCGTCGCCGCCGGCGGCAGCGACGCGCGCGAGGCGCGACTGGTGGCGGAGAATCTCGTCACCGCCAACCTGACCGGTCACGACTCGCACGGCGTCGGCATGATCCCGCGCTACATCGAATCGCTTCAGGAGGGGGGGCTCAGACCGAACCAGCATCCGCAGATCAAGTTCGACGGCGGTGCCCTGGTGGCGCTCGACGGCCGGGCCGGCTACGGGCAGGTGATCGGCATGGAGGCTACCGACATCGCGATCGCGCGCGCCAAGCAGCATGGCGTCGCGGTGATGGCGCTCGCCAACTCGCACCACCTGTGCCGCATCGGCCAGTGGGCGGAGCAGGCGGTGGCGCAGGGCCTGGTGTCGATCAGTTTCGTCAACGTGATCTCGCGCCCGATCGTCGCGCCCTACGGCGGCTCGGACGCGCGCTTCGGCACCAATCCTTGCACGATCGGCATCCCGCTGCCCGGCCAGCCACCGCTGATCCTCGACATGGCGACCAGCGCGGTGGCGCAGGGCAAGATTCGCGTCGCCCACAACAAGGGCGACAAGGTGGCCCAGGGGCTGTTGATCGACGACCGGGGCAACCCGACGATCGAACCGCGCTACGGGGTGATCGAGCCCTTCGGCGCGCTCACCACGATGGGCCTGCACAAGGGATACGGGCTGGCAGTGGTCTGCGAGCTGCTCGGCGGCGCGCTCACCGGCGGCGGCACGCAGCACACGGGAGAGCGCACCAAGAAGCGGGTGCTGAACGGCATGCTTTCAATCCTCATCGATCCGGCGAGGCTCGGCACCGGTCAGGTGTTCGCCAGCGAGGCGGCCGAGTTCGTCGAATGGGTAAAGAAATCGCCGCCCGCCCCGGGCTTCGACAAGGTGCGCCTCGCCGGCGATCCGGAACGCGAGACCCGGGCGAAACGCTTGCGCGACGGCATCGCGGTGGATGCTACGACGTGGAAGGATATCCAGACGGCCGGTGCCAAGCTGAACCTCTCGGCGGAGATGATCGACCGGCTCGCGCGTACCGCCTGAATCGGGCGCGCCGGGGGATTGGAGTGCGTCGCCGCCCAACGACCAGGCACGGCCTCATTTTCAGAATTCACATTCACTAGAATAGATAACGTGCTGATAATAAATGCTATTTTTTTGAATGAAATTTCTGTTCCAATTTCTCCCTAAGTCTTTGTCTAAACGAGAAAAAATGCCTCTTTAACTCTTGACCTGCCCGAACCTTTCCCCTACAGTGGGGAAACGTAGAAAAAAGTGGCGAATTGCGGAGTTTGGCGCTTCGCGCGCACATCGCCGAGGAAAAACGGGCCATGGGTGGGACGTTTCACGGGGCTACCGTCATCACGCTCGACGCGAAGGGCCGTCTGGCCATTCCGACGCGTCACCGTGAAGCGCTGCTCGAGAGCGGCAAGTCGCTGGTGCTGACCGCGCACCCCGATGGCTGCGTGCTGATCTACCCGGAAAGCGCGTGGGAGCCGGTGCGCGCGAGGGTCGAGACTTTCCCGAGCTTCAATCCGCAGGCGAGTTGGTGGAAACGGCTGCTGCTCGGCCTCGAGGAGCACGTCGCGCCGGACGGCTCTGGCCGCGTGCTGCTCTCGGCGGCGCTGCGGCTGCACGCCAGGCTCGAGCGCGAAGCGATGATGGTCGGCCAGGGCGGCTACTTCGAGTTGTGGGATAGCGGTGTGTGGAGCGCTAAGCTCACGAGCGCCCTGTCGGGCTCGAGCACGCCGCCGCCCGGCATGGAGGACTTTTCGCTGTGACGTCGGAGGCGAACGATGAGCGCGCAGACGCTCACGCATCGCGCCGTGCTGCTCTCGGAGGCTCTCGAGGCGCTCGCCTTGCGGCCCGACGGCACCTACGTGGACGGCAGCTTCGGTCGCGGGGGGCACAGCCGCGCGATCCTCGAGCTGCTCGGGCCAGCGGGCCGGTTGATCGCGATCGACCGCGATCCGGAGGCGGTGGCGGTCGCACGCTCGATCAGCGATGCCCGGTTTCATATCTCGCACGCGCGCATGAGCGAGCTCTCCACCGTGCTCGACGCCCAGGGCGTGCCGCTGGCGCACGGAATGCTGTTCGACCTCGGGGTGTCGTCCCCGCAGCTCGACGATCCGGCGCGCGGCTTTTCGTTCCGGGCCGACGGACCGCTCGATATGCGCATGGACACCAGCCGCGGCGTAACAGCGGCGCAATGGCTCGCAAGTGCGACCGAGCGGGAAATCTGGGAGGGGATAGGGGACTATGGCGAAGAACGGTTTGCTAAACAGATTGCAAAGGCGATTGTTGCTGCTCGCGAGCGCGAACCCATCGTCCGCACCAAGCAACTTGCCGATATCGTGGGTGCGGCGGTCCGCACACGGGAACCGGGCCAGGATCCGGCGACGCGCACCTTTCAAGCTCTACGGATTCTCGTCAATAGGGAGCTTCAGGAAGTGTCGCTGATGCTGCCTCAGGCGCTTGCGCGTCTCGCGCCGGGTGGACGGCTGGCGGTGATCAGCTTCCACTCGCTCGAGGACCGCATCGTCAAGCGCTTCATGCGCGCGACCTCGCGCGCCGATCTGCCGCGGGATTTGCCCATCCGTGCCAGCGAAATGCCACAAATGCCGCTGAAAATCGTAGGCCGTGCGATCCGCGCCTCGGCTGCCGAAATCGCGGCGAATCCGCGCGCGCGCAGCGCAACGCTGCGCGTCGCCGAGCGCACGGGCGCGCCCATCGACCCGTCGCTGTTCAACCGAATCGAGCCCGACGCGTGGCGAAGCTGAACCTTCTCCTCCTCCTGGTTCTCGTCGTCTGCGCGCTCGGGCTCGTCACTTCCCAGCACAAGGCGCGCACCTTGTTCTCCGAGCTCGAGCACGAGGAGCAGCGCGCGCGTCAGCTCGACGTCGAGTTCGGGCAGCTGCAGCTCGAGGCGAGCACCTGGGGCCTGCTCTCGCGCGTGGACAAGATCGCGCGCGAGAAGCTTGGCATGCACGTGCCCGATCCTCGGCGGGTGGTGCTGGTGACGCGCCCGGCGGGGGCGACGAAATGAGCTTCGCCGCGGCCCCGGCGCTGGTGCGCCTGCCGGTATGGCGCGCGCGTTTCGTGCTGGTCGTGTTCCTCGGGGCCTTCGCCGTGCTCGTCGCCCGCTCAGTCTATCTGCAGGCGATGAAGACCGAGTTTCTGCAGGAGAAAGGCGAGGCGCGCTACTCGCGCGTGCTCGAAGTGCCCGCGACGCGCGGCCGGGTGCTCGATCGCAACGGCGAAGCGCTCGCGGTGTCCACCCCCGTGAAGTCGATCTGGATGATTCCGGCCGACGTCGAGGCGAGCGCCGAGACGAAGAGGCGGCTCGCGCGGCTGCTCGGACTCGATGCGCGCGAGTTGGCCAAGAAGCTCGCCGAAACCGATCACGACTTCGTCTACCTGAAGCGGCAGGTGTCGCCCGACACCGCGCAGAAGGTGGACGCGCTCGGCATCCCGGGGGTGTACCAGCAGCCAGAGTACCGGCGCTACTACCCCGGCGGCGAGGTCGCGGCGCATCTGATCGGCTTCACCGGTGTCGACGACGCAGGCCAGGAGGGCATCGAGCTCGCCTACCAGTCGAGCCTCGGTGGAAAGCCGGGCAGCCGCCGCGTGATCAAGGACCGTCTCGGGCGCATCGTCGAGGACGTCGAGTCGATCCGTGCGGCGCAGGACGGCAAGGACCTGACGCTATCGATCGACAGCAAGATCCAGAGCCTCGCCTACGGTGCGCTGAGCGACGCGGTCGCGAGCCACCGCGCGAAGGCCGGAGCCATCGTCGCGCTCGATGTGCGCACCGGCGAGGTTCTCGCGCTCGCGAACGTGCCGTCCTATAACCCGAACAATCGCTCGCGGCTCACCGGGGCGCAGCTGCGCAACCGCGCCCTCACCGACAGCTTCGAGCCCGGCTCGACGCTCAAGCCCTTCACCATAGCGCTGGCGCTCGAGCTCGGGCGCATCTCGCCGACGACGCTGCTACAGACCGGGGCCGGCAAGCTCGCCATCGGCGGCTACACGATCCACGACGCGCACAAGGAGGACGCGCTGACGGTGGCACAGGTCATCGAGGTGTCCTCCAACGTCGGCGCCGCCAAGATCGCCCTCGAGCTGCCCCGCGAGCAGATGTGGGAGATGTTCAGTCGCGTGGGATTCGGTGCGCCTCCTGCGCTTGGTTTCCCGGGCGAATCGGCCGGCAAGCTGCGTCCGTGGAAGACCTGGCGTCCGATCGAGCAGGCGACGATGGCCTACGGCCACGGCATCGCGGTGAGCCTGATGCAGCTGGCGCATGCCTACACCGTGTTTGCCCGCGACGGCGAGCTGGTGCCGCTCACGCTGCTGCGCGCGGACGCGCCCGCGCACGGCGTGCGCGTAATTTCCGCGCAGACGGCACGCGAGGTGCGCAAGATGCTGGAGCTCGCGGTGCAGCCCAGCGGCACCGGACCGCGCGCGCGCATCATGGGCTGGCGCGTTGCCGGCAAGACCGGCACTGCGCACAAGCAGGAAAACGGCGGCTACGCCGCGGACAAGTACGTCTCTTCCTTCGTCGGGTTTGCTCCGGCATCGGCCCCGCGCATCGTAATCGCCGTGATGATCGACGAGCCGGACGTGCGCCGCGATTATTACGGCGGGCTGGTCGCGGCGCCGGTCTTCGCGCAAGTGATGAAGGGCGCGCTGCGGATGCTCGACGTTCCGCACGACGCGCCGCTCGAGCCGCTCGAGATGCCGGGGGAGGGCGATGAAGCCAAGGAGGGCACCTGATGCGCGGCCCGATCCACGCGTGGCTCGAGACCCCAAGGCGACTCCACGGATGCTGGGCGGACAGGTGGGATCCCCGGAACTGGACCTCTTCACGCACCTTGCGTCACAGGGCGCAATGATCGAGCGGCTTTCCTCGGACAGCCGCGGGTGCGCGCCGGGCGTGGCGTTCTTCGCCTATCCGGGCGAGACCGCCGACGGGCGCGCGTACATCGGCGACGCGATCCGCCGCGGCGCGGCGGCGGTGCTCTGGGAAGCCGAAGGCTTCGCCTGGCGCGCGGAATGGAACGTCCCGAACGTGGGCGTGAGCCGACTGAAGCAGCGCGCGGGCGCGCTCGCGCACCAGTTCTACGGGCGCCCGTCGGAGGCGATGTGGGTGTGCGGTGTTACCGGCACCAACGGCAAGACCTCCTGCAGCCAATGGCTCGCCGCGCTGCTCTCCGCGCACGGCGACAAGGCCGGCGTGATCGGAACGCTCGGCAGCGGCCTGCCGGGGGCGCTCTCTGCGCCCACCAACACCACGCCGGACACGCTCGAGCTGCACGCGACGCTCGCTGCCATGAGGCGCGAGGGCGCGCGCGCGGTGGCGATGGAGGTTTCCTCTCACGGTCTCGCGCAAGGCCGGGTCAACGGGGTCGCGTTCGATTGCGCGCTGTTCACGAACCTTTCGCATGATCACCTCGACTACCACGGCACGATGGAGGCCTATGCCGAGGCCAAGGGCATGCTGTTCGACATGCCCGGCCTCGCCGCGGCCGTGCTCAACCTCGACGACGTGCTCGGCGTCCAGCTGGCGCGGCGGCTCGCGGCGCGCGGCGTGCGCACCATCGGCTACGCCCTTTCTCCGGCCTCGATCGCGCCCGGCAGCGTGAGCGAATTCGTCGCCGCGCGCGCCATGGCGGTCGAGGGCGACGCGATGCGGGTGCTGCTCGCGTCGAGCTGGGGCGAGGCGGAGACTCGCATCGATCAGCTCGGGCGCTTCAACGTGTCGAACGCGCTCGGCGTGCTCGGCTGCCTGGTCGCCTTCGGCTTGGCGTTCGACGCGGCCAGCGCGCTGCTCGGCAATCTTCCCGCGGTGCCGGGGCGCATGCAGCGCATCGTGCACACGCAAGGGCCATTGGTGGTGGTCGACTACGCGCACACGCCGGACGCGCTGGAGAAGGTGCTGCAGGCGTTGCGGCCGCTGGCCGATGCGCGCGGCGGGGCGCTGGTCGCGGTGTTCGGTGCCGGCGGCGAACGCGATCCCCACAAGCGCCCGCTGATGGGCGCGATCGCCTCGCGGCTCGCCGACCGGGTGGTGCTCACCTCCGACAATCCCCGGAGCGAGGAGCCGCTCTCGATCATCGAAGCCATCCGCGCCGGCACGTCGCGCGTGCATCGGATCGAACCTGATCGCGCGGCGGCCATCGAGCGCGCCGTGCTCGAGGCGTCCGCGAACGACGTGGTGCTGGTCGCGGGCAAGGGACACGAAACCTACCAGGACATCGCCGGCAAGCGGCTGCCGTTCTCGGACGCTGGCGCTGCGCGAGCGGCGCTTGGCCACTGGAGGCGGAGATGATGGCGCTCGCGGAAGCCGCGCGCGTGCTGGAGGCCCGCCTGTCGGGCGACGATGTGCGCTTCTCCGGCGTGTCCACCGACAGCCGAGCGCTCAGGCACGGCGATCTGTTTGTCGCGCTGCGCGGCGAGCGCTTCGACGGCCATGCGTTTCTCGTGGCGGCGCGCGCGGCGGGTGCCGCTGCCGCCATGATCGACGCCGGATTCACGGGACGGGCACCGCTGCCGGTGCTGGTCGTGCGGGACACCAAGCGCAGCCTCGGCGACCTGGCGCGCCACTGGCGCGCGCGCTTTGCGCCGGCGCTGGTGGCGATCACCGGTTCCAACGGCAAGACCACCACCAAGGAGATGCTGGCTGCGATCCTGCGCTGCCATGCGGGAGAGGACCGGGTGCTGGCCACCGCGGGCAACCTCAACAACGACATCGGTCTGCCGCTCACGCTGCTGCGGCTGCGTGCGGGGCACCGCTATTGCGCGATCGAGCTTGGCATGAACCACAAGGGCGAGATCGCTTACCTTGCAGGCATCGCAAGGCCGACGATCGCGCTGGTCAACAACGCGCAGCGCGAGCACCTCGAATTCATGGGCTCGGTCGAGGAAGTCGCCGAGGAGAACTCGCGCGTGTACAAGGCACTGCCGCCAGACGGCATCGCGGTGGTGAACGCCGACGACGCCCTGGCGAAGGTGTTCCGCGAGGCGGCCGAGCCCCATCGCGTCGTCGATTTCGGTCTGGGCGCCAGTGCCGCGGTCAGCGGCGGCTACACGTTGAAGCAACTCGCGAGCGAGATCCGCGTGCGCACGCCCGCGGGCGAAGGCGGGGCGACACTCGCGATACCCGGATTGCACAACGTGCGCAACGCACTTGCGGCAGCAGCCTGCGCGCACGCGGCGGGCATCGCCCCCCGGACGATCGGCGAAGGGCTGTCGGCGTTCCGCCCCTACGCCGGGCGCCTGCAAGTGAAGCGCTCGGCACTCGGCGCGACGGTGATCGACGACAGCTACAACGCCAACCCTGACTCGGTGCGCGCCGCGATCGACATCCTCGCGGCTTGCCCCGCCCCAACCGTGCTGGTGCTGGGCGACATGGGCGAGGTGGGCGACAGGGGCCCCGAGTTTCACCGCGAGGTGGGCGCGTATGCGCGCAGCCGCGACGTCTCCGCGATGCTCGCGATCGGCGAGGCGAGCAAGGCGGCGGTCGACGCGTTCGGCGCCGGCGGCGTGCATGCGGCGTCGCTCGAGGAGCTCTTGTCGGCGCTGCGTCAGCGCGCGACGCCGGGAGCGACGATTCTCGTCAAAGGCTCGCGCTTCATGCGCATGGAGCGCGTGGTCGCCGCGCTGTCAGGCGCACCCGAGCGCGAAGGGGCGCACTGATGCTGCTCGAGATCGCGCAGTGGCTGGCGAAGGACATGCGGGTATTCAACGTCTTCAACTACATCACGCTGCGCGCGGTGCTCGCGTGCCTCACCGCGCTCGCCATTTCGCTGATCATGGGCCCGCTGGTGATTCGCAAGCTCACCGCCTACAAGATCGGTCAGTCGGTGCGCGACGACGGGCCCCGGACGCACCTCACGAAGGCCGGGACGCCGACCATGGGCGGGGCGCTGATCCTGCTGGCGATCGCCATCACGACGCTGCTGTGGGGCGACCTTGCCAACCGCTTCCTGTGGATCGTGCTGCTGGTGACGCTCGCTTTCGGCGCTGTCGGCTGGATCGACGATTACCGCAAGGTGGTGCACCGCAATCCGAAGGGGCTGTCGGCGAAGGCAAAATTCTTCTGGCAGTCGATGATCGGGCTGGCCGCCGCGGGGGCCCTTGCGTGGATGGCGCAGGGCACGCCTGCACTCAGCCAGCTGATCGTGCCGTTCTTCAAGCACGTCGCCTACCCGCTCGGCGTCATCGGCTTCGTCGTGCTCAGCTACCTGGTGATCGTCGGCACCTCGAACGCGGTCAACCTGACCGACGGCCTGGACGGCCTGGCGATCATGCCCACGGTCATGGTCGGCAGCGCGCTTGGCATCTTCGCCTACGTCGCCGGGCACGTCGGCTTCTCGAAGTACCTCGGGCTTCCCTACATTCCCGGGGCGGGCGAGCTGATCGTGTTCTGCGGCGCGCTCGCCGGGGCCGGGCTCGGCTTCCTGTGGTTCAACGCCTATCCGGCGGAAGTATTCATGGGCGACGTGGGCGCGCTCGCGCTCGGCGCTGCGCTCGGGACCATTGCCGTGATCGTGCGCCAGGAAGTGGTGCTGTTCATCATGGGCGGCGTGTTCGTCGCCGAGACCCTGTCGGTAATGATCCAGGTGCTTTACTTTAAGGCGAGCGGCGGCAAGCGCATCTTCCGCATGGCGCCGCTGCACCACCACTACGAGCTCGAAGGCTGGAAGGAGTCCCAGGTGGTGGTGCGCTTCTGGATCATCACCATGATGCTGGTGTTGTTCGGCCTGTCGACGCTGAAGCTGAGGTGAGTGTGTCGATGCCCGAACCCATCTTCAACCTTCTGCCCCGCCCGACGCCGATGCCGCTCGCCGGCAAGCGCGTGCTGGTGCTCGGGCTGGGCGATACCGGCCTGGCCGTCGCGAAGTGGGTGGCGCGCGAAGGCGGCCGCGCGCGCGTCGCCGACACGCGCGCCGCGCCGCCGCGCGCGGCCGCCTTCGGGTCGGGCGAGCTCGTGACCGGCGCGTTCGCGGCGCGATTGCTCGATGGCGTCGACCTCGTGTGCATCAGCCCGGGGCTCGCGCTGTCCGAGCCGGTGGTGCACGAGGCGCTCGCGCGCGGCATTCCTGTGGCGGGCGAGATCGAGCTGTTTGCCTGGCGCGTGCGCGGCGCCGGCACGGCGCAGGTGGCGGCGGTCACCGGCACCAACGGCAAGACGACCGTGACTGCGCTCACCGGCCACCTGTTGCGGGCGGCGCGCATCGATTGCGAGGTCGCGGGCAACATCGGCCCGGCGGCGCTCGAGGCGCTGATGCGTCGCCTCGATGCGGGCCGGCTGCCGCAGGCCTGGGTGCTGGAGCTCTCCAGCTACCAGCTCGAGACGACCTGGTCGCTCGCCCCGGACTGCGCCGCGCTGCTAAACCTCTCGGAGGATCACCTCGATCGGTACGCGGGCCTCGCGGAGTACGGCGCCGCGAAAGCGCGCATCTTTCAGGGCGAGGGAACGCAGGTGCTGAACCGCGACGACCCTCGCGCGGCGGCGCTTGCGCCCGCGGGTCGGCGGCGCATCAGCTTCGGCCTCGACGCGCCGCCGCACGCGGAGGATTACGGAATCGTCGCCGTCAAAGGCCGGAAATGGCTCGCGCAGGGCGACAGCCTGCTCATCGCGGCCGACGAGCTGTCGATCCACGGCTGGCACAACGCGTCCAACGCGCTCGCCGCGGCGGCGCTGGCGGGCGCTTTGGGCGCTGCGCGCGAGGCGGTGAGCGAAGGCTTGCGCAGCTTCCGTGGCCTGCCGCACCGCCTCGAGCGCGTCGCGCTGCGCGGCGGCGTCGCCTGGTACGACGATTCCAAGGGCACGAACGTCGGCGCCACGATCGCGGCGCTGCGCGGCATGGAGCAGAAAGTGGTGCTGATCGCGGGCGGCGAAGGCAAGGGCCAGGACTTCGCGCCGCTCGCGGCGCCCGTCGCCGAACGCGCGAGCCGCGTGCTGCTCATCGGGCGCGACGCGCCGCTTATCGCGCGCGCGCTGAACCGAAGCGGGGTGCCGCTGGAAACCTGCGCCTCGCTGGAGGACGCGGTGGCCGCGGCGGCGCGTGCGGCGCGCCCGGGCGAGGCGGTGCTGCTGTCACCGGCCTGCGCCAGCTTCGACATGTTTCGCGACTACCGCCACCGCGGCGAGGTGTTCGCCGCGGCCGTGACGAGGCTCGGTCATGGCTAGCTACGTATTCGCGCAGAACTCGCCGTCGGCGGAATACGACCGCTCGCTCGCGTGGGCAGCGCTGCTGCTCGCGGCCACGGGCGTGGTGATGGTGTACTCGGCGTCGATCGAAACCGCCGGCGCGAGCCGCTTCACCGGTCACAACTCGGCCTACTACCTGGTGCGCCAGGCCGTGTTTTTCGGCGCCGCGCTGCTCGCCGCGACCTCCGTGTTCCTGATTCCGGTGCGCATGTGGCAAAAGAGCGCGCCGTGGCTGTTCCTCGGCGCGGTGCTGCTGCTCGTGATCGTGCTGATCCCCGGTGTCGGGCGCGAGGTGAACGGTGCGCGCCGCTGGCTCGATCTGCGCGTGTTCAGCGTGCAGCCCTCGGAACTGGTGAAGCTGGCGGTAGTGCTGTATGCGGCCGATTACACGGTACGCAAGCATGCCGTGCTGAAAAGCTTCCGCAAGGGCCTGCTGCCGATGCTGGCCGTGATGCTGCTGGTCTCGTGGTTGCTGCTGCGTGAGCCGGACTTCGGCGCTTTCGTGGTGATCGCGGTCACGGCCTTCGGCATGTTGTTCCTCGGCGGTATGAACGGCAGGCACTTCGTGCTCCTCGTCGCCATGCTGGCCGTTGGCTTCGCCGGGCTGGTGCTGTCGTCCCCCTATCGCATGCAGCGCATCTTCGGTTTCATGGATCCCTGGTCCGACGCGTTCGGCAGCGGCTACCAGCTGTCGCATGCGCTGATCGCATTCGGCCGCGGCGAGTGGCTCGGAGTGGGGCTCGGCGCGAGCGTAGAGAAGCTCCATTACCTGCCCGAAGCGCATACCGATTTCCTTCTCGCGGTGATCGCGGAGGAGCTCGGCTTTGCCGGCGTCGCCGTGGTGATCGCGCTGTTCGCGTGGGTCGTGTTTCGCGCGTTCGTGATCGGGCGCCAGGCGGCATTGCGCGAACGCCACTTCGCAGCGCTCCTGGCGCAGGGCATCGGTGTGTGGATCGGCTTCCAGGCGCTGATCAATATGGGCGTGAACATGGGGCTGTTGCCCACCAAGGGCCTGACGTTGCCGTTGATGAGCTTCGGCGGCACGGGCCTGGTGGTGAATTTCGTCGCGCTCGCAATCGTGCTGCGCGTCGACTGGGAAAGCCGCCAGCTCGCAAGGGGCTTGCCGGCATGAGCCGCACCATCCTGATCATGGCCGGAGGCACCGGCGGGCACATTTTCCCTGGCCTGGCGGTCGCCGAATACATGCGCGCCGCCGGCTGGGACGTCGTGTGGATGGGCGCCAGGAGCGGCATGGAAGCGCGCATCGTGGCGCCGCGGGGCTACCGCATGGCGTGGATTCGTGCCCGAGCGCTGCGCGGCAAGGGCCTGCTCGCCACGCTGCTGTTCCCCGCGAATCTGCTGGTCTCATTCTGGGAAAGCGCGCGCGCGTTGTTCCGCATCCGGCCCGACGTGGTGCTGGGTCTGGGCGGCTACGTCGCTTTCCCGGGCGGCATGATGGCCTCGCTGCTCAACCGCCCGCTCGCGGTGCACGAGCAGAACGCCGTAGCGGGACTCGCCAATCGCGTGCTGGCCGCGCTCGCCGACAAGTCGATGGTCGCGTTTCCCGGCGCGCTGAAGAATGCCGAGTGGACCGGTAACCCGGTGCGCGCCGAGATCGCCGGCCTCACCGCGCCCGCGGAACGGTTTGCCGGGCGCAGCGGCCCGCTCAGCGTTCTGGTGGTCGGCGGCAGTCTCGGCGCGCAAGCGCTCAACGAGGTGGTGCCCAAGGCGCTCGCGCTGCTGCCCGCGCCTGAGCGGCCGCGGGTGGTGCAGCAAGCCGGAGAGAGGCATCTTGAGACGCTGCGTGCCAACTATGCCGGGGCGCGAGTCGAGGGCGAGCTGCTGGCATTCATCGACGACATGGCCCGGCGCTATGCCGAAGCCGATCTGGTGATCTGCCGCGCCGGCGCGACGACCGTCGCGGAGCTGTCGACGGGCGGCGTGGCGAGCGTGCTCGTGCCGTTCCCGCACGCCGTGGACGACCATCAGACGGCCAACGCGAAGTTCCTCGCCGAGCGCGGCGCCGCCGTCCTGCTGCCGCAAACGGAAATGACCCCGGCGCGCCTCGCCGAGCTGCTGCGCTCGCTCGACCGGGCCAGGCTGCTCGACATGGCGGCCAAGGCGCGCGCGCTCGGCAAACCGAACGCCGCCCGCGTGGTGGCCGAGCGATGCATGGCCCTCGCCGAGGAAGGGCGCCCATGAAGCACAAGGTACGCCACATACACTTCGTCGGCATTGGCGGCTCGGGCATGAGCGGCATCGCCGAGGTGCTGCTCAACCTCGGCTACCAGGTGAGCGGCTCGGACCTGACCGAGAACGCGGCGACCCGTCGCCTGGCGCAATTGGGGGCAAAGGTCTCGCTCGCCCACGCCGCCGCGAACGTCAACGGCGCGGACGCCATCGTGGTGTCGACGGCGGTCGGCGGCGAGAACGCGGAGGTGATGGCGGCGCGCGCCCGGCGCGTTCCAATCGTGCCGCGCGCACTGATGCTCGCCGAGCTGATGCGGCTCAAGCAGGGCGTCGCGATCGCCGGCACGCACGGCAAGACCACCACGACCAGCCTGGTCGCCAGCGTGCTCGCAGAGGGCGGACTCGACCCGACCTTCGTCATCGGCGGGCGTCTGAACGCCGCAGGCTCCAACGCGCGCCTCGGCACCGGCGAGTTCATCGTCGTCGAGGCCGACGAGTCCGACGCATCGTTCCTTCACCTGCAGCCGGTGATCGCCGTGGTGACGAACATCGACGCCGATCACATGGACACGTATCAGCACGACTTCGCCCGGCTGAAGCAGGCGTTCGTGCAATTCCTGCAGAACCTGCCTTTCTACGGCAGCGCGGTACTGTGCGTCGACGACGCGCATGTGCGCGAGATCATGCCGTTCGTCTCGAAGCCGGTGCTGACCTACGGCTTCGCCGCCGACGCGGCGGTGCGCGCGGAGAAGGTCGCGCACGCCGGCGGGTCGATGCGCTTCCGGGCGGTGCGCGAGCAGGCCGCCCCGCTCGAGGTGAAGCTCAACCTGCCGGGCCGGCACAACGTGCAGAACGCGCTTGCGGCGATCGCGGTAGCCACCGAGTTGGCGGTTCCGGACCGCGCGATCCTGAAGGCCTTGGCGGACTTCCACGGTGTCGGGCGACGCTTTCAGCGCTGCGGCGAGGTCGCGCTCGAAGGCGGCGGAAGTTTCACGCTGATCGACGATTACGGGCACCACCCTGCCGAGATGGCCGCGACGCTCGAGGCGGCGCGCGGCGCCTTTCCCGGACGGCGCATCGTGCTTGCCTTCCAGCCGCATCGCTACACGCGCACGCGCGATCTGTTCGAGGACTTCGTCAAGGTGCTCTCGACGGCCGATGCACTGATTCTGGCCGAGGTGTACCCGGCGGGCGAGTCGCCGATCGTCGCCGCCGACGGCAGGTCGCTCTCGCGCGCGGTGCGGGTGGCGGGCAAGGTCGAGCCGGTGTTCGTCGAAGACGTCGCGCGGGTGGCCGAAGCGATCCGCCGCGTTGCGCGCGATGGCGACGTCGTAATGACCATGGGCGCTGGGTCGATCGGCGGCGTCGCGGCGCAGCTGGCGGCGAGGGACGCATGAGGCGCGACGGCGAATGAACATGTCCGATACGCAGGAACTGCAGGGATTGCGCGGCACGCTGAGGCTCGGCGAGCCGATGGCGCGCTACACCAGCTGGCGCGCAGGCGGCGCCGCCGCGCGGCTGTACCTGCCCGCCGACCTCGAGGATCTCGCGGCGTTCCTGCGACAGCTGCCTCCGGCTGAGCCGCTGCTGTTCGTCGGGCTCGGGTCGAACCTGCTGGTGCGCGATGGCGGCTACCCCGGAACCGTGGTGCTGACGCACGCCGCGGCCAAGCGGCCGGAGCTGCTGCTCGGGCGCGTCTATGCCGAAGCCGGCGTGGCGAGCCCCAAGGTAGCGCGCTTCGCCGCGCTGAACAACCTCGCCGGCGCGGAGTTCCTGGCCGGCGTGCCCGGCAGCGTGGGCGGGGCGCTCGCGATGAATGCAGGCTGCTACGGGGGTGAGACCTGGGACGTCGTCGATCGCGCGCTGACCATAGACCGGCGCGGCGAGCTGCACAGCCGCGAGAGGACCGAGTTCGAGATCTCGTACCGCCATTGCGAGCTGCGGGAAGGGGGGCGCATCGGTGAGGACGAGTGGTTCGTGGCGGCCTATTTCAAGCTTTCCGCAGGCGACGGCGAGGCCTCGCGAGCGAAGATGAAGGAGTACCTGTCGCGGCGCGTGGCTTCGCAGCCGCTGTCGCTGCCTAACGCGGGCAGCGTGTTCCGCAATCCGATCGGCGATCACGCCGCGCGGCTGATCGAATCCTGCGGGCTGAAGGGCCTCGCCCGCGGCGGGGCACGCGTGTCCGAGAAGCACGCCAACTTCATCGTCAATCCGAAGGGTGCCGCGACTGCCGCGGACATCGAGTGGCTGATCGATACCGTACGCCGGACCGTGCTCCAGCAGACCGGCGTCGAGCTGCGTCCGGAAGTGCGCGTCGTGGGGACTGCATGAGCGCGGCGAAATTCGGCAAGGTCGCCGTCCTTCTGGGCGGCAAATCGGCGGAACGCGAGGTGTCGCTCAAGAGCGGCGCCATGGTACTGAACGCGCTGCGCGAGCGGGGGGTCGATGCGCATGCCTTCGACCCGGCCGAGCGCGCGCTGGACGAGCTGATTGCGGGCCGCTTCGAGCGCGTATTCATCGCGCTGCACGGCCGCTTCGGCGAGGACGGAACCGTGCAGGGCGTGCTTGAGTGGCTCGGCATCCCTTATACCGGCAGCGGCGTGCTCGGCTCGGCGCTCGCCATGGACAAGCTGCGCGCCAAGTTGCTTTGGCAGGCGAGCGGCCTGCCGACGCCGCCGCACGAGTTGCTCGCTGCCGGCGCCGACATGGCAAAGGTCGCCGCGCGCCTCGGTCTGCCGTTGATGGTCAAGCCAATATCCGAGGGCTCCTCGCTCGGCATGAGCAAGGTGCGCGAAGCCGTGCATATGGACGAGGCCTACGCGCTCGCCGTGAATTACGACCGTGCCGTGATGGCCGAGAAGTTCATCGAGGGCACCGAGCTTACCGTCGGGATTCTGGGCGACGAGGTGCTGCCGATCATCAAGCTCGAGACGCCACGCGATTTCTACGACTACCAGGCGAAATACGTCTCGGACGACACGCGCTACATCATTCCCTGCGGGCTGCCGCAGGCGCGCGAGCGGGAGATCCAGGCGCTGTGCCGGGAAGCCTTCCGCGCCTTGGGCTGCAGCGGCTGGGGCCGCGTCGACCTGATGCTCGACCGCGCAGGCGCACCCTACCTGCTCGAGGTCAATACCGCGCCCGGCATGACCGATCATTCGCTGGTGCCGATGGCCGCGCGCGCGCGCGGGCTGTCTTACGAGGACCTTTGCATCCGGATCCTGGAGGGCGCCCATGTGGGATAACCCGCGGCTGCTCAACTCCATGGCCGGAATCCTGACGGGCATTGCGCTGCTGCTGCTGTCGTTCGCCGCGGTGCAGCTGGTGCTGCGCTCGACGTTGTTTCCGCTGCGCGAAATCGCAGTGCGCGGGACGCTCGCGCATACCACGCGCGTGCAGGTCGAGCAGACGGCGCGCGAGCACGTCGCAGGCAACTTCTTCGCGGTGGATCTCGGCGAGCTGCGCGAGGGACTCGAGCACCTGCCCTGGGTGCGGAGCGTAAACGTACGGCGCGTCTGGCCGGATCGGCTGGAAGTCAGCCTCGAAGAGCATGTCGCACTGGCGCACTGGGGAGACGACGCGCTGGTGAACACCTACGGTGAGCGCTTCGACGCGCACAGCGACGCCCAGTTGCCGTACTTCGCCGGCCCCGCGGGCACCGAGGCCGAAGTCACGCGCCGCTACCGCAGCTTCGTCACGCTGCTCGCGCCGCTCGGCACGAAGCCGGTGCGCGTCGTGCTCACGCCGCGCTACGCGTGGCAGCTGCTGCTGGGCGACGGATTGCAGGTCGTGCTGGGGCGCGACACCGGAGCGCAACCGGTGGAGGCGCGTCTCGCGCGTTTCGTCGCGGTGTATCCGGAGACGCTCGGAAAGATGCCGCAGCGGCACGACTACGTGGACCTGCGTTATCCGAACGGCTTCGCGCTGCGCGCGCCGCATCTGAAGGGCTGAACGAAATGGCGAAGGACAGCAAGGACCTGATCGTCGGACTGGACATCGGCACCTCCAAGGTGGTGGCGCTGGTGGCCGAGCTGCGCCCCGACGGTGCGCTCGAGATTCTGGGCATGGGCGGACACGAGTCCAAGGGTCTGAAGAAGGGCGTCGTGGTCAACATCGAAGCGACCGTCAACGCCGTGCAGCGTGCGCTGGAGGAAGCCGAGCTGATGGCCGACTGCAAGATCGTCTCCGCGTTCGCCGGCATCGCCGGCAGCCACATCCGCAGCTTCAACTCGACCGGCATGGTCGCGATCAAGGACAAGGAGGTCACGGCGCTCGACGTCCAGCGCGTGATCGACACCGCCAAGGCGGTGAATATCCCGACCGACCAGCAGATCCTGCACGTCCTGCGCCAGGAATTCATCATCGATGGCCAGGAAGACGTGCGCGAGCCGATCGGGATGTCCGGCGTGCGCCTCGAGGTGAAGGTGCACATCGTCACCGGAGCGGTCTCGGCGGCGCAGAACATCGTCAAGTGCGTGCGCCGCTGCGGCCTCGAGGTGAACGACCTTATCTTGCAGCCGCTCGCCTCCTCGCGCGCCGTGCTGCAGGACGACGAGACCGACCTCGGCGTGTGCTTGGTGGACATCGGCGGCGGCACCACCGACATCGCGGTCTTCACGAACGGCGCCATCCGTCACACGGCAGTGATCCCGATCGCGGGCGACCAGATCACCAACGACATCGCAATGGCGCTCAGGACGCCGACCGCCGAGGCGGAAAACATCAAGATCCGGCACGGCGTGGCATTGCGCCAGCTTGCCGATCCGAACGAGATGATCGAGGTACCGGGAATCGGCGACCGGGGTCCTCGCGTGATGTCCCGCCAGACGCTCGCCGAGGTCATCGAGCCGCGCGTCGAGGAGCTGTTCTCGCTGGTGCAACAGGTGCTGCGCGAATCGGGCTTCGAGGAGCTGCTGTCCTCCGGGGTGGTGCTCACCGGCGGCAGCGCAGTAATGCGCGGCATGGTCGAGCTCGGTGAAGAGATCTTTCACATGCCGGTGCGCATCGGCGTGCCGCGTTACACGGGAGGGCTGGCCGACGTGGTGCGCAATCCGCGTCACGCGACCGCGGTCGGCCTGCTGCTCGAAGGAGCAGCGCAGGTGCAACAGGGTCAGCTTTCGCGCCAGAGCGGCTCGTTTCGGGCGGTGCTGGAGCGAATGCGGGAGTGGTTTCAGCGCAATTTCTGATTCGGTGGGCGGCAGTTCAATCACTAGCAAGGAGGAACAGCATGTTCGAAATCGTAGACAGCCAGGGAGCGGGACCGATCATCAAAGTGATCGGCGTCGGCGGCGCGGGCGGCAACGCCGTCAATCACATGATCGAGCAGGGCGTCGAAGGCGTCGAGTTCATCGTCGTCAACACCGATGCCCAGGTGCTTGCGCGCAACAGCGCGCGTCACCAGATTCAGCTCGGCACCAGCGGACTAGGCGCGGGGGCCAAGCCCGAAGAGGCGCGCGCGGTGGCGCTCTCCGAGCGCGAGCGTCTCGAGGAAGCGATGGCCGGCGCGCACATGGTCTTCATCACCGCAGGCATGGGTGGTGGCACGGGCACCGGCGCGGCACCAGTGATCGCGGAAGTCGCGCGCTCGCTCAACGTGCTCACCGTGGCCGTGGTGACGAAGCCGTTCGGTTTCGAGGGCACCAAGCGCATGAGGCTCGCCGAGCAGGGCATCGAAGAGCTCTCGCAGCACGTCGATTCGCTCATCGTCATCCTGAACGACAAGCTCGAAGAGGTGCTGGGCGAGGACGTCACCATGGACGAGGCGTTCAGGGCGGCCGATGACGTGCTGAACAACGCGGTCGCGGGGATCGCCGAGATCATCAATTGCCCGGGACTGATCAACGTCGACTTTCAGGACGTGCGCACGGTGATGTGCGAACAGGGCATGGCGATGATGGGATCGGCGAAGTCGAGCGGCATCGACCGCGCACGCATCGCGGCCGAGCAAGCCGTTGCCAGCCCGCTGCTCGAGGGCGTGACACTCGCGGGAGCACGCGGTGTCCTGGTCAACATCACCGCCACCCGAGCGAGCCTCAGGCACGGCGAGGTGAAAGCGGTGATGAACACCGTCCGCAGCTTCGCCGCGGAGGATGCCACGATCATCTTCGGAGCGGTCTACGAGGAGGAGGTCGGCGATGATCTGCGGGTCACGGTCGTTGCGACGGGCCTGGGCTCGCCCGCAGCGCTGCGCCAACCCAAGCCACAGCTGGTGGTGACGCAGAAGACCGGCACCGACAACCAGCCGGTTGCCCAGGGCGTCGACTACAACCACCTCGACGCGGTGCCGGCGGTGATCCGCCGCAACCGGGCTTCGACCGTCGAGGCGCTGCAGCAAAGCGGCGTCGACAAGTACGACATCCCGGCGTTCCTGCGCAAGCAGGCCGACTGAGCGAGCCGGCTTACAACGCGATCGTCGCCGGGCCGCAAAGCGCCGTGGTCGTAGCGCCGTCCCTCCTTGCCGACGCTTCGTCTGCTGCGCACGTCGCCTGCGCGATCGCGACCATTCTGCTACAATTTCTTGTCTAGACAGTACCTTACCGATGCTTAAGCAGCGCACTCTGAAATCCGTCGTCCGCGCCACGGGCGTTGGACTGCATACCGGACAGAAGGTCAGCATGAGCTTGCGCCCGGCAAGCATCGATACCGGCGTAGTTTTCCGCCGCGTCGATCTTGCCTCGCCCGTCGACATTCCGGCCCGGGCCGATCTGGTGGGCGAGACGCGTTTGTCCTCCTGCCTGGTCATGGGCCAGGTGAAGGTCTACACGGTCGAGCATCTCATGTCGGCGCTCGCCGGACTCGGCGTCGACAACGTCTATGTCGACCTCGATGGCCCGGAGGTTCCCATCATGGACGGCAGCGCCGCGCCGTTCGTGCTCCTCATTCAGCAGGCCGGACTGGAGGAGCAGGCGGCGCCGAAGCGCTTCCTGCGCGTGAAGAAGCGCATCGAGGTGAGCGATGGTGATAAGTGGGCGCGCCTTGATCCGTACGCAGGATTCAAGCTGTCGTTTTCAATCGTCTTCAATCATCCGGTGATCGACCGCAGCAACCAGTCGGTCACGGTGGACTTTGCCGAAACCTCGTATCTCAAGGAAATCGCGCGTGCGCGCACGTTCGGCTTCATGCACGAAGTCGAAGCGCTGCGCGAATCCGGCCTCGCGCTGGGCGGTGGTCTCGACAATGCGGTGGTGCTCGACGAATATCGCGTCCTAAACGCGGAAGGCTTGCGCTTTGCCGACGAGTTCATCCGCCACAAAGTGCTCGACGCGATCGGCGACGTCTATCTGCTCGGCAGGCCGCTGCTCGGCGCCTTCAGCGCGCACAAATCGGGGCACGGTCTCAACAACCGCCTGCTGCACCAGCTGCTCGCCGATTCATCCGCTTGGGACACGGTCACCTTCGAGCACGGCGAGGAGGCGCCCGCGGGTGTCGCAGGCCTCGTTCAGCAGCTCGCCTGGTGATGCCGACGTTCCGCTAGCAAGGTCGTCGGCCGCCGGGCGCCATGCTGCTGATTCGCCTGCTCGGCTTGCTTGCGGCGATCGGTCTGGGCGTCTCGGTGCTGCTCTATTTGGTGTCGGGGGAGCGCAAGTACCTGCGGTTCGCCTGGCGCCTGTTCAGGTACGCGCTTTTCGTGATCGTCCTGATCTTGCTGCTGTTCCTTTTTGAGCGTCTTCTGGCAGCGGTTTAGGCGGCGCGACGCCCCCGTGGCGCTCCAGCAGCGCGCGCAAAGCCTCGCGTGCCGGCGAATCGCCGAGTCTCGCGTGCAGTGCAGCCAGCTCCGCGAGGCTGGCCGTGGAAATCCGCACGTTTTTCTGCCGTGCAGCATCCTCCTGGCGTGATGCATTTGGTTGCACGCGAATTGAAACTCCACTAACCTTTGCGCGTTGTTTTGATAGAAAAACACCAAGACTCTCGGATAACAATCTGAGTTTGGCGGCCGCGGCTGGATTGGCGGCCAGAATTAGCAGTTTGCCGTCCTTGAGATTGGCGGCTTGGGCGTGTCGAGCAAGTTCGGGGGGCAGGAATTCGCTGCAAAGTCGGGAAAGTTCGCGGATAGCGCGCGCTTTTTCGACGACCGGCTGGATGTCGTCATCCGCCGACAGGATGCGGTCGATGCTGGGCAGTCCCAAGAGAGGCGTAGATGTCGGAGGCTAGGACTTGCAGATTATCGTGATACCGGGCCGGCTGGCAAAGGCGAGGTCGGTCTCGCTTTCGCTGCCGCAGCTGATCGCCGCCGTGCTGCTGGTGGTCGGGCTGCTCATCGGGCTAACTGCGGCCATGTACTGGGCCACGTTACGCTTTTCCGCCAGTACCAGGATGCCCTTCGTCGAGCAGGTCGTGCTCGCTGCCCAGAAGGCGGAAAGCGCCAAGTCGCGGGAATTCATGCAGCAGAACCTCAACGCGATGGCGGTGAAGCTAGGCGAGATGCAGGCGCAGCTCACGCGCCTGGACGCGCTCGGGGAGCGGCTCTCCTCGGTTGGGGGAATCAAGCCGTCCGAGTTTCGCGTCAACGGCCCTCTCGGGCTCGGGGGCGCGGTATCAACCATGCCGCCGCAGAACCTGTCGATGAGCGATTTGGAGGATCGGCTCGCCGCGCTATCTCGCCAGATGGACAACCGATCGGATCTCTACGGCGTTCTCGATTCCGAGTTGCGTGACCTGATGGTTCGCCGCAAATCGATGCCGACGATGCTTCCCGTGCACGCGGGGCGCGGCTCGGGTTTCGGCAAGCGCATCGATCCATTCACCGGCCAGTTGGCGATGCATGAGGGCATCGATTTCGAGGTTGACTCGGGCACAGCGGTGCACGCGGCTGCCGGGGGGATTGTCACGTTCGCCGGCCTGCATCCGCAGTACGGCAACCTGGTCGAGATCGACCACGGCAACAACCTCGCGACGCGATACGCGCACCTGTCGAAGATTCTCGTGAAGAAGGGCGAAATCGTGCTGCGAGGCCGCGAGGTCGGCCGCAGCGGTTCAACCGGCCGCGCCACGGGCCCGCATCTGCACTTCGAGGTACGCTACAAGGGCGTCGCGGTAAATCCTGACCGCTTCTTGGCGGCGACCAACCCGACGCTACCGGACGCCAAGCAGCGCCGCACCGCCGCGCTGGCGCGCGACTAGCCGCGCCACGGGCCGCTGCGGCGGCCGTGATAAACTTTTGTTTTTTCGCTGGACCTCGGCGGGGCCCTCTTTGGCTCTCGCGATGGCCCGTCCGCGTGGCGCGCGGGCTGGTTTGCAACCTCCATGATGGCAAACGTACTTACCAAGATTTTCGGCAGTCGCAATGAAAGACTGCTGAAGCAGTACTCCCGTACCGTCGACCGCATCAATGCGCTCGAGCCCGAAATATCGGCGCTCGACGACGCGCGGCTGCGCGCCAAGACCGACGAGTTCAGGCAGCGCATCGCTGAAAGGGTTTCCGCGGCGGAGGAGGACAGCAAGCCGGAGGTCGAGAGGCGGGCTCTCGAGGATCTGCTGCCGGAAGCGTTCGCGGTCGTGCGCGAGGCTGGCAGGCGCGCCCTGCGCATGCGTCATTTCGACGTGCAGCTGCTGGGTGGCATGGTGCTGCACTACGGGAAGATCGCGGAGATGCGCACCGGCGAAGGCAAGACGCTGGCGGCCACGCTGCCAGCGTATCTGAACGCCCTCGCCGGCAAGGGCGTTCACATCGTCACCGTGAACGACTACCTGGCGCAGCGCGACGCGGCGTGGATGGGCAAGCTCTACAGCTATCTCGGGCTGACGGTCGGCGTCAACATCCCGCAGCTCGAGCCCGAGGACAAGCGCGCAGCGTACCGGGCCGATATCACGTACGGCACGAACAACGAGTTCGGTTTCGATTACCTGCGCGACAACATGGCGATGCACCGCGAGGAGCGATTCCAGCGATCGCTTTATTACGCCATCGTCGACGAGGTCGACTCCATCCTGATCGACGAGGCGCGCACGCCGCTCATCATCTCGGGCCAGGCGGAGGACCGCACCGAGGTCTACTATCGTATGAACGAGGTGGCGCCCCTTCTCACCCCGCAGAAAGAGGAGAACGGTCCGGGTGATTTCTGGGTGGATCAGAAGAACCACCAGATTCTGCTGTCCGAGTCCGGCCACGCCAAGGCGGAGGAGATCCTCGCGCGCGTCGGCCTTCTGCCGCAGGGCGCGAGCCTGTACGAGCCGGCGTACATCAATCTCGTGCACCACCTGTACGCGGCGCTTCGCGCCCACCATCTGTTTCACCGCGATCAGCATTACGTGGTGCAGAACGGCGAGGTCATCATCGTCGACGAGTTTACCGGGCGACTGATGGTGGGACGGCGCTGGTCCGACGGTCTGCACCAGGCGGTGGAGGCGAAGGAAAAGGTTTCGATCCAGAACGAGAACCAGACGCTCGCCTCAATTACGTTCCAGAACTACTTCCGCCTCTACAAGAAACTCGCCGGTATGACCGGTACGGCGGACACGGAGGCCTTCGAGTTCCAGCAGATCTACGGCCTTGAGACGGTGGTCATTCCGACCCACCAGCCGATGATCCGCGAAGACCGCCTCGATCTCGTTTATCGCACTGCCAACGAAAAGCACCGCGCGATCATCGACGACATTCGCGACTGCTACCAGCGCGGCCAGCCGGTGCTGGTTGGGACCACCTCGATCGAGAGCTCCGAGCTGCTGTCTTCCTTGCTCACAAAAGACAAGCTGTCCCATCAGGTGCTGAACGCCAAGCAGCACGCCCGCGAGGCCGAGATCGTGGCGCAGGCTGGCCGCCCGAAGATGATCACCATCGCCACCAACATGGCGGGCCGCGGCACGGACATCGTGCTTGGCGGAAACGTCGAAAAGCAATGCGAGCTGATGGAGGCCGACCCGGAGATTGCCCTCGAGGAAAAGAAGGGGCGCATCGAAAAGCTGCGTGCCGAGTGGCAACAGTTGCATGACCAAGTGATCGCGGCAGGTGGCCTGCACATCATCGGCACCGAGCGACACGAGTCGCGTCGCGTGGACAACCAGCTGCGCGGCCGGTCCGGCCGCCAAGGCGACCCGGGCTCCTCGCGCTTCTACCTTTCGCTGGAGGACCCGCTGCTGAAAATATTCGCCGGCGATCGCATCAATCGCATCATGGTGATGCTCAAGATGCCCGAAGGCGAAGCGATCGAGCACTCGATGGTGACACGCTCGATCGAGTCGGCGCAGACCAAGGTCGAAGCGCGCAACTTCGACATCCGCAAACAGCTGCTCGAATACGACGACGTCGCCAACGACCAGCGCAAGACGATCTACGCGCTGCGCAATGAGCTGCTTGAATCGCAGGACGTGTCGCAACGCATCGCTGATCTGCGCGCGGGCGTCGTGGCCGACCTGTTCCGCGTCTACGTTCCCGAGGAGAGCGTCGAGGAACAATGGGACATTCCCGGGCTGGAGACCGCCTTGAAGGCCGAGATCGGTCTGGGACTGCCGGTCAAGGAATGGCTGGACAAGGATCCCGATTTGCACGAGCAGACTTTGCTCGCGCGAATTACCGAGAAGGCCGACGAGGCGTACCGGGCCAAGATCCCGGAGGGAGCCGAGGCGTCGTTTCATCAGTACGAGCGCTACGTCATGCTGCAGATTCTCGACGCCCATTGGCGCGAGCACCTGGCGGCACTCGACCACCTGCGCCAGGGGATCCATCTTCGTGGCTATGCGCAGAAAAACCCGAAGCAGGAGTACAAGCGCGAGGCATTCGAGCTTTTCGGGGCGATGCTCGAGTCCGTGAAGCTGGAGCTCACCAAGACGTTGAGCACCGTCGCGATTCGCGCCACCGAGTCGCTTGAGCAGGTCGACGACGAGCCTCACGTCGAGAACGTGCGCATGCAGCACGCTGCCTTCGCGGAGCCGGAGGGGGCCGCCGAGGAGGTGGCGCTCGCCGCGGCCGCGGCCAAAAAACCGCAGCCGATGGTGCGCACGGCGGAGAAGGTCGGTCGCAATGACCCGTGCCCATGCGGTTCGGGCAAGAAATACAAGCATTGCCACGGCAAGCTCACCTGAAGCCGAATGGCCGTCAATCTGGCGTCGCCTGACCCTGCGTCGCTGCACCCGGTCGCGGGCGTAGAGCTCGGCGTTGCGATGGCGGGCATCCGCAAGGCGGGGCGCCGCGACCTGCTCTTGATGCGCCTCGCGCCCGGCGCGACGGTGGCGGGGGTGTTCACGCAAAACCGGTTCTGCGCGGCGCCGGTGATCCTCGCCAGGCGCCACCTGGCGGCGCAACGGGGAGCGCGCGCGCTGGTCGTCAATACAGGCAATGCCAATGCGGGCACGGGCGGCGACGGCCTGGTGCGTGCGCTTGCGGTATGCGAAGGCGTGGCGCGCACGCTGGGCTGCGCGGCAGAGGAGGTGCTGCCCTTCTCCACCGGCGTCATCATGGAGCCGCTTCCCGTGGAACGCATACTCGCTGGACTACCGGCTGCGACGGCCGACCTGCGCGCGGACAACTGGGCGGCGGCAGCGCAGGCGATCATGACTACGGATACCGTGCCGAAAGCGATTTCCCGCCGGATCCGGCTGGGCGGTGGCGAGGTGACGGTAACCGGGATCGCCAAGGGGGCGGGAATGATCCGTCCGGACATGGCGACCATGCTGGCTTTCATTGCCACGGACGCAAAAGTTGCCCCGTCTGACCTCGCTGCCATGCTAGGCGAAGCCGCCGAGCGCTCGTTCAACTGCATTACGGTGGACGGCGATACGTCGACCAACGACGCATTCGTGCTGGTCGCGAGCGGCGCGTCAGGGATCGAGACGGCCGCCAAGGACGATTTGGCGGCGCTCGGCCACGCCGTCGAGGAAGTCGCCGTGCTGCTCGCGCAGGCGATCGTGCGCGACGGCGAGGGAGCGACGAAGTTCATCACGATCCGGGTCGAGGGTGGGCGCTCGCGCGACGAGTGCCGGCGCGTAGCCTACGCCGTCGCGCATTCGCCACTCGTCAAGACGGCGTTCTTCGCGTCGGATCCGAACCTGGGCCGCATCCTGGCGGCGATCGGCTATGCGGGCATCGCCGACCTGGATGTGTCGCGGCTGGAGCTCTATCTGGACGACGTGCTGGTGGCCGCGAGCGGCGGCCGGCACCCCGATTACCGCGAGGAGCAGGGCGGGGCCGTGCTCGCCAAGCCGGAGTTCACGGTGCGCGCGGTGCTGAACCGTGGCGACGCGGTCGCGACGCTGTGGACCTGTGATCTTTCGTTCGAATATGTGAAGATCAACGCGGAATACCGCACCTAGAAGCACTCCATGAAGAACGAAGCCGACAAGCTCATAGCGCGTGCAGAAACGCTGATCGCGAAGCTCGAGGCGCTGCTGCCGCCGCCGCCCCCTGCGCCCGATTGGGGCGCAAGCGTCGCCTTCCGCTGGAGGAAGAGCGGGCCGCTCAACACGCGCGGCTGGCTTCAGCCGGTGCGCCACGTCCACCGCATGCGGCTCTCCGACCTCCAGGGCATCGATGCGCAGATCGCGAAGGTCGAGCAGAATACGCGCCAGTTCGTGCAGGGCAGGCCTGCCAACAACGTGCTTCTTACCGGCGCGCGCGGCACGGGCAAGTCCTCGATCGTCAAGGGATTGCTGAACAAGTACAGCGACCAGGGTCTGCGCCTGATCGAGGTGGAGAAGCGCGATCTGATGGATCTACCGTCGATCACCGACCTGGTGGCGGGACGCGAGGAGCGGTTCCTGCTGTTCTGCGACGACCTATCCTTCGAGGCTGCGGAGCCCGGCTACATTGCGCTCAAGGTGGCGCTCGACGGCTCGATATCGACGGCGTCCGAGAATCTGCTCATCTATGCGACGTCGAATCGCCGCCACCTGATGCCGGAGTACATGCAGGAGAACCTGGAGACGAAGTACGTCGGCGACGAGATACACCCCGGCGAAACGGTCGAGGAGAAGATCTCGCTATCTGAGCGCTTCGGACTGTGGGTGTCGTTTTACCCCTTCGACCAGGACGAATACCTGGTGATCGTGACGCACTGGCTGAAGACCTTCGGCTGCTCAGCAAAGGCAGCCGAAGCGGCGCGCGAAGAAGCGCTGCAGTGGGCGCTGCTGCGCGGCTCGCGCAGCGGCCGGGTTGCCTACCAGTTTGCAAGGGATTGGGCGGGCAAGCACGCTGCCGCGGGCAGCCGCCGGATGCGGTAGGCGCGGTGCTCGAAGTTGCGGCCGCCGTCATCCTGCGGGCCGACGGCAGTTTTCTAATCGCCCGCCGCCCCGAGGGAAAGGTTTACGCAGGCTACTGGGAGTTTCCCGGCGGCAAGATCGAGCCTGGCGAGCCTGCGGAGGCCGCGCTCGTGCGCGAGCTGCACGAGGAGCTCGGCATCGATGCGCTGCGCATCTATCCCTGGATCACACGCGTGTTCACCTATCCGCACGCGACGGTGCGGCTCCATTTCTTTCGCGTGCTCGATTGGTCCGGGGAGCCGCATCCGCGGGAGCGGCAGGAGATCCTCTGGCAGCGTCTCGACGCGCCGGTCGCCGAGCCTATGCTGCCGGCAAACGCACCGGTGCTCGCTGCACTCGCGCTGCCGCACGAGTACGCGGTGACTACAGCGGAGACGCTCGGCCCGGATGCGATGCTGGCGCGGCTCGAAGAGCGGCTGAAGGCCGGCCTGCGGCTCGTGCAGCTGCGCGACAAGGGCATGGCGCCGGCGGAGCGCGCGAGCTTCGCGCAGCGCGCCACCGTGCTCGCACATCGCTGCGGCGCGAAGCTGCTCGTCAATTCGGATCTCGAGCTTGCGCGCGCGGTGCGCGCAGACGGCGTGCACTACGCCGCCAGGGATCTCATGTCGCTTGCGGCGGGGCCCGACGGCATGCTTGCCGCCGCTTCGTGTCACGACGAGCGGGAGCTCGCGCAGGCGATGAGGCTGCAGTTCGACTTCGCGGCGCTCGGTCCGGTAAAGCCGACGGCCTCGCACCCCGGGGCGACGCCGCTCGGCTGGCAGCGCTTCGCCGCGCTGGCGCGTGGCGTCAGCATACCCGTGTACGCCATTGGCGGGCTCGTCGGCGCGGATCTGGAGCAGTCCTGGCGCTGCGGAGCGCATGGCATCGCCATGATCAGCGGCGCTTGGGGTTGAGCCGCTACGCCTCGGGAGGCTCGTCCTCCGAGGCGGGCTGGGTCGACTCCGGAAGGCGGTAAGTTTCGCTTGCCCAGTTGCCGAGGTCGATCAGCTTGCAGCGCTCGCTGCAGAACGGCCGCCAGGTGTTCTGCGGATCGAACGGCGCCTGACGGCCGCAACGGGGGCACGCAACCATGCGCATCGCGGGGCCTACAGGTTGCAAAAGGTCAGCTCGAACGGAACGTCCCAGTCCGCCGTCCTGGCGCGCGAATCCTCGCCATCCTGCGCCAGGAAGCGAATGTTCAACACGTATTTGTTGGCGCTGGTTTCGGGCACGCAGGGGCTGTCGGAATCGAGTCTCACGCGTAGCATCTGCGCGGTCTTGCCGCCGAGCATCTGCTGGTAGGTCCCGGCCGGGGCCACCACGTTCTGCGGCTTGCCCGATTCGCGCAGGATGCGCAGGATGATCGCCGAGCCGTCGCGTAGCGGGTAGAGCGGCCCGGTCCACGCGGCGAGCTGGCCGATGCGTTCCTCGGACGGCCGGTGCAGCCAGTAATGGTACGACGGCAGGTCGAATTCACAGGCCCCGCCCGGTATTCCGGTACGTTGCTTGATGGACATCAGCCAATCGTTTTCCCTCAGATACTGTCCGATCCTGCCCGTCATGGAAAACAGGGCGCCGGAGGCCTGCTCGATGTCGCGCAACACGCCGCTCAGGGCGTCCTCTGATATCTCGGGATTGTTGCGAAACGAGAGCAGCACCTGCTTCTGTCGCTCGAGTTCCTGCAGCAGGTCCGATTTCAGATCGGCGCGGCTCGCGACCTCCAGGATCTCGAACATCGTGAGCAGCGCCATGTGGTGATCATGCGGATCGGTACGAGCAATGAAGTGCCGTGACCGCTCGAACAGGTCCTCGAGGCGAAGCAGCGTCCGGATGCGTTCGTTGAGCGGGTACTCGTACGTGATCACGGCTTCGCGCGGATTGCCTCGGTGGGCGGAAAATCGTTTGAATTCTGAAGGATTTGCATGTCCATGACAACTTGACTTTCCGGTGCGATGCCTATTTCTGCCCCGCCAGAGCGAGATATCGCCGATGCAGCGCCCGCACCTGGCTTCGCAGCGCATCGAGCGAACCGCCGTTGTCGATGATGTCGTCGGCGGCGGCAAGGCGCTCCGCGCGCGGCACCTGCGCCGCGATGATGCCGCGCACCTCCTGCTCGGAAAGGCGGCTGCGCCTGCGCACGCGTGCCAGCTGGGTTTCCTCCGCACAGTCGACCACCAGCACGCGATCGACGCGCCCCCTATAGTCGCGCGATTCGACCAGCAGCGGCACGACGTGCACGACGTAGGCGCCCTTCGACGAGTCGATCCGCCGTTGCGATTCGGCGCGGATCAGCGGATGCAACAGCGCCTCGAGCTTCTTCTTGGCCTCCGGGTTTGCGAACACCAGTTCTCGCACGCGGGCGCGGTCCATCGCTCCGGTCGCATCGATGTAGGCATCGCCGAACAGCCGCCTCACCTCGGCAATGGCCGCGCCGCCGGCGTGCGTCAACTCGTGCGCAATCGCATCGGTGTCGACAACCGTGGCGCCGAGCCGGGCGAATTCCTCGGCGGCCGCGCTTTTGCCGCTACCAATGCCACCGGTCAGACCGACGACGAAGGTCACAGCCTGTGCAGGTACCAGCGGACGATCGGCTCGCCCCAGAACATGGCGACGATGCCGGCGATCGCAAGATAAGGGCCGAAGTGGAACCGGAAACTCGAATCCCAGCCGCGCCGGCTGGCGAACATTTGCAGCGCGCCGAAAAACAACCCGACCACGGACGACAGAAGGATCACCAGCGGCAGCATCTGCCAGCCGACGAACGCGCCGACGGCCGCGTTCATCTTGAAGTCGCCGTAGCCCATCCCCTCCTTGCGGAACAGGAGCTTGTAACCCCAATAGATTGTCCACAGCGACAGGTAGCCGGCGGCCGCGCCGATCAGCGCGTCTGCGAGCGGAACGTAGGTGGCGCCGAGGTTGAGCAGCAGGCCAGCCCACATTAGCGGCAGCGTCAGATTGTCCGGGAGAAACCCGGTCTCCTGGTCGATGACGGCGAGCGCGATGGTGCTCCAGATGAACAGCGCGGCGCCGAGCGCAGCAAGCGAGAAGCCGAAGCGCCAGGCCGAATACGCGCCGCCGACGCCCGCCAGCAGCTCGACCAGCGGGTACTTGATGCTGATGTGCGTCCCGCAAGCCGAGCACTTGCCGCGCAGCACCAAGTAGCTGAGCAGCGGAATGTTCTCCAGAGCCGTGATGCGGTGGCCGCAGGCGGTACAGCGGGAACGCGGCACCACGAGATTGAGCCGGGATTTGGCCAGCGCGAGATGCGCGATCTGCTCGCGCACCTGGTGCGCGATCTGACGAGCACGCTCGCGATCCATGGTCTCTTTCGACTCCTCGAGCGCCTCGGGTATGCCCGAAACCCACTCGCGATCCATGATGCGTGGCAGCCTGTAGATCACCACGTTCAGAAAACTGCCGATGCAAAGGCTAAGCACAAAAGCCGATGGAACCAGCACTTCGGGCATTCGCAGGGCGTCGAGGAGCGTCATGATCGTTCTAGGAACAAAAAAGCCGCGGGAAGACAGCCCCGCGGCTTCGCGACCGCTTGCGGCCTCAGACAACCTGGCCGAGTTTGAAGATCGGCAGATACATGGCAATCACCATGCCGCCGATCAGGGTGCCCAGCACCACCATGATCATCGGCTCCATCAGCGAGGACAGCGCCTCGACCGCGTCGTCGACTTCCGCCTCGTAGAAATCGGCGACCTTGGAGAGCATCGCATCGAGCGAACCCGTTTCCTCGCCGATCGAGACCATTTGGATCACCATCGACGGGAATACGTTCGAGTTCTGCATGGCCACCGTGAGCGAGGTGCCCGTCGAGACCTCCGACTGGATCTGTTTGGTCCCGATCAGGTAAACGTAGTTGCCCGAGGCGCCGCCTACCGAGTCCAGTGCCTCGACCAGCGGCACGCCCGCGGCGAACATCGTCGACAGCGTGCGCGTCCAGCGCGCGATGGTGGACTTGCGAACCAGGTCGCCGAAAATGGGAATCCGCAACATCAACCGGTCCATGAAGATCTGTACCGCGACCGACCTTTTCCACGCCGTGAAGAATCCGTATATGCCGCCGCCGATGACGCCGAAGATGAGATACCAGTACTGCACAAAGTAGTCCGATATCGCCATCACTAGCAGTGTTGGCGCAGGCAGGTCCGCGCCGAATGACGTGAACACCTGCTTGAACGCCGGAATCACGAAAATCATGATTACCGCGGTGATGATGAAGGCCACCACGATGATCGCGACCGGGTAGAAAAGCGCGGCCTTGATCTTCGACTTGATGGCGAGGATCTTTTCCTTGTACGTCGCCAGACGGTCGAGCAGGCTTTCCAGGATGCCCGCCTGCTCGCCGGCCTGGACGAGGTTGCAGAACAGGGCGTCGAAGTACAGCGGGTACTTGCGGAATGCCTGCGCCAGCGCCGAGCCGGTCTCGACCTCGGTCTTGACGTCGAACAGCAGCTTCGCCACGGCGGGGTTGGGGGCGCCCTTGCCGACGATGTCGAACGACTGGAGCAACGGCACGCCGGCCTTCATCATGGTGGCGAGCTGCCGCGTGAACAGCGTGATGTCCTTGTCCGAGATCTTGCCGCCGCGACCCATGCGCTGCTTCTTGATCTTCTGCACGAGGACGCCCTGGCGGCGCAGGGTCGCCGTGACTACGGTCTCCCCGGAGGCGCGCATCTCTCCGCGCACCACCTTGCCGGTCTTGTCCTTGCCTTCCCAGTTGAAGGTGAATTCCTTCGGTCCCTTCGCCGCCGCCGCCGCTGTCGCCATGTCTTACTCCTTAAGCATCGCGGGAGCTTAGCCCGCAGGCCGGGCCTGATGCCGTGACCGGTTTCATGCTCCGGAGAAGAACGGATCTCGATCGAGTCCCCGGTGCCCCACGCCCGCCATCGATGATGCCCTGACAGCAGTCTTTTGTAAAGCGTCAAGTTTCCGCCCTAACCCTATGACATAGCGTGATTTTTGTCGCATTGGGCCATGCTCAAGGAGGTCCTCCGATCGGGTCTTACAAAACCTCACTCTCCGCCGTCGGCGCCGCGGTCGGACGGAAGATGCGCACCAGGTTTACGCTGCGCCCTTGTGCGTGCACGATTTCCATGGGCACGCCGGCGATCTTGATCGACACGTCCGCTTCGGGGATCTCCTGCAGGTGCTCGAGAATCAGGCCGTTCAGCGTCTTCGGGCCATCGGTGGGCAGGGCGAGGCCCAGTGCCCGATTCACCTCGCGCACCGGCATGCCGCCGTCGGCCGCGGCGCTGCCATCCTCGTCCCAGTGCAGCGCCGGCGCCGCCGAAGGGACGGTGGTCGTGAATTTGCCGATGATCTCCTCGATGATGTCCTCCAGCGTCACCAGACCCATCAGCTCGCCGTACTCGTCGACCACGAGCGCGATGCGCTCGCGGTTCTCCTGGAAATACTGCAGCTGCGAGAGCACCGGCGTCGAGGCCGGCACGAAATAAGGCTCCGCGATGAGCAGCTCGAGCGCCGCCTTGTCCAGGGCACCGGCGTGCAGCAGCCCGAGCACCTTGCGCAGGTGCAACACGCCCGCCACTTCGCCGAGGCTGTCGCGAAACACCGGCAGCCGCATGTGGTAGCTGGTAGCGAGCTGGCGCGTGATCGTCTCCATGTCGTCGTTGAGCGCAATCGATTCGATCTTCGCGCGCGGCACCATGATGTCCTGTACCGTGATGTTGCCGAGATCGAACAGGTTCAGGAGGATGGAAACGTGCTTCTTCGGCATGAAGTGCGACGATTCGAGCACCAGCGTCCGGATCTCCTCCGACGTGAGTTTCGGCATTTCCGCGGTGCCCTCGGCCGGCACCCGCGCAAGCCATAGAAAGGGTCGGGAAAACAGGTTGACGAACCAGATCGCCGGCTGCATCAGCCTCTGTATCGGGCCGAGCACGTAGGCCAGCGGCAATGCGATTCGCTCCGGGTAGCTGGCGCCTATGACCTTGGGCGTGATCTCCGAGAACACGATGATCAGAAACGAGATCGCGAGCGTGCTCGCCGCGTAGGCGATCTTGCCCTCGCCGAACAAGTGCACCGCGATGATGCCGGCGAGCGTCGCTGCAGCGGCGTTAGCGACGTTGTTGCCGATGAGGATCGCGCCGAGCAGGCGGTCGGTTCGCCTGAGCAGCGCCGCCGCGCGCCGCGCGCCCCCGTGGCCCTGCATGACGAGATGCCTCAGGCGGTAGCGGTTGATGGCGATCATGCTGGTCTCGGAGATCGAAAAGAAGCCCGAGATCACCAGCAGCACGGCGAGCGCGACGAGTTCGGCCGATAGCGGAATGTCTTCCATGGGAGGAACCTATGCTCCGCGCCCCAGGATCACCTCCAGTACGAATCGGCTGCCGACGTAGGCGAGCAGCAGGAACACGAAGCCGGCCAGCGTCCAGCGCAACGCCGTGCGCCCGCGCCAGCCGTAGAAATGCCGCCCGACGAGCAAGGCGGCGAATGTCAGCCAGGAAATGATCGCGAAAACGGTCTTGTGATCGAACCTGAGCGGCCGGCCGAACAGCGACTCCGCAAACACGATGCCGGTTGCGAGCGTCAGCGTGAGCAGCGCGAACGCGGCGGCGATCTGGCGAAACAGGAGACGCTCGAGAGTGAGGAGCGGCGGCAGCGACGCGAGCGGGCCCGTGAGCATTGCTGCGCCATCGGCGACGAACGCGCCCCCCGCACCGCGGGTCTTTTTCGCGTGATGCAGCCTTCTTTCGACCAACGCCATCAGCAAGGCGTGCAGGATGGCGATGGTGAACAGGCTGTAGGCCAGCATGGCCAGCACTAAATGCAGCTTGAATTCGAACGACGCCGCGTACTCGGTCGCATAGCCCGGGAAAATCGCCGGCAGCGGCGCGCACAGCGCCGCCAGCGCGAGCGCTGGCGCCTGCATGCCCTCGATGTTGTAGAAAAAGCTCTCCAGCCAGTAGAACAGCACGGTCAGCCAGAGCATCGCGGAGAGCGCGTGCGCGAAGCCGAAGCGCGGCTGGCTGGGCAGGACGACGTCCGCGTATAGCAGCCAGCCATGCAGCGTGAGCGGGACCAACAGCGCCAGCCGCTCCCAGGCGCGCATGCCGCCGGGCGCGCCGGCCGCATGCGCTTCGGCCGCCCCGGCCGACCACCGGGTGCGCCAGAAATGCACCGCGAGGCCGCCGTAGATGGCGCTTGTCAGCGCGTGCAGTAGAATGGTGGACACCAATCCAGTTTATCACCGGGTTTCAGCCGGCCGCGGTGCTCGCCGCACCGGCGTGCGCCTATCATGCTCGACAACCTGACCTCGCGGCTCGCGCGTATCGTCAAGACGATCCGCGGTCAAGCACGCCTCACGGAAAGCAACGTCCAGGACGCGCTGCGCGAGGTGCGGGTCGCGCTGCTGGAGGCGGACTGCGCCCTGCCGGTCGTCAAGGACTTCATCGCGGCGGTGCGCGACAAGGCCCTCGGCGAGGAGGTCATCGGCAGCCTGACGCCGGGACAGGCATTGGTCGGCGTCGTGCATCGCGAGTTGACGCTGCTGATGGGTGAGGCGAATGTCGGGCTGAACCTCGCCGCACAGCCCCCGGCCGTGATCCTGATGGCCGGATTGCAGGGCTCGGGCAAGACCACCACCACGGGCAAGCTCGCGCGGCTGCTGAAGGAAGACAAGAAGAAGCTGCTGGTTGTGTCCTGCGACGTCTACCGGCCGGCCGCGATCGAGCAGCTGAAAGCGGTGGCGGCGCAGGCCGGCGTCGACTTTCTGCCCTCCGCGCCGGGGGAAAAGCCGGCCGACATCGCGCGGCGCGCGCTTGAGCATGCCAGGACGCGCTATTACGACGTGCTGATCGTCGACACTGCCGGGCGCCTTGCGATCGACGAGGCGATGATGCAGGAGATCGCCGAGCTGCACTCGCTACTGGCGCCGGTCGAGACGCTGTTCGTGGTCGACGCGATGCAAGGCCAGGACGCGGTCAACGTCGCCAAGTCGTTCAGCGAACGGCTGCCTCTCACCGGCGTGATCCTGACCAAGCTCGATGGCGACGCGCGCGGAGGCGCCGCGCTGTCGGTGCGTCACGTCACGGGCAAGCCCATCAAATTCGTCGGCGTGGGCGAGAAGCTCACCGGGCTCGAGCCCTTCCATCCCGAGCGCATGGCCGCGCGCATCCTCGGCATGGGCGACATCGTTTCGCTCGTCGAGGAGGCGCGCAAGGGCGTCGACGTCGAGGAAGCGCGGCGCGTCGCCGACAAGATCAAGAGGGGCAAGGGATTCGATCTGGAGGATTTCAAGGCGCAGATCCAGCAGATGAACAAGATGGGCGGGCTGGCCGCGCTGATGGACAAGTTGCCGGCGCAGCTCGCGGGTTCCGTGAACCCGGCGCAACTCCAGGACGGCAAGCAAATGCGGCGCATCGAGGGAATCATCAATTCGATGACGCCGCAGGAGCGCGTCCGCCCCGAGCTGATCAAGGCCTCGCGCAAGCGTCGCATCGCCGCGGGAGCCGGGGTGTCGGTGCAAGAGGTCAATCGCCTGCTCAACCAGTTCGAGCAGATGCAGAAGATGATGAAAATGATGAAGGGCGGGAACGTCGCGCGCATGATGCGCAACATGAAGGGCATGCTGCCCGGCATGCGCTGAGAAACTCGCCCTGCGGGCGCGGCCACAAGGGGCCGGCGGCTTCCCAAAACCCTGATTTTTCCCGTATAATCCGCGCCTTTTCGCGGTTCTACGGGGATTCCCTATGGTGGTGATTCGTCTGGCGCGCGGCGGCGCCAACAAGCGGCCCTTCTATCACATGGTGGTGGCCGATTCGCGGCGTGCGCGCGACGGTCGCTTCATCGAGCGTGTCGGCTTCTACGATCCGAAGGCGCCCGAGGGGCGCGAGGCGCTGCGCGTGAACGTCGAGCGCCTGAAGCACTGGCAAGGCAGGGGCGCCAAGCTCTCGATGACGGTCACGCGACTCGTCAAGCAGTTTGGCAAGAAAGCCGCCTGAGCGCTGGGTAGAAATGGGCCGCGTCGCCGGTAGCTACGGCGTCGGCGGCTGGATCAGGGTGCAGCCCTACGGCGCCGAGCCCGGAGGGCTGGCAGCCTACGCTCAGTGGCGCATCGGGGCGGTCGATTTCGGGGTCGCGCAAACCAAGCTGCATTCGGGCTCGCTGCTCGCCAAGCTGGCCGGCGTCGAGACCCGCGAGCAGGCCCTCGCGCTGAAGGGGAAAGTCGTGGCGGTGCCGCGTGCGGCGCTGCCCGAGCCCGAGGTGGGGCAGTATTACTGGGCCGATCTGGTGGGGCTGGAGGTCGTAAACTCCCAGGGGTCGGTGCTGGGAGTGGTGCAGGGGCTGTTCTCCAACGGGGCCCATGATGTGATGGAGCTCACCGGAGACCGGAGCACGCGGCTGGTGCCGTTCCTGCCGGCGGTGGTGAAGAGGGTGGACCTCGAGGCAAGGCGCATCGAGGTGGAGTGGGGGGCAGAGTGGTGATCCGCTTCGATGCGGTCACCCTGTTTCCGGAGATGTTCGCCGCGGTGACGCAATGCGGCATCACGCGGCGGGCGATGGAGGCGGGGCTATGGTGCCTCGAGACGTGGAATCCGCGCGATTTCACGACGGACAATTACCGGACGATCGATGATCGTCCGTATGGCGGCGGCCCGGGCATGGTGATGCTGGCCGAGCCGCTCGAAAAGACCCTTGACGCGGTGTCCGCGTCCCAGGGCGAGGCGAAGGGCAGGGTCATTTACCTTTCGCCGCAGGGCCGGCGGCTCGACCATGCGGTCGTGATTGAGCTGTCGTACGAACGGGCGCTGACGCTGTTGTGCGGCCGCTACGAGGGCATCGACGAGCGCCTGGTGCGGCGTCGCGTCGACGAGGAGCTGTCGCTGGGCGACTTCGTGCTGTCGGGCGGCGAGCTCGCGGCGATGGCACTGATCGACGCCGTGGTGCGACAGCTGCCGGGCGCGCTCGGCGACGAGCATTCGGCGCTCGAGGAGTCCTTCGCGCAAGGGCTGCTCGATTGCCCGCAGTACACGCGCCCGGAAACGTACGCGGGCGAGAAGGTGCCGGACGTGTTGCTTTCGGGCAATCACGAGAAGATCCGGCGCTGGCGGTTGAAACAGGCGTTGGGGCGGACCTGGCTCAGACGGCCGGAACTGCTGGCGGCGCGAAGCATGAATGAAGAGGAATGCAAATTGCTGGAAGAGTTCCAGCACGAGCGGACAAACGGAGCCAAACCATGAACCTGATCCAGCAACTCGAGCAGGAAGAAATCAAGCGACTCGGCAGGAACATCCCCGACTTATCCCCTGGCGATACGGTGGTGGTCAACGTGAACGTCGTCGAAGGCGAGCGCAAGCGCGTCCAGGCCTTCGAGGGCGTGGTGATCGCCAAGAGGAATCGCGGCCTGAACTCGTCGTTCACCGTGCGCAAGATTTCCTCGGGTGAGGGAGTGGAACGGACGTTCCAGACGTACTCGCCGCTGATCGCCTCGGTCGAGGTGAAGAGGAAAGGCGATGTGCGCCGAGCCAAGCTGTACTACCTGCGCGCCCGCTCGGGCAAGTCGGCGCGCATCCGCGAAAGGACCGGGGCCAGCGGGGCGGAGGCCGCGGCGCAGGAGTAGGTGCCGGAGGCGGGATCGACTGCGGAAAGGGGCGCATGGCGCCCCTTTTCATTTGCTGAGGAGCCCTATAATCCGCTCATGCGCCGCGAAACCACCACCATCAGCCCGACGGCCGAGATCGTTGCGGAGATCAAGTCCGGCCGCATGGTCATCCTCGTCGACGAGGAGGACCGCGAGAACGAGGGCGATCTCGTCATCGCCGCCGAGCACGTCACCCCGGAGGCCATCAACTTCATGGCCAAGCACGCGCGCGGGCTCGTGTGCCTGACGCTGACCGAGGAGCGCTGCCGCCAGCTGAACCTGCCGCCGATGGTGCGCGACAACCGCTCGCCGATGGGCACCAACTTCACCGTGTCGATCGAGGCCGCCGAAGGGGTCACCACCGGCATCTCGGCCCACGACCGCGCGCGCACCGTCCAGGTCGCCGTAGCGAAGGACGCCAGGCCCGCCGACATCGTTCAGCCGGGCCACGTGTTCCCGGTGGTCGCGCAGCCCGGCGGCGTTCTGGTGCGCGCCGGGCACACCGAGGCCGGCTGCGACCTCGCGCAGCTTGCCGGCCTGACCGCCGCGGCGGTGATCTGCGAGGTGATGCACGACGATGGCACCATGGCCCGTCTGCCGCAGTTGATCGAGTTCGCGACGCAGCACGGCCTGAAGATCGGCACCATCGCCGACCTGATCGAGTACCGCGGCGCGCACGAGTCGCTGGTCCGCCGCAGCGTCGAGCGCGAGCTGGGCACGGCCTACGGCAGGTTCCGGCTGATCGCGTACCGCGACGTGCCGACCGGCGGCACCCATCTTGCGCTGGTGCATGGCGATATTCGCGCCGAGACCGAGACGCTGGTGCGCGTGCACGAGCCGCTTTCCGTGATCGACCTGCTGGACGACGGGCCCGGCACGCACACCTGGAGCGTTCCCGAGGCGCTGGCGGCGATTTACGCGGCGCAAAGCGGCATCATGGTGCTTCTCAACTGTGCCCAGAACGACGCGGCGCTCGAGGCGCATCTGCAGGCGGTCACCGCCGAGACGCGGCCGGCGCGCCGCGATTCACGCAGCACGGATCTGCGCACCTACGGCATCGGCGCGCAGATCTTGCGCGATCTCGGCGTCGGCAGGATGCGGCTGATGGCCGCGCCGCGCAAGATGCCGAGCATGGCCGGCTTCGGGCTCGAGGTCACGGGCTACGCCGAGCTGCCGCGGCACGGCGGCTGAGCCATGGCCGAGCCGCTCAATGGTGCGGGGCTGCGCCTCGGTGTGGTCGCCAGCCGCTTCAACGAGGAAATCGTCGCCAAGCTCGTCGAACGCGCGAACCAGGAGCTCGCGCGGCTCGGTGTGCGCGCTGAGGACGTGACGCACGTGAGCGTCGCCGGCGCGCTGGAGATCCCCCTGGCGCTGCAGTGGCTGGCGCAATCGGAGCGCTACGACGCGCTGGTCGCCGTCGGCGCAGTGATCCGCGGCGATACCTACCATTTCGAGGTGGTGTCGAACGAGTCGGCGCGCGGCGTGATGGACGTCGCGCTCGAGTTCGGCATACCGGTGGCGAACGGCATCCTTACCACCGACGACGAAGCGCAGGCGCTCGCGCGCGCCGACAAGGGTGCCGAGGCGGTGCGCGTCGCGATCGAGATGGCGCGCCTGCGCGCGCGGCTCGCCGAGCACTGGCGATGAAGACCTCTAGGCGTCGCGCGCGCGAAGTCGCGCTGCAGGCCCTCTATGCCTGGCAGCTGGCGGGCGGCGCACCCGCCGAGGTGCTCGAGCAGACCAAGGCCCTGGAGGGCTTCGAGCGCAGTGACCGGGCGCTCGCCGAGGCCCTGGTGAGCGGAGTGGTGAGCCGCGCAGCCGAGCTCGAGTCCCTGATCGCGCCGTTCATCTCCGGGCGCAGCTTCCGCCAGCTCTCGCCGGTCGAGCGCGCGATCCTGTACATCGGCGCGCTCGAGCTGCTTGCGCAGCCGGAGACGCCGTTCAAGGTCGTGCTCAACGAGGCGATCGAGCTCGGCAAGAGCTTCGGCGGCGCCGAGGGCCACCGCTTCGTGAACGGCGTGCTCGAGAAACTCGCCGCAAGCCTGCGGCCCGAGGAAGTCGCGCGCGCCCGGCAGACGGCCTGAGGGCGCGCGGGTCTCGCGGCCCGCGCTACACTGGCACGGCCATGGTTTCAGAGTTCGAGCTCATCGCCCGATATTTCGACCGCCCGGCGCGCAGCGCGCTGCTCGGCGTGGGCGACGACGCGGCCCTGGTGCGACCCGGCGCCGGAATGGAGCTCGCCGTTTCCACCGACATGTTGCTCGAAGGGCGGCACTTTCTGCCCGGTTGCGACCCGCGCGCGCTCGGCCACAAGTCGCTGGCGGTGAACCTGTCGGACATGGCGGCCATGGGCGCCACGCCGCGCTGGGCGTTGCTGGCGATTGCGCTGCCGCGGGCCGACGAAGCCTGGCTCGCGGCTTTCGCGCAGGGGCTGTTCGCGCTCGCCGATCGCTACGCGGTCGACCTCATCGGCGGCGACACCACGCGCGGACCGCTCAGCATCGTGATAACCATCCTGGGCGAGGTGCCCGACGGCCTGGCGCTGTTCCGCGCCGGCGCGCGCCCCGGTGACGACATCTGGGTGTCCGGCGAGCTGGGCGGGGCCGCGCTCGGTCTCGCGTCGCTGCAGGGCCGTGCCGCGCTGCACGGCGCCGATGCCGCCGCGGCGCTGCGGCGTTTGCACGAGCCCGAGCCGCGCGTCGAGCTGGGCGAGCGCTTGCGAGGCATCGCGAGCAGCGCGATCGACATCTCGGACGGCTTCGCCGGCGATCTGCGCCACATTCTCGAGCGCTCGGCGGTAGGCGCGCTGGTGCACTACGCGCAGCTGCCCAAGGCGCGGGCTCTTGCCGCGCTCGCCGACCCGCAGCTCGAGATGGACTGCGTGCTTTCGGGCGGCGACGACTACGAGCTTGTGTTCACCGCGGCGCAGTCGAGCCGCGGCGAGCTCGAGGCGCTCGGCGCAGAGCTCGGCATCGCGCTCGCGCGCGTCGGGGCGATTCAGACGGGCACCAAGCTCGTGCTGCTCGATGCCGCCGGCCGCGTCATGCCGAGCGGCGGCGGATTCGACCACTTCGCGCCATGATGGTATTGCGGCCGCGCCCGAGCTTCGCCTTCGCCCACCCGGCGCACGTCATCGCGTTCGGCTTCGGCGTGGGCCTTGCGCCCTTCGCGCCGGGAACCTTCGGCACGCTGCTGGCGTTCCCCCTGTGGTGGCTGCTCGGAGCTTCGTATGCGCCGCTCGTGCTGTGCGCGCTGCTCGCGCTGCTGTTCGCGATCGGCGTGTGGGCCTGCGACGTCACCGGCCGGCACCTCGGGGTGGCCGATCACGGGGCGATGGTGTGGGACGAGATCGTGGCGTTTCTCGCCGTGCTCCTGGTGATCCCGTCGCAGGCGGCGTGGCAGATCGCGGCGTTCGCCGTGTTTCGCCTGTTCGACATCCTGAAGCCGCCGCCGATCCGCCAATTCGAGCGCCGCTTCAAGGGCGGCTTCGGCGTGATGTTCGACGACGTGCTCGCCGCAGGCTATACGGTGGTGGCTCTGGCTATCGCGAAGCGGGTCATGAGCTGACATGGCGGATACCCTCTCGACGCTGGCGGCGCTTGCCGGCAGCCGCCTGAAGGCCCAAGGCGAGCGGCTCGTCACGGCGGAGTCCTGCACCGGCGGCTGGGTGGCGCAATCCGTCACCGCGATCGCCGGCAGCTCGGACTGGTTCGAGCGGGGTTTCGTGACCTACTCGAACGAGTCGAAGCAGGAGCTGCTCGGCGTGCGGGCCGAGACGCTCGCACGAAGCGGTGCGGTGAGCGAGGAGACGGCGCGCGAGATGGCGCTCGGCGCGCTGGCGGCGAGCCGCGGCTCGCTCGCGGTGGCGATCACGGGGGTCGCCGGGCCGAGTGGCGGCACGCCCGCCAAGCCGGTGGGCATGGTGTGCCTCGCCTGGGCGGGGAAGAACCGTGCGGCACGCAGTGAGACGCGGCATTTCACCGGGGATCGCGAAAGCGTCCGGCGCCAGTCGGTGATGCGCGCGCTGCAGGGCGTCATCGAGTGGCTTGACGGCGCGGCTGCCCGGGACTAGAAGTCTCGCTGTTCGGCCCCATATTCGGCCTATGCCTACTGTACGATCCGCAGCCGTCGCAGGCGCCTTCTATCCGGGCGATCCGCGCGTGCTCGATGCGCAGCTCGGGGAGCTGATGGGCGCGGTCGAGAACGGCGCGCCGCGCTTCGGATTCCCCAAGGCGGTGATCGTGCCGCATGCGGGCTACATCTATTCCGGACCGGTCGCGGCGCAAGCCTTTGACAAGCTGGTTGCGGCGCGCGGCGTGGTGAAACGCGTCGTGCTGCTCGGGCCCGTGCACCGCGTGCCGGTGCGGGGCCTGGCGCTTCCGGGCGCCGACCAGTTCGAGACCCCGCTGGGACGTATCCCGATCGACGCCGACGCCGTGCGCGCCGTGGCCGATCTGCCGCAGGTGGTCACCAGCGCGCCCGCGCATGCGCTCGAGCACTCGCTCGAAGTGCAGCTGCCGTTCCTGCAGCGCGTGCTGGGTCAGTTCTCGCTGGTGCCGTTCGCCGTGGGCAGTGCCGGCGTGGCCGAGGTCGCCGCGGTGATCGAGCGGCTGTGGGGCGGCAGCGAGACGATCATCGTGCTCAGCACCGACTTGTCGCATTACCACCGCTACGACGAGGCGCGACGCATCGACGGCGCCACCGTCGAGCGCATCGCCGGTTTCGCCACCGACCTCGATCACGACGAAGCCTGCGGCGCGACGCCGCTTAACGGGCTGCTGCACGTGGCCGCGGCCAAGGGCCTGTCGATCGAGCCGCTCGCGGCGTGCAACTCGGGCGACACCGCGGGCGACCGCCAGCGCGTCGTCGGCTACTCGGCGTTCGCGCTCTACGAAAGCGGCGAAGTGTCGCAGGACGAGGTCGGGCGCACACTGGTCGGCATCGCGCGAGGCGCGATCGGACATCGCCTTGGCCACGCCGCGGAGCCGCCCCGGGTCGATCGGCCGGCGTGGCTCGCGCAAACGGGCGCAAGCTTCGTCACGCTCACCATCGAGGGCGGGCTGCGCGGCTGCATCGGCAGCCTGCAGGCACATCGTCCGCTCGGCGCCGACGTCGCGGCAAATGCCGAGAACGCGGCATTCCGCGACCCGCGCTTCGCGCCGCTCACGGGGGCGGAGTGGCCGCGCGTCGAAGCCGAGGTCTCGTTGCTGACGGCGCCGCGGCGCGTGCGGTTTTCGGACGAGGTCGACCTGCTGGTGAAGCTGCGGCCGGGCGTCGACGGCGTGATCCTGGAGCACGGCGGGCGGCGGGGGACTTTCCTGCCGCAGGTCTGGGAGAGCCTGCCCGACCGGCGGCGGTTCATCGAGGAACTGAAGCGCAAGGCGGGTCTGCCCGCGGACACGCGGCTCGTGCATTGCAACGTCTGGTGCTACCAGGTGCTCAAGTGGCGCCAGTCCGACTTCGCAAGCCATTAGCATGATCAGCGAGTCGAGCCATCCCGGCCGCTGGTGGCACGCGCTCGACGACGGGCGCATCCAGTGCGACCTGTGCCCGCGCGACTGCAAGCTGCACGAGGGTCAGCGCGGCGCCTGCTTCGTGAGGAAAATGCAGGACGGCAAGATGGTACTCACCACCTACGGCCGCTCCTCGGGCTTCTGCGTCGACCCGATCGAGAAGAAACCGCTCAACCAGTTCTATCCCGGCTCGAGCATCCTGTCGTTCGGCACCGCGGGCTGCAACCTGGCGTGCAAGTTCTGCCAGAACTGGGACATCTCCAAGTCGCGCGAGACGGACACGCTGATGGACCAGGCGACGCCGGAGATGATTGCCAATTCCGCGGTGCGCCTGGGCTGCAAGAGCGTGGCATTCACCTACAACGACCCGGTGATCTTCGCCGAGTACGCGATCGACGTGGCCGACGCCTGCCACGAGAAAGGCGTGCAAACCGTGGCGGTGACCGCGGGCTACATCCATGCCGAGCCGCGGCGCGAGTTCTACGCGAAGATGGACGCCGCCAATGTCGACCTGAAGGCGTTCACTGAGGAGTTCTACTTCAGGCTCACCGGCGCGCACCTGCAGCCGGTGCTCGATACACTCGTCTACCTCGTCAAGGAAACCGATGTCTGGACCGAGATCACCACGCTGCTGATTCCGGGCAAGAACGATTCGGATGCCGAGATCGAGGCCGAGTGCAAGTGGATCGCGGAGAACCTGGGCGGCGACGTGCCGCTGCATTTCACCGCCTTCCATCCCGACTGGAAGATGCGCGACGTGCCCGCGACGCCGGCCGCGACGCTCACGCGCGCGCGCGGGATCGCGCTGCGCGCCGGGCTGCGCTACGTCTACACCGGCAACGTGCACGACGAGGAGGGCGGTACCACCTACTGCCCGTCGTGCGGCGAGGCCGTGATCGTGCGCGACTGGTACGACATCCGCGCCTATCACCTCACGGAGTCCGGGGCCTGCGAGCACTGCGGCGCGCAGGTCGCCGGGCGCTACCAGAAATACGGCAAGCCTTTCGGGCCGCGCCGCATTCCGGTGCGCCTTGCCGGGATGCCGGCGTAGATCACGGCGATCAGCGCGGTCCCGGCTTACCGACTTCCGCAACCCAGTCGAAGCACTGCAGGCTGCGCAACTTGGCACCCGTTTGCGGCTCCGCCGCGCCCTGCTTGTTGAGAGGGGTCTCTCGCGTCAGCTCACTGTTCCTCCGGCCCACAGCAGTTGTTCAGCTCGAGTCGGTAGTTGTCCAGCCGGGAGTCGCTCGAATCAGGGTCGGCGACCGTTCTAAAGGGCGCCGCGCGTGCCGGCACGCTCGCGGCTGGTGCGTTGCGTACACTCTGCCCAGACGCGCCGGCGGCTGAGGGCTGCGCGTGGGAGGCTCGGGCGGCCTTGATGCCGACACTCTCGGTCGCCAGCTTTTCAACGCGCGATCCGGCCTTGCCGTCAGACGCCGGATCCGCGGCGCCGGCATGGCTGCTCAACGCGAAAAGGGCCGCGCACGCCGGCGCGGCAAGCACGTGCTTCAGTCGGATGTTCATGGCTCAATCCTCCTTGCTGAGGAACAACGTCGGGGCGCGACATGCGCCAGGACGGAACCGATGGTAGTGACCGCGTTTCGTGCCGACAATTGCCTAAACGAGTTAGGCGCGGGGCGCACGCCTCTGCCCCTCGACGGTCACGACGCTGCGCGGTCCATGGCAATCAATCGCGGGATTGCGCGCCAAGTTATGATGGCCTGAAGGCTGCAATTGCCGCATACGAAGAAGATGGGATATCCGCCTGAGGCCGGACCACGATGACCGCATGAAGAAGGGGTGTACGTCTTGAGCCTGCGGCCCGGCTCGGGCGGCTGGCTGGCGGTGGTGTGCGCGAGCCGCATGCTCGCCGCCAGCTGGTTCGTCGCGTACTCGGCGGTGCTGCCGCTCACGCAGCATGCCTGGGGCCTCACCGCGCGCGAAGCCGGGCTGATCCAGTCCGCGTTTCACCTCGGCTACCTCGTGTCGCTGTTCGTCGTCGGCTTCATCGCCGACCACCACGGCGCGCGGCGCGCCTACCTGGTCACCGGCGTGGCGGCATGGCTGGCGCCGATGCTGTTCGTCGCCTTCGCCGACGGTTTCTGGTCGGCCTACTGGCTGCACCTGCTCACCGGGCTGTGCCAGGGCGGCACCTACACGCCGGTGCTCGGGCTGGTGAACGAGCATGTCGAGCGCAGCCGGCGCGGGCGCGCGATGGGCTTCGTCATCGGGGCCTCGAGCGCCGGCTACGCGCTGTGCCTCGGGCTGTCGGGCCTGGTGCTCGGCTTCTCCGGCTGGCGCACGGCGATCGGCGCGGTGGCGGTGCTGCCGCTGCTCGCCTGGATCCTGGCGCTCGTGGCGATGCGCTCGACGCCGAACGTGGTCCATCCCCGCCCGGCGGGCGAGGCGGCGCTCGCGGCGCTGCCCGCGGTGCTCGGCAACCGGCGCGGCATGCTTTCGATCCTCGGCTACACCTGCCACAACTGGGAACTGCTCGGGCTATGGGCGTGGCTGCCGGCGTTCCTCACCGCGGCGCTCATGGCGGGCGGCGCCGGCGCGCAGGCCGCTGCCGCGGCGGCGCTCGCGCTCAGCGCGGTGACCTACGTGGCGAATATCGGCGGCAGCATCCTCGGCGGCAGCATGGCCGACCGCTGGGGCCGCACCCACACGATCCTGCTGTGGTCGTGCGCGAGCCTCGCGCTGTCGTTCTCGATCGGCTGGCTGATCAACCTACCTGCGGCGCTGCTGGTGGCGCTCGCCTGCGCCTACAACTTCTCCGCCATCGCCGATTCGTCGACCCACTCGACCCTGCTCGCCGAGAGCGTGCCGCCGCACCACGTCGGCGTCGCGTTCTCGGTGCGCTCGGCGATCGGCTTCGGCGCCGGCGTGGTCAGCCCGGTGGTGTTCGGCTGGGCGCTCGACCTCGCAGGCGGCGGCAGGAGCTCGGGCAACGCCTTCGCCTGGGGCATCGCTTGGACGACGCTCGGCCTGGGCGGCCTGCTCGGCCCGCTCGCCACCTGGAAGCTGCACCGGGCGAGGTGAGGGGTCCTAGTCTTTGGCCAGCAGGTTCATCAGCGAGGAGGTATCCCAGCGCTTGCCGCCGCGCGCCTGGATCTGGGCATAGAACTGATCGACCAACGCCGTGACGGGCAGCCGCGCGCCGTTCTTGTTCGCCTCCCCGAGGCAGATGCCGAGGTCCTTCCTCATCCAGTCCACGGCGAAGCCGAAGCCGTCGAATTTCACCTCGTTCATCGCCTTCCAGCGGTTTTCCATCTGCCAGGATTGCGCCGCGCCCTTGGAGATCACGCCGATCACTTTCTCGATGTCGAGCCCGGCGCGCTTGCCGAAGTTGAGCGCCTCCGACAGCCCCTGCAGCAGGCCGGCGATCGCGATCTGGTTGACCATCTTGGTGAGCTGCCCGCTGCCCGCCGGGCCGATCAGCGCGCACATCTTGGCGTACAGGTCGAGCACCGGCTTGGCCCTGGCGAACGCGGCCTCGTCGCCGCCGCACATGATGCCGAGCTGCCCGTTGACCGCGCCCGCCTGTCCGCCCGAGACCGGCGCGTCGACGAAGCCGATGCCCTTTTCCTTGCACTTGGCATCGAGCTCGCGCGCGATGATCGCGGAGGCGGTGGTGTGATCGACCAGGATCGCGCCCTTCTTCATCCCCGCCAGCGCGCCGTCGGCGCCGTAGACCACCGAGCGGATGTCGTCGTCGTTGCCGACGCACATCATCACCATGTCGCAGTCCTTGGCCGCCTCGCGCGGGGTCTGGGCGCTCTTGCCGCCGTATTCCCTGGCCCATTGCGCGGATTTGGCGGCGGTGCGGTTGTACGCCGTAACGTCGTGGCCGCCCTTCTTCAGCAGGTGGCCGGCCATCGGGTAGCCCATCACGCCGAGTCCGAGAAATGCGAGCTTCGCCATCGTCTGTCTCCCAACTATTTGTGCCGATTGAGGAAAGGCCCGATGTTACACCGCAGCCGTTGACACGCCTGCGTCAACCGCTACAATGCATGGACGTTTATACAGTATCCGGTGTTGGCCCGGGAACCGCCCGTGGGGGGCGCGACCGCCGTAGATGCCGACCTGAAGACAAGAAGAGGAACAACATGGACGACAACAAATCCAAGGCGCTCGCCGCGGCCCTGTCGCAAATCGAGAAGCAGTTCGGCAAGGGCTCCATCATGCGCATGAACTCCGAGGCGGTGAAGGACGTTCAGGTGGTATCCACCGGATCGCTCGGGCTGGACCTCGCGCTCGGCGTCGGCGGGTTGCCGCGCGGCCGCGTGGTCGAGATCTACGGCCCAGAGTCCTCGGGCAAGACCACGCTCACGCTGCAGGTGGTCGCCGAGGTGCAGAAAATGGGCGGCACCGCGGCCTTCATCGACGCCGAGAACGCGCTCGACCCGCAGTACGCCGCCAAGCTCGGCGTCAACATCGACGAGTTGCTGATCAGCCAGCCCGACACCGGCGAGCAGGCGCTCGAGATCGCCGACATGCTGGTGCGCTCCGGCGCGGTCGACGTGATTGTGGTCGACTCGGTCGCGGCGCTCACGCCCAAGGCCGAGATCGAGGGCGAGATGGGCGAGCCGCAGATGGGCCTGCAGGCGCGGCTGATGAGCCAGGCGCTGAGAAAGCTCACCGCCAACATCAAGCGCACCAACACGCTGGTGATCTTCATCAACCAGATCCGCATGAAGATCGGCGTCATGTTCGGTAATCCCGAGACCACCACCGGCGGCAACGCGCTCAAGTTCTACGCCTCGGTGCGCATGGACATCCGCCGCATCGGCTCGATCAAGAAGGGCGACGAGGTGGTCGGCTCCGAGACGCGCGTCAAGGTCGTCAAGAACAAGGTCGCGCCGCCGTTCCGCCAGGCCGAGTTCGACATCATGTACGGCTCGGGCATCTCGCGCGAAGGCGAGATCCTCGAGCTCGGCGTGCTGCACGGCGTCGTCGAGAAAACCGGCGCCTGGTACACCTACAAGGGCGACCGGCTCGGCCAGGGCAAGGACAACGCGCGCGATTTCCTGAAGGACAACGCCGAGCTCGCGCGCGAGATCGAGACCAAGGTGCGCGAGGCCGCGGGCGTAGGGCTGCCGCTCCCCGTGGTACCCGCGGCGAACGAGGAAGAGGCGCCTGCCCCAGCCCCGGCCCGCAAGCGCGGCTGAGCTCAGGAAGCGCGCGCTCGGCTTACTCGCCCGGCGCGAGCACTCGCGGGCCGAGCTGGCGCGCAAGCTCGCGCCGTACGCCGAATCGCCCGAGGCGCTCGAGCGGCTGCTCGACGAGCTCGCGCAGAAGAAGCAGCTCTCCGACGAGCGTTACGCCGAGGCGCGCGCGCACCAGCTGGCGCGCAAGTACGGCGCGGCGCGCATCGTGCATGACCTGCGCGCCAGGGGCATCGCCGAGGAGGCGGCCGAGACCGCCGCGGCCGGTGCGCGTGCCCTCGAGATCGAGCGCGCGCGCGCCATCCTGCAGCGCAAGTACCCGTCCCCGGCGTCCACTCCCGAGGAGCGCGCCCGCCGCGCGCGTTTCCTGCAAAGCCGCGGCTTTTCGTACGAGGCTATCCGGCGCGTCGTTATAATTGACTGACACCCAGGGGGGAGGGGTCGGCATGAAAGCGCCGTCGTTTGCCTATGCGCGCCCGGATTCGCTCGGGGAGGCGCTCGCGCTGCTCGCCCGGCACGGCGAGGCCGCGCGCGTGCTTGCGGGCGGGCAGAGCCTGCTCGCATCGCTCAACATGCGCCTGTCGTCGCCCGAGCTGCTGGTGGACGTGACCGGCCTCAAGGAGCTCTCGGGCATCCGGGTGCAGAACGAACTGCTGCGCATCGGCGCGCTGACGCGGCACTGCGAGATCGAAAGCTCGGCCATGGTCGCGCAGCACGTGCCGCTGCTCGCGCAGGCGGTGCCGCACGTCGCGCACGTGGCGATCCGCAACGCCGGCACGCTGGGCGGATCGCTCGCGCTCGCCGATCCTGCGGCCGAGTACCCCGCCTGCGCGCTCGCCCTCGATGCGACGCTCGTTATCGCCGGCACGCGCGGCGAGCGGCGCGTGCCGGCGCGCGATTTCTTCCGGGGGTTGTACAGCACCGCGCTCGAGCCGCAGGAGCTGCTGCTCGCGGCCGAGTTCCCGCTGCTCAAGCCCGGCTACCGCTCGGCGTTCCTGGAGCTCGCTCGCCGGCACGGCGACTACGCGATCGTCGGCGTCGCCGCGCACGGTCGCGTCGACGGAGGCAAGATTTCCGATCTGCGGCTCGCTTACCTGGGCGTCGGCGCGACCGCGATGCGCGCCGGGCGCGCCGCGGCGGCGGTCGAGGGTAAGCCCTGTAGCCCGCAGACGGTCGCGGCGGCCCAGGCCGCACTCGGCGAGGACCTCGATCCGTTGCCGGATCTGTATCACTCGGCCGCCGCCAAGCTGCACCTGGCGCGCGTTCTCACCGGCCGCGCGCTTGCGGCGCTCGTGCAATGACCGCGGAGGCGCGATGAGCCAGGCTCCGGCGACCGAAATCGAAACCACGTTGGTGCTGAACGGCACGCCGGTGACGCGGCGCGTGCCGGCGCGCCAGCACCTCGTGGACTTCCTGCGCGAGGAGATGGGCCTCACCGGCTCGCACACCGCCTGCGAGCATGGCGTATGCGGCGCCTGCACGCTGCGCGTCGACGGCGAGATCGTGCGCGGCTGCCTGATGCTGGCGGTGCAGGCGCACGGCCGCCGGGTCGACACCATCGAAGGCCTGTCGGACTCGGGCGAGCTCGCCGCGCTGCAGAGCGCGTTCCACGAGCGCAACGCGCTGCAATGCGGTTTCTGCACGCCGGGGATGCTGATGGCCGCGCTCGACCTGGTGCAGAGGCGCCCCGACGCCACGCGCGAGCAGATTCGCGTGCACCTGTCGGGCAATTACTGCCGCTGCACCGGCTACCATGCGATCGTCGACGCGGTCGAAGCGGTGCTCGAAGCGCAGCGCCGGGGAGCCAAGCGATGAATGCGCCCGAGAAGCTCTTCAGTCCGCGCGCCGAGGCGCCCAAGAAGGCGCCTGGCGAGACCGTGCAGACGGGCTACATCGGCAAGAGCGAGCCGCGCCCCAATGCCAGGCGCCTGCTGCAGGGACGTGGCGCTTACGTCGACGACCTGCGCTTCCCGCGGCTCGCGCACGTGGTGTTCTTCCGCAGCCCCCACGCGCACGCGAGGCTGAAAAAGCTCGAGCTGTCGAAAGCGCGCGCGCAGCCGGGCGTGATCGCCGCGGTCGACGGGCGCGCGCTGGCCGAGTACTGCACGCCCTGGGTCGCGGTGCTGGCGCACCTGAAGGGCATCAAGTCGCCGCCGCAGCACGCCATCGCGATCGAGCGCGCCTGCTGGCAGGGCGAGGCGATGGCCGCGATCGTCGCCGAGACGCGCACCCAGGCCGAGGACGCGCTGGCGCTGGTCGAGGCCGAGTGGCAGGAGCTGCCCGTGGTCACCGACATGGAAGCGGCGCTGCGCGGCGATCATGTGATCCATCCCGAGCTCGGCGACAACATCTGCTTCAGGCGCGAGCTGAACGCAGGCGAGGTCGACGCGGCGTTCGCCAGGGCGCACCTGGTGGTCGAGGAAACCTTCGACTTCGGCCGGCACACCGGCGTCTGCCTCGAGACCCGCGCCATCCTCGCCGACTACAACGCCGCGGAGCATTCGCTCATCGTCTACCAGGCGACGCAGGCGCCGCACATGATGCAGGACATCTTCTCGCGCCACCTCGGCATTCCCGAGGCGAGCGTGCGGGTGATCTGCAAGGACGTGGGCGGCTCCTACGGCATCAAGGTGCACGTCTACCCCGACGAGATGGCCACCGCGGCGCTGTCGGTGATGCTGCGCCGGCCGGTGAAGTTCGTCGCCGACCGGCTCGAGTCCTTCCTCACCGACATCCACGCGCGCGAGCACCGCGCCAAGGTGCGCATGGCCGTGAGCCGCGAGGGCGACATCCTCGCCTTCGAGCTCGACGACCTGACCGGCATCGGCCCCTATTCGGTCTATCCGCGCACCAGCGGCATCGAGGGCAACCAGGTGGTGAACCTGACCGGCGGGCCGTACAAGCACCAGCATTACCGCGCGCTGATGAACGTGGTGTTCACCAACAAGAACGTCACCTGCCAGTACCGCGCGGTGGGCCACCCGATCGCGGTGGCGCTGACCGAGGGCATCGTCGACCTCGCCGCGGCCAAGCTCGGCATGGACCCGGCCGAGTTCCGGCGCCGCAACCTGATCGCCGACGACGCCTATCCCTACACTTTTCCCTCGGGCCTGAAGTTCGAGCAGCTCTCGCACCACAAGACGCTCGACCGCCTGCTCGAGCTGATGGACTACAAGGGCCTGCGCGCCGAGCAGCAAGCGCTGCGCAAGAAAGGCGTGTACCGCGGCATCGGTCTCGCGGCGATGATCGAGGTGACCAATCCCTCGCCCGCGTTCTACGGCGTCGGCGGCGCGCGCATCTCGGCGCAGGACGGCGCCACCATCCGACTGGAGCCGACCGGCATGGTCACCGTGATGGTGAGCGTCACCGAGCAGGGCCAGGGCACCGAGGGCATCTTCGCGCAGATCGCCGCCACCGCGGTCGGCGTCTCCATGGACCAGGTGCGCGTCATCACCGGGGACACCGGCACTACGCCCTACGGCGGCGGCACCTGGGCTTCCCGCGGCGCGGGCATCGGCGGCGAGGCGGTGCTGCAGGCCGGCAAGGCGCTGCGCTCGAACATCCTCGATGTCGCGGCGGCGATGCTGAACGAGGACAAGTCGCAGCTCGACGTCGCTGGCAATGCGATCGTGAGCAAGGTGACCGGCGAGGCGAAGCTGCCGCTTGCCGAGGTCGGGCGCGTGGGCTACTTCCGTCCCGACACGCTGCCGATGAAGTTTCAGGCCGAGCTCACCGTGACGCGCCATTACACGCCGCGCGAGTACGGCTTCACGTTCACCAACGGCATCCAGGCCTCGCTGGTCGAAGTCGATCCCGACACCGGGTTCGTGACGCTGCTCAAGCACTGGTGCGTCGAGGACTGCGGCACGGTGATCAACCCGATGCTGGTCGATGAGCAGATCCGCGGCGGCATCGTGCAGGGGATCGGCGCGGCGCTGTGGGAGCACTGCCTGTACGACGACAACGGTCAGCTGCTGAACGGCAACATGGCCGACTACCTGGTGCCGATGTCGGGCGAGATCCCCGATATCGTGGTCGCGCACGTCTCGACCCCCACGCGCACTTCCGAGCTCGGCGCGAAGGGCGTCGGCGAGGCCGGCACCGCGGGCGCGCCGGCGGCGGTGATGAACGCAATCAACGACGCCCTGGCGCCGCTCGGCGCGCGTGTCGTCGCGCAGCCCTGCACGCCTGAGCGCGTGCTCAAGGCACTCGGCAAGGTCTAGCCGGGCAGGTCCGAGGCCATCAGCTCGGGGCGGATGCCGCGCGCCTCGGCGTTGGCGAAGTTCAGCTCCACCTTGACACCGTTCGGGTCGAACAGAAACAGCTGGTACAGCCCCTGATCGCTCACCTGCCGGCGCTTGAACGCCACGCCGAGCGCGGTCAGGTGCTCGAGCATCTGCGCGAGCCCGGTGCAGCGAAACGCGATGTGGTCGATGACCCCGCTGCCCTCGGTCGCCTGCGACTCCTGGCCCACGTAGCGCTTGCGGTTCTCCGAGACCGTGGCGCCGCCCTCGGTGAGGTGGATCACGTCGCGGTCGCCGAGGTACAGCCAGCACACTGGGAACTTGAAGTCCGGGTTGGGGCCGACGCGAAAGCCGAGCACCTCGACGTACCAGTCGCGCGTCGCCGCCATGTCGCGGGTCTGCAGCAGGAAATGCTCGATGTGGCTGAGCGGCATGAGATGTATTCTAAGACCATCCGGAAAGCAGGGGAGGCGGGACGTGACACGGACGATCGGCATCTCGGGGCTCGGCATCATGGGCTCGGCCATGGGGACGAACCTCGCGCGCGCGGGATTCCGCGTGCTCGGCTACGACCCGCTCGCCACCGCTCGCCGCGCGCTCGGACACGCCGGCGGCACGGCGCTGCGATGCAACGCCGAGCTGGCGCGGCGCTGCGACACCGTCATCACCTCGCTGCCCTCGGTCGCGGCGCTCGACGAGGTGGCGCGCGAGCTTGCCGGTTCTGCGCGCCGCGGCCTGGTGGTGATCGAGACGAGCACGCTTCCGCTCGAGGCGAAAGAAGGCGCGCGGAGATTGCTCTCCCGCGCCCGCGCGACGCTGCTCGACTGCCCACTCTCCGGCACCGGCGCGCAGGCGCGCACCAAGGACCTCGCCGTCTACGCGAGCGGGCCGCGCGCAGCCGTTCGTCGCTGCGTGCCCGTGTTCGAGGGCTTTGCGCGGGCCAACTATTACGTGGGTACGTTCGGCGCCGGCTCGAAGATGAAGTTCGTCGCCAATCTGCTGGTGGCGATCCACAACGTGTCGGCCGCCGAGGCGCTGGTGCTCGGCATGAAAGCCGGGCTCGATCCCGCGCTGGTGTACCAGGTGGTGGGCGACGGCGCGGGCAGCTCGCGCATGTTCCAGGTGCGCGGCCCGATGATGGCCAGGGGCGACTACCGGGACGCCACCATGAAGGTCGAGGTGTGGCAGAAGGACATGGCGATCATCGCCGATTTCGCGCGCGCGCTCGGATGCCCGACGCCGCTGTTCCTCGCCTCGGCGCCGATCTACACCGCGGCGCTCGCTGCCGGGCACGGCAGAGAGGACACCGCCTCGGTGTGCGCGGTCCTGGAGCAGATGGCGGGCGTCAAGCGCCGGCGCCGCAAGCCGCGCTAGCCTTCGACGCGCTCGACCTGCCCGCTCGCCGCCGAGCGCACGATCGCCTCGAGCGCCGACACCGTGGCGAGCATCTCGGCGTGCGGCACCGGGTAGGGCGTCCCGCCGAGCGCGGCGTCGGCGAACGCCTCGAGGTTGGCGAGCACCGGGCTCGCCGGCGGGATGTCGCGGCTCTCGCGCGCCGCGCCGCGGCGGCACAGGGTGAACGTCCAGCCCGCGGGGCTTTCCGGGTGCGCCTTGTCGCGCACCTCGACCCAGCCCTTGCTGCCGTAGACCGCGAAGCGGCCGTCGAACGGCGTGGCGAGGATCGCGCTGATGAGGGCGTGCCCGCCATCGTGAAAGCCGACCAGCGCGCCGAGCGTGTCGCCATTCACGAGATGGCTGCCGAGCTGCCTGACGCTGGCGAACGCGCGTTCCGGCTGTCCGAGAACCGCGACCGAAAGATCGACCAGGTGAATTCCCGTGGCGGTGAGCGGGCCGGCGGGCGCTTCGGCCGCCGTCAGGCGCCAGTTGTTCGCCGGCATGCCGAGGAACTTGTCCTGGCTGAAGTTCGCCTCGACCTGCAGCGGCCGCCCGATCTCGCCGGCGGCGAGCAGCCGGCGCAGCTCCACGATGCCCGGCTCGAAGCGCCGCTCGTGCCCGACGCCGAGCACGACGCCGGCCGCCTGGACCGCGGCGAGCGCCCGCAGCGCATCGGCGCGCGTGAGCGCCAGCGGCTTCTCGCAGAACACGTGGCGTCCGGCCTGCGCCGAGCGCACGATCTGTGCCGCGTGCTGCGAATGCGGCGTGCACAGCACGACGCCCTGGACCGCCGGATCCGCGAGCGCCGCATCGAGATTCCCGGAGCAGGGGATGGCGCGCTCGCGCGCGAACGCGGCGGCTTGAGCGTCGGGCTCGACCGCGCGCACCACGCGCAGGCGCGCGCCGCGCTCGAGCAGGCCGACGACGGTGCGTCCCCACCATCCCAGCCCGGCGACGGCGACGTTCAGCATGGCGGCGATTATAGGCGCGCCGGTTGCCGAGTGATCGCTCGATCATTTAGCATCGCAGGAAAACCCTCCAGGAGACGCTGTGGGACCCTATCTCGTCGGGGTCGATATCGGTGGCACGTTCACCGACTGCGTGGTGCTCGACCGCAAGGGCCGCATCACCGCGACCAAGTCGCCCTCCACCCCGGGCAACTTCGCCGAGGGCATGCTCGCGGCGCTCGAGGTCGCCGCCGGGCGCCTCGGGCTGGGCTTCGAGCGGTTCTGCGCCGAGATCGGCGTGCTGACGCATGGCACCACCGTGGGCACCAACGCGCTGATCCAGAGAAAGGGCGGCAAGACCGGCCTCATCACGACCATGGGGCACGAGGACGCGATTCACATCATGCGCGGCTCGCGCGGCGTCACCTCGCGCGAGCTGCGCAAGGTGGTCCACTTCCCGGAAAGCCAGAAGCCCGTGCCGATCGTGCCCAAACGGCTGATTGCGGGCGTCTCCGAGCGCGTCGACTGTTTCGGCGAGATCGTGGTGCCGTTGAACGAAGCTCAGGCCGAGGCGGCGATCCGCGCGCTGCTCGCCGAGGGCGTGGAAGCGATCGCCGTATGCTTCCTGTGGTCGTTCAAGAATCCGGCGCACGAGCTGCGCGTCAAGGAGATGATCCGCGACCTCGCGCCGCGCGTGTTCGTGTCCTGCTCCGTGGACATCGCGCCCAAGTGGGGCGAGTACGAGCGCACGACGGCCACGGTGCTGAACGGCTACCTGGGGCCGGTGATGGTGCGCTACCTCGCCAATCTCGCCGAGCGCCTGAAGGGCGCCGGCTACCGGCATCCGCTGCAGATCACGCAGTGCGGCGGTGGCTCGATTTCGGTCGACAAGGCGATGCTCGAGCCGCTGCTGACGCTCGACTCCGGGCCGGTATCGGGCGTCACGGGCTCGGCTTACCTCGGCAAAGTGATGGGGATCGAGAACATCATCACCACCGACATGGGAGGCACCTCGTTCGACGTCGGCATCGTGCACGGCGGGCGTCCGCAATACTCGTTCAGCTCGAACGTCGCGCAGTACGAGTATTTCCTGCCCAAGGTCGACATCCAGGCGATCGGCTCGGGCGGCGGGTCCCTCGCACGGGTCGACGCCGCGACGCGCACGCTTCAGGTCGGCCCCGAGTCGGCCGGCGCGGACCCCGGCCCGGCGTGCTACGGCAAGGGCAACGACATGCCGACGGTGACCGACGCCGATGTGGTACTCGGCACCATCAATCCCGACAATTTTCTCGGCGGCCGAATCAAGCTCGACCGCGACAAGGCGGTGGCGGCGGTGCAGAAGGTCGCCGACGGCCTCGGATTGTCGCTCGCCGAGGCCGCGAGCGGCATCGCGCGCGTAGCGGAATTCAAGATGGCGGACATCATCCGCAAGATGACGGTCGAGAAGGGCTTCGATCCGCGCGAGTTCACGCTGTTCGCCTTCGGCGGCGCGGGACCCGCGCACGCCGGCGTGTTCGGCGCCGAGCTCGGCGTGAAGAAGATCGTCATACCGCAGAAGGAGATCGCCTCGACCTGGTGCGCGTTCGGCGCCGCGGCAGCCGACGTGCTGCACGTCTACGAGCAGGCCGACATCCAGGCGAGCCCGTTCGACGCGGCGCGCGTCAACCGCGTGCTCGAGGCGCTGGAACGGCGCGCACACGCGCAGATGGACGCCGACGGCATCGCGCGAGCGCGCAGGCAGCTCGCGTTCTCGCTCGACATGCGCCATCGCGGCCAGATCAACGAGGTCGAGGTGCTGCTGCCGGAGGCGCGCCTGAAGGGCCCCTTCCACGACAGGCTGCGCGAGCGCTTCACCAGGCGCTACGAGCAGCTCTACGGGCACGGCTCGTCGTACCGCGGCGCGGGCATCGAGATCGTGACGCTGCGCCTGCGCGCCTCGAGCCCGACCCCGCGGCCGCAATTGAAGCGCGTACGCGTGCTGGCGAGGAAAGTTGCCTCGGACGCGGTGCGGGTAAGTCGCCAGATCTGGTGGCCGGAGCTGAGGCGAGCGGTGAAGACGCCGATCTACGACGGGGCGCGGCTGGTGCCGGGCAACCGCATCAAGGGGCCGACGGTGGTGGAGACGACGGATACGACGATCGTCGTGCATCCGGGCCGCACGCTGCGGGTCGACGCGTTCGGCAATTTCGAGATCGAGTTCCGCTGAGCGCAGTGACGCGACAACGGACTGCCGCGCAGGAGCCAGCCGTCAGAACCGGTAGGTGAACTCGATCATGTGGAAATCCGCCCCCGTGGAGTAGGTTCCGTAGAGGCTTGCATCGGAATAATGCAGATACCGGTAGCCCACCCCGAACCGTTCGAAGAGCGGAACGCCTACGCCCAGGGTCAGCGCAAATTGGAAGGGTCCGCCGTAGTCCTGCGCCCCGAATTCATGCTTGCTGAGGACGGCTCCTCCAACTCCCAGATCGAGCGTAAACCGCCCGTCCTGACTGCCCAGGGCAAGCAACGGGATGAGAGAAACGACGAGTGCGGTTTCTCCGGCTCCGCGAAGAGCCCCGGCGCTCGCCATCAATCTCGTGCCGAATCCCCAGCCTGATTGGGAATACCGCTCCCAGGGCAGCGCGAAGCTCGCCGCCGCGTCGTACTCGTCGAACTCCTCCGGCTGTACGTCGCCGAGCACGGTCGCTCCTGAAACGCGTGCCCGCACGCCGACGCTCAGCAAACGCAGATCCTCGGCGCGGCTCGGCCAAGGGGCAAGGAGGCACGAGAGGAGGAGGCCCAGGAGCGCGCACCGCACCGCGGCGGCGCTCCCGCGCTGCGATCGAAAACCGGACACCTTCCGAAGGTAAAACACGCTACGATTCCGTCAGCCTGCGAGCGGTTCTCCGACTCCGAGTGGTCCGAGCATCCCACGGCAGATCATAGCCTGACGCCGGCAGCGGTTTGGCACGTCGCTTGAGGAGAACAATCGCAATGCCACGTATAAGCGAAATGAAGGGCGCGTCCTTCGACGGCAAGAACATGGGCTACGTGCCGCCGAAGAAGCTGTCGGTGTCGAAAAAGCTCAGGCTGCACACCCGGCGCGCGGCGAAGATCGACCCGATCACCTACGAAGTCGTGCGCCACAGCCTGTGGCACGTGAACGAGGAGCATGGCGCCACCATCCAGCGGCTGTCGGGCTCGCCGGTGGCGATGTACGCCCTCGACCTCAATCCGTCGATCCTCGCCGAGGACGGCGAGTTCGTGTATTTCGGGCCCTACATGCAGTACATGTCGGGCGTCACCGACACGCAGGTGAAGTGGATCCTCGAGTATCGCAGCGACAATCCGGGCATCCGCGACGGCGACATGTTCCTCGCCAACGACCCATGGGTCGGCGCCGCGCACCAGCAGGACGTGATGCTGATCTGTCCCGTGTTCTGGAAGGGCGAGCTGTTCTGCTGGGTCACCAACTGCCTGCACCAGTACGACATCGGCGGCATCACGCCGTCCTCGTTCTGCGGCTCGGCGGAGAATGCCTACGAGGAGGGCATCCTGATCCCGCCGGTGAAAATCATCGAGGGCAACGAGATCCGGCGCGACATCGAGGAGCTCTACCTGCGCGCCTCGCGCAAGCCCGAGGCGGTGGCGCTCGACTTTCGCGCCCAGCTCGCGGGCAACATCACGGCGCGAGACAGAATCATTGCTTTGATCAAGAGATATGGGGCGGAGACGGTCAAAGGCGTGATGAAGAAGATCGTCGACAACGCCGAGACGGCGTTCCTCGACAAGCTCAAGCGCCTGCCCGACGGCGTGTGGCGCGAACGCACCTACGTGGAGTGCTGCCGGCCGGGCGACCGGCGCACGCACCGCGTGTGCCTGACGCTCACCAAAAAGGGCAACCGGTTAATCTTCGACAACGACGGCACCGCGCCGCAGGACGGCGCGATGAACGCGACCTACTCCGGCTGGCGCGGCTCGATCATGGTGGCGCTCAACCAGCTCCTGTGCTGGGACCAGTATTTCTGCATCGGCGGCGCGCTGCGCCACGTCGAGTTCGATCCCACGCCGGGCAGCTTCAACTGCGCGAACTTCCCGGCCTCGGTGTCGACCGCTCCGGTGCAGGCGATGGAGATCTCGCTCTACCCGGCCTACAACGTGCTGTCGAAGATGATCTACGGCGATGCCGCGATGCGCAAGGACATCATGTGCATCGGCGGCACCAGCCAATGGCCGGCGACCATCTTTCGCGGCACCGACCAGTGGGGCGGGCCCTACGGCTACCTGCTGGTCGACCCGATCGGCGGCGCGATCGGCGCCTTTTCCGAGGCCGACGGCATCAACACCGGCGGCCAGTCGCGCACCCCGATCTGCAAGCTGCCCAACGTCGAGCATACCGAGCAGACGTTTCCGCTGCTGTTCCTGTACCGCAAGGAGGTCGTCGACTCGGGCGGCGCGGGCAAGTGGCGCGGCGGCATGTCGGCCGAGTCCTGCTTCGTGCCGCACGGCACCGAGCGCATCACGCACGACACGCTGTCCTCGGGCAACGCCACGCCGACCTCGCCGGGCATGATGGGCGGCTACCCCGGGAGCGTGAACGTCTACAAGTTCCTGCGCGGCAGTGACCTGAAGAAGCGCATGGCAAGGCGCGAGATGGTGGGCGACATCTCGGAGCTGAAGGGGCGCGAGGAGGTGCTGCAGCTCAGGCAGGAGAACTTCAGCCAGGAGCCCGAGGACGTTTACGCGGTGCTCTGGTCGGCCGCCGGCGGCTACGGCGACCCGTTCGAGCGCGAGCCGGAGCGGGTGCGCGAGGACGTGGTCGAGAACCGCGCGGTATCGCGCGAATGCGCGCGCGAAGTGTACGGTGTGGTGGTGGGAGAGTCGGGGGCGCTCGACCTGGAGACGACCAAGCAGTTGCGCGCCGCGGAGCGCAAGCGCCGCCGCGGCAAGGGCGCGCAGCCCGCGACCCTGTCGGGCAAGGTCGTGGCGCGCGCCTCCGAGAACCTGGACGTGCGGCGCGAGGCGGGCGGGCTGCGCTTCGCCTGCGCGCGCTGCGCGGCCGACCTCGGCGCGTTGCGCGAGAACTACAAGCAGCAGTGCGCCGTGGCAGAGCGTGACATCGCGGCGGCAAATCCGAACATCGGCGACTGGCGCCGCTACATCGACGACCGGCCGGTGTTTCGACAGTTCTGCTGTCCCGGCTGCGGCGGCCTGGTCGAGAACGAGGTGGCGCGCGCCGACGATCCGCTGCTGCGGGACATCGAATTGCACATCAAATGAAGGCCCGTCCGTGATCCACGAACTGCGCATCTACCATTGCGTGCCGGGCAGGCTGCCCGATCTCAACCGCCGTTTCGAGACCATTACGCTCAAGATCTGGGAGCGGCACGGCATCCGCCCGGTCGGTTTCTGGACCACGCTGGTCGGCGACGACAACAACGCGCTGCATTACCTGCTCGAATGGGCGAGCCTCGCCGAGCGCGAGCGGATCTGGAATGCGTTCGCCGCGGATCCGCAGTGGCTCGCGGCGCGCGCCGAGACCGAGAAGAACGGGCCGATCGTGGCGCGCATCGAGAACCTGATGCTCGCGCCCACCGGTTACTCCAAGCTGCGCTAAGTGGCTCTGACCGGAACGCAGCTGCTCACCCGTGCGCTGCGGCAGGAAGGCGTGGACACCGTGTTCACGCTCGCGGGCGACCATATCCTGCCGTTGCTCGACCTGCTCGCGGACGAGGGCTTCAGGCTGATCGACTGCCGCCACGAGCAGGCTGCGGTTCACATGGCCGATGCCTGGGCGCGCATGACCGGGCGGCTGGGCGTGTGCGCGTTCACCACGCCGGGGCATGCGAACGCCATTCCCGGGCTGGTCAACGCGCTCGCCGCCGAGAGCCCGGTGCTCAACATCGCCGGCTCGGCGGACCTGCGCAATTACCACCGCGGCATCATGCAGGAGATCGACCAGGTCGGACTGGCGCGGCCGGCGACCAAGGGCGCCTGGCTGGTGCACGACGCGCGGCGCATCCCGGACATGGTGGCCACCGCGGTGCGCACCGCGTTCGAGGGGCGGCGCGGCCCGGTGCACCTCACCGTGCCGGTCGACGTCCAGACGCAGCGCGTGGAGGAATCCGAGGTCCGCTTCTACGACGCGGCCGCGTACCGGCCGCAGGCGCCACGCGTGGCGGCGCCGCAGCAAATCGAGGAAGCGATCCGGCTGCTGCGCGCGGCCGAGCGCCCGCTCGTCGTCGCGAGCACGGCCGCGGCCTACGGCGACTGGAGCGCCGAGCTGCAACGCTTCGTCGAGACGACGCGCCTGCCGCTGATGACCGAGGAGGCGGCGCGCGGCATGGTGTCCGACGAGCACCCGTACTGCCTCGGCTTCTTCGACCTGTCGCAGCACCAGCCGGCGAACCTAATCCGCGAGGCCGACGCGGTGCTGTTTCTCGGCAAGCTGCTCGACTTCACCATCGGATTCGGCCTGCCGCCGATCGTGGCCGCGAGCGCCAAGGTGATCCAGGTCGAGCCCTCCGCCGTGCAGGTGGGGCGCAACCGCGGCGTCGAGCTGGGCCTGGTCGGAGACGTCGGGCCGATCGTCGCGCAGCTCGCCGAGCGCGCCGCCGCGCACGAGTGGCGTGAGCTGCCGTGGCTCGGGCGCCTGCGCGCGGCGCGCGCCGCCGAGCGCGCGCGCATCGAGGCGTTCGCCGCGCCGGAAACGCCGCTGCGCTCGATGTTCGTGCACCGCACGCTCGCCCGGCTGCTGCGCCCCGACGACGTGCTGGTTTTCGACGGCGGCGACTACGCCTACTATGGCCGCGCCTATCTGCCGGCGCGCATGCCGCGCTCCTGGTACTACCTGCCGAACCTCGGCATGCTGGGCCAGGCGCTGCCCGCGGCGATCGCGGCCAAGCTCGTCAAGCCCGCCAGCCGCGTGTTCTGCATCACCGGCGACGGCGCCTTCGGCTTCAACGCGATGGAGCTCGACACCGCGGCGCGCCATGGCCTCGACATCGTGGTACTGCTCGGCAACGACGCGGCCTGGGGCATCGACAAGAACATCCAGCTGGGCCTGTACGGCAAGGCGGTAGTCACCGACCTCGCACCCGCGCGCTACGACCTGGTGGCCCAGGGCCTCGGCGCGCACGGCGAGCTGGTCGAGCGGCCCGAGCAGCTGGCACCCGCGCTCGAGCGCGCACTCGCCGCGGGCAAGCCCGCGCTGCTCAACATCGCGCTGCAGAGCCAGATCAGCATGCGCGCGCAGGGCATCGTCGACAGCAGGAAGAAGGGCGGCGCGTTCTGAGATGGCCGGGCGGCTGATCGTCTACGGCATCGGCGCCATCGGCGGCCAGGTCGCCGGCAGGCTGCACAGCGCGGGCCTGGCGGTGACCGCCGTGGAGCCCTGGGACGCGCAGCGCGAGGCGGTGGTGCGCGATGGACTGCGCATCGCTCGGCTCGACGGCGGCGTCGAGCGCCACCATCCCCCGGTCATCGCGCCGGAAGAGCTCGAGGGCCCTATCGACCTGTGCCTGCTGGCGGTGAAGTCCTACGACACCAAAGCGGCGCTCGAGCGCGTGCTGCCGCACCTCGCGACGGATGCGCTGGTCGTGAGCCTGCAGAACTCGATCAACGAGGAGCTCATCGCGCCGATGGCCGGCGCCGGGCGCGTGCTCGGCGGCGTGGTGCTGGTCAACGCGGTATTGCTCGAGCCGGGCCTGGTGACGGCCACCGCCTCGGTGAGCCGGGCCACCGCCGGCGTGCGCCTGCCGGGGGTGTACGTCGGCGAGTACCTGCGCCCGGCGGGCGATCACGCGCGCCGCATTGCGCGGCTGCTCGATGCCGTGTGGCCCGCCGAGCCGATCGACGACCTGCTGGGCGAGCGCTGGACCAAAATGGTGACCAACAGCGCGCTCAATCCCGTGTCGGGCATCGGCGGTCTCGCTTCGGCGGCAATGCTGGCCAACGCCGCCGCGCGGCGCGCCATCATCGGCATCGCCGCCGAAGTGCTGCGCGTGGCCGAGGCGGAAGGGCATCTCCTCGAGCGGGTCATGGGCGACTTTGCCGCCGAGGACGTCTACGCCGGCGCCGAGGGTAGCTCGGACGCGTTCGATCGCGGCCTGGCGGCGCGCGCCGCGCGCGTCAGCGCGGACGCGGCGACCTCGCTGCTGCAGGACGTGCTTCGCGGGCGCCGCACCGAGGTCGACTACTTCAGCGGCCTGGTCGCGCGCAAGGGGAGCGCGCACGGCATCGCCACGCCCTGGTGCGACGCTGCGACCGCGCTGGTGCACGACATCGAGGAAGGCCGGCGCGCGCCGGCGGTGGCGAACCTCGACGAGCTGCTGCGCCGCGCGGGTGCGTCGGAGCAAGCCGCGAGCGGCTAGATGCCCAGGTAGTACTGCTTGATCATGTCGTTGTTCTGCAGCGCGAGGGCGCTCTCGCCCTCGAACTCGATCTGGCCGTGGACGATGATGTAGCCGCGGTCCGCCATCCTGATCGCCTGATTGAAGTTCTGCTCGGCCATCAGCACGGTGAGTTGGCGGCGTTCCTTCAGCTCCTTGATCTTGCCGATCATGTGGTGCACCAGCAGCGGCGACAGGCCGACCGAGGGCTCGTCGACGAGCAGGATGCGGGGCTCGGACATCAGCGCGCGCGCCACGGCCACCATCTGCTGCTCGCCGCCGCTCATGCTGCCCGCGCTCTGGGCGCGCCGCTGCCTGAGCGTCGGGAACACCTCGTAGACGAATTCGAGGTTGGCGGCGCGCTTGGCGCGCGCGCCCCGTCGGTAGGCGCCGAGGATCAGGTTCTCCTCCACGCTCAATGTGGGAAACAGGCGCCGCCCCTCGGGCACCAGCGCGATTCCCAGGTCGACCACGTCCTGCGGACTCCTGCCCACCAGGTCGATGCGCTCGCCGTCGCGCTCCAGGTAGATCGCGCCGGCCGTCGGCCGCACGATCCCCATGATGCATTTGATGAGCGTGCTCTTGCCGTTGCCGTTGGAGCCGAGCAGCACCACGCCTTCGCCCTGCTCGACCCTGATCGACAGGCCGTGCAGCACGCGCACCGCGCCGTAGCCGGCCTCGACGCGCTCGGCGATCAGCCTATTCGCCAAGGTAGGCCCTTTCGACCTGGGGGTTGCGCACGATCTCCGCGGGCGTGCCTTCGGCGATCTTCTGGCCGGCATCGAGGACCACCACGCGCTCTGAAAAGCGCATCACGGCGCGCATGATGTGCTCGATCATGATGACGGCGACGCCGCGCCGGTTGAGCGCCAGCAGGATCTCGAGGATCTCGTCGACCTCGGAGCTCGACAGTCCCGCCATCGCCTCGTCCGATACCAGCAGCCGCGGCTTGGCGGCGAGCGCGCGCGCGAGTTCCAGCTTTCGCATGTCGACCTGCGTCAGCCCGGCTGAGTTGTCGTGCGCGCGCTGTTCGAGGCCGATCTGCTTCAGAACGTCCATCGCTTCGTCCGTAATGCGCCGGTGCTCCGCGCGCGACCAGGCCGCGTATTCGAGGGGTATGCGCAGGTTCTCGAGCACCGACATGCTGCGAAAAGGCTTAGGTATCTGGAAGCTGCGCGCGACCCCGAGGCGCGCGCGCCGGTGCGCCGGCATGCGCGTGATGTCGTGTCCCTCGAACACGATCGAGCCCTCGTCGTTGAACAACGCCCCCGAAATGCAGTTGATCAGCGTAGTCTTGCCCGAGCCGTTCGGCCCGATGAGCCCCAGGCGCTCGCCGGCGTTCACGTGCAGCTCCACGTTCTGCAGCGCGAGGAATCCTCCGAAGCGCTTGGTGACGTTGTCGACCCGCAGCACCGGTGCGGTCATCGCGCGCGCCTCGCGAGGTATTTCTGCGCCAGCCCGACGATGCCCTGCGGCGCCAGCGTGATGAACAGGACCAGCATGACGCCCACCACCAGGACGTTCAGCTCGGAGGACACGGTGACGGTGATCACCTGCTGCGCCGTGCCCACCAGCAGCGCGCCGATCACCGGCCCGATCCAGTGCGCGGTGCCGCCGATCATCGGCATCGCGATCGCGTTGACCGCGACGAACAGGCTGAACGCCGAGGCGGGATCGACGAAGGTCACGAAGTAGGGGTAGGGCGCTCCCGCCACGCCCATCATCGCGCCCATGACGGTGGCCGAGATGAGCTTGAGACGCAGCGTCGGCACTCCCGCGCACTCGGCGGCGACCTCGTCGTCCCGGATGGCCGCGAGGCCGCGCCCGAGGCGCGAAGCGTTGAGCGCGCGCGACACGACGACCGAGCCCAAGGTGAGCAGCAGCATCACCATGAACAGCATCTCGATGTAGCTGTTGAACCAAAGATGGCTGTCGGGGGTGAGGATGTAGGCGCCGCGCGCGCCGCCGACGTAGGACCAGTTGTTCATCAGGGTCTCGAACACGATCGCCATGGCCAGGGTGGCGATGGAGAAATACACGCCCTTCAGCCGCAAGGTGAGATAGCCCAGCCCGAGGCCGATGAGCCCGCAGACGAGCGCCGCCACGGCGATCATGACCGGCAGGGGGAGGCTTGGGCCGAAAGCCTTGCCGAGCGCGATGCTGGTGTACGCGCCGACCGCGAAGAAGCCGGCGCTGCCGAAGTTCACGTAGCCGGTGAAGCCGCCGAGGACGTTCCACGCCACCGCCATGATGGCGCCCTGCAGGATCACGTACAGCGCGTTGAAGTAGTACTCGTTGGAGACGACCCCGGTCAGGACCAGGCCGGCGACGAGCACCGCGACGATCGAAGCCCAGAACGCGCGGCCTTTCATCTATTTCCTTCCGAACAGCCCGGACGGGCGCAGCGCGAGGGTGAGCAGCAGCACGCCGAAGGACACCGCCGGCGACCACGACGGCCCCATGAACGTGCCGACCAGGGTCTCCACCACCCCCAGGATCAGCGCCGCAATCGCCATCCCGGGGATGCTGCCCATGCCGCCGAGCACCACGATCGCGAACACCCGGCCGATGTACTGCCGCCCCACCGACGGCTCGACCGGGCCGATGATGATCAGCAGCGAGCCCGCGATCGCGGTGGTGGCGATCGCCAGGCCGAAGGCGAATTGCTTGATCTTCACCGGGTCGGCGCCCATCAGCTGCAGCGCGAGGCGGTCCTGCGCCACGGCGAGGATCGCGCGGCCCGTGAAGGTGCGCGACAGGTACAGATAGACCCCGACTGTGAGCGCCGCGGCGACTGCGAACGGCACCAGCATCCGGAACGGTATGCCGACGAAGCCGATGTTGATGGTCCGGCCGATGTATCCGGCGCTCACCAGGCGGTAGTCGACCCCGTAGGCCATGATGAGCAGCACCTCGATGATGAACATCAGGCCGAAGAAGAACGCGAGCCCCGAGAGCGATTCCTGCCCGGTGCGCTCGAACGCGACGTAGTAGACGCGGTAGATGGCGGCGCCCACCAGGAAGAAGACCGGGGTGAACAGGATGCCGATCAGGACCGGGTCGAGCCCGAAGTGCCGGTTGATGATGTAGGCGGTATACGAGCCTACGATGACGAACGCGGGGTGCGCGATGTTGACGATGTCGAGCTGGCCGAAGGCGATGGCCAGCCCGATCGACACCGCGGCATAGAAGCCCCCGAGCAGGAGCCCTGCGACGATGGCGTTGGCGAAGAGGTCAACGGACCACACCGTCGCGCGAGCTCGTGCGGGCGCGGATTACTTCTTGTACGGGTAGACGACGTCCCCCGACTTCCATTCCTTCGGGTACACCACGATGCGCTTGCCCGGACCTGCGAACTGCTCGAGGTTGTCGGGCTGGACGTCGCGGAACTGCACCATCAACACGCGGCTCTTGGCCCACTCGCCGTTCTTGCCGAACTTGACGTCGCCCACTACCGTCTTGAAGGTCGTCCTATGCATGTAGGCGGCGAGCTTCGCCTGGTCGAAGCTCTTCACCGCGTCGACCGACTGCTCGAGCACCTGCAGGTAGGCGTAGGCGTAGGGCGGCAGATAGTGGCCGAGCGGATCGACGCCCTTGCCCTTGGCGGCTTCCTGGTACCGCTTCAGGAACTCGTTGACCCCCGGGAAGTTGAGCGTGGGCTCCGGCGCCCAGAAATCGTAGTTGACGATGTTGTCGAGCAGCGGCCCGAGGTTCTTCTGGATCGCGGCGAACTGCAGCCCGACCATGCCGCCGCCGAACATCTTCGCCTTGAGGCCGACCTCATGCGCCGCCTTCACCATGCCCACCGAGTCCGGCGGATACGAGGCCACGAACACGATGTCCGGGTTGGTCGCCTGGATCGCCCGCACGATCGGCGTGTAATCCGTGGTCGACGGCGGATAGGTCTTGTCGTAGACGATCTTGAAGCCCTTCGCCTGCGCGTTCTTGCGCGCGCCCGCGGCGGCGGCGAGCGGGAATTCGGCGTCGGCCGCGACGATCGCGACAGTCTGCGGCTTGGGCTTCTGCTCCGCCGCGAGCTCGAAGAAGCCGCGCGACCAGTCGAGCTTGGGCTCGGGGCCCGCCGGCATGATCTGGAAGTAGCGGTCGTAGTGGAATTCGTCGTTCACCGCCAGCCCGAACAGCGACGGGAACACGAGCTTGTTGCGCATCACGATCGGCATCGCCGGCGCGATCTCGTTCGTGCCGTAGCTCGATACCACCAGGTCGACCTTGTCGACGCTCAGCAGCTTGGTGTAGATGCCCGGAACGGTGGCCGGGTTGGTGGCGTCGTCATAGTAGACGAACTCGACCGGCCGGCCGAGCAGCCCGCCCTTCTTGTTGACGTCGTCGCGCCAGAGCTCCATGGCGATGAGCGCCGCCTTGCCGGCGCCGGCGAGGCCGCCGGTCAGCGCCATGCTGAAGCCGATCTTGATCGGCTGCGCGGCCTGCGCGGTGAACGACAGAAGCGAGCCGGACGCGGCCGCCAGGGCGATGACGCCCGAGGCCAGCGAGGCACGCACGAATGAACGACGCTTGAGCATTTCCGATCCCTCCTTGTGGTGTCTCTTAGGTGTGTCCTCTTCGCGGCTTCGGGGACTTTGAGAAAAGTGTATCAGCAATTCATCGATTCTGGGTCAGGTACCAGTCAAGGATCTGCTCGCCGGTCCACAGCAGCACGCCGGACCTCGACTGGATGTGCTGATAGAGCTTCTCCAGCCAGCCGATGCGGTGTGGCACGCCGGTAATGTAGGGATGCACGCTGATCGCCATGATGCGCATGATGGTCTCGCTCTCCTCGTACAGCCGGTCGAACTGCGCCACCCCGCGCCTGAACAGCTCGTCAGCGCCGTGATGCTGCAGCGCCATCATGGGGATGTCGTTGACCTCCAGGGTGTAGGGCACGGAAACGATATGGCCCCTGGAGGTGCGGATCTTGACCGGTTGGTCGTCGAGCACCCAGTCGGCGACGTACTCGAAGCCTTCCTCGTGCAGGATGTCGATGGTGTCGTACGTCTCGGTGAGCCCGGGGCTCTCCCAGCCGCGCGGCGCCTTGCCGGTGAACGAGCGGATCACCTCGACTGTGTCGCGGATCGCCTTGCGCTGGTCGGCTACGTTGTGCATCGGGCCCTGCAGGTAGCCGTGGCCCATGAATTCCCACTTCGCGTCGCGCGCGGCTTCGGCGATGCGCGGGTAGCTGCCGAGCACCGAGCCGTTGACCGCCATGGTCGGCGTCACCTTGCAGCGCGCCAGCACGTCCGCCAGGCGCCAGAAGCCCACGCGCATGCCGTACTCGTGCCAGGCCCAGTTCGGCAGGTCGGGCTGCAGCGGCTGGCCCATCGGCGGCGGCAGCACGGTGCGCGGCATGTGGCGCTCGATCGACCACTCTTCGACGTTGACGACAGTCCAGACCACCATGCGCGCCCCCCCGGGGAGCTTGAGCGGCGGGCGATCGACGATCGCCGAGTACGGAACGCGGTCGCGCGGCAGCTTTCCCTCGCCCACCGTCAGCCTCCGGTCGCGCGGTTGATCGCGGGCATCACCTTCTCGGCCATCAGCTCCATCGAGCGGCGCGCGAGCTTCGCGTCGACCCAGTCGACGCCGCAGTAGAGCAGCGTGCCGAAGTCGCCGGTGGTCTCGCGGAAGGTGAGCAGCTGATCGACCACCTTGTCGGCGGTGCCCGCGATCACCAAGCTGTCGACCACGCCGTCGAGGGTCACCTGCTCGTCCGGCGTGTCTTTCGACGGCTTGAACAGGTTGATCCGCCCGGCGCGCTTCAGCTTGAAGAACAGCTGCTTGTAATAGAAGCGGTAGGGGCTGCGCTCGCCGAAGCCGTACTCGCGCGCGGTCGCTTCGTCGTCGGCGACGAACACGGTCTTCGCGACGCGCCAGTTGGCGGGGTCGGCCTTGCGCCCCGCGGCGGCGCAGCCCTCGGCGTACTTCGGCCAGTGCGACCTGACCCACTGCGGCAAGAGGAAGTTCGCCGAGATCGGATCCCAGCCGCGCTTGGCGGCCTCGGTGACCCCTGCCGAGAACGGCTCGACCGCGGTGACCACGATTGGCGGATACGGCTTCTGGTAGGGCCTGGGGATGATTCCCTGACCGATGTCGGGAATCATGGTTTTCTCGGTCGATACGTTCCAGAACTGGCCCTTGAGGTTGTAGGGCGGCCCACCGGTCCAGATGGCGATCATGTGATTGATGCATTCGACGAACATGGCCTTGCGGTCCTTGCCCATGTTCTCGAACACTTCCCAGTCCGAGGGCAGCCCGCCCGGGCTGATGCCGACGATGAATCGTCCTTCCAGCATGTGGTCGAGCATCGACACGGTGGCCGCGAGCTGCGCCGGGTGGCCGTTCGGCAGGTTGAGCGTGCCGGTGCCGAGCTTGATGCGCTTGGTGTCGTGCGCCAGGCTCGCGAGGAACGCCGCGCAGCTGGTGACCGACTCGGCGATGTCGGTGACGTGCTCGCCGACGAAGGCCTCGCAGTAGCCGAGCCGGTCCGCGAGCAGGATCGCCTCGCGGTCCTCCTTCAGCGTTTCGGCGTAGTTGCGCTGCGGGGGATGCAGCGGCATGGTGAAGTAGCCGAGTTTCATGCTTGTGTCCGTCGGGATCCGGCTGCGCGCCGCTGGTTATCAGGCGATAATCTACACGGATGAGCAGGCATCGCGCAAAGCCCGGGCCGCGCTCGCGCCGGCTGCTGCCAGGCGAGCGCGAAAAGCTGATCGTCGGCGAGGCGATCCGCTTTTTTTCCGAGGCCGGTTTCTCGGGGCAGACGCGCGAGCTGTCGCGCCGTCTCGGCATCACGCAGCCGCTGCTGTACCGCTACTTTCCCTCCAAGCAAGCGCTGCTCGAACGCGTCTACCAGGAGGTTTTCCTCGGGCGCTGGGACCCGACCTGGGAAACGCTGCTCGAGGATCGCTCGCTGCCGCTGCGCGAGCGGCTGATCGAGTTCTACCGCCGCTACACGAAGGTGGTGTTCCGCCCGGAATGGATCCGCCTCTACATGTACGCCGGGCTGGCCGGCACGGGTTTCAACCGGCGCTACATCGACCTGCTGGAGAAGCTGCTGCTCACGCGCATCTGCGTCGAGCTGCGGCACACGCTCGGGCTGCCCGAGTCCCGGAGCACGCCCGTGACCCCGTTCGAGATGGAGCTCGCCTGGGACCTGCACGGCGGTATCTTCTACTATTGCGTGCGGAAGCACGTCTACGGCAGCCGGGTGCACCAGGACCTCGGGGCGCTGATCGAGAATGCCGTCGACAGCCTGCTGCTCGGCGCGCCTAAGGTGCTCGGACGGCTACTCGGAAGAAAGAGAAATAGATTGAGATAAGGAGGTGAGCCCATGAAATACCGCGAACAACTGCGCAGGACGCGCGTCTCGCGCGAGGACATGCTCAAGCGCGTGGCGCGCTTCGACGAACTGAAGGGATCCGACGGCGGGCTTCCCGACAGCCGCTATCCCGGCTGCGAGCGGATCCTGTACAACGTCATCGGCTTTCAGCCGCCCAAGGGCGAGAACCGCGGCGCGGTGACCTCGCCGGTGGGCGACAAGGCCTCGCGGCTGGCGGCGATCAAGATTTCGGAGGGCTTCAACCTCGGCTACTGCCGCGCGCTGCCCGGGCGCGGGCCGATGTTCCACAACCACGACACGAACGAGACTTTCATCGCCATGACGGGGACCTGGCGCGCCAGCTGGGAGAACGACAAGGGACGCATCGAGCACGTCGACCTCAAGCCGCTCGACGTGATCTCGTTTCCGCCGGGCGTGTCGCGGCGCTTCATGAACGTGACGCGCGGCAGCAAGCGCAAGTATTCGGTCCTGATGTTCGTGATCGGGGGCAACGCGCCGCGCGCCGAGTTCACGCGCGAGTCGATGGCGCAGCTGGCGGCCGGCGGTTACCTCGAGGGGTGACGAGGGTTGCTGTAAAATCAAGCACTTTCGAATAGCGCCGGGATCATGAAATCCAGCCAGATCCGCTCGAGCTTTCTCGAGTACTTCAAATCGAAGGGCCACGCCATCGTGGCCTCGAGCCCGCTCGTGCCGGGCAACGACCCGACGCTGCTGTTCACCAATTCGGGGATGGTGCAGTTCAAGGACGTGTTCCTCGGCAAGGACAAGCGCCCCTACAGCCGCGCCACCACGTCGCAGCGCTGCGTGCGCGCCGGCGGCAAGCACAACGACCTGGAGAACGTCGGCTACACGGCGCGCCACCACACGTTCTTCGAGATGCTCGGCAACTTCTCGTTCGGCGATTACTTCAAGAAGGATGCGATCCATTTCGCCTGGGAGCTGCTCACCAGGGTCTACAAGCTGCCCGCCGACAAGCTCTGGACCACGGTCTACCACACCGACGACGAGGCCTACGACCTGTGGACCCGGGAGATCGGCGTGCCGAAAGAGCGCTGCATCCGCATCGGCGACAAGCCCGGCGGGCAGAAATACCAGTCGGACAATTTCTGGCAGATGGCCGACACCGGCCCCTGCGGGCCGTGCAGCGAGATCTTCTACGACCACGGCGAGGGCATCGCCGGAGGCCCGCCGGGCTCGCCGGACGCCGACGGCGACCGCTATATCGAGATCTGGAACCTGGTATTCATGCAGTTCAACCGCGACGACGCGGGCGTCATGCACCCGCTGCCCAAGCCCTCGGTGGACACCGGCATGGGCCTGGAGCGCATCGCCGCGGTGCTGCAGGGCGTGCATTCGAATTACGAGATCGACCTGTTCCAGGACCTGATCCGGGCCGCCGCGCGCGAGACCGGCTCCAGGGACCTGAAGAACCCGTCGCTCAACGTCATCGCCGATCACATCCGCGCCTGCAGCTTCCTCATCGTCGACGGCGTGATCCCCGGCAACGAGGGCCGCGGCTATGTACTGCGGCGAATCATCCGCCGCGCCATCCGCCACGGCTACAAGCTGGGGCAGCAGCAGCCGTTCTTCTACCGCATCGTCGCGGACCTCGACCGGGCGATGGGGGCGGCCTACCCGGAGCTCACCGCGGCCAGGGAGCGCGTGGCGCAGGTGCTCAAGCAGGAGGAAGAGCGCTTTGCGGAAACCCTGCACCACGGCATGCAGGTGCTCGAGGCGGCGCTCGCCGGAGAGGGGCCGATGCTCGACGGCGAGACGGTGTTCAGGCTGTACGACACGTTCGGCTTTCCGGTGGATCTGACCGCCGACATCTGCCGCGAGCGCGGCATCCAGCTCGACATCGCCGGCTTCGAGGCGGCGATGGCGCAGCAGCGCGAGCGGGCGCGAGCCGCGAGCCGATTCTCGATGTCGGCTGGGCTCGATTACGCCGGCGGCAAGACCGAATTCCACGGCTACGAAACCCTGACGTTGAAGGGCCGCGTGATCGCGCTGTACCGCGAGGGCACGCAGGTCGGCGAGCTCAACGCCGGCGAATCGGGCGTCGCGGTGCTCGACCGCACGCCGTTTTACGCCGAGTCGGGCGGCCAGATCGGCGACCGCGGCGAGATGGTCGGCCCTGCCGGCACCTTCGCGGTTCGCGACACGCAGAAAATCCAGGCCGAGGTGTTCGGCCACCATGGCGAGCAGCTGACCGGCAGGCTCAAGGTGGGCGACGAGGTCAGCGCGCGGGTCGACGCCGCGTCACGGCGCCGCGCGATGTGGAACCATTCGGCCACCCACCTGATGCACGCGGCGCTGCGCAAGGTGCTGGGGGCCCACGTGCAGCAGAAGGGCTCGTTGGTCGACGCGCAGCGCACCCGGTTCGACTTTTCGCACTCTCAGCCGATGACCGAGGACGAGATGCGCCGCGTCGAGGCGCTGGTGAACGACGCCATCCGCCGCAACGTCGAGGTGAGCGCGCGCATCATGAAGTTCGACGACGCGATCAAGGCCGGCGCGCTCGCCTTCTTCGGCGACAAGTACGGCGACGAGGTGCGCGTCATCGGCATGGGGGAGGTGTCCACCGAGCTGTGCGGCGGCACGCACGTCGCGCGCACCGGAGACATCGGCTTCTTCAAGATCGTGTCGGAATCCGGCGTCGCCGCCGGCATCCGTCGCGTCGAGGCGGTGACCGGCGAAGGCGCGCTCGACTACGTGCAGCAGCTGGAAAAGCAGATGCAATTCGTCGAGGGCTTCTATCAAACCACGCGCGACAAGCTCGAGGACCGGATTCAGGCGAGCCGCGAGCGGGAGAGATCTCTCGAGAAGGAGCTCGCGCGCCTGATGTCGAAGCTCGCGGCCAGCCAGGGCGACGATCTCGCCGGTCAGGCGCGCGACGTCAGGGGCGCGAAGGTCCTCGCCGCGGCGCTCGAGAACGCGGACGCCAAGACGCTGCGCGAAACCCTGGACAAGCTCAAGGGCAGGCTGAAATCGGCCGCCATCGTGCTCGGCAGCGTGAGCGACGGCAAGGTGTCGCTGGTGGCCGGCGTCACGGCCGACCTGACGGCCAGGGTGAAGGCGGGCGAGCTGGTCAATTTCGTCGCGCAGCAGGTCGGCGGCAAGGGCGGCGGGCGTCCCGACATGGCGCAGGCCGGCGGCACCGAGCCCGGCAAGCTGCCTGCGGCGCTGCAGTCGGTCCAGGGCTGGGTTGAGCAGCGCATATAGATTCTGGCCGGGCTGCGCCGCGCCATGACCCCGCCGCTCGCGGCGATCGAGACCCTGCCGCTCGCCGTGGCGCTGCGCGACTCGGCGCCGTTGCACGCGGCGGTTGCGACCGTGCACCTCGTCGGCGTTGCTCTGCTGGTCGGCTCGGTCGCCATGATCGATCTGCGCCTGCTCGGCCTGTCGCGCGCGCTGCCGGTGCGCCGCCTGGCGGCGCACGTCCTGCCATGGACCGCGGCGAGCTTCCTGCTGATCGTGCCGAGCGGCCTGCTCATGTTCTTGGCGCGCGCCGGCGAGCTGGTCGGCAGCCCGCTGTTCGCGCTGAAGATGCTGCTGATCCTGGCCGGCGGCACCAACGCCGCGCTGTTCCACGCGGCGACGTTTCGCGGCGTCGCGGCCTGGGATACGCAGGCCATGCCGCCCGCCGCGGCGCGCCTCGCGGCCGCGCTGTCGCTCGTCGTGTGGCTGTCGGTGCTGGCCTGCGGCCGGTTGCTGGCGAAGGCCTAGCCGCGCTCAGAAGCCGATGCGCTGGCGCCGCGCACCGCGGCCGTCCTGCACATCTTCCGGGCGCACCTCCTGCCGGCCGGCGATCTTCGCATTGCCGAACCCGGATTGCACCGCGCGGCGCATCTCGCGCGGCGTGAGCACGGCGAGCTTCTCGAGCAGCGCTTCCGCGGGCTCCTCGGGGAACTGCCGCCCCCAGTCGTGCGCGCCGCGGATTTCACGGTAGATCGAGCGCGCGATGCGTGCCGATCCCTCGGCATCCGGCGGGTCGATCT
>Ga0316628_100000040_pt1 | contig 76884 bp, 62 predicted proteins | sample OWC_Aug_M2_C1_D5_FD_207648 | JGI IMG/M metagenome (GOLD analysis project Ga0316628, IMG submission 207648) | Wetland soil microbial communities from Old Woman Creek delta, Ohio, United States - OWC_Aug_M2_C1_D5_C | ecosystem: Environmental > Terrestrial > Soil > Wetlands | place: USA: Ohio...
GTGTCCTCCATCGCTTCGCGGGCCGCTTCGTCGTCCAGACCGCCGAGGAGATCGAGAAGCGCGGGGATGTCTGCTTGAACGGAGATCGTCCGGAGCGCGGCCGCGCCTCTTGTCTTGAGGGCCGGCGAACCCGACCTGACGAGCTCCAGGAGCGCCGGTTTGGCCCCCGTGATGCGCCTGGCGCCGGCGGCCCTGACGAGCTCCGCCTCGATGGCCTCATCCGAAGTCTTGGGGAGATGCTCGAGGACGGCCGCGTCCACGTCGCTTCCTCTGACCCGGGCCAAGGCGTCTCTCGCCAGTTCCTTCTCGACGCCTGCCGTCCGCGCCGCGCGGGTGGCCAGGAAGATGACCGACCTGCCGTCGCCGGCCGCTGTGATCGATCGAAGTGCGGCCAATCTCACCTCCTGCGACGGACTTTCCGCGGCCTTGAGGAGATAGGGCCGTACGGTCTCGGCCGGGTACTTCGCCAGGATGGCCGTGAGCTGGATCTGCGACGGAGCGGGAAGCCGGTCCATGAGGTCGGCGGCCTGTCCGATCTCTTCCGCTTTGAACACGGCCGGGATCATGGCCAAAGCCGGATCATAAAGGGACGCGTCCTTTCCGGTCAGGACTTTGAGGATCTCGGTCTTCGCGTCCGAGCTGGTGGCGATCCGGCCTTTGAAAGCCGCCTGCCGCGAGATGGGCGACACGCTGGCGGCGAAGACCTTGTCATACGCGACTGCCGCCGCGGCCTTGTCTCCCGAATGGAGGGCTCCCTCGGCGGCGAGCAACAGGGCCGAAGCGATCTCGGGATTCAGAGGCGCGCCCGACTTGCCGAGTAGCGCGCTCAGCGCCTTGATCGCCTCGGGCCCGCCGGTCTTGCCGAGGGCCTTGACCGCGTCGGCGGCCAGAACCGCATCCTTCCCCACGGCCAGCCGCGCCAGGGCCGGAACGGCGGCCCCGGTCTTCCGCTCGCCGAGCGAGAAGACGGCGCCCCGCCGGACATCGCCTTGCGTCTTGTCGAGCGCCGCGAGCAGCGCCCCGTCGGCCTCCTGGCCCGGGATCCTCTCGAGGGCATATCGCGCCGGATCGGTCGTCTCGGGCTTGAGCGCGAGCGCGGCCAGGACCGGGACCGACGCTGGGCCGCCGATGAGCCGCAAAGCGCGGCAGGCGGCCATCAAACCTCCGGGCGCAGGCGAGCCCTGGACGAACTCGAGGAGGGCCGCTTCCGTTTCCTGCCGGGCGTGGGGATCGTCCTTGCGGGCGAAGACGGAGGCCCGGAGCCGCATAAGGGGCCCGACGTCCTTGAAGTCGAACGTCTGAAGGTCCCTCAGAATGACATCCAGCGGCTCGACGATGAGCCCCATGTTCCGTTTGGCCTCATCGCCCATCTGGGCGGCCGCGGGGACGGCCGCGAGCGTCAGACCGGCGAGAAGAAAGATGGCCGCCGTCACGATCGCGCGTCGTTCTCTTGTCATGGCCTCTCTCCTCACTCCGGCAGCTGCCAGGGCTTGCGGTAGGAGTGGCCGAGCAGCCGCTCCGCTTCGGGGTCGCCGATGATCGTTTCTGTGGCCGGGTCCCACTTGATCTTGCGTCCGATTTCCATGGCGATGACGCCGAGGTGGCCGACGCTGGCCGAGCGGTGGGCCGTCTCGGCCGGGGCGATGGTCTTCCCCCGGCTGCGGACGCAGTCGAGGAAGTCCTGCTGGTGGTCCCGGCTCTTATAAAGACGGATCTCGTCGGGGCCGATCGTCTCGCGCTTGAGGCTCGCCGGCTCCGTCTCGAACTGGCCGCGGTCGACCCAGATCCAGCCGTACTCGCCGATCCACTTCGTGCCGCTCCAGATCTCGTCGTGGCCGCCGGCCAGGATCATCGGCGTCCCGTCGGCGTACTTGGCCTGGACGTAGTAGCGCGTCGGGCTGTTGTAGATGCCCGAGGCCGGGAACTGACCCACGGCTTCGATCTCGACAGGCCCGGTCTCGTCCCAGCCCATGCCCCAGTGGGCGATGTCGAGATGATGCCCGATCCAATCCATGTATTGCCCGCCGCCGAAGTCCATGTTCCAGCGCCAGTTCATGTGCACGCGGGCTTTGCAGTAGGGCCACCAGGGGGCCGGGCCGACCCAGAACTCGTAGTCGAGGTTCGGAGGCGGCGGGACGAGCGCTTCCTGGCCGAACGTCCCCGCGAAATCGTAATGGCCCGAGGGCAGGCCGACCTCGATCCGCTTGATCTTGCCGATGCGGCCGTTGCGGACGAGCTCGCAGGCCTGGTGGAAGTTCTCGAGCGACCGCTGCCACGAGCCCGTCTGCCAGACCCGGCCGTAGCGCTCGACCGCGTCGCAGAGGGCCCGGCCTTCCCGCAAGTTGTGGGTCAGCGGCTTCTCGCCATAGACGTCGAAGCCGGCCCGCAGGGCCGCGATCGACAGGATGGCATGCCAGTGGTCGGGCACGGCGATGGAGATCGCGTCGAGGTCCTTGCGCTGATAGAGCTCGCGGAAATCGTGGTAGGTGGCGCAGGCCTTGTTGCCGTACCTCTTATCGACCATGCCCTTGGCCATGGCCAGGGGCTCGGTGTCGAGATCGCAGACGGCCACCCACTGGACCTCGGGCTTCTGGAGGAAGTTGGCCATGTTCTCCGGGCCCATCATGCCGAAGCCGATGCCGGCCATGACGATGCGGTCGGACGGCGCGACGGCCCCGTCCTTGCCCAGGGCGGAGGCCTTGACGATGGCCGGGAAGCCGGCCACGGCCGCGCCTCCGGCGACCGCGACGGTCTTGAGGAAATGACGGCGCTTCATCTGGCTCATGCGTCCTCCAGGGCTCAGGTATGCCATTTCCAGCCGCCCCCGACGTAGAGCAACTGGGCGGTCAGCCAGCGGGCCTCGTCGGTGGCCAAAAAGACGACGACGTCGGCGATGTCCTCCGGGCGGCCGACCCGGCCGAGCGGGGTCTTGCGGGCGATCTCCGTCTCTTCGTCCGGGGTGAGCCAGCCGGTCTGGACCGGACCGGGGGCGACGACGTTGACGGTGATGCCGTACCGGCCGAGCTCGTGGGCGGCCGACCGGCTGTACGACTCCAAGGCGTGCTTCGAGGCGGCGTAGCTCACGGCCCCGGCGTGGGCGTCAGCCGCGTCCGTGCTGATGGCGATGATCCGGCCCCACGTCGCCTTGCGGGCGAGATAGCGCCGGACGTACTCCGCCATCATCAGCGCCGGGGCGCGCGCGTTGACCGCGTAGTGGGCGTCCATGGTCGTCGCGTCGGCCAGCTTCATGCCGTAGCCTTCGCTCGTGACCCGCGCAGGATCGAACGTCTCGGGGGTCCAATGGGCGTGGTTGTTGACGAGGACGTCGACCGGCCCGAGCCGCCGCTCGCAGGCGTCGAAGAGGACCGGGACAGTCGCCGGGTCGGACAGATCGGCCTCGAGGCAGGCGGCGCGCCCGGAGCGGGCTTCGATCTCGCGGACGATCGCCTCCGGCGGCTCCTGGGTCACGGCCTCGTAGAACGCGGGCCCGCCGATGCCGTTCCGCCGCGCTTTCTCCATCTCGGCCGCGCTCATCGGGGAGGCGCCGCGGAAGCAGGTGATGAAAACGGCCGCGCCCTCGTCGGCGAAGGCGCGGGCCGCGGCGGCGCCGATGCCCAACGGGTTGTTGACGCCCGTGACCAGGACGACGCGGCCGGCGAGTCGTCCTCCGCTCATGCGATCTCCCTCCCTCGGCACCTTGCCGGTCCCGCTTCGCTAGACGAGCGGCGTCTTGCCGGGCACCGCGACCGGGTCGACGGGGTTCGGGCCGAATTCGTACTTGGCCGGCGAGAGATCGAGCTTGGAGGCGTTCATGGCCCAGTCCCACGATAAGGCCCGCCCGGTGTAGGCGCTCATGCGGCCCATGATGGCGCAGAGCGTGCTCTCGGCGATGCGCTTCCCCTCGTTGAGGGGCTTCCCGGCCCGGATGCTGGCGATAAGGTCGGCGTGCTCGACGACGTACGGATTGGGCTCGTCGCCCTCGAACTTCCAGGGGCTCGGCCCGGCGATCTCACCGTAGCCGAAGGCATAGCCCTTCGTTCCGACGATCTTCTCCTCGACCCGCTCGGCGCAGCCGTCAATCTGGCGGCACTGGCTGGCGACGCGGACGCCGTTCGGGTACTCGAACTCGACGGCGAAGTGGTCGAAGATGTTGCCGTATTCCGGCGCCGTCCGCACCTGCCGCCCGCCCATGGCCATGACCTTGACCGGGTTCGCCCCGAGGGCCCAGTTCATGACATCGATATTATGGACGTGCTGCTCGACGATGTGGTCGCCCGAGGTCCAGGAGAAGTAGAGCCAGTTGCGGCACTGCCACTCCATCTCGCTCATCTCGGGCGTCTTCTTGATGACCCAGAGCGCGCCTTGGTTCCAATAGCACTGGCCGCCGACGATCTCGCCGATGGCCCCGTCGCGGATGCGGCGCATGAGCTCGAGGTAGTGCGGCTGGTGGCGCCGCTGCGTCCCGGTGACGATGGCCAGGCCCTTTGACGCGGCCAGCTCCGAGCTGGCGATGATCGAGCGCACGCCGACCGGATCGACGGCCACGGGCTTTTCCATGAAGACGTTCTTGCCGGCTTCGATCGAGGCCTTGAGGTGGATGGGCCGGAAGCCGGGCGGGGCGGCGGTGACGATGTAATTGATGTCCTTGATCTCGAGGAGCTTCTGGTAGCCCTCGAGGCCGGTGAAGCATGTCTCCGGCTTGACCTTGACGGCCGCGGGGACCTTCTCGCGCAGGGTCTTGAGCGAGCGGTCGATGCGGTCCTGGAACGGATCGAAGAGGGCGATGATCTCGACCCCCGGCGAGGAGTTCACGGCGTCGATGGCCGCCCCCGTGCCGCGGCCGCCGGCCCCGATGAGGCCGATGCGGATGGTGTCCGAGCCGGCGGCGAACAGGCCCCCGGTCCCGGACAAGGCCCCGGTCAGCGTCGCCACCGAAGCGATCGAAGCCGTCTTGATGAAGTCCCTGCGGGTCAATCCGTCGTCGTTCTTGCTGACCATGCTCGCTCCTCCTTTAGAAATCATCGGCGGCGCGGTAGGCCTCGAGGAGCGCCTTCTCGCCCTCGAGCCCGGGCCTGCTCTTGCCGTGCTCGAGGCAGAGGACGCCCTTGTAGCCCTTGCCGTGGATGTGCTTGAAGATGTTGCGGTAATTCATCTCGCCCGTGCCCGGCTCCTTCCGTCCCGGCGAGTCGCCGACGTGGAAGGAGACGAGCTCCTCCCAGCAGGCGTCGATGTTGGGGATGATGTTGCCCTCGGTGATCTGCTGATGGTACATGTCGTCGAGGATCTTGACCGACGGGCTCGCGACGCCCTTGCAGATCGCGTAGGCCTCGGCCATCTTGGTCAGAAAGAGCCCTGGGTGATCCTTGGGATTGAGAGGCTCGAGGACGACGACGAGGCCCGAAGGCTCGCACAGTCCGGCGACCCGCTTCAGGTTCTCGATGACGTTGGCCGTCTGGTAGCCCCGGTCGAGGCTGAGGTTGAAGCGCCCGGGGACGGCCAGGGCCCATTGGCAACCTGTCCGCTTGAAGGTCTCGACGGCCGTCTTGAAGCGCCCGGCCAGCATGTCGCGGATGCCCGCGTCCCTGGTCACGAACGATTCGACGGCGAAGTCGGCATAGGCGACGAAGGGACCGATCGTGAGGCCCAGCCGCTCGGATTCCTTAGCCAGGGCTTCCTGGTCGGCCGCCGGCCGGCCCATCAGGCCGTTATCGAACCAGGCCGAGAAGCCCTGGTCGGCGATGAATTTCAGCTGGTCGGCCGGCTTCTTGCCCGCGTGGGCCTCGAACATCCCCAGGCTCGGGGCGTAATCGAGCTCGAAGGCCTTGACCTTTCCCGGCCCGGCCGCGGTCTGGGCCGCGGGGCCGAGCCTCGAGAGAGACAAAACCGCCGTGCCGAGAGCGGCCGTCTTGAGAAAACCTCGCCTGCCGGGGTTCGTCTTCGGGTCCTTCATTTCGCCCTCCTCGGTCGATCGGCGGGCGGCGAACAGGGTCCGGGAAAAGGCTCAAGACGTCCGGACGAAAGCGCTGCGAGGCGGAAAGAGGGGATCCCGGAACGTGCTCGTCATGCCCACGACAGGCCGATTCTATTAAAAGGAGGGGGCCTTTTCAACCTTGGTCAGGGCCGGGTCCAGGAGGTGCCGTCCTGGGCGGGAGATACCGGATTCGCTTGGACCGGGCCTGCCTCCTCATATTTCCTCTAAAAACTATCAAAATAGTAGGAAATAGGACATGGCTGTCCCTTCTTGCGGACAGAGGCGCGGCCCGGGTCCTTGGCCTCCGCCAGGTGGCCGCGTCCCCCCGGCTGGCACGACGGTTGCATTAGAGGCGGAACGGCCCGCGGATAGCGGGCCAAGAGCGCCGGCCGCCCGGATGACGTGAGGCCGGCCTGAACGGAAAGGAGAATTCGATGAAAGTCTTCAGAGTCGCCCTGATCGCGCTCTTCCTTGCGGCCGCGGCCTATCCCCAGACCACGGACCTGGGTTTGGGCGCCTTCGCCAACGAGACCGGCCCCATCGCCATGGCCGTCGACGCCCAGCTCGTCGACCGATCGATCGACGCCCCGTACGCCATGTTCGTCCTGTTCATGGGGATCAAGAACGGCCAGGGCTCCGCCACCGTCGCGGCCAAAGACGTGGTCATGGTCTACAAGGGCCAGGAATACCACATGCCGACCCTCCAGCAGCTCCGGGACAGCTACAGCGGCGAGCTCCGTGACCTCGGCTTCTACCGCCGCCTGGGCAAGGAGGGCGTCATCTCGTCCTGGGTCCGGTTCTATCGCTTCCCCGAGCGATCCAATTTCTTCCCGCCCCTGACGCTGCGCTCGAGGCTGGCCATCACCGAGGGCTATATGGCCGCCATGAAAGGCTTCCTGACCCCCATCTACTTCAAGAACCCCGGTTTCGCCAAGGGGGACAAGCTGACGATCAAGGTCCGGGACCTGAAGAACCCTGACCTCACCGGGGAATGCGAGGTCGTTCTGCAGTGATCCCCGGGGGCCGTCTCAAGGCCTCGACGAGCTCGGCCGCGGACCCGATCGGCTTGAGACAGGCCCCTCCCGAGCAGACATGGGCGGCGGCCGCTCCGCCGCCCGTGTCCATGCCCCGCGTGAACGGGGCCAGCCGGCCCACCGCTTCGGCCGCCTCGGGCCGGTCGGTCGGCTTGAACAGGCTGGCCGTATCCCACATGCAAGTCCCTCTCATGGCCGCCAGCAGATCGCGCGTCTCCGCGGCCTCCGCGCGGCCGACGACGACCACCTCCCGCGAGGGCCCGAGCGCGTAGTCCAACCCGCATAAGAATTCAGTGTACATGCGGGGATGCCCGACGACCTCCGGGGTGAAGGCCGCCGCCAGATGCCAGGCCCGGTCCTCGAGCTCGCCGCGCCCGGTCAGGCGGGCCAGCCGGAGGAGATCCATGAACATGACCGAATTGCCGGAGGGCAGGGCCCCGTCGTAGAGGTCCTTTTGCCGCGTCCCGGCCTCTCCCTCGGCGCTGAAGAAGAAGCCGCCTTCACGGTCGTCCCAGAAGAGGGCCAGGGCGCGGCCGGCCAGATCGAGGGCCGTCTCGAGGTGCCTCGGCTCGTACCCGGCTTCATAGAGCCCGACGAGTCCCTTGATCAAGAACGCGTGGTCGCCGAGGAAAGCGGGCACGCGGGCCTCGCCGTCCGAGAAGACGTGAAGGAGCCGGCCGTCGGCATCGCGCATCTTATCCAGGATGAAATCCGCCGCGGCCGCCGCCGCCCGCAGGTAGCGGTCCTCTCCTGTCACCCGGAAGACCGCAGCAAGGGCGGCGATCATCAGGCCGTTCCAGTCGGCCAGGACCTTGGTGTCCTTGAACGGCCGCGGCCGCTCCTCGCGCGCCGCAAGGAGCCTGCGGCGGATCGATTCGATGTAGGCCTCGGTCGCCCCCGCGGGCACCGCCCCGGCCCGGCCGGTCGGCCAATCTTGGCGCCGGATCTCGTTGAGGACGTACCGGCCGCCGCGAAGGATCTGGGGTTCCCTGACGCGCTCGGATTCGCCCACGCCAAAGACCGCCGCGGCCGCGGCGGCGTCCTCCGGGCCCAGCGCGCGCTCGAGCTCGTCCCGCGTCCATAGGTAGAACAGGCCCTCCTCGCCCTCGCTGTCGGCGTCCTCGGCCGTGTAGAAGCCGCCCTCAGGCGAGCCGAGGGAGCGAAGGGCGTAGTCCGCCACTTCGGCCGCCGTCCGCCGGAATTCGTGGCGGCCGGTCGCCGCAAAGGCCTGGGCGTAGACCTCGGCGAGCAGGGCCTGGTCGTAGAGCATCTTCTCGAAATGAGGCAGGAGCCAATTGGCGTCCGTCGAATAGCGATGGAAGCCGAAGCCGAGCTGGTCGTAGATCCCGCCGCGGCGCATGGCCTTGAGGGTCTTGCCGGCCATCCCCAGGGCCTCGGCCGTTCCGGTCCGCTGCCAATACCTCAGCAGGAAGCCCAGGTGATGGGCCGTGGGGAACTTCGGCGCGCCGCCGAAGCCGCCCCGGGTCCGGTCGAAGTCGGCGGCCAGCTCGCGGTAGGCCTCGTCCAGGGTCCCCGCGCCGAGCTTCTCGCCGCGCCGGCCTTTGAGCCGGACCGGCCCCAGGCTGGCCGCGGCCTCGACCTCGGCCGTCGAGCGAAGGATCTCGGGCCGCTTCGTCCGCCACGCCTCGCCGATGAACGGCAGGAGCTCGATGAGACCCGGCCGGCCCCAGCGGCGCGACCGGGGATAGTATGTGCCGGCGAAGAACGGCCGGCGGTCCGGGGTCATCATGATCGTCAGGGGCCACCCCCCCGAGCCCGTGAGCGACTGGCAGACGGCCATATAGTGCTGGTCGATGTCCGGCCGCTCTTCCCGGTCGACCTTGACGGGGATGAAGTCCGCGTTGATGAGCCGGGCCGTCTCCTCATCGGCGAACGATTCCCGCTGCATGACGTGGCACCAGTGGCAGGTCGAATAGCCGATGGAGAGAAAGATCGGCTTGTCCTCGCGGCGGGCCCGCTCGAAGGCCTCCTCGCCCCAGGGGTACCAGTCCACGAGGTCATGGGCGTGGCGCCGGAGGTAAGGGCTCTTCTCCCCGGCCAGGCGATTGGTCCCGGCCTGTCCTTGGCCCGGACGCGAGGAGGCGCGCTCGTTCGTCGAACTCATATGGTTTTTGCCGACCGGGCGGCCGGGCCGCCCCGTCACCTCCTCCATGGTAGCACATGGAGTCGAATTCTTCAGGACGGCGGCGCGGGACCAACGGACCTATTTCGTCCGGCCCAGGTGACGGTCGATGAATTCGAAGGTCCGCTCGTAGGCTTCCATCCGGTTCGCGTGGAGCAGGAACTCGTGCGGCTCGTCGGGGGCGATCATCAGCTCGATCGGGACGTCGCCCTTGGCCCGCAGCCTCTGGACGAGGTCGGTCGTCTGCTGGAAGGCGACGTTGCGGTCATCGTCACCGTGGATGAAGAGGACCGGCGAGCGCCACGCGGCGACCGAAGCGACCGGGGACGACTCGCGGGCGACCTTGCGCCGGGCCTCGTCGAGACGTCCCCAGCGCATCTGCGACCAATCGTGGACGCCGGCCATGTCGACGCCGACTTTGAAGAGGTCCGAGTTCCGGGCCAGGGCCATGGCCGTCAGCAGGCCCCCATAGGACAGCCCCCAGGCGCCGATCCGCTCCGGATCGACCTCGGGCCGCGTCCTCAAGTAGTTGACCCCGGCCAGGACGTCCTGGTACTCCGCGGCGCCTTCCATGCCGCAGTTGGGCGCCTCGCGGAACGAGCGGCCGTAGCCGATGCCGCTGCGGTAATTGATCGAGATGACGACATAGCCCCGGCGGGCGAAATGCTGGTTGATCCCATAGGCCTCCGAGTAGAACTCCATGTAGTGCCAGCCGAGGAGCATCTGGCGGACGGGGCCGCCGTGGGTGAAGACGACGGCCGGCCTCCGGTCGCCGGCCTTCGCTCCCCGCGGAAGGAAGAGCTGGCAGGGGACCTCGAGCCCGTCGGCCGCCTTGACGATGACAAGCTGCGGCGTGACGAGCTCGCGGACCGGGAACTCCGTCGGAAGCTCGCGGGGCGAGACGATCCCGGCCTTGCCCCCGCCGGCCTCGACCGTGGCCACCGACGTGGGATGAACGGCCGTGGCATACAGGAAGGCCGCCCGGCGGCCAAACGGCAGGGCGACGGGCAGTGTCCCGATGGCGTCCTTCGGCGTGAGCGCGGCGGCGCCGCCCCCGCTCGTCGCGACCTTCCAGATGCGCCGGCCGTGGAGATCGCCCTGGTTGCTCGAAAAGAAGAGGGTCGCGCCGTCGGGCGAGAGTCCGAGGTGCTCGACGAACCCTTCGCCGGGCGTGATGTCCTCGGGCGTCCCGCCGGCGAGAGGCATGGAGAAGACGTGCGCCCATTCCTCGCGCTCGGCGGTGTAGAGGATGCGGCCGTTGGCCGCGAGGTCGAAGTTCCTGAACGCGTAGACGCGGGGCGGCTCCTTGGGGGACCGCCAGAGCTCCCGGGCCCGGCCCGTGGCGGCGTCCGCCACCCAGATCCCCAGATCGACGGGTCCGCGGGCCCGGAACTCGCTCGCGGCCTCGGCGTCGAAGGTCAGCCCGGGCCGGCGGATGAACGCGATCTGGGTCCCGTCGGACGACCAGCGCGGCTCGCTGTCGCGGTCGACGCTCGGCGCGATCCAGGTGATCTTGCGCCGGGCGAGGTCGAAGACGCCGATGAAGCCGTGGTCCTCCCGATTGCTGACGAAGGCGACCCGGCCGCCGTCGGGCGAGAACCGGGGGGAACCGTTGCGTCCGGCGGCCCGGAACAGGAGCTCGGGCTCGGGCGCCGGGGCCGTCTCCGAGCGGGGAGCGAGCGGCACGCGATAGATCAGGCCGTCCTTCACGAGCAGCGCCGAAAGGCCGTCCGGAGAAAGGACGGGCCCGCTCCCGGCGGCGACCCGCCAGGGCCGGCCGCCGTCGGTCCGGACCGCCCAGACGGCCTGCTCCTGCCCGTCCGGGTCGCTGTCCGAGTTCGTCACCCAGCCGGCGGCGTTGGGCCGGCCGCCCTTGACGAAGACGGCCGTCCGGCCGTCCCGCGTGAGTGCGACGGAGTCGATCTCGAAGACCTCGTCCGCGCCGAAGCCGGTCAGGTTGACCGGCCGGAAGTCCGGCCCCGCCGCGGTCCAGACGTTCCGCGACCCGCGGTCGTTCAGGATCCAGGCGATGCGGTCGGCCCCTCCGGCCGCCGTGAGATCCGAGGGATAGGGCACCGAGAGGACGTCGGCCAGGGTGAACGGCCGCTCCGGAGCGAGGCCGCCCGCGGCCCCGGCGCCGAGCGCGGCGAGGACGGCGAAGACGACGATGCGAGCCTTCATGGTCCCTCCTTCAAGCCTCCGTGGACCCGGATCATCGGACGGGGACGAGGACGATCCTCTCCAGGTTCATGGCGTGGTTGTTGGCGATCGCGGTGATCCTGACGCGGAGCGTGTGACGGCCGGCGGGGAGCGTGACCCTGCCGACCGTGAACGTCGCCGGAAGATAGACGCTCGGCGACGACTCCGTCCTGGCCGCGAGCTTCTGCCCGTCGACCTCGACCTCGTAGGCGGCCTGGCCGCCCCACATGCTGGCGTAAGAAGCCCGGACCTCGTAAGTTCCCGGGCCGCCGGTCGTGAACGGCCACTCGGGGTAGTCGTTGACGTTCTGCCAGTTGGCGAGCATGGTCGTCCTGTAGAAGAAATCGAGGTAGGCGCGCTGGCCCATGGCCGACTGGAGATCGGCGAGGTAGACCGGAAGGTCGATGCGGCCGTCCGCCGCGGCGCCGATCGTCCAGGGCTCGGCCGAAGGCGGCCCGTCGAGCTCGAGGGCGACGACCGTCGCGTCGGGGTCGAGAGCCCTCGCGGGCAGGCGCACGACGACGTCCTTTCCCGCCCGGCTCACGCCCAGGCTCTTCGAGCGGTCGGCCAGGAGATAGGCTTTCCGGACCTTGTTCCTGAGGCCCGGCAGGACGATCCGCGCCTCGGCCGGCCAGCCCATGACATGGACATAAAGCGTCGCGCCTTTGACCGTGGCCCGGCCGAAGAACGGCAGGCGCTCGAACGGGCTGGCCGTCGTGCCGTAGATGGCCTCGCCGTTTGTCCTCAGCCATTCGCCGATGCGGCGGAGCCGGGCCTGAAAATCGGCCTGGATGCGGCCGTCGGGCTGGGGGCCGACGTTGAGCAGGAGGTTGCCGCCCTTGCTGACGATCTCCACGAGCTGGCGGATGAGCTGGCTCGCGCTATGGAACTCGGTCTCGTAGCGGTTGTACCCCCAGCCGTTCCAGTTCATGGTATAGCAGGCCTCCCAGAGACGCGGCGTGCCGTCGGCATTGCGGAGCCCCGTCGCGGGGACGTAGTTCTCCGGGGTGCCGAAGTCGCCGTAGCCGGGCTCCCGCTTGAACAAGCGGTCGTTGATGAGGAGCGCCGGCTTCATCGCCAGGAGCATCTTGCCGATGGCGAAGGCCCGCTGCTCCTCGTTCGAGTGCTCCCACTCGCCGTCGAACCAGAGCACGGCCGGGTCGTACTTGGTCACGAGCTCCTTGACCTGGTTCGCGGCGTAATCCATGTAGCGGCCGAAGTCGGCGCCCTTCGCCGTGCGGCCCTTTTCCCAGTCGCGCCGCGGCAGGTAGTCGGGGTGGTGCCAGTCCATGATCGAGTAGTAGAAGCCGAGCGGGATCCCAGCCTTCTTCATCGACGCGGCCAGCGGGCCGAGGATGTCCCGGCCGTACTTCGCGTGCGTGATGTCGTAGTCGGTGTAGGCGCTGTCGAAGATGGCGAAGCCGTCGTGATGCTTAGAGGTGATGATGACGTACTTGACCCCGGCCTCCTTGGCCAGGGCGGCCCAGTCGTCCGGGTCGAAGCTCACCGGGTTGAAGTTGTCGGCATAATACTGGTACTCCTCGAGCGGGATACGGAGGATCTGGCGGGCCCATTCCTCCCGGCCGATCATGGAGTAGACCCCCCAATGGATGAAGAGGCCGAACTTGGCCTCCCGGAACCATTGCAGGCGGTCGGGGGCCTGGGTCTGGGCCGGACCGGCGGAGGGGGCGGCGGCCGCGGCCAGGCTGATAACGGCAAGGCCCACGGTCATGGCGGCGAGACGGCGGATCTTCATGCGGGGACCTCTCTTCGACGGATGGCCCCAAGGTTATCCGGGTCCTCCGGACCTGTCAATCTCCGGGCCGCGGGCGCCATGAGAAAATCACGGCTCCTCGTGCGTCGCTCTAATGAGTGCCGGAAGCCCCGGCCGGCCCAGCCCATGACGCGCCAGCACATGTCCCGGATCGCCGAGGTCATTTTCGACCAAGTCGCCGCCGACCACGCCGTCTTCCGCGCCTTCGACGCCCGGGGCGAGCCCGTCTTCGAGGCCGCGAAAGGGCCGCGGACCGAGACCGGCGAGCGCCTCGTCGGGCGGGTCCTCGAGATCGGCCGGCCGGTCCTTGTCCGGGACATCGGCCGGGATCCCCTCTTCGCCGACCTCGAGCTCGACGGCAACGGTCACGGCCCCCGGGCCCTCCTCGCTTATCCCTGGACGACCCGCGGCCGGCAGGCCGGGATCGTCCTCCTGGTCAGGGACGGCGGCAGCCTCCCGTTCGAAGCCGATCACCTCGAGTTCCTGACCCTGGCCCTGGCCCCGGTGATCTATCTCCTCAGGAAGAGCGGCGGCGCGGCCGAACCGGCGCCCGTTCCGGCCGAAGGCGAGACTCCCGGGGCCGCCGCCTTCCTGGGCCTGGCGCCCTCGGTCCGCTCGGTGCGGGCCATGATCGAACGGGTCCGCGACACCGACGCCCCGGTCTTCATCTCCGGCGAGAGCGGGACCGGCAAGGAGCTGGCCGCGAGAACGATCCACGAGACCGGCCGCCGCCGGAGCGGCCCGTTCGTGGCCGTCAATTGCGCCGCGATCCCCGAGGCCCTCCTCGAGAGCGAGCTCTTCGGCCACGCCAGGGGCTCGTTCACCGGCGCGTTCCGCGACAAGACCGGTCTCGTCGAAGAGGCCTCGAAGGGGACGTTCTTTCTCGACGAGATCGGCGACCTGCCGCTGGCCCTCCAATCGAAGCTCCTCCGCGTTCTCGAGGAGCGGAAGATCCGCCGCGTCGGCGAGACCCGGCCGCGGTCGGTCGACGTGCGCTTCATCAGCGCCACGAACAAGGACCTCGACCGGGAGGTCGAGCGCGGCCGCTTCCGGCAGGACCTCTACTACAGGCTGAAGATCATCGCCCTCGAGTTGCCGCCCCTGCGCGACCGGCCCGACGACGTCCTGCTCCTTCTCAATCATTTCCTGGACGGGTTCGCCCGGTCCATGGGCCGGCCGCGGCCGTTCGTCTCGCCCGTCGCGCTGGAGATGCTGCTCCGCTATCCCTGGCCGGGCAACGTCCGCGAGCTCCAGAACGAGGTCCAGCGCGCGCTGGTCATGGCCGGCGGAAGCCCGCTCGTCCTCGAGGACCACCTGTCGCCCAAGGTCAACCCGGCCCGTGAGACGTACTCGGCGGCCTCGCACAAGCTGGCGGCGGCCAAGGCGGACTTCGAGCGGCGCTTCCTCCGAGAAGCGCTGGCCCGCTGCCGCTACCACCGGACCCGCACCGCGGCCGAGGTCGGGCTGACCCGCCAGGGCCTGTTCAAGCTGATGAAGAAACACGGCCTCGACACCAAGCAAGGGACCGCCGCCGGGCCGTCGCTCAGACAAGCGCCAGAAGGACCGTCAGGGTGAAGAGACCGGCCAAGGTCGAGAGAAAGATGATCTTGGTGATGAGCTCCGGGGCGGCATCGAACTCCTGGGCCAGGGCGACCCCGAAGATCGCGCTGGGCATGCTGTTCTCGAGGATCATGGCCTGCCGCGTCAACCCCTGCAGGCCGAGGAGGCGGGCCAGGCCGAAGGAGAGGGCCGCGGCCACGACCAGCCGGAGGAAAGCGGCGGCCGAGGCGGCCTTCCAACTCCCCCTGAAGTTGACCGCGGCCAGCTGCATCCCCAGGACCAGCAGCAGGAACGGCACGAGCGAGTCCCCGACGAGCTTCAGCGGCTCGAAGATGGGGTCGGGGATGCGGATCGCGAGCGCCTTGACGAGGAGGCCGAGGATCAGAGCGTGGAGGCCGGGCATGGCCAAGGTCCGCTTGAGGGCCGACCCGGCCTCGGCCCGGCCCCGGGCGGCGAGATAGACCCCCAGGCTCTGCATGACGATCTGCACCGTGATCGCGTAGACGACGCCCCGCTCGATCGCGGCCGGCCCGTAGGCGAGGATCAGGACGGGAAAGCCGAAATTGACGGCGTTGGTGAAAAGGACCGAGATCTGGAAGGCCCCTGCTTCCGCCCGCGGCAGCTTGAGGAGCCGGGCCGCGGCCGCGGCGACGGCCCAGAGCACGGGAAAGGAGAGCAGGGTGAAGGCGACGATCCGGACGAATTCCCCGGCCGCGAGCGTTGTCCGGGCCATGGCCGTGAACGTCAGGCAGGGGACGAGGACATAGAGCCCCAGCCGGGCCAGCATCTTGAGATCGAAGACGAGGAACCGCGCGGCCGCGTAGCCCAAGGCGACGGTGATCATGACCGGGACGATGACGCGGACGAAGATGGCGAGAAGGGTTTCCATGGGGTCGGCACCTCGCGGCCGTCAGGCCGGTCCGCGCATTGTACGACAGCCGGGCCCGGATGCCAACCCCCTCCTCTTTCGGGATGGCCCGGCTTGTGCTACATTCGACCCATGGCGGAAACCAAGGAAGGCGGCCGCGTCTTTTCCATCGTTTGCCCATGCTGCGGAGCGACCCTCTGGGTCGATCCGGAAACACGGTCTGTGCTGCGCTCGGAAAAGGGCAAGAAGGCGAAGGGATCGCTCGACGATCTGCTGGTCAAGGAACACAAGCGGCAGAGCGAGTTCGACCGTAAGTTCGACGCCACGTTCGAGCTCCAGAAAGAGAAGCACTCCAAGGCGGACGAGCTCTTCAAGAAGGCCCTCGAGAAGGCCGAGAAGGGCGAAGACGAAGAGGACTAAGCCGCCCCGCGAGAGATATCCCTCTTCTCGGCTCGCTCGGGATATCGCTCCTTGCCCCCGCGCCCCGGAAACCTTGTAGCTGCTTTCCCCCGACCTCCGGCCGGGCCCCCTTTCCATTACGGGGGCCTTGTCGCGACATCCCTCGCCGCCTCGCGAGGGATATCGAGTCAGCTCCCGGCTTGGGTTTCGTCGTCGCGCTTGCGGGGGGCCATCGTCCACTTCGTGAAGCCGAAGAGGACGAGCATGCCGACCGAGAGATAGTTCATGAAGGCCCAGGGCAGGTAGGAGAACGTCGACACGCCCAGCGTCCCGGTGATGTAGACGCCGGCCATGCTCCAGGGGATGAGGGGCACGATGATGCCGCCGCTCTCCTCGATGATCCGTGACAGGTTCTTGGCGGCCAGGTCCTTCTTCTTGTAGATCGGGGCCAGGAGGTCGGCCGGCAGGATCATCGACAGATAGGAGCTGCCCGTGATCATGGCCGAGAGGACGGCCGCCCCGATCGTCGTCAGGACGAGGCTCCAGACCTGGCGGGTGAAGCGCATGACCTTGTCCAGGATGGCGGACAGGCACCCCGTGCTCTGCATGATGCCGCCATAGGCAAAGGCGGTGAAGGCGATGAGCTGCGTTTCCATCATGCTCATCATGCCCCCCTTGGCCAGCAGAGTGTCGACCAGGCCGACGCCCGTCAGGGCCGGCAGGCCCGAGTTCATGGCCGTGGCCACGACCGTGAGCGGCATCTTCTGGACGATGACGGCCAGGGCCGCGGCGACGAGCGAGGACAGGACCATGGCCGGGACGGTCGGCTTCTTGGCGATGGCGGCGTAGAAGATCACGGCCATGGGCAGGAGGAGGAGCAGGTTGAAGCGGAAGTGGTCCTTGAGCGTGCTCAGGATGAGGTTCAGCGTGTCGGAGCCGACGGCGTTGGCCCCGTAGCGCAGGCCGGCGAAGAAATAGACGGCCAGCCCGGCCAGCCAGGCCGGCGTCGCCGACCAGACCATGTGCTTGATGTGGTCGAAGAGGTTCGAGCCGGAGATGACCGTGGCCAGGTTGGGGATGTCCGAGAGCGGCGACATCTTGTCGCCGAAGTAGGCCCCGGCGACGATGGCCCCCGCGGCCGGGCCGAGAGGGATGCCGAGGCCCATGGCGATGCCGATGAAGGCCACGCCGACCGTGCCGATCGTGCCCCAAGACGTCCCCGAGGCCAGGGACACGACGGAGCAGACGAGGCAGGCCGTGGCCAGGAAGAACTTCGGCGAAATGAGCTTCAGGCCGTAGTAGATGACCATCGGGATGGTGCCGCTGGCCATCCACGAGCCGACGAGGATGCCGACCGAGAGCATGATCAGGATGGCCGGCATGGCCTTGTGGATGCTCTCGACGATGCCCCGCTCCATATCGCGCCATTTGAATCCGAGGACGAGGCCGAGGAAGGCCGTGACCGAGGCGGCCGCGACGAGGAGGACCTGGGCCTTGATCTTGTAGACGCCGTAGCCGACGCCGAGGAGAAGGGCCATGGCGAGGAGCGGGATGAGGGCGACGCCGAATGAGGGCCGGCGGCCCGCGGCGGGCGCCGGGGCGGAGCCGGCCGCGGGGGCGGGGGAGGCGGGAGGGTGTGTCATGCGCTGAAGGTGCCCTTGACCAGCAGCCGGCCCGAGGCCATCAGGTGCCGGCCGCGGGCGAACACGTCGGCGAGCCCCAGGTCTCCGTCGAGGAGAAGGAGATCGGCGTCGCGGCCCGGCTCGATGCGGCCCTTTTGGCCGAGCTTGTAGAAATCGGCCGCATTGGTGGCGAAGATCCGGACGGCCGTTTCGAGCGGCACGACCCCCTTACGGACGACGTTGCGGAGCTCCCTGAGCATGTCCTTTTGCGAGCCGACGGTCAGGCGCAGGAGCCGGCCCTCCCCGTCGAAGACGGGCAGGCTGCCGTTGCCGTCCGAGCTTGCCGTGAGCCGCGTGAACGGCAGGCCCCGGCCCGCCAGCGCGGCGAGGACCTCCTCCAGGCCGAGCTCGGGGTCGGTGGGCTCGGGGTCGGGTCCGACGGTGTGGTCGATCGAGCCGCCGGCAGCCACCCACTCGAGGCCCTGCTCGAAGAGGGCTCGGTTGCGGTTGATGTGGGTCGGGATGACCTGCGTCATCGGGATCTCGGTCTCGCGGACGAGCCGGAAGAGGAGCTCGAGGCCGCGCCGGCCGTCGCCGAGGTGGAGATGGAGGACCCCGGCCTTGCCGCCCAGCATGCCGCCGACGCGGCACTCCGACGCGAGGCGGGCGATCTCGTCGAAGGTCGGCTGCGACGAGCGATGGTCGCTCACGGCGATCTCGCCGGCCCCGATGACCTTGTCGATGAGGACGAGGTCGGAGCGGACGCTCCCGGTCAGCGTCCGGACCGGGATGTCATAGGATCCGACGTAGATGAAGGTCGAGACGCCCTCGACCTCGAGGGCCCGGGCCTTGGCCAGGAGCGAGGCCATGTGGCGGGTGATGCCGTCCGTTCCGAGACAGCCGATGACCGTCGTGACGCCGGAGGCGACGATGTCCTCGACGCGGATCTCGGGGGTCCGCGTCGCGGGCCCGCCCTCGCCGCCGCCGCCCAGGATGTGGACGTGGGGATCGACGAGGCCGGGCACGACGAGCCGGCCGGCCGCCTCGACCGCCTCCGCGGCGAGGCCGTCCACGCCGAGGCTGCCGGGCCCGGCCACGGCCTCGATGCGGCCGCCCGCGATCAGGATATCCTTGCGCCCGAGCGGCTCGGGAGCGAAAACCTCTCCGCCTCGGATGAGGGTGATCATGGGCGCCTCCTTGACCGCGAAGGGCCTAAGTTAACACGGCCGCCGGAGGTTCGCAAGCGCCGCGCGCGGCGGTCCCGACGGGTCCCCGGACGCTTTGAAATCCAGGGGCCGATTGGGTAGAATAAGGTCTCGATCATGGGCACCTACGAAGAGGAATTCCGATACATCCATAAATTCATCGACCGCACGACCCGGCTGCTCCTTTTCCCGAAGAAGATCGAGGTCCGCGGCGCCGAGAACTTCGTCCGGGAGGGCCCGAACATCGTCGTCGGCAATCACAGCGGGTCCTATAAGGACGTGGCCGCTCTCCTCCGGACCGTGCCCCGGATGATCTTCTTCACGGCCAACCAGATGATCTTCACCCGGCAGGGGGCGTCCGAGCTCATCCTCCGCCATCTCCACCGCCACATGGGGAAATGGGGAGGGTTCCTCCACGTCCTGCTGAACCCGTTCTACAGCTTCATGGTCTATTACGTCTCCGGCCACATCGCCCGGATCGGGACGATCCCCGTCGACATCTACGGAAGCAAGCGCGAGTCCATCTTGCGGTGCCAGGACTACCTGCGAGAGGGCCGGGCCGTCATCGCCCTCCAGGGCCGGGGCCGGGTCTTTCCCAAGGATCCCAACCCCTACGTCAAGGACTTCCGGCGCGGCGTCTCCATCATGGCCTACAACCTCCACAGGGAGAGCGGGCTGGCCGTGCCCGTGACGCCGCTCTCGATCTTCGGGACGCACATCATGTGGGGGGTGCCGGCGACGATCAAGATGAACGTCGGCAGGCCCCTGTATGTGAGGGACTATTGGACGGGCGAGGAGGTCTCGACCGTCGAGGCCTTCCGGGCCGCCCTGCAGCGGACCGTGACCGGCCTGCTCCGCGAAAGTCTGCGCTGGTAGGGAGCCGGGGAGCCCGGCTCGAGGAGGGACCATGGCGCCCGAAGGGCTCTTGATCGCACGGGGCGAGAAGGACCTGCTTCTTCTGCCGCGGATGTCCAACCGGCACGGCCTCGTGGCCGGCGCGACGGGGACCGGGAAGACCGTCACGCTTCAGGTGATGGCCGAGCGCTTCAGCCGCATCGGCGTCCCCGTCTTCCTGGCCGACGTCAAGGGCGACCTGGCCGGCGTCAGCCAGCCGGGCGCCGCCAATCCGAAGATCCAGGAGCGCATCGGGCTGCTCAAGCTCGGCGCCTATCCCTTCGAAGGCAGTCCGGTGACCTTCTGGGACATCTTCGGCGAGCAGGGCCATCCGGTGCGGACGACCATCTCGGACATGGGTCCGCTGCTGCTCTCGCGCCTGCTCAACCTCAATGACGTCCAGAGCGGGGTCCTGACGCTCGTCTTCCGCATCGCCGACGACAACGGCCTGCTGCTGCTCGATTTCAAGGACCTCCGGGCCATGGCCCAGTACGCCGGCGACCACGCCGACGAGTTCGAGACCGAGTACGGCCGCATCTCGACGGCCAGCATCGGGACCATCCAGCGGGGCCTCATGACCCTCGAAGACGGGGGGGCCGACAGGTTCTTCGGCGAGCCGGCCCTCGATCTCGAGGATCTCATGCAGACCGACGCCCAGGGCCGGGGCCTCGTCAATATCCTGGCCGCCGACAAGCTGATGCTCACGCCGCGGGCCTATTCGACCTTCCTGCTGTGGCTCATGGCCGAGCTCTTCGAGCGCCTGCCGGAGGTCGGCGACCCGGACAAGCCGCGGCTGGTCTTCTTCTTCGACGAGGCCCATCTCCTGTTCGCCGACGCGCCCCAGGTCCTGCTCGAGAAGATCGAGCAGGTCGTCCGGCTCATCCGGTCCAAGGGCGTCGGCATCTATTTCGTGACCCAGAACCCGATCGACATCCCGGACGTCATGCTCGGACAGCTCGGCAACCGCGTCCAGCATGCCCTGAGGGCTTTCTCGCCGCGGGACCAGAAGGCCGTCCGGTCGGCGGCCGAGACGTTCCGGCAGAATCCCAAGGTCGACGTCGAGACCGTGATCACCCAGCTCGGCACGGGCGAGGCCCTCATCTCTTTCCTCGACGAGAAGGGCTATCCCGGCATCGTCGAGCGGGCCTTCGTCCTGCCGCCGATGAGCCGCATCGGGCCGATCACGCCGGCCGAGCGCCAGGCCCTCGTCCAGGGGTCCCTCGTCTACGGCCACTACGAGAAGGCCATGGACCGGGAATCCGCCTATGAGATGCTCAAGACCCGGGCCGAGCGAAAAGCGGCCGACGACGCCGAGGCCCGGGCGCGGGCCGAGGCCGAGGCGCAGGCGCGACGGGCGCCCTACGGCTATCCGCCGCCTCCGGAGCGGTCTCCTTATCCTCAGGCGCCGCGGCGTCCGGCCGGCCGCTCCCGGGACACCCTGATCGAGGCCATGGCCAAGAGCGCGGCCCGCTCGGTCGGCAGCAGCCTCGGCCGCCAGATCCTGCGCGGCGTCCTCGGCTCGATCCTCGGCGGCAAAAGGTAGATGATTTGCGGGTCGGCCGCCTTTTGCTATAATCCCAGCGTTTTGACGACGCTGGATGCTTTCTCCAATCCCCTCCGAGGACGGTGAACCATGTTCAAAGGACACCCCAAAGGTCTCTTCGTCGCCTTCTTCGCCAACATGGGCGAACGGTTCGGCTTCTACACGATGATCAGCATCTTCGTCCTGTTCATGCAGGCGAAGTACGGCATGTCGGCGGGCGCCGCCGGCTCCGTGTATTCGACCTTCCTGGTCGGCGTCTATATCTTCCCTCTGCTCGGCGGGTTCCTGGCCGACCGCTTCCTCGGCTACGGCCGGACGATCAGCCTGGGCATCGTCGTCATGTTCATCGGCTATGTCCTGCTGGCCCTGCCGACGACGATGGCCACAGGCTTCCCCCTCGTCGTCGTCGCCCTGGCCGTCATCGCCCTGGGCACGGGGCTGTTCAAGGGCAACCTCCAGGCCCTGGTCGGCTCCCTCTACGACGATCCGAAATACTCGCCCATGCGCGACCGGGCCTTCAACATCTTCTATATGGGCATCAACATCGGGGCCATGTTCGCCCCGTCCGCGTCCATGGCCGTATGCAACTGGATCATGAGGCAGGCCAGCTTCGTCTATGACGCCCGCATCCCCGCCCTGGCCAACGACTTCCTCAAGGGCAAGCTGGCCGACGCCTCGTCCTTCCTGTCCATCGCCCAGGGGCAGGACGCCTCGGTCACCTTGGCCACCCTGGGGGACTTCGCCACCCGCTATATCAATCAGCTCAGCAAGTCCTACCATCTCGGCTTCGGCGTCGCCTGTCTCAGCCTGATCATCTCCATGGTCGTCTTCTGGGCCTTCCGCAAGCACTACAAGGCGGCCGACCTGACCGAGCGCCAGAAGGCCAAGTCCGAGGCCCTCAAGTCCCAGGTCGTCGAGCTCACCCGCGAGCAGACCCGGGAGCGCCTCATCGCCCTCGGCCTGGTCTTCTTCGTCGTCATCTTCTTCTGGATGGCCTTCCACCAGAGCGCCGTCACCCTGACCTATTTCGCCAGGGACTACACCGTGCCGACCGTCAGCAAGGCCACGAATCTCTGGTTCGACCTGACCGGGCTCCTGGCCGTCTTCCTGTCCGTCCTCGGGCTCGTCTTCCTGGTGAGGAAGGCCTCGAAGACCCTGCCCCGGGTCCTGGGCGCGGCCGCCTTCATCGGCTTCGGCGTCCTGGCCTACCTCCGCTACAGCGGGTACGCCGCGACGAACCCCTTCCAGCCCCAGATGTTCCAGCACTTCAACCCATTCTTCATCGTTGTCCTGACGCCCCTCATCGTCGGCCTCTTCGGCTGGCTCAACCGCAAGGGCAAGGAGCCCTCGGCGCCGCGCAAGATCGGCATCGGCATGCTGACCACGGCCGCGGCCTATGCCATCCTGATCGTGGCCTCGATCCACCTCCTCAGCCCCAAGGCCCTCGGCGGCCTGGTCGCGCCGCCCGAGTCCCAGGTCTCGGTCTACTGGCTCATCTCGACCTACTTCATGCTCACCATCGCCGAGCTCTTCCTCAGCCCGATCGGCATCTCCTTCGTTTCCAAGGTCGCCCCGCCCAAGTACAAGGGGCTGATGCAGGGCGGCTGGTTCGCGGCCACGGCCATCGGCAACTCGCTCGTCGGCGTGACGGCCTTCTTCTGGGAGCGCCTGCCGCTCGCGGCCGTCTGGGCCATCCTCGCCGGGGCCTGCCTCCTCTCCGCCGCCTTCATCTTCGCCGTCATGAAGCGGCTGGAGCGGGCGGCCGCGGCCTAGCGGCAGAGCGCCGTCAAGTTCTTTTACGGCGGGCGGTCCCCCGGCCCGCGGGAGGCTCCCGCCGATCGACCGTCTTCCAGGGAGGGGCCGTCCCCTTGACGACTCAGGCGGGCAGCCGGAGATTGGTCTGGATATTGCAGTCCTCAAGGAACAAGATCTATCGCAAGGAGATGGCCATGAGACGATCATGCGCGGTACTGGCGGCGTCGCTCCTGCTCGGGGGCGTTCTTCTCCCGTCCGGACTCCGCGGCCAAGACCGCGCGGCACCGGTGCGCGTGCCTGATGGGAACGGCCGGCCCATCCTGGTCGACGGTCTCTTTTCGCCCGGCGAATGGGACGACGCCATGGCCATCCAGGTCCGGCCGGACCTTCAGCTGCTTCTCAAGAAGACCTCGGAGTACGTCTTCCTGGGCCTCAAGTATTCTCCGTTCGTCGATTCCAGCGTCGATCTTTTCATCTCGCCCGACGGCAAGGCCATCCACCAGCTCCATGTCTCCGCCCAGCTCGGCGAGATCCTGCTCACCGGCCCAGGGTCCGAGGCCGGGCCGTCCCCCTTCGTCTGGGGCGCGACGTCGGATTGGTATGCCAACGAGATCCGCTGGGACGCGAAAAAGGCCGAGGCGCTGATGAAGCAAGGGACGGCGCGGTACGAGGCCCAAGGGGCCGTGCTTTACCGCTATGATGGATTCGAGTTCCAGATCCGGAGGTCGAAGTTCGGCTCGGACGCGTGGCTCATCCGGCTCGAGAGCTCCATGCCTGTCGGGGAGGACGTCGTCTACCCTGCCGGCACGGCACCCGCGTCGACCGACGGCTGGCTCAGCCTCGAGCTGGGGCCGCCTCACGCGACCGGTCAACAGCCCTCCGCCGCGGAGGGATCGTCGGCCGGCCAGTTCGTCGCCGGACTCTACGATCTCGTGAGCTCGACCGGCGGAGGACGGCTTCCCGACTGGGATACGGTGCGGGCCTGCTTCCTGAAGGAGGCCGTCGTTGTCCTGCGCACCAGCCGGACCGCCCTGACGTCCTTCACCCTGGACGGATTCATCAAGGACTTCGTCGATTTCTACGAGCGGCCCTTCAAACGGGGCGACACGACGGTCGTTCCCAAGGACAGCGGCTTCGCGGAGAAGGTCCTCCGAAGCAAGGTTTGGGTGTATGGCGACATGGCGCATGTCCTCGTCCTCTACGAGGCCCAGATCACAGGCTTCCCCATGGCCCCTCAGCGGGGCGTCGACAGCTGGCTGCTCGTCAGGCGGGACGGCCGCTGGCTCATCGCCGCGGCTACGAACGAGATCGTGACAGCCGAGCGGCCCATTCCGCCCGAGCTCCGGGACGGCGGCTAGGCCCCCGTCGGGCGGCGTCAGAGGATGGCCTTCTTCTTCTCGAGATAATAGAGGTAGTTCGCGTAGGTGACGTCCGGCGGGACGCGGTGGTCGACGCAGGGCAGGTAGCCGCCCCGCTCGACCAGGGGCCGGAGCATCTCGAGCTCGCGGTCGATCCCCTCCCTTCCGGCGATCAGGGCCCGCTTGTCGACCCCGCCGAGCAGGAGCACGTCCCTCCCGTAATCGTCCCGAAGCCGCCATGGATCGGTGTGGGCCGCCTCGATGGGGAACATGCAGTTGATGCCGCCGCGGAGCCACCCCGGCACGAGCTCGTAGATGCGGCCGTCGCAGTCGAGAACGTTGACGAGGACCCCCTTCGCCCTGAGAGCGTCCGTGATGCGCTTGTAGCGGGGGACCATGAGCTCCTCGAAGAGACGGGGCGAGAGGAGCGGCCCGTGGTTGTAGCACATGTCCTCCCACCACCAGGCCACGTCGATCGCCCCGCCGCCCGGGATTTGGCGCTCGATGAGCTCGAGGTCCATCCGGGTGATGTGTTCCATCATCTCCTCGACCCAGTCCCGGTCCGTCATCAGGGCGATGGAGAGGTTCTCGAGGCCCATCCAGTCCCGGAGCCAGCCGTAGAGCGAGCCGCAATGAAAGAGGATCGGCAGGCCCGCGGCGTGGGCCGCATCGACTGCCGCCGTCACGTCGCCCACTCGTCCCGGCCGGCCGGGATCGAGCCTCTCGTCCCTCAGCCGCTCCCAGTCGGCCCGCGTCTCGACCGCGAACTTGAGGAACTTGGGCATGGAGGAGTCGTAATCGAGCATCTCCGTGAGGGCGCCGTCCTTCGTCCGGACGACGCGCCGGTCGCCCCGGCATTCGAGGGTCTGCTCCTCGAATTCTGGAAAAAGGCCCCGCCGGACGGGCGCCTCGGGGATGATCGAGAGCCCCTCGAGCCCGAGGTGCCGCTCGACGTCCTCGTTCGTCCGGCAGGCGGAGGGTAGGCCCTGGCCGTGCCAGACGGCGATCGTCTTATCCCAGTAGCCGAACTCCATGTCCGGGACGCGGTCGGGCTTTTCCCAGCGAAAGACCCTGTTGAACCGCTCTCGGGTGGTCATAAGCGGGACGATAATAGCCCGCGGCCCCCGGCCCGTCAACCTGGGCGGCCGTCCCCGGGCCGCGTTGAAAAGAACCGTCGCCTGTAATAAAATGGCATCACTAAGGAGCGGAGCGGCCGGCAGCCGCCGTCGGCGTGACCGGGGGCCTTTTTTCGCCTCTCTGGCCCCGGCGGCCGCTCTTCCGGAGACAAGATGACCGAGACCCCTTTGGCCGCGTCCTCCCCCCGGACGATCCTCCTGCCCAGGAGGATGCGCGCGGCGGACGTCGTCTCCGCTCTCGGCGAGCTCCGCCGGGCAAGCCCGGACGCCCCCCTGGCCTTCGACTTCAAGGACGTCGAGGACTTCGACGCCTCGACCCTCGCCTTTCTCGACCATCTCACCGGCTCCAAGACCGTGGCTCTCCCCACCAACGTCCCCGAGCCGCTGGCCCGGGCCGGGCGGACGTTCGCCCGGCGGCCCGGAGCGCGCTGGCCGGAGGAAGAGCAGAGGCCCCCCTCGGGCACGCGGACCGGGCGCTTCCTCCGGGGCCTGGCCGACCGCTTTCTCGGCCACGTGAAGGTGCTGGGCGCGTTCCTGGCCATGTTTGGGGACGAGGTCTACCACCTCGGCCGCTACGTCAAGGAGCGCAAGGGCGTCTATCCGGGGGAAACCTGGAACCAGATGTACTTCATGGGCTACCGGTCCTTCCCGATCGTCTGCCTGCTGATGTTCCTCGTGGGGGTGACCATCTCCATCACCTCGGCCAACCAGCTCAAGCTCTTCGGGGCCGGCCTCTACATCGCCGATCTCGTCGGCTACGCCATGCTCCGGGAGCTCGTTCCACTCATGACCGGCGTCATCCTGGCCGGCAAGGTCGGCGCCGCGATCACCGCCGAGCTGGCCAGCATGACCGTCCTCGAGGAGGTCGACGCCCTGCGGACGATGGGCGTCGTGCCGGAGCGGTTCCTCATGGTCCCCCGGCTCATCGCTATCACCTTCGTCGTGCCCCTGCTCGTGGCCATGGCCGACGTGGTCGGCATCTTCGGCGGCGTCGTCGTGGCCCGGGCCATGTTCAACATGACCCCGACGGAGTTCCTCAAGGAGATGATCAACACCGTCGATTGGGCCGATTTCGGCTGGGGCCTCCTCAAGACGGTCGTCTTCGGCTGGGCCGTCGTCGTCGGCTCCGGGTTCAAGGGCCTGACCGTGGGCCGGAGCGCCGAGGAGGTCGGCCGGGCGACCACGGAATCGGTCGTCCTCTCGGTCACCCTGATCATCGTCATCGACTGCCTCTTCGCCTTCGTCATCTATTGACCATGGATATCATCGCCGCCCGCGACCTGACCGTCGGCTACGGCCGGACCGAGGTCCTCTGCCGTGTGGGGTTCTCGATCCCCGAGGGCCGCATCACGGCCGTCGTCGGCGTCAGCGGCTCCGGCAAGTCCACGCTGCTCAAGACCCTGGCCGGGCTGCTGCCGCCGATCGAGGGCGGCTTCGAGTTCGACGGCCGTCCGGTCGACTACAACTCCGAGGCCTCGCTCAGCCGGCTCTATGAGAAGATCGGCGTCCTCTACCAGGATGGGGCCCTCCTCAATGGCCTGACCCTCTATGAGAACGTGGCCCTGCCCGTCCGGATGCAGTACCCGCAACTGCCCGAGGACGTGGTCGGGGACATGGTCCATGCCGGCCTGGCCCAGGTCGAGATGGCCGACAGCGCCGCGAAGTTCCCGGCCGAGCTCTCGGGCGGCATGCGCAAGCGGGGCGCCCTGGCCCGGGCCCTGGTCCTCAACCCCGACCTGGTCTTCTGCGACGAGCCGTCCTCGGGGCTCGACCCCATCACCTCCCGGCGGCTCGACGACCTTCTCCTCGAGCTCAAGGAGCGCAACCGGATGACCCTCGTCGTCGTCACCCACGAGCTGCGCTCGATCGATCGCGTGGCCGACCGGGTGCTGCTGCTGAACGAGGGGGCGATCCGCTTCGCCGGCGACTACGCCGACCTGGCCGGAAGCGGCGACGACTTCGTCCGAACATTCTTCCTCAGGAAGGACCATCATGATGACGCATGAGCAACGGACCCGGCTGGGGATCTTCCTGACCCTGGCCACCGTCCTCTTCGCGATCGTGGCCGGCTTCTTCGTCCTGCCCAAGCTCCGCGACCCCGGCACGGTCTATCACATCACCTTCCGCGACACCTCCGTCCACGGCCTCGTCATCGGCTCCCCGGTCAAGTACCGGGGCGTCGAGATCGGCCGGGTCACCAGGCTCTCGGTGAGCCCCGCGGACTTCGACCGCGTCGGCGTCGAGGTGAAGATCCGGCCCGGCATGCCGATGAAGTCCGACATGATGGCGACCCTGGTCTACGTCGGCCTCACGGGGCAGAAGTACATCGAGCTCAGCGGCGGCACGCCGGGCTCCCCGGACCTGCCGGCCCACGGCGAGCTTCAGGCCGGCCGGGGCCTCGGCGAGCGGGCCGACGACATCATCGTCAACCTCGAGACGACGGCCAAGCGGATCACCGAGCTCCTCTCGCCCGAGAACGTGGCCAAGTTCAGCGCCTTCCTCGACAACACCGAGAAGGGCTCGGCCGCCCTCTCGGAGGTCATCCAGTCCCGTCAGGCGTCCCTCCAGAACATCCTCACGAGCTTCGAAAAGGCCTCCCTCGAATTCGCCAAGGCCACGGAGAGGTTCGCGCCCATGACCGAGGACCTCAGCCGCCTCGTCCGGACGATCGAGTCGAACTCCCAGCAGACCCTCGGCAACATCGCCCAGCGGTTCTCGTCCGAGGAGATGGGCCAGGCCATCAAGGACCTCCGGGACTTCCTGGCCGTCGCCTCGGTCAGCCTCAAAAAGGTCGAGAGCGTCCTCGTCGCGCAGCAGTCGGAGCTGAACCGGACCTTCGCCAACCTCGGCATCGCCATCGAGAACCTGTCGCGGTTCTCCCGCGAGATCGCCGAGGAGCCGTCGGTCATCCTGAGGACGCGAAAGGATAAGAAATGATGCGGAAACTCGCCCTTCCCCTGGCGGCCATGCTCGTTCTGGCCGGCTGCTTTTCCACGCCGAGCAAGCGGTACTTCGAGGTCGTGCCCATGGACCGCGACGCCCAGCCCCATCCGAAGATCGACAAGGTCCTCTACATCGAGCCGGTGCGGGTCGACGCCCTCTACGACGACTTCCGGATCATCTATCGCGTCTCGCCTTACGAGCTGAAGTATTATTCCTCCGTCTTCTGGGCCAAGAAACCCGACGCGCTCATCCGCGAGGCGACGCGGGACTACATCGTTCAGAAGCAGGGCTTTTCCCGGGTGCTGCTGGACGTCCTCGAGGGCGAGCCGGCCGTCGTCCTGCGCCTGAACGTCAGGCTCATCGAGGAGATCGATAACCCGTCCGTTTGGTTCGGCCGGCTGGCCATGGACATCGAGTTCCTGGACTTCAAGTCCTCGAACATCCTGCTCAAGCATGCCTTCGACCGGCGCGTGGCCCTCGCGGCGCGCCAATCCCAGTATCTGCCGGCCGTGATCTCGCAGATCCTGGCCGAGGAGCTCGACGTCTCCGTCCGCAAGCTGGCCGACGTCATCGGCTCGAACTAGCCCTGTCCCTCACGCGTTCTTGAGCCAACCCCGCTCGATCTCCTCGAGCGTCCGGCCCTTGGTCTCCGGAAGGAAGAGGGCCATAAAGACCAGGTCCAGGGCGCACATCGCCGCGTAGAGCCAGAAGGCGGCCGAGGCGTCGAAGCGGTCGGAGATGACCGGGAAAGTCAGGGTCACCGCGAAATCGGCCAGCCAGAGCAGGAGCGTGGCCAGGCCCATGGCGCTGCCGCGGACCTTGATGGGGAAGATCTCGGCCAGGACCACCCAGACGAGCGGGCCCATGGCCGAGGCGAAGAAGGCGATGTAGAGAAGGATGATGAAGAGCAGGGCCGAGGCCGGCAGGAACTGGAACTTGAAGGCCGCCCCGAGCAGGGCCAGCGAGACGCCCATGCCTCCCGTGGCGACGAGGAGGAGGGGGCGGCGGCCGACCCTGTCCGCGAGAACGATGGCCACGACGGTGAAGAGCATGTTGAACGCCCCGATGATCGTCGACTGCCCGATGGCCGACATCCGGGCGAAGCCCGCGCCCTCGAAGATCCGGGGCGCGTAATAAAGGATGGCGTTGATGCCCGTGATCTGCTGGAAGACGGCCAGGACGATGGCGACGAGGAGCGGCCGCCGGAAGGCCGGCCGGAAGAGCTCGCGGAAGGAGCCCCGCTCGAGGGCCAGGGTGTCCTTGATCTCGCGCAGGCCCGCCGCCGCCGCTTCCGCGCTATCGGCCCGGGCGAGGACGGTCCCGGCCTCGTCCTCCCGGCCGTTCTTGACCAGCCAGCGCGGGCTCTCCGGGACGCGCAGGAGGAGGAGGAAGAAAAAGACCGAGGGGACCGCCCCGCTGCCGTACATCCAGCGCCAGTTGGACGGGCCGGCCGCGGCGAAGGCCCAGTTGACGAAATAGGCCAGCAGGATGCCCGTGACGATAGCCAGCTGGTTGACTGAAACCAGGGCGCCGCGGAGCCGGGCCGGCGCGATCTCGGCGATGTAGAGGGGCGACAGGACCGCCGCCGAGCCGATGCCCAGGCCGCCCACGAAGCGAAAGACGACGAACGCGGTGATCGTCCCCGCCAGGGCGCAGCCCAGGGCCGAGACGAGGAACAGGACGGCCGAGACGAGCATGAAACGGCGCCGGCCGATGCCGTCGCTGACCGGGCCGGCCAGCCCGGCCCCGAACATGCAGCCGATGAGGACCACGCCCACCGCCCAGCCCTCCTGGAGCGAGCCGAGGGCGAACTGCTCCTTCATGTAGCGCGTCGCCCCGGCCACGATGGCCGTGTCGAAGCCGAAGATCAGGCCTCCGATGGCGGCGACCAGGGTCACGGCGATGACGTAGAGCGTCGTCTTCTTCATTTGAGGGTTTCGAACATGGCCACGATGTTGGCGAGGGGGACGTTGGCCTGGATGTTGTGCACGGCGTTGAAGACGAAGCCGCCGTCGCGGCCGAAGATCTCGCAGCGCTCCAGCACCTCGGCCCGCACCTCCTGTGGCGTGCCGAAGGCCAGCGTCTTCTGCGTGTCGACGCCCCCGCCCCAGAAGACGAGGTCGCGGCCGAACTCCCTCTTCAGCCGGCGGGGGTCCATGCCCGCGGCCGAGACCTGGACGGGGTTCAGGATGTCGAAGCCGCTCTCGATGAAGGAGGGGATCAGGTCGTAGACGGCCCCGCAGGAGTGCTTGAACGACCTCCAGGCCGTGCGGCGGTGGATCCAGTCGTTGATGCGCCGGTAGTAGGGCAGGTAGAGCTCGCGGAAGTCGGCGACCGAGCAGAACGTCGACCGCTGCGTCCCGAAATCCGTGCCGCAGATGAAAGCGGCCTGGACCTGGTTTCCGACCCGATCGCGGATCTTCTCCAGGTTGGCCAGGGCGATCTCGGTCTGGCGCTCGAAGACCCGATGGACATAAGGGCGGCGAGTGAGGGTCGAGACGTACCATTCCTCGACGTCCCGGATGCCTTTCGGATGCTTCAGGCCGGGCGCGGGGACGAGGGCGATGTCGCCGAGGGCCGTGCCGCCGAAGCTGGCGATGATCCCTCTCCCGGTCGCCCCGGCCCGGCGGCTCTCCCGCTCGAAATGGTCTAAGGTCTCCTCCGGGACCGGCCCGAACTCCTGGAGGTTGTCCTCCGGGTCGAGGCGGGCCTCGTCGATGGGCTCCTGCCGGATGATCGTATCGAAGAAGAAGCCGTTCTTGGGCAGGCGGCCGGAGGGCGGGGCGGAGCGGTCGCCGCCGGGAAAGACGAGCGTGTCGCCGTTCGCGTCCTTCGTCGTCCGGAAGTTCCCGGACATGAGGACCTCGGTCCCGTCGTCCATTCGCCACGGCGTCCAGTCCTCGTTGCGGTAGCCGAACATCGTCTCGGGCCCGTAGAGGCCTTGGACGTCGATGCCCAGCGCGTCCTGGAGGTCCTCGTCGATCCAGCCCAGCATCTGATACGGCTCGTGGACCTTGACCAGGCGCCTCTCCAGGCCGTAGTGGTCCCGGAGGCCGATGACGCACTTGACGTGCATGCCGGTGACGGCCGTGCCGTTGAAGTCGACGGGGATGCGGTCGGACTGGCGGTGATGGAAGGCGGCCTCCAGGCGCTCGCGGCTGGTCATCGGCATGAGGGCCTCCTCGGCCCCTCAGATTACCGGTTTCGCCGCGGCTATGCAATCGCCGGCGGCTGGACCAGAGGACTGTCAGCGGGGCTGTCAAGGGACTGTCCCCGCAGGGGGCTGTCCCTCCGAGGCTTAGGGCTTCTGGGGGCTCTTGACGAACGTCCCGTTCTTGTACTCCCTGAACGCTGTCTGGAGCTCCTCCTGGGTGTTCATGACGATCGGCCCGCGCCAGGCCACCGGCTCGCCGAGCGGGCGGCCGGCCATGAGCAGGAAGCGGACCGGTGAATCGGTCGTCGAGACGACGATCCGCTCGCCATCGCCGAAGAGGACGATAGCGTGGTCGCCCTGCATCGGCTTCCTGTCGAGCTCGAAGTAGCTGGCCGGCTCGAGTTCGTACGACGAGGCCGGGGCCTCGCCGGCGAAGCAGCCTTCGCCCTCGAAGACGTAGGCGATGACGGTGTGTCCCGGCTTGGTCGGATGGACGAACTCGGCCCGCCGCGGCACCGAGACGTCGAGGTATTCGGGATCGATGACGATGTCCCGGACAGGCCCGCGAACCGTCCCGACCGTGCCGCAGATGATCCGGGCCGTCACGCCGCCGGGGAGCTCGATCTCGGGGATGTCCGCCATTTTCACGTCGCGGTAGCGCGGGTCCATCATCTTCTGCGCCGCCGGCAGGTTGGCCCAGAGCTGGAAGCCGCCCATGCGGCCGTCCTTGGCGCCCTTGGGCATCTCTTGGTGGATGATGCCGCTGCCGGCCGTCATCCACTGCACCTCGCCGGGCCCGATGACGCCGCTGTTGCCCATGCTGTCGCCGTGCTGGGCCGTGCCCCGGATCATATAGGTGATCGTCTCGATGCCGCGATGAGGGTGCCAGGGGAAGCCGGGCAGGTACTTGGCCGGGTCGTCCTGGCGAAAGTCGTCGAACATGAGGAAGGGGTCGAACAGAGGCACTTCGCGGAAGCCGAAGCCCCGGCGGAGATGGACCCCCGCCCCTTCGAGGGTCGGCTGGCTGATCAAGACCTTGTGGATCTTACGGATTCCATTCATGGCCCCCCCTTGCGCTCCCATTCTACCACGACGCGCTCCCCATTGCGGGGACACGCATCTCGATACACCTCATTCGCGCAGGATCGCTCCCCCGAAATCTTAAGGAGCAGGAAGCGGACGGGAGCGGCCGGAAAATAAGCGCAATCAGTTGTGTATCACCGGGCCCGGATCATGCGGGTCACTCTCAGGCCGGCGGAGCCTCCGGCGGTCGTCGGCTGACGCGGCGCATCAGCAGGAAAACCGGCAGCCCGGCGGCGAAAAAGATCGCCCCGTAAAGGGCCTCGCGCGTCTGGGTCGCCAGCACGTTCGCGGAAATGGCCAGCATGAACGCGACGAACAGGGCCGGCAGGACGGGATAGAGAGGCACGCGGTAGCCCGTGTAGGCTTCCCCGGAACGCCGGGCCCGTCGCCTCAGGACGAAGACCGTGGACGAGACGATGGCCAGGGTCATCGTATCGAGGAACATGACGTAGTTGACGATGTTCTCGAATTTCTGGAGAAGGAAGATCGAAATGAGGATGATCGCGCCGAGGAAGAGCAGGCCGAACTCCTGGGTCTGGGTCTTCGGATTGACCTTCTGGAAGACGCCGGGCAGGGTCCGGTCCTCGGCCATCGAGTAATAGACCCGCGGGATCTGCATCAGCGTGACGTTGAGGAAGCCCATGGCCGAGAGGAAGATGGCCAGCGAGACGACGAGCTTGCCCGTCTCGCCCAGGGTCACCCGGGCCGTCTCCGCGGCCACGAGCTTGGCCCCGGCGATGCCCGGCACGCCCAGCACCTTGACGTAGGCCGCGTTGATCGTCAGATAGCAGGCGAGGACGATGAGGATGCCGAAGAAGACGGCCCGCGGCACGTTGCGGCGGGCGTCATGGACGTCAGCCCCGAAGTTGATCGTGTTCTGGTAGCCGCCATAGGCGTAGAAGACGTAGATGAAGGCCACGCCGAGGGCGAAGACCCAGGGCCGGTCGAGCGGCAGGGCGGCCGGGCCCTCGGGGATGCGCTTCGAAAGGAATGCCGCGCCGGCGAGGATGGCGATCATGACCACCTTGAGGACGCTCAGGACGTTCTGGGCCCAGGCTCCCGTCTTGATGCCGAGATAATTGACGACGAGGAGAGCGATGATGAGGATGACGGCCGTGATCTGGACGGTAACCGTCGTCGGGGCGGCCCCGGGAAAGAGGACGGGCGTCAGGTACTCGGCCCCGATGAGGGCCACGCCCGCCGCGCCGGCCCCGTTGAGGATGACGACGTTGGTCCAGTTGAGCATGAAGGCCAGGCCGGAGCTGTAGCTCTCGGCCACGACCTTGTAATAGCTGCCGGGCTTGGCGAAGCGGCCGCCGATCTCGGCGAAGGTCAGGGCCCCGATGAAGCTGACCAGGCCGCCGAGGGCCCAGGCGGCGTAGAAGAGAGTCGGTGTCTTCGCCGCCGCGGCGACCATGGCCGGGGTCCGGAAGATGCCGATGCCGATGATCAGGCTGACGACGATCATCGTCGCATCGAAGGTGGTCAGCTTCGCCTTGATGGCCATGGAATCCATTCTATCCAGGGCCGCCCGGTTGACAAGCGGTTCTTTGGAGAGTTGGCCTCGGGTCAATCGGTCCGAACAGGGTCCTCGGCGAGGACGGCGTCGAGGGTCGCGACGAAGAGGTCGGCGTCGGACTCGGAGAAGCACAGGGGAGGCCGGATCTTGAGGACGTTGTGGAGAGGGCCGTCCGTGCCCGTGAGGAGGCCGAGGTCGCGAAGGCGATCGACGACGTAGGAGGCCTCGGCCGAGGCCGGCTCGAGCGTCCGGCCATCGCGGACGAGCTCGAGCCCCAGGAAGAGCCCGGAGCCGCGGACGTCGCCGATGATGGGGCGGCGGCCGGCCAGACGCCGGAGACCCGCGATGAAATGATCGCCGACCCGCAACGCCCGCTCCTGGAGGCGCTCGTCTCTCATCACGTCGAGCACGGCCAGCCCGGCCGCGCACGCGACGGGGTTGCCGCCGAAGGTGCTGAAGAACTCCATGCCGTTGGCGAACGAGGCGGCGATGGGCTCGGTCGTGACGACCGCGGCCAGCGGGAAGCCGTTGCCGATCGGCTTGCCGAGAACGACGATATCCGGGACGACGCCCTGCGTCTCGAAGCCCCAGAAATGCGTCCCCAGGCGGCCGAAGCCGACCTGGACCTCATCGGCGATGCCGACGCCGCCGGCCGCCCGGACGTGGCGGTAGGCCTCGGCGAGATAGCCCGGCGGGAGGACGATCTGTCCGGCGACGCTGGGCAGGGTCTCAGCGATGAACGCCGCCGGGCCGCCCCGGGGCCGGGCCTCTTCGGCCAGGCGGCCCACCGCCGCCGCATATTTCGCGCCGCGCTCGGGGTCGTCGCGCCTGTAAGGGCCGCGGTAATCGTCGGGAAGAGGCGCGACGTGGACCCAGGGCTTGCGGCCTTTTCCGCCAGGCCCTTCGAACTTGTAGGGGCTGATGTCGATGAGCCCGGTCGTGTGGCCGTGGTAGGCCGATCCGAGGACGATGACGTCCTCGCGGCCGGTGTGCGTCCGGGCCAGCCTCAAAGCCAGCTCGTTGGCCTCGCTCGCGGAGTTGAGGACGTAGCAGACCCGGAGCGGCGCCGGCATGAGGGCCGTCAGGCGCTGCGCGTAGCGGACGAGGTCGTCATGGAGGTAGCGGGTGTTCGTGTTCAGCAGGGCCATCTGCTCCTGCACGGCCCTGACGACCCGCGGATGGCTGTGTCCGACGAGCGGCACGTTGTTGTAGGCGTCGAGGTAGGTCAGGCCCGTCTCGTCGTAGAGGTACTGCATCCAGCCGCGGACGATCTTCAGCGGCTCGCGGTAAGAGAGGCTGAGGTTGCGGCCGAGGAGACGGCGGCGGGCGGCCAGGGTCTCGGCCTTGGCCGGCTCCGGCTCGGGAAAGCGCCCGGCGGGGAGGCCCAAAATCAGGTTGGGGTCGGGGGAGAGGCCCGTCCAGAGCGATCGCCGTCCAGGGGCGGCCACGCCCGGGAAGTCCTCGTCGAGGCCGAGCAGGTCGAGGATGATCTGGACGTGGACGTGCGGCCACCAATCGCCGTTCGCGGGCGGGGCGCCGACGGCGGCCAACGTCTCGCCGGCCCGCAACGTTTTCCCCGGGGCAAGACCCGCTACCGAGCCGGGATCGAGATGTCCGTAAAGCGTGAAGAACTCCTCGCCGGACGGCGTTTCGTGGCGCAGGATGACCAGCGGCCCGTAGTCCTTCGGCGCGTCGTTGCGGGCGACGAGGCGGACCGTGCCGTCGAGCGGGGCCCGGACGGCGCTGCCGGGGGGAACGCTCAGGTCGAGGCCGAGATGGACCGTGCGGCGGGCGGCCCCGGGCGGGCCGAAGGCCGTGGCCGTATACATGGACCGGGCCTCGTCGTAGCGGCCGACGCCGACGGCCGCTCCGGCCACGGCCATGGCCTTGGCGATCGTCGCCGAAAGCCGCGGCGTTTCGAGTTCGGCCGGGTCAGCGCCGAGCATCCGGCTGCCCACGGACAGGTCCAGGACCGTGACCGGCGCGGTGCGCAGATCATGCTCGAGGACTTGCGCGAAAGAGCCCGCTTGCTCCCTGAGCCAGCTCACGACCGCCGGGCCGTGCGGGGCGGGCGGCAGGCCGCAGGCGTCCCGGTAGGCGTAATGGGCGAGACGCGGCGGGACCCTGTCGAATGCCTCCAAGGCGCCCCAAGCCGGTCCTTCGCTGATCGTCAGATACGGATCGTCCGGCTCGGCCTCGGCCCGGCAGGCGGAGTTGACGACGCTCACGGCGAGGCGCGTGCGGATGAGGATGTCGAGGACGGCGATCTCCGCCTCTTCGAGCGGCCGGACACGATGGAAACCGGCTATGAGCGGACGGACGGCCTCGAGAGGATCGGCGGCGCCGAAGGCCGCGTAGGCGGCGGCCACGGCAACCTCGGAAACGGCCGCGGTCTCGATCATGTCGCCGAAGTCGATGAGCCCGGCGAGACGCGGCGGCCGGCCGGGTTCGACGCGGATGAGGACGTTGTGCTCGTTGGCGTCGGCATAGACGACGCCGCCCGGCAGGCCGGCGAGGGCCGGAGCGGCCTCGGCGTCGTACCGGGCCAGGACCCCTTCGACGAGGGCCCGGCGCCGGGGATCCTTGATCGCCTCGACCCGGTCCCTGATCCAGCCGGCCCGGACAAGGTCCCATTTGAGTTCGCGGCGCGCCGCGGGGTGAGCGAAGCCGGCCAGGGCCAGGTCGAGACGGGCCAGGGACTCGCCGATCTCGCCGAGGAGCTCCGGCGTGACCGGACGGAGCCCGGCGATCGGCCGGCCCGGAAGGTAGGAGAGCATCCAGACGAGCCGTTCCGGTCCGCCGCCGACCGGCGCCTTCGACCAGGGCCGCCCGGCCCGGTCGAGGACGACCCGCGGCACAAGAAGGCCAGGTTCCCGTTCGGCGATCGCGGCCAGGGCCGCGCACTGCATATCGACGAAGCCGGGCTCGCGGCTCGGGTGCATGACCTTGAGGACCGCGGCCGCGCCGTCCGCGGCCTCGAGACGGAAGTTGTCGTCGTACTCGCTCGGGAGGCGGACGGCCCGGGCCTCGAGCCCGTAGAGCGAGCGGGTGAGCGCCGCGGCATCGGATTCGGACGCACGCAATGGGGGATGAGCGCCGATGTCCAATCGAGCTCCTTCGCTCACCTCTTGCGGCGGCGCGGCAGGGCCTCGACCTTGGTCTCGGCGATCCGGTCGTGCATGGCCGCGCCGTGGCGGTCCCACAGCACCTGGAGGAAGCCGATGAAGAGCAGGCTCGCCGAGAAGACGTAGCCGTGGGCCCGCTCGAAGGCGCTCCACCAGCCGAGGCGCGAGCCGTCGAGCTTGACCACCCGCAGGCCCAGCCAGCGCTTGCCGAGGGTCCGGCCGCCGAAGCGGAAGAACAGGACGAAATAGGCGTAGAAGGCGAAGATCTCCTGGATCCAGCCCTTGCCCTCGCCGATCACGACTTGGCCGGGGGCGGTCTCGCGGCGGCCGGCTTCGCTGAACATCTCCAGCCGGATGGTGACGGGGCGGTGCTCGCTGAACGCGGTCCGCACCTGGCGGAAGGGGTTCTCGGTGCGCGACGGCGAGATGACGGACAGGAGCCAGGTGACGAGGACCATGATCGGGATGCTGATCAAGGCCACGACGGCCATGTCGACAGCCAGAGCGGCGCCCCGTCGCAGGAAGCGGGTCTCACGGATCCTGGCCAGCAGCGTCATCGGTCGAGGTCCTTGAGGGCCCGCTCGATGCGTCCGAGGGCCTCGAGCAGGACCGCGCGGGGGCAGCCGAAATTGATGCGGACGAAGCCTTCGAGCTCGGGCCCGAAGATCGCGCCGTCGCTGAAATAGACCCGGCATTGCCGCAAGAAGAAATCGTTCAGCCGGCCGGGCTCGAGGCGGAGGTCACGGCAATCGAGAACAGCGAGATAGGTCCCCTCGGGCCGGACGAACCGGACCCCGGGCAGCCGCTCGGCGACGAACCCGTCGATGGCCTCCACGTTCCCCTCGAGGTAGACGAGGAGCTCCTCGAGCCAAGCCTCGCCCTGGCTGTAGGCGGCCTCGAAGGCGACGATGCCGAGGGCGTTCCCGAGGTCGAAGCCGGAGCGCTCCTCCTCGTCCTTGAACTTCTTCAAAAGGTCGGGATTGGCGGCCACGACGGCGGCCGTGGTCAGCCCGGCGATGTTGAAGGTCTTGCTCGGCGCGATGCAGGTGACCGTCTGCTGGGCCAGCTCCGGCGAGAGGGCGGCGAAGACGTGATGCCGGTGCCCCCGGTAGACGAGATCGTGGTGGATCTCGTCGGCGATGACGATGAGGTCCCGCTCGACGGCGATGCGGGCCAGCGCCTCGAGCTCCTCCCGCTCCCAGACGCGGCCGACCGGGTTGTGGGGGCTGCAGAGGATGAGCATCCGGCCGGGGGCGTCGATCTTCGTGCGCAGGTCGTCGAGGTCCATGGCGTAGCGCCGGCCGTCGAAGCGGAGCGGGTTGCGCACGACGCGCCGCCCGTTGTTCTCGACGGCGTAATAGAACGGATGATAGACGGGCGTCTGGATGAGGACCGGGTCGCCCGGACGGGTGAAGGCCCGCACGCAGTAGTTCAGGGCCGGGACGATGCCGGGGGTCATGGCCATCCATTTCTTCTCCACCGGCCAGCCGTGCCGCCTTTTCAGCCAGTCGATCGCGGCCTGGTAGAAGGACGGCGGGACCAGGGGATAGCCGAAGACGCCGTGGTCGACGCGGCGCCGGAGGGCCTCGATGACGGCCGGCGGCGACTCGAAGTCCATGTCGGCCACCCACATCGGGATGGCGTCCTCGACCTTGAGGACCTTGCGGGGATAGACCCATTTCAGGGATTCCGTCCCGCAACGGTCGACGACTTTGTCAAAAGGGGACATGAAACCTATTTCCCTATTTTCCGAAGCCTGATCTCGCTTCAGTTCGTCGGCCATGATAGTCCCCCGCCTATTTCCTTCCGACGGGCCACGATTCTCCCGACGGAAAATAGGAAATAGGTATCATGTCCCCCATTAAATGAGGAACTTGCCGTCCTCGGCGATCGTCCGGCCCTTGGCCTTGATGGTCACCTTGTCGACCAGGGCGTCGAAATGGAACTTGCTCTTGTTCTTGCCGATGCCGTAGGAATCGCCGATGGCGAAATGGACGGTGCCGAAGGCCTTCTCGGCCTCGAGCATGTTAGGGCAGATCCGGGCGCCCTTGTTCGTGCCGATGCCGAACTCGCCGACGATCCGCGCCGTCGGGTCGTCGCCGACCGTCTTGATGACCTCGGCGATGCCCGCGCCCGTATGGCCGACGAGCTTCCCCCGCTTGAAGGTCATCGTGCCGTGCCCCAGCTTGTCGTCGATGAGGCCGATGACGATCTTGCCGGTGAAGGTCTCCTCGACCGGGCAGGTGAAGCACTCGCCCGCGGGGAGGTTCCCGTGCACGCCCTTCTTGGAGATGTCGCCGACGTCGGCGTCCCAGCGGCGGCCCTTGACGCTGAAGGCGATGTGCGTCCCGGCCGCGTTCTCGATGACGATGTCCTCGGCGTCCTTCACCGCCCGCATGACCTTCCGGGTGAACTTCGCCATCTCGGAGAAGTCGATGGCCACCAGCCGCTCCATCATGTCCCGGGTGATGCCCGGCATCATGCAGATCCGGCCGTGCTTGGCCCCCTCGGCGACCATGAAACCGCGGAAGGGCTTCTCGGGGAAGCGGCCCTCGAGGAGATAGGTCGTGACGTTGGCCCCGCGGATGAGCTCCTTGAACTGGCGGGTCGGCCCGGTGATGGGGCGCAGCGTCTCGGTCATGAGGTAGGTCGTCGTCTCCGCCCCGGCTTGCTTGGCGTAATGGGCCAGGGCCTCGGCGATCTCGAGCTTCTGGACGTCGGTGACGAGAAGATACTTTTCGCGGGGCCTCAGCCGGAGGGCCTGGGTGATGGCCCGCTCGGCCGCGGCGTAGAGCTTGTTCGGTTTCATGAGCGACCTCCTGTTCGTTCCTGCGGTCATTTCTGCCGCCGCGCGTCCCAGTAGACGAACGCGCAGAGCAGGATGAAGGCGACCAGGCTGACGATCTGCCCGTACTGTCCGAACCAGGATGCCGGCGCGCCGTCCACCCAGCGGCCGTTCTCGAGGACCATCCGGATCCCGAGGCTCACGTAATGGTCGAGGTTGGTGAGCTTCAGGACGGCTAGCACGATGCCCATGAGCGCGCCGCCGGCGATGAACCCGGACGAGACGAGCGTGCCGCGATTGTGGCGCCGCTCGGCCAGCTCCTTGTCCTTGGTCGACGTCTTGACCAGGTGCGACAGGAAGCCGCCGACGAGGAGGGGCGTCGTCAGGGGCAGCGGCAGGTACATGCCCAGGGCGAAGGCCAGCGGCGGGACCTTGGCCAGCTCGGCCACGATGGCCACCGCCGCGCCCATGCCGTAGAGGAGCCACGTCACCGGCTGGCGCGACATCATCGATTGGATGACCGTGGCCATGAGGTTGGCCTGCGGCGCGGCCAGCGTGCCGCTCTGGAAGGAGAAGGCCTTGTCCAGGATGTAGATGGCCACGCCGACCGTCAGCGCCGAGACGAGGATGCCGGTGAACTTGAAGCGCTCCTGGTTGCGCGGCGTGGCCCCGAGCCAGTAGCCGATCTTGAGGTCGGTGACGAAGCTGCCCGAGATGGAGAGGGCCGTGCAGACGACGGCCCCGATGAGCAGGGCCACGGCCATGCCCGACTTCCCGGACAGCCCCGCGCCGAGCAGGATGACGCTGGAGAGGATGATCGTGATGAGGGTCATGCCCGAGACGGGGTTCGTCCCGACGATGGCGATGGCGTAGGCCGCGACCGTCGTGAACAGGAAGGCCAGCAGGACGCAGATGACGACGCCGATGATGGCCAGTTTGACGTTCGAGATCCAGAGGAAGTAGAGGAAGAGGCCGACGGATGTGGCGGCCAGGCCGAGGATGATCGTCTTCATGTTCAGGTCGCGCCCGATCCGCGCCGCCGGGCCCGTGCCCGCCGCCCGGCCCTTGAAGATCTCCCGGAAGCCGAGGGAGAACGACTTGACCATGACCGGCATGGACTTGATGATGCCGAGGACGCCGGCCATGAAGATGGCCCCGATGCCGATGTTGCGGACGTAGGTCGTGAAGATCTGGGTCTCGCTCATGCCGGCGATGGGCACCGTGCCGGGATAGACGGCGCCGGGGATGTGCTGGCCGAGGAACCAGATGGCCGGGATGAAGGCGAAGTGGGAGAGCAGGCCGCCGGCCACGATGACGGCGTTGTAGCGCAGGCCGATGACGTAGCCGAGGCCGAGGAAGGCCGACAGGGCGTCGATCTTGAGGACCATCTTCGTCTTGACGGCCAGGTGGTCCATGAACGGCAGGAAGCGGAAGGTGATCAGCTCGTCCCAGAGCCGGACGCCGATGGCCAGGAACTCGTAGACGCCGCTGACGGCCACGCCCAGGATCAGGGCCATGGCCTGCTTGCCGCCGGACTCGCCGGAGACCAGGATCTCGGTCGTCGCCGTGGCCTCGGGGAAGGGGAGCTTGCCGTGCTGCTCGACGCAAAAGTAGCGCCGGAGCGGGGTCAGGAAGAGCACTCCCAGGCAGCCGCCGAGGAAGGTCGAGAGGAAGATCTTGACGATATCGGTCGGCAGGCCGAGGATGTAGAGGGCGGGGATGGTGAAGATGGCCCCGGCCACGAGCGCGCCGGAGGCCGAGCCGATCGACTGGAGGATGACGTTCTCGAGGATCGAGCTCTTCCGCTTGTAGACGTAGCCGATGCCGACGGCCAGGATGGCGATGGGGATGGCCGCTTCCGGCACCGTGCCGACCTTGAGCCCGAGGTAGGCGATGGAGAAGGTGAAGAAGAGGGACATGAACAGGCCCCAGATAACGGACCGGGCCGTGATCTCGGGGACGCCGGATTCAGCCGGCTCGTAGGGCGTGTAGGTCTGGCCGGGCGGGAGCTCCTGATAGGCCTCGGGCGGGAGGGACTTGCGAGACGTCTCCATGTGGCCTCCTTATAGCGCCTTCGCTATCGACGAAACTCAGGCTGAGAGACTCAGGACGTTTTCGCGTACCTCGACAGGATATCCTCGCTGATGCGCTGGAACACCTCGGCGTTGATGCGGACCTTCTTCTCGTCCCGCGCCAGGGTCATATAGGACTGGAGGAACTCGTTCCGCTTCTGCTCGAGGAGGGTCGCCCGCTCGGTGGCCTTGACCTTGTCGAACTCCTCGCGGGTCGCTTCCTTCCGATCGAGGACCCGGAAGAGGGCGTAGCCTTCGTCGACGGCGACGGGCTCGCTCGCCTGCTTGAGCGGCAGGCCAAAGACGAGGGCGTCGACCTCGGGACGGTCGCCGACCAGGCTCAGGTATTGCTCCTTCTTGTGGGCTTCGACGAACTTGAACTCGAGCTTGAGCTTCCCGGCCTCGGCGCTCCAATCGTCCTTGAGCGAGGCCCGGACCTCGCGGAGCCGGGCCAGGGCCCGCTCCTTCCTGAGAGCGTCGAGGATGTCCTTGGCGACCTGGTCCTTCACCTCGTCGAAGGTGGCCGCGCGCTCGGGCGCGATCGCCGTGAGCTGGGCCAGGGCCTCCCCCGCGTAGGTGAAGATGGGACCGGAGATCTCCTTGTCCTTGAGGCCAAAGAGGGCCTCGCTGATCGCGCCGGAGGTGTCGAAATCGCCCAGCGGATCGCCTCTCTTGAGCGCCCCGGTCCCGGCCGGCTTGAGCCCCTCCTTCTGCGCCGCCACGTCCAGGCTCTTCTCCTTGCGGGCCAGTTGCTCGAGCCGTTGGAGGCGCTCGCCGGCCAGCGCCCGGGCCTTCTCGTCCTCGAGCAGGCCCTTGATCGTCGTCTTGACCTCGGCCAGGGGCTTGGTCACGGCCGGGGTCTTGTCCGCGACCTTGAAGATGGCCGCGCCAGTCTCGGTCTCGACGACGCCGGAGACGCCTCCCTTGTCGAGCTTGCCGGCGGCCTCGGTCTCGGCGGCCGTGAGGGACCGCCAGTCGTAGAGACCCCAGTCCCCGCCCGCCGCGGCCTTGTCGTCCTTGGAGAAGGTCCGGGCCAGGGCGGCGAAATCCTCGCCGCCGGCCGCCCTCTTCTGGACGTCCCGGGCTTGGGCCAGGACCTTGTCCTTGTCCGCGGCCGTGAAGGGCAGCCAGATGCGGCTGACCTGGACCTTCTCCGGCTCCTGGAACTGGGCCGGGCTGTCGCTGTAGTACTTTTCGATGTCGGCGTCCGTCACGGCGACCTCTTTCTTGAGGTCGGCCGTCCTCAGGACGACGTAGTCGGCGCTCCGTTTTTCCGGGATCCTGTAGGCCGCGACGTTCTTCTCGAAATGGGCCCGCAGCTCGGCCTCGGTCGGGGCCCCCGTGACCTCGGTCTTGGCCGTCTCGGCGACCAGGTACTCGATCTTGGCCGAATCGTTCTGCTTCCGGTAGTTCTCCCAAACCTCGTCGTCCGTGACGAAGAGGCCGGCCGTCAGGACATCCACGACCTTGCCGACGAGGACGTCCTGCCGGACGCTGGCCTCGAACTCGGCGAGGGGGATGCGGTTGTAATCGAGGGCGCGCTTGTAGTTTTCGAAGCCGACGAACTTGCCTTCCACCTGGAGGCCCGGGTAGGACATGATCTTGGCCCGGACCTCGGTGTCCGTCGCCCGCAGGCCCATGTCCGCGGCGATCTCGAGCAGGAGCCGCTGCTGGATGAGCTGCTCGAGCGTCTGCTGGGGCAGGCCGAGCTGCTGGATGAGCTGGGCGTTGAGCTCGCCGCCGAACTGCTTGCTCAGGGCCTCGAGCCGGGACCGCAGGGCCTGGACGTAGGCGTCCGACGAGATCCGGACCCCGCCGACGACGGCCAGCGCGTTGGATCGGGCGCTCTCGCCCAGGCGGCCCGCGCCGCCCCAGATGGCGAAGATGGCGACGATGAAGGTCGCCACGATGAGCCAGAGGACGGGCTTGAGCGACTTGACGTTGCGTCTCATGGTTTTCAGCATGTCTTACCTCGAAGAGCGGCGTCGGTTCTCCCGATCGAACAGGGGACGCAGCTTCTGATAGGTCGTATCCAGGTCCTCGATGAAGACCCTCGTGCCTCCGACCAAGGGCATGAAATTGGCATCCCCTGTCCAGCGGGGGACGACGTGGAGGTGGTAGTGCCCGGTCACGCCAGCCCCGGCGCTCCGGCCGAGGTTCATCCCGGCGTTGAAGCCTTGGGGCCGGTAGGCCCGGCCGAGGACGCGGAGGGCGGACGCGAAGAGATCGGCCAGCTCCCGGCGCTCGGCGGGCCCGGCCTCGGCGAAATCGGCCAGGTGGCGGTTGGGGGCGATCATCAGGTGGCCGGGCGTGTAGGGGAAACGGTTGAGGAGGATGAAATTGCGCCGGCCGCGCAGTAGCACCGCCGCAGCCCGGTCGTCGCCGCTCCGCAGCGCGTCGCAGAAGACGCAGCCTTTCGCGGTCGAGGACCGCCGGACGTAATCGGCCCTCCAGGGCGCGGTGACGTAGCGCATTACTTGTTGATCAGCTCCTTGAGGAGCTTGCTCGGCTTGAAATAGAGGACCTTCTTCGGCGGGACCTTGACCGGCTCGCCCGTCCGCGGATTGCGGCCGGCCCGGGAGGTGCGCCGGCGGAAGCGGAAGCTGCCGAAGCCGCGGATCTCGATCTCCTCGCCGCGCAGGATGGCCTCGCGGATGGTCTCGAAGAACAGGTTCACGCCTTCCTCGGCCTCCTGCTTTGGGATGTTGAGCTCTTGAGAGATCCTGTTGGTCAGGTCCGCTTTAATCATGGGCGTCCTCCTTCTTGGTTCCCTTGGTTCCCTTTAGCGGGGCCTTGAGCCCCTTCAGCTGGTCCTTCATGATGTCCCCCAGGGTCATCCGGTCGTTCTGGGTCTCCATGAAGCGCTGGAAATCCTTCTTCTCCATGTCGTAGACGGCCTGCTTGAAGCTGAGCGAGATCTTCTTGGCCTTGGGGTTCATCTTGACGATCTTGGCGTTGCGCTCGTCGCCGACGGCGAAGGCGTCGGACGGCTTCTCGAGCTTCTTCTCGTCGAGCTCGGCCGTGAAGACGACGCCCTCGATGCCCGGGACGATCTCGACGAAGGCCCCGAAGTCCGTGAGCCGGACGATCTTGACCTTGACGATGTCGCCGATCTTCTGGCGGCTGAAGAAATCCTCCCAGATGTCGCCCTCGAGCTGCTTCATGCCCAGGGAGACCTTCTGCTTGTCGACGTCGATGTTGAGGACGATGGCCTCGACCTCCTGGCCCGGCCGGAGCTTCTCGGAGGGGTGTTTGATCTTCTCCCAGCTGATGTCCGAGATGTGGACGAGCCCCTCGATGCCCTTCTCGACCTCGACGAAGGCGCCGAAGTCGGTCAGGCTCGTGACGACGCCCTTGATCCGGGAGCCGATGCCGTGCTGTTGGCGGAAGGTCTCGAGCGGGTGCGGCGAGGCCTGCTTGAGGCCCAGCGAGATGCGCTTGGTCTGGGGGTTGACGTCGAGGACGGTGACCACGACCTCCTGGCCCGGGCTGAGGACTTTCTTGGGGTGGACGAGCTTGCGGGACCAGGTCAGGTCGGAGATGTGGACGAGGCCCTCGACGCCCTTCTCGAGCTCGACGAAGGCGCCGAAGTCGGTCAGGCTGGAGACCTTGCCCGCGACCTTCTGGCCGGCCTTGTACTTCTCGGCGATGTTGGCCCATGGGTCGGGGGTCAGCTGCTTGAGGCCGAGCGAGATCTTCTCCTCCTTCTCGTTGAAATCGAGCACGACGACCTCGATCTCCTGGCCGACCGCCAGGTGCTCGGAGGGATGGGCGCTCTTGCCCCAGGAGATGTCCGAGACGTGGAGGAGGCCTTCGATGCCGCCGATGTCGACGAAGGCCCCGAAGTTGGTCAGCGACTTGACCCGGCCCTTGATCCGCTGCCCCTTGGCCAGGCTGCCGAAGACGTGCCGCTTCCTCCGCTCGCGCTCGTCCTGGAGAACGAGCTTGCGCGAGAGGACGGCGTTCTCGGTCTTACGGTCGAACTTGATGACCCGGAACTTGAAGGTCTGGCCGACGAGCGAGGCGGGGTCCTTGACCGGCCGGATGTCGACGTGGGAATCGGGCAGGAAGGCGAGGATGCCCACGTCGACGTTGAAGCCGCCCCTGGTCTTCTCGACGATCGCGCCGGTGACCGTCTGGCCGCGCTCGAAGGCCAGGTCCAGGTTCTCCACCGCCCGGATGGCGTCGGCCCGCCTCTTGGACAGGACGAGGTAGCCGTCCTTGAGATCGGTCTTCTCGAGCATGGTCTCGATCTCGTCGCCGGGCTGGAGGGCCTCCAGGACCTGGGGGTCGGCGAAGTCCTCGTTGGGGATGAGGCCCTCGGTCTTGAAGCCGACGTCGACGAGGACATGGGTCGGGGTCCGCTTGATCACCCGGCCCTTGAGGACCTTCCCCATGGTGATCTCTTTGGTGCTGTATTCGTAGCGGTCGAGCAGGTGCTCGTAGTCCTCCGACGACATGCGGTCGTCACGTTCGGTCGGCTTGTTCGGCTCGGTCATGGCGCAAAGCTCCTGAATGAAAAATGCGGGGACGACTCTTTTCGGAGGGTCCGATGATAACGATTCATCCTAGCCGGAATGGGTCGGGTTGTCAACTCTAAGTTCCGATGCCACCGATACTTAGGGTCAGGCCTCGACGGCTTTCTCCTCTTCGAGGATCTTCGCGATCTCGGCCTCCGAGGGCAGTCCCTCGAGGCTGTCGAGCCCGAGATAGAGCAGGAATTCGTCGGAGGTCCGGTAGACCAAGGGGTTGCCCGGAGCCTTCTTCCGGCCGACGATCTTGATGAGCCTCTTTTCGAGCAAAGTCTTGAGGGCGCCCGTCGAATCGACGCCCCGGATGGCCGAGACCTCCGACTGGGTCACCGGCTGGCGGTAGGCGATGGCGGCCAGGGTCTCGAGCCCGGCCGACGAGAGCCGGTTCTTGCGCTCGATCTGGAGCAGCCGGCGGACTTCGCGGTCGTGGGCCGGCTTGGTGGCCAGGATCCAGCCGCCGCCCGCCCGCAGGACGCGGACGCCGCGGCCTTCGGCCTCGCCGTCCCGCACGAGCTCGTCGACGGCGGCCTGGATCTCGTCCGCCGGGACGCCCTCGCAGACGGCCTGGAGGGCGGCCAGGGTGACCGGCTCCTGGGAGACGAAGATGAGGGCTTCGATGAGGGCCTTCAAAGCGCTATTCATGGGGGGCCGTCCTGCGCGGGTCCTTGCGGAGCCAGACCCGGATCGTCTGGAAGAGCTCGTCCTGGACGGCCACGGCCACCCGGGACTTGACCAGCTCGAGGAGGCAGAAGAACGAGACGAGGGCCTCCTCGATCGATTCGGCGGATTCGAAGTATTCGAGGAAATCGAGGACGTGGCGCGCCTGGAGGAGCGTCACCAGCTCCTTCATCTTGGCCTCGACCGGGACCTCCCGGCCGTGGATGACGCGCGTGTCGTCGGCCCGCCGCTTCATCAGCCGGAAGAAGGACTCGGCCAGGTCGAACGACGACAGCTCCAGGGGCTCGAGCTCGCCCTCGCCGTGGAGCGGCGGCAGGAAGTCCCGCTTCCACTGCAGGATCTGGACGTCCTCGCGCTCGCGGAGGAGGGAGCAGGCGGCCTTGACCTTCTCATATTCGAGCAGGCGGTCCACCAGGACCCGGCGGGGGTCCTCCGACTCGGCGAGATCGGTCTCGCGCGGCAGGAGCATCTGCGACTTGATGTAGATGAGGAGGGCGGCGATGAAGACGAACTCGGCCTCGCGGTCGAGGTTGATCTCGGTCTTGCGCTCGAGGTAGCCCAGGTAGTCGCGGGTGATGGCGGCGATGGGGATGTCGTGGATGTCGATCTTCTTCTTGCGGATGAGGAAGAGGAGGAGGTCGAGCGGGCCCTCGAAGACGTCCAGGCGGACCTGGTAGCCGTCGGCCGCGGCCTCGGGGCCGGGCGGGGCGACAGGCGTGTCGCCGCCGGGCAGGGGTTCTTCGGGCGTTTCGGGCATGCTAGGAAAAGAGCCGGGCGATGAGGTTGTGGACGGGCGAGAAGACGAGGCTCAGGACGTTCGTGTACATCAGGGCGAGGAGGACGAGGAAGCCGTAGGGCCTGAGCCGCTCGAACCGCGCCGCGCCTTGGTCCGAGAGGAGGCCGGCCAGTATGCCGCTGCCGTCGAGCGGCGGGATGGGGATGAGGTTGAAGATGGCGAGCGAGGTGTTGATCATGGCCGTGGCGAAGAGGACCACGACCAGGCCGCCCAGGGGCTTGCTCCAGAGGGACGTCGCCGGGATGCGGGCCCCGGCCAGCTTCAGGATCTGGAAGAGGACGACCGCCGCCGCAGCCGTGGCCACGTTGGCGAGGGGGCCGGCGAAGGCGATCCAGAGGCCGCCCCGGCGTGGATGACGCAGGTTGTTGGGATTGTAGGGCACGGGCTTGGCCCAGCCGAACACCGGCTGCCTGAGCAGGATGAGCACGAGCGGGAAGACTATCGTGCCGAGGAGGTCGATGTGGACGAGCGGGTTGAGGGAGGCCCGGCCCAGGGCGGCCGCGGTCGGGTCGCCCAGCCGGTTGGCCATCCAGGCGTGGGCCGCCTCGTGGACGGTGATGGCGAAGAAGATGACGAACGCCTGGACGAGAATGAGACGGATATCCATGGATTAAGGAAGCCTATTTATAGCACAGATCGGAGCGGCCGTAAACCATGCCGCTAATGGGACTCGATGACGACCTCGTAGATGTCCCGGACGGGCGCAGAGGCGAAGAGGGGGATGAACTTGACCAGCTGCTCCTGGTAATAGCGGTTCTCCTCGTTGGCCTTGGCCGAGGCCTCGTCGTCCCAGAAGGTCAGGGCGACGCAGCGGCCGGCCTCGCGGTCGGCGAAGAGGTAGGCGCCCCGGTAGCCCTTCTGGGCCCGGGCGGCGGGCACGACGCTCTCGTCGAAGATCCGGATCCCCTCGTCCGCCTTGTCCCGGTTGAATGACAGCGTGGTCATGCGCACGAACATGTTGCCCCCCCGCGTCCCCCGGCGGTCGCCGTCCGTCGAAGGGCCCTTGATGAGGAATCCCGACCGGCGGCCGACCCGCAGATTCATCGGCATCGCCCCTCCTGACGTCATCCCTACAATAAGCCCTCCGGACCCCGGAGTCAACCCGGATCAGAAGGCGAGCGAGGGGTCTCGGAAGACCTCCCGGCCCCCGACGAGGGTCAGGAGGACCCGGGCCCGGCCGATCTCAGACGCGGGGACGGCATAGAGGTCGCGGTCGAGGACGATGAGGTCGGCCGCCAGGCCGGCTTCGAGGCTCCCCCGGACCTTGTCCTCGTGGCTGAGCCAGGCCCCGTTCACCGTGTAGGCGCGGAGCATGGTCGTCAGGTCGACCCGTTCCTCGGGGATCCAGGCCTCGCCGGCGGGGGCGTCGGGCGCCCGCCGGGTCACGGCGACCTGGATGGCCAGGAGGGGGTTCATGGACGAGACCGACCAGTCGCTCCCGCCGGCGATGACGGCTCCCGTTCGGGCCACGCTGCCGATGGGGTAAAGCCAGCGCGACCGCTCCGGGCCGAGGATAGGCAGGGTCAGGTCGGTGATGTAGGTGTCCGCATAGGCCCACAGCGCCTGGAAGTTGGCCGCGACGCCCAGGCGCTTGAAACGGGGGATGTCGGCGGGGTTGATGAGCTCGAGGTGGGCGATGTGATGGCGCATGTCCCGGAAGCCGTTGGCCCGCCCGGCCGCCTCGAACGCGTCGAGGGTCATGCGGACGGCCCGGTCGCCGATGGCGTGGACGTGGATCTGGAAGCCGGCGAGGTCGAGCGCCCGGGCCAGCTCGTCGAACGCTTCCGGCTCGAGGAGCGGCGTCCCGGCGTCCCCGGGCCGGTCGGCGTAGGGGGCGAGGAGGGCCGCCGTGTGGGGCTCCATGACCCCATCGGCGAAGATCTTGGCCGCCGTCGCCTTGAGCCGCCGGCCCGCGTAGGTCCGTCGCAGCCCGTCGATCCGACGAACTTCCGCGAGGCCCTTGTCCGGGTCGACATAGAGGGAGGCCAGGACGCGCACGGCGAGCTCGCCGCGGCGGTCGAGGTCGGCATAGGCGTCGAGGATGGCGGGGCCGGCGCTGGCCTCGATGATCGAGGCGATGCCAAAGCTCCCGGCCAGGGCCTGCCCGGCCTTCAATCCTCTCCGGTAGTCGTCGGGGCCGAGCTCTGGCACGAGCTTCTCGACGAGGCCGGCGGCGCTTTCCCGGAGCGTGCCGCTCGGCTCGCCGGTCTCGGGGTCGCGCTCGATGCGGCCGCCGGCGGGATCGGGCGTGTCCTTGGTCACCCCGGCTAAGGCTAGCGCCTTAGAGTTGACCCAGAGCGAGTGGCCGTCGGCCGCGTCCAGGGCCGCGGGCCGGTCGGGGACGATGGCATCGAGGTCCTCCTTGCGCGGATTGGCTTGAGGGAAGAGCGGCAGGTCCCAGCCGCCGCCTGTGATCCAGGCCGCGTTGGGATGCGAGGCCGCGTAGGACCTGACCTTGGCCAGGACCTCCGCTTTGGTCCCGAGCCCGTTGAGATCGCACAGGCCGAGCTCGACGCCTCCCGTGACCAGATGGACGTGCGAGTCCTGGAAGGCCGGCAGGACCATGCGGCCGCCGAGATCGATGACCCGGGTCGTCTCGCCTCGCCGGCGCAAAGCCCCGCGGGCGTCCCCGACGAACAGGATCTTGCCGCTGGCGACGGCCAGGGCCTCGGCCCGCGGCCGGCCGGCGTCCATGGTCACGACCGCGGCGTTGGTCAGGATGAGATCGGCCCGCTCGGAGGGCTTCGGCGCGCATGCCGGCGTCAGGCCGGCCGCGGCGACGATGAGGGCGAGGGCGACGGCGCGGAGCTTCGATATCATATCATTCGGACCCGGGGCCTTGCCTGAGGCGCTTGTCCATGGCCGCCGCGGCGGTCCGGGCGTCGCCCATGGCCAGGATGACCGTGGCGCCGCCGCGGGCGATGTCGCCGCCGGCATAGACGCCGGGCAGGGACGTGGCCATGGTCGTCCAATCGACGTCGATCGTCCCCCACTTGCCGACCTTGAGCCCGGGCGTCGTCTGAGGGATGAGCGGGTTCGGGCTCTGACCGATGGCCACCACGACGAGATCGACCTCGGTCGTGAACTCGGACCCGGCCACGGGCACGGGCCGGCGCCGGCCCGAGGCGTCGGGCTCGCCGAGCTCCATGCGCAGGCATTCCATGGCCCTGACCCGGCCGTGCTCGTCGCCGATGTAGCGGGTCGGCACGGTCAGGAAGTGGAACTCGATGCCCTCTTCCTCGGCGTGGTGGACCTCCTCGACCCGGGCCGGCATCTCGGTCCTGGACCGGCGATAGATGATCAGGGCCTGTTCGGCGCCCAGGCGCTTGGCCGTGCGCACGGAGTCCATGGCCACGTTGCCGCCGCCGATGACGGCCGCGCGCCGGCCCGGGAAGACCGGCGTGTCATAGCGGGGGAAATCGTAGGCCCGCATCAGGTTGACCCGGGTCAGGTACTCGTTCGCCGAATAGACGCCGACCAGGTTCTCGCCCGGGACCTTCATGAAGTTCGGCAGTCCCGCCCCGCTGCCGATGAAGAAGGCCTCATAGCCCTCGGCCCGCAGGTCGTCGATGGTCGCGGTCCGGCCGACGACGAAGTTCATCCGGAACTCGACCCCCAGCCGCTTGAGGTAGGCGACCTCGGCGACCAGGATCGCTTTGGGCAGGCGGAACTCGGGGATCCCGTAGACGAGGACGCCGCCGGCGTCGTGCAAGGCCTCGAAGATCGTGACCTTGTGGCCGAGCCGGGCCAGCTCGCCGGCCACGGTCATGCCGGCCGGCCCGGCCCCGACGATGGCGACCTTGTTGCCCGTCGGCGGGGGGAGCGGCGGGACCACGGCGCCGCCGCTCTGGCGCTCGTAGTCGGAGACGAAGCGCTCCAGGTTCCCGATGCCGACCGCCACGCCCGAGGCCTTCTTGAGCAGGCACTTTTCCTCGCACTGCGTTTCCTGCGGGCAGATCCGGCCGCAGACGGCCGGCAGGCTGTTGGCCTGGCGGACCTTGGCTGCGGCCGCGGCGAAATCGCCCGCCTCGACGAGCTTGACGAAGGTGGGGATGTCGATGCTCACCGGACAGCCGGTGACGCAGCCCGGCTTGGCGCAGTCGAGGCACCGCCGGGCTTCGGCGACGGCCTCTTCGGCGGTCAAGCCGAGATTGACCTCGGTGAAGTCCTTGTTCCGCTCCTCCGCGGACCGCTGGGGCATGGCCCGCCGCGGGGTCTTCATCCGCTCCTTGACCGGAACGGACTTCCGCAGCGCCTTCCGCCAGTCCTTCTCGAACTCGGCCAGGATCTCGGCCGCGAGCGAGGGGCTGATGGCGTCCTTGTCCGGGTCGCTCACGGGAACCGCTCCTCTTCCCAGGCGCACAACGATTTGATCTCGTCGTCGAAATAGGATCTCCGGCGGGCGTAGAGCTCGGCCCAGTCGACCTTGTGGCCGTCGAAATCCGGACCGTCGACGCAGGCGAACTTGGTCTGGCCGTCCACCGTGACCCGGCAGGCGCCGCACATCCCGGTCCCGTCGACCATGATCGGATTGAGGCTCACCGTGGTCTTGATGCCCGCGGGCCGGGTCGCTTCGGAGACGCTGGACATGAAATAGGTGCAACCGACCGCGACGACGCGATCGACCGTCTCGCGCTCGATGATCTCGCGGACGTGCCGCGGCACGAACTCCGTGCCGCCGTAGAGGCCGTCGCGCGACGAGACGACGAATTCGTCGGCCAGGGCCGCCAGCCTGTCCCTCCAATACAGGAGGTAATCGGCCTTGACGTCGACGAGGACGATGACGCGGTTGCCGGACGCCTTGAAGGCCCGCACGAGCGGGTGGATGGCGGCGATGCCGAAGCAGCCGCCGGCGCAGAGGACCGTGCCGGCGCGGCCGGTCTCCGACGGGAGCCCGAGAGGCCCGGCGAAGATCGGGATCGTCTCGCCCGGCTCGATGAGGGCCAGCTTGCGCGTCGTCGTGCCCACGGCCATGAAGACCGAGGTGACCGTGCCGCGGTCCCGGTCCCAGTCGGCGATCGTCAACGGGATGCGCTCGCCGCGGTCGTCGGGCATGACGATGACGAACTGCCCCGGGAGGGCCTTTCGCGCGACCTCCGGGGCCTCGACCTCGAGCAGGTGGATGTTGGGGACGAGGCGTTCGCGGCGAAGGATGCGCGGCATCAGCGGGCCCTCCTCAGTCTGGCGAAGCCGCGGCTCCCGGCGATGAGATCGAAGCTTCGCAGTGCCTCCTTGGGGAGGGCCGGCCCGGCGGCCGGCTTGCGGCCGCGGCGGGGCAAAGGAGAGGCGACGGGGACGAAACGCGGGGCCCCGGCCGGCCGTCCCGGAAACAAAAACCCGTCTTGGGATGGAGCCGAAGCGTCGTAATCCCGCAGGGCCGGGACGAGCTCGCGGATCTTGCCCAGGATCGCGGCCCGGTCCGACGGGGCGAGTTCGGGATGACCCAGCCGCGCCGCGAGCGCCGCAAGGATCGCGCCATCGGTCTGGGCGGCCCCCGCGGCGACAACGGCCGGCGCATAGGTCCGGACCCGGCCTTCAGTGTTCACCCAGGTGCCGCCGGCCTCGGCGAAGGTCGCGGCCGGCAGAACGACGTCGGCCCGCTCGGCGTTCCGGCTCCAGTGCGTATCCTGGCAGACGACGAACGGCGGCTTGAAACGGCCGAGGTCGGGGAGGGGGCCGGCGAGATAGAGGGCGTCGAAGGACCGGGCCTCGAGCCCGGCCCAGACCGCGGCCAGGCCGAGCTTCGCGGCGGGGGGGCCAAGGGCCAAGCCGAGCTCGTGGACACCCCTCTCGTTGGCGCTCCGGGCGAGGGGCACCAGCCTGGCGCCGATGAGATGGGCGATGTTCCAGAGCCAATCCAAGGTCTCGGCTCCCGCCGGTCCGGTCACGGCGGCGGCGTCGAAAAGGACGGCCGCCGGCCGTCCGGCGACGAGGACTGCCGCGGCCTCTTCGTGGGCCCGCCCGGTCTTCCGCGAGGCCGGCCGCCGCTCGGCGGCCTTTCTCACGAGCTCTTCGGATCCCTTCGGCCGCGAAGCCGCCTGTCCGGGAGCGGCCAGAAGCGCGGCGGCCAGCCGGGCCGCGGACGCCGGAGCGTGGGCCTCGAGGTCGATGTGAACGGCCGGCCCGACGGCGGGGCTCACCGGGCCGGGCCCGGCGGCGACGAATCCCGCCCCGGCCCGAACGGCCCGAACGACGTTCAACCAGGCGATGGGATGATCTTCCGGAAGATTGACGTTCCAGGCCAGGATCGAGCCGCAGGATCCGATCCCCTCGAGCTCTCTCGCCGCGGGAAGGGCGAAGCCGTGCCGCGCTTCGAAGGCGGCCAGGGCCCCCTCGACGCCCCCGGCCGGCTCGGCGCTCATCGCAACCGCTTTGAGGACGTCCCGGCCGAATCCGTGGAAGACGTAGGCGTCCTCGAGCGGGACCTGCGACGGGGCGATGAGAGCCGTGCGGCCCCGGCCGGCCGCGCGCAGGCCCGCGGCGGCCCTGTCCAGGGCCTCTTCGAGGCTGACCGGCTCGAGCCCCGTGTTCTTTCTGACGTGAGGGGCAAGGATGCGGCCGGGACCGGAGACGGCGGGGCGGACGAGGAAGCGGCCCTTGACGCAACCCTGGCCTCCGCCGGGAGCGACGCGGAGGGGCTTGTCGTCGAGGACCTGGCCCTCCCGGAGATTCAGTCCCAGGACGCAGCCCTGGCCGCAGAACGGGCAGACGACGGACGCCGCTCCCGTCGGCCGCGACTGCGGTCTCACGGCCCGCTCGACCAGGGCGCCGGTCGGGCAGACGTCGACGCAGGCCCCGCAAAACTGGCACCCGGTCTCGAGCAGGGTCCGCCCCAGGGCCGTGCCCACCTCGGTCTGGCCGCCCCGGTAGATGAACGACAGGACCGCGGCGCCGCGGACTTCTTCGCAGACGCGGACGCAGCGGCCGCAGAGGATGCACAGGTTGTAATCGCGATCGAAGAAGGGATCTTCCTTGTGGACGTCGAGGTTGCGGTAGGACGCGGGCAGGTCGACCCGCTCGAGCCCGACGTCCTCGACGACCTTCTGGAGCTCGCAACCGCCGTTGTTCGGGCAGAGGACGCATCCGGTGACCTCTCCCGTCTTGCGGATGGTCGATTTGAGATCGTCGCAGCTCCGCTTCTCCGGGCAGACCAGGCAGGCGTAGGGATGCTGGGCCAGGATGAACTCGAGGATCTTCTTCCGCAGGGCCGTGATCTCGGGCGTCCGGGTCCGGACGATCTGGCCCTCGGCCGCCGGCGTCGCGCAGGCCGGGGCGAAGTCCCGACGGCCCGAGACCTCGACGAGGCAGACCCGGCAGCCGGCGAAGGGCTCGAGGCCGGGATGGTCGCAGAGCGAGGGGATGACGATGCCGGCCGCGCGGGCGGCCTCGAGGATCGTCGCCCCGCTCCGGCATTCGACCTCCCGGCCGTTGATGCGGAGCCTCATCGCGGCCCTCCGGCCCCCGCCGCGGCGGCCCGTCCCGACGCGGGGGCGGTCATCTTGCGCACGGCCCGGACCTTGGCCGGACAGACGCTGAGACAGAGGCCGCATTTGATGCAGGCCTGCTGATCGATGGCGTGGGTCTTCTTGAGCTCCCCGGCGATGGCCCCGGCCGGGCAGGCTTTCTTGCAGAGCAGGCAGCCGACGCACCTGTCCGGATCGATGGCGAAGGCGATAAGGTTCTTGCAGACGAGGGCGGGGCAGCGCTTGTCGAAGACGTGGGCTTCGTACTCGTCGCGGAAATAGCGGAGCGTGGTCAGGATGGGATTCGGCGCCGTTTGGCCGAGCCCGCAGAGGGACCCTCGCGCGACCGTCGCCGCCAGGGATTCGAGACTTTCGAGGTCCGCCGCCGCGCCGTCGCCGGTCGTGATCTTGGCCAGGATGCGGGCCATCTCCCCGGTCCCCACCCGGCAGGGGGCGCACTTGCCGCACGACTCCTCCTCGGCGAAGCGGAGGAAGTACAGGGCGATATCCACCATGCAGGTGTCCTCGTCCAAGACGATCATGCCGCCCGAGCCCATCATGCTTCCGGCCGCCTTGAGGCTCTCGTAATCGACCGGCAGGTCCAACATGGACGCGGGGATGCAGCCGCCCGACGGACCGCCGATCTGGACGGCCTTGAAGGCCCGGCCGCCCGGCACGCCCCCCCCGATGCCGTCGATGATCTCGCGGAGGGGGATGCCCATCGGCACCTCGACCAAGCCGGTGTTGGCGATCTTGCCGACGAGCGAGAAGATCTTCGTGCCCTTGCTCGTCTCGGTCCCGAGCGAGGCGAACCAGGCGGCGCCGCGGCGGATGATGGCCGGCACGTTGGCCCAGGTCTCGACGTTGTTGATGACCGTCGGCCGGCCCCAGAGGCCCTTCTCCGACGGGTAGGGCGGGCGCTGGCGGGGGTAGGCCCGTCGCCCTTCGATGGAGGCCATCAGGGCGGTCTCTTCGCCCGAGACGAAGGCGCCGGCGCCGCGGACGACCTCGAGGTCGAGATCGAAGCCCGTCCCCAGGATGTCCCGGCCGAGCAGTCCGTAGGCGCGGGCCTGCTCGAGGGCCTTGCCGACGCGAGCCAGCGCGAGCGGATACTCGTTGCGGACATAGAGGAAGCCCCGGGAGGCGCCAACGGCCCGGGCGCCGATGATCATGCCCTCGATGACCGCGTGCGGGTCGGCCTCGAGCACGGAGCGGTCCATGAACGCCCCCGGGTCGCCCTCGTCGCCGTTGCAGACGACGTAGCGCGCGTCCCCCGGCGCCCGGCGGGCGGCCTCCCACTTGCGGCCGGTCGGAAAGCCGGCCCCGCCGCGGCCGCGCAGGCCTGCGTCGCCGATCTCGGCGATGATCCCCTCGGGCGTCATCTCGGCCAGGGCCTTGGCCGCGGCGGCGTAGCCTTCGGTGGCGATGTACTCGTCGATCGCCTCCGGGTCGATCCGGCCCCGGTTGCGCAGGACGATGAGCCTCTGGTGCTTGAAGAACTCGATGTCCTTCATGTGCGGCACCGGCTCCCGCTCCTGCGGCGGCACGTACATCAGGCTCTTGACCGGCCGTCCCTTGACGAGATGCTCCTCGACGAGGCGGGGGACCTCGGCCGGCTTGAGACGCTGGTAGAAGATGCCGTCGGGCTGGACGAGGACGATGGGCCCGCGCTCGCAGAAGCCGTTGCATCCGGTGGCGACGACCAGGACCTCCCGCTCGAGTCCGCGGCGCCGGATCTCCTCCTCGAGGGTCCGCCGCAGCTCGAAGGCCCCGCAAGAAACGCAGCCGGTCCCGGAGCACACCAGGAGATGGGTCCGATAGGTCGTCACCTCTCTTCGCCCCTCCGGGCTTCGGCCAGCACGCCTTCGACCTTGGCCTCCGTCATCTGGCCGTGGTAGCGGCCGTCGACGACGGCCAGGGGAGCCAGGGCGCAGGCGCCGAGGCAGTTGACCCGCTCGAGCGTGGTGGCGCCGTCGGGCGTCGTCTGGCCCGCGCGGATGCCGAGCTTGCGCTCGAACTGCTCGAGAACGGCCTCTCCGCCGCGGACATGACACGCGGTCCCGAGGCAGACCGTGCAGACGTGCCGGCCGCGGGGCGAAAGGCTGAAGGCTCTATAAAAGGTCGCCACACCGTAGACCTGGACGAGCGGCACGCCGAGGGCCTCGGCGACCTGTTCGAGGGCTTCGGGCGGCAGCCAATGGTGCCGTTCCTGGATGTCCTGGAGGACCTGGATGAGGGCCCGCCGGGGCTCGGCCGCCTTGGCGATCAGGGCCTCGAGCCCGACCTTCGACGGACACATGGGGCCATCATAGCCCCCGCCGTAGCGCAAGGCAAGACTCCGGTCACAGGACCGGGAGATAGCGCCGGATCTCGTAGTCGCTGACCTGCTTGTCGAACTCGCCCGAGACGCTGCGCCCGTACTCCTCGACCTCTTTGCGCTTGTTGGCGATGAGCGTTTTGAAGATGTGCTCGCCGAGCGCGCCCCTGACGACCTCGCTCTTCTCCATGGTCCGCACGGCCTCCTCGAGGTCGCGGGGCAGGACCCGGATCTCGAATTTCTTCTGCCGGGCCTCGCTCATGTGGTAGATGTTCTCCTCGACCGGATCGGCGAGCTCGGTCTTTTGCCGGATCCCTTCGGCCCCGGCGGCCAGCATCACGGCGAAGGCGAGGTAGATGTTGCAGGCCGGATCGGCGGCCCGCAGCTCGATGCGGGTCGCCGCCTCCTTGCCCGGCTGGTATTCCGGGACGCGGATGTATGCGGACCTGTTCTTCTGGCCCCAGGCGATATAGACCGGGGCCTCGTAGCCCTCGATGAGCCGCTTGTAGGAGTTGACCCACTGGCTGAGGACGGCCGAGATCTCCCGGGCGTGGGCCATCAGCCCGGCCATATAGCGCTGGGCCGGCAGGGACAGGTGATAGGGGCCGTTCTTGTCGAAGAAGAGGTTCCGGCCGCCCCGCCAGAGCGACTGATGGACATGCATGCCGCTGCCGTTCTGGCCGTTGACGGGCTTGGGCATGAAGGTGGCGTAGAGCCCATGCATGCGGCAGACCTTCTTGACCATGTAGCGGAAGATCATGCCGGTGTCGGCCATCTCCACGGCGCTGAGGAAGCGGAGATCGATCTCGTGCTGGCTGTGGGCCGTCTCGTGGTGGTCGTATTCCGTGGCGATGCCCATCCGGTTGAGCAGCAGCTGGATCTCCTTGCGGACCTCGCCGTAGCGTCCGCCGGTGAAATAGCCGCCGTCGTCGGTCGGCTCGGGCCGGGCGTTCGACGGGAAGATGAAGAACTCGAGCTCGGGGCCGCACTTGAAATCGTCCACCCCGAGCTCCCGGCAGGTCCGGGTCAGGACCCGCTTGAGGGCGGCCCGGCTGTCCCCCTCATAGACCGCCCCGTCCGGCCTCAGGATGTCGCCGAACATGACCGCCTCGCGCCAGCGGACGCCCTCGGCGAAGCCCTGATAGGTCCAAGGCAGGACGCGGAAGGTGCGGGGATCGGGCTTGATGACGAGATCGGACTCCTCGATGCGGACGAAGCCTTCGATAGACGAGCCGTCGAAGCCCTTGCCCTCCTTGAAGGCCGACGCGGCCTCGGCGGCCGGGATGGTGAAATCCATGGGCCGGCCGAGGATGTCGGGAAAGATCAGCCGGACGAACTGGATGCCGCTCCCGGCCTGGCGGAGGACCTCGAGGACGTCCTTCTCGTCCCTCGTTCCGAAGGCCTTGAACGGTCCGCTTGCCGCTGGGGTCATGGGGCCTCTCCTCTCTCGCGCCGGCCCGGCCGGCCGTTCCGATGTCGAATGATTAAACCAGGAACGATACGATTGTCAATATATTTTCGATAAATATTTACAAATGCGTCGAATCATGCTATTTTATCAGATAATTGGAGGTGTCGCCGATGATCGACGAGTTGGACCGGAAGGTCGTCCGCGTCCTCAACGAGAACGCCCGCAAGAGCTTTCGCGAGGTCGCCAAGGCCGTGGGCACCTCGGCCACGTCCGTCATCCACGCGGTCAAGGGGCTCGAAGCGGCGGGGGCCATCAAGGGCTACATCCCGCTCGTCGATCCCGGGTATTTCGGCGTCGGCCTGGCGGCCATCGTGGCCGTCCGCATCTCCAAGGGCCGGCTCATCGAGACGCAGAAGAGGATCGCCCAGGACCCTCACGTGTCGGCGGTCTATGACGTGACGGGGGACTGGGACTGCTTCGTGCTCGGCCGGTTCACGGACCGGGAGGACCTCAACGGCTTCATCAAGGGCCTCCTGGCCCTTCCGCATGTCGACCGGACCGTCACCCACCTCGTCCTCAACGTCGTCAAGGACGATCCCCGCGTGCCCGTCTGAGGGGCTTCGCCGCGGCGCCCCGGCCGCCGCGGCGTCCTTGACAGAATCACGGGTTCTGCCATAATCGATTTTTTGGGCATTGGAAGGAGATGACGATGGTCAAGACGACGCATTCCCCGATCGGGCATCACTATATCGTCGAGGTCTCGGGCTGCGACCCGAAGATCATCGGCAGCGTGGAGAAGGTCCAGCAGATCCTCGTCCGGGCGGCCGAGATCGCCGGGGCCCACGTCTGGTCGATCTCGTTCAGCAAGTTCCCGCCCTCGGGCGTCAGCGGCGTCGTCGTCATCTCCGAGTCCCACATCTCGACCCACACCTGGCCCGAGATGCGCTACGCCGCCCTGGACATCTATACCTGCGGCGCCAGCACCAAGCCCGACAAGGCCGTCATCTACGCCGTCGAGGAGTTCGGGGCGGAGACCTCCCACATCACCGAGATCACGCGCGGCATCGACGAGGGCGACACCGTCTTCTATCATAGCTTCATCACGTGGGAGGAGCGGCTGAAGAAGGCGGGATCGAAGAAGGAGCGCGAGAAGGACTAGGATCGACGGGAAGGAGGGCGGATGATCATCGAGTTCAGCGTCGTGCCCATCGGCCGGGGCGAAGAGCTGGCCGAGGCCGTCGCCCGCGTCCTCGACCTGGTGGACCGGAGCGGCCTGCCCTACCAGCTGACGGCCATGGGGACCCTCGTCGAAGGGGAATGGGAGGAGGTCCTGGGCCTCGTCCGGAGCTGTCACGAGGCCATGCGCGGCTCGGCCGGCCGGGTCTTGACCCATATCGCCATCGACGACAGGACCGGCGCCTCCGGGCGGATCGCCGGCAAGGTCAAGGACGTCGAGAAGGTCCTTGGACGAGCCCTCAAGAAATAATCTTCTGTCGCGTAAAGTTCCTTGACATTTCGGGCCCCGGGGCGTTTCCTCGTTCCGCCGGGGCCCCAGCGGCCTTGGGAGGGACGAGCCCCCTGGCCTTGGCACAAAATCGGCTTTGTCAAGCGACGGCGCCTCGGGCCAATGATGCTATAATGGAAAGAGGCCTGCCGTGAGAAAAGCGGTCCTTGGCATCGTCGTCCTATCCCTCCTGGTCGTTCCCCGTCCGGCTTCCCCCCAGGCGGCGACGCCGTCTTCGGCGCCCGAGTCGCCCGCGGCCTTCGTCGAACGCCTGCAGAACCATCTGCAGCGCCGGGACTTCGACGCCTACGTCGGCCCCTTCGTTCCCGACCTCCGGCCGGTCGAGCGGGCCCGGATCGGCGCCTTCTTCGACGATCTCAAGATCACCGCCGCCGTCCTCCGCACGGCCGGCGTCCAGTCCGAGCCGGCCGGCGGCCAGCGGGTCTCCGTGCAGGCTTTCTTCGAGAACGACGAGATGGCCATCATCGAATCGTGGATGCTCGTTATCCTCCGCGGCGACGGCGGCGGCTGGTCCGTCGCCGAGCTCGACGTGACCGGGGCCATGACCCGGCTCTACAAGATCCGCATCCCCTCGGACCGGGCCGTCCGGGCCCGCCGCGTCGAGGTCCATCACGCCGACGTCCGCTTCACCTTCGACGACGCGGCCGTCTTCTACGACAACCTGCCGAACATCGAGACCGGCCTGGTCGTCATCGGCCGGGGGCGGGTCGAATTCACGCCGAACGACCCCAACGAGCGCCACCAGCTCGATCTGCTCTACAAGCGGGACCGGATCGAGGACGAGATCGATTCCCTGTTCGTCCGCTGCTCGACCGGCTTCTTCGACTCCAACATCGTCATCGAGCCCGACGAGGCAGGACCTCCCGTGTCGCCCGTCGAGCGCGACCGGGCCGCGGCCGTCTTCGCCCGCGACCATCCTCGTTACTTCACCATCGAGAGCTCGATCGACGGCGGTCTGCTGTCCTTCCTGCCCCAAGGCGACGAGAGCGTCTTGACCTTCAAGGCCCGCAGGCGAGGCGAGATGTCCTATGTCTATTCCCCCTTCACGGGCGACGAGGTCAGCCTCTACGACCACGGGAACGAGCGGACCGTCTGCCTTTACAGCCCCCGGGAACCCGAGACGAGCCCGCCGCTCAAGCGCATGACCCTGGCCCTCGCGGAGAAGTTCGACATCAGCTTCTACGCCCTCGATCTCGGCCTGACCCCCTCGTCGTCGCGGCTCTCGGCCAAGGCCCATATCGAGCTCGTGCCCAAGGTCGCCGCCCTCGACGACATCAAGCTCCGGTTCAACACGGGCCTCGAGATCCTCAAGATCACCGACGCGCAGAACCGCGAGCTCTTCTACACCGTGGACAAGAGCCGCCAGATGCTCTACGTCTATTTCCTGTCCCCGGAGCCCGAAGGCGCGCCGACCTCGATCGACGTGTATTACCGGGGCCGGCTGCAGCCGGCGGTCCCGACCACCGACGTCATCGGCCAGGCCCACTTCAACGACAAGATCCGCTTTCGCCCCCGCTACGAGACGGCCTTCTACACCCACGCCGGATTCTGGTATCCCGGCCCGACCGACGAGGATTATTTCTCGGCCCGGTTGACCCTGACCGTCCCGCCGGAGTACCAGTGCATCGCCAACGGCGAGCTCGTCGGGCGGACCCGGCGCGAGGACTTGGGCGACGTCGCCGCCGTCGAGCAGGCCGGCAACGCCGTCTACACGTTCGTTTCCCGTTCACCGGTCAAGTACCTCTCCTTCATCGTCGGCAAGTTCGAGCAGAGGAAGGAAAGGCCAGGGCCCGTCCCGGTCTCGACCTATATCTCGTCCGGGGTCAACGGCTCCCGGTCCGACTTGGTCGACCAGGCGGCCGACATCCTCGATTTCTACGCCGCCGCCTTCGGCGCCTATCCGTACGAGAAGCTCGGCATCGTCTTCCGGCTCTGGCCGGTCTTCGGCGGCCACTGCCCGGCCTCCTTCGTCGTCATCAACGAGGTCCCCTGGGCCGGCCTGGACGGCTTCCCGGTGCCCGCCGACACCGCCGTCGACCTCACGGCCTACGACGAGTATTTCCTGGCCCACGAGATCGCCCACCAATGGTGGGGCCAGGGCGTGTCCTTCGACAGCTACAAGGACCAATGGCTGAGCGAGGGTCTGGCCCAGTTCGCCGCGGCGGCCTACCTTCGCCGGAAGCACGGAGAGGACGCCTACGCCTCGATCCTTAGGAAGTTCTCCCGCTGGACGGAGAAGAAGTCGGTCCGCGGCCCGATCATCATGGGCTCGCGGCTGAGCTACTTCGATTTCGACGCCTACCAGGCGATCGTCTACGACAAGGCGGCCCTGGCCCTGTTCATGCTGCAGGACCTCCTCGGCCGGGACGTCTTCGAGGCCGGGCTCCGGTCGTTCTTCGAGCGCTACAAGTTCAAGGCCGCCCGGACGGGCGAGTTCGTCGCCTCCATGGAGGCCGCATCCGGGCGCGACCTGAAGGCCTTCTTCCAGGGCTGGTTCGAGTCCTGGGAGCTGCCGGACGTCCGGACGTCCTGGACGGAAACGCCCGTCCCGGACGGGGTCCGCGTCGACCTCCGCGTGACGCAGGTGAAGGGGCGCTTCGTCTTCCCGCTGTGGGTCGAATGGAGCCGCCGGGGCCAGACCGGCCGCACGCTCGTCGTCGTCGACGAAGCGAGCGAAACCGCTTCCCTGACCCTGCCGGGACGCCCCGACCGGATCCGCGTCAATCCGGACCGGGCGGTGCCGGGCAAGTTCGACTAGCGCGGCACGCTCGAGGCGTCGATCCCCAGCCTCTTGATCATCTCGTTGAGCGTCGTGGCCTTGACCCCGAGGAGCGCCGCGGCTTTGTTCTGGACGCCCTTGGTCTTCTTGAGCGCGGCCAGGATGACCTTCTTCTGAAAGGCCTGGGTCCGGTCGCGCAGGTCCAACGACTCCTCCGCGGCCAGCACGGCCTCGTCGTCCACGGTCCCGCGGCCGAGGAGGAAGGGCGGCAGCGCGGCCCGGGTGATGACCTTGGAGCGGGCCAGGACGACGGCCCGCTCGACGAGGTTCTCGAGCTCGCGGACGTTGCCGGGCCAGCTGTGGGCGTCCAGGATCTCGAGAACGTCCTCGCTCACGCCCTCGATCTCCTTCTTGTTCTCGCGGGCGTAGGCCTCGATGAAGTGCCGGACGAGGAGCGGGATGTCCTCCTTGCGGTCGCGGAGTGGGGGGATCTCGATCTTGATGACGTTGAGGCGGTAGAAGAGGTCCTTGCGGAAGGCCTTCTGCTCGATCAGCTCCTCGATGTCGGCGTTGGTCGCGGCCAGGATCCGCACGTCGACCTTGATCGTCTGCGTCCCGCCGAGCCGCATGAACTCCTTCTCCTGCATGACCCGCAGGAGCTTGGCCTGGGTCTCGAGGTTGATCGACGAGATCTCGTCGAAGAAGATGGTCCCCAGATCGGCCGCTTCGAAGAGGCCCTTCTTCAGGGCCACGGCGCCGGTGAAGGCGCCCTTGACGTGCCCGAACAGGTGGCTCTCGAGGAGGTCCGGCGGCAGGGAGCCGCTGTTGACCGTGATGAAGGGGGCGTCGGCCCGGTTCGAATTCACGTGGATGGCCCGGGCGACGAGCTCCTTGCCGGTGCCGCTCTCGCCCTGGAGCAGGATCGTGCTGCGGGTCGGCGCGGCGGCCTTGACCAGCTCGAAGACGGCCTTCATGGCCTGGCTCTTGCCGATGATGTTGGCGAAGCCGAAGCGCTGGCGGAGCTCGTCCTTGAGGCGCACGTTCTCGTCCTGGAGGCGCTTGCGCTCGAGGGCCTTCTCCAGGACGACGAGGAGGTCGTCGTGCTTGAACGGCTTCTGGACGTAGTCGAGGGCGCCGATCTTCATGGCCGAGATGGCCGACTCGACCGAGCCGTAGGCGGTGATGATGATGACCGCCGCCGCGGGGTCGATCCTTTTGATCCGGCGCAGGGTCTCGATGCCGTCCAGGCCGGGCATGAGCAGGTCGAGCAGGATGACGTCGAAGGACTGGGAGGGGAACTTCTCCAGGGCCTCCTCGCCCGAGCTCGAGATCTCGACCTCGTAGCCCTCCGACGTCAGGAGCTGGGCCAGGACGTCGTGGATGACGGGCTCGTCGTCGATGATGTGAATGATGCCTTTGCTCATGATGCGGTCCTTGTCGGCGGGACGTCCCCCTTCCGCGCGCCCCTGCGGTCGATCGGCAGGGTGATGGCGAAGGTCGAGCCGCGGCCGACCTCACTCTGGACGTCGATGCGGCCGTCATGCTCCTTGACGATGGCGTAGCTGATCGATAGGCCGAGGCCGGTCCCCTTGCCAACGCCCTTGGTCGTGAAGAACGGGTCGAAGATGCGGGAGCGATGCTCCGGCTTGATGCCCGTCCCGGTGTCGGAGATGCGGACGATCTCCGTCTCGCCGTCGTGCGCGAGCGAGATGCGGAGGTCGCCGCCGTCCGGCATGGCGTCGAGGGCGTTGAGGATGATGTTGATGAACACCTGCTGGAGCCGCTCGCCCTGCGCGGTGATGGGGGGCACGGCGGCGAGATCGAGGTGGAGCCGGATGTTCATGGTCTTGAGCTTGTAGTCGATGAGGGACAGGATCTCCTCGAGGCTCTGCTTGAGGTCGACGCGCTGGAAGGAGGCCTCGGACGGGCTCCGGGCGAAGGCCAGCAGGTTCTTGATGATGCGGGCCACCCGGTCTGTCTGGGCCTCGACCTTCCCCAGGATCTGGGCGTAGTGGGTGTCCGTCAGCCTCTTCTGAAGCATCTGGATGTAGCTGGAGATGCCCGTCAGGGGCGTGTTGATCTCGTGGGCGACGCCGGCCGAGAGCAAGCCGATCGAGGCCAGCTTCTCCGAGGTCAGCAGCTGCTGCTGGAGGCGGATCTTGTCGGTGATGTCCTCGAAGACGATGATCGTCCCGTAGGCCCGGAGGGCGTTGTCGAGGAGCGGCGTCCGGGCGATGTCGAAGATCTTCTTGCCGCCGGCGCTCGTCTCCAGGGTGATCTCGCTGAGGAGCCGGAAGTCGGTCTGGCCCTCCTCCGGGAAGAGGGCGCTGTAGGGGGCGGGGCCGAGGACGTCCTGGAGCCGGCGGCCGAGCGCCGCCTCCTTGCGGACGCCGATCTGGTCCTCGAGGACGCGGTTCCAGCCGATGACGAGCCCGGCCTCGTCGATGACGGAGACGCCGACGGTCAGGCTCTCGATGATGTTCTCGCTGTAGTCCTTGAGCCGCTGCATCTCCATGGCCCGCACCGTCTCGCGGCCGTAGAGGTCGGCGTTCTCCAGGGCCAGGGCGGCCGGGCCCGAGATCGTCGTCAGCAGCTCCCAGTCCTCCCGGGAGAAGAACGAACCGTCCTGCTTCTTGCCCATGGCCAGGCAGCCGATGACCTTGTCCTCGACCCGCAGCGGCAGGACATGATAGAACCCGGCGGCGGCGAGCCTTTCCATGGCCGCCCGCGCCGGCTCGGATTCCGAGGCCGCCACGAAGCCGAGCCCGTCGCGCTCCCTGAGGGCGCCGGCCAGCCAATCGTCGATGACGAGGCGGCCGGCCGGCTCCGCGTCCTCGGCCTTGGTCTTGAGGACCCGCAGGACCCGGCGGTCGTTCTCGTCGGCCAGCAGCAGCGCCAACTGCCGGACGTTGAGCGCGTTGGCGATGGCGTCGAGGAGCGACTGGGCCAGCTTGCCGAGGTCGCGCTCGCGGTTGAGGTCGCGGGTGATCGACAGGAGCCTCCTGCGGTACTCATAGCTCCGCTTGTAGATGGCCCGGTCGAGCAGGGTCTGGAACATCCTCTTGAGCGGCGTGAACAGCGTCGCGCCGAGGACGATGGCCAGGGCCCCGAGGACGATGGCGTTCAGCCGGTTTTCGGAGAAGAGGCGCGTCCGGGAGCTGACGAGGAAATAGAGAAAGGCGATGACGAAGAACGAGAAGGTCAGGGTGGCGGCCTTCTTGAGGAAGACCTCGATGTCGACCAGCCGGTAGCGCGAGATGGAATAGGAGAAGGCGAGCGGGATGAGGGCCTGGAGGAGGACCGTCAGCTCGGCCCCCGTGGACGGCCGGCCGCCGAGGAGGAACGGCACGATGTAGAAGATCGTCGAGGGCAGGACGCCGAACCCCAGGCCGTAGACGATGATGCGGAGCTGCTTCCGGAGGAGGATGTTCGGGGCCCGCCAGGTGCTGTGGACGAGTATGGCCAGCGTGACCAGGGTGAACACGGCGAAATGGAGCAGCTCGAAGCGCTCGAGCGCGTCGTGAGTGCGCAGCGCCGCCGCTTCGCTCAGCCGCTGCGGCCAGGGGAGATGCATCCGGACCCGGGCCAGCAGAAGGACCGCGGCCGGGGCGTAGAGGGCCCAGCGCAGGCTCGGATGGTTCTTGAGGAAGCGCTTGCGCAGCGGGAAGATCATGAAGAAGTGGAGGAGGAGCGGCGGGAAGGCCAGGAAGCCGATCTTGTCGAGCCCGTAGAAGGTCATGTCCAGGGCCGTCATCTCTCCCGTCGGCGAGAAGATCGTGAACGCGGCGAAGGTCAGGGCCAGGAGGTAGAAGAAGACGTAGGGCAGGGACATCAACCCCCGGGCGCTGAAATAGACGACGAGCGCGATGGCCAGGGTCATGGCGCCGACGAGGACGAGATAGAAATAGACCGGGTTGGGCGCCTTCCTTTGGGGATAGAAGGTCGGGTAGATCTGCATCCCCTCTTTGTTGATCTCGTAGGTGACGCTCTGGTCCGTGGCCGCCGCCTGCCAGAGGCTCTTGAGGACGTCCGTCTTCGTCCGGACCGGGACCTTGTTGATGGCCGTGAGGACGTCCCCCCGGCGGATGCCCACCCGGAGGAAGGCTTCGCTCGTCGGATCGACCCGGAGGGCCCGCAGGCCGGTTTCCGCCGCTCCCCAGGTCACGCCGTCGGTGACGTCCCGCCATTGGGCCTTGCGGACGACGTTCAGGGTCCCGAGCGTCAGCACGGCGAGAAGAGGGACGAAGATGAAGACGAGTGACTTCTTCATCGGCATCCAAAAAATTGAATCCCTGACATAAAAAAAATTCCCTAGTCGAGGACGTGACGGGAGCCCGATCGAACGGCCCAGGCCGCCGGGCCCTGGCCGAGCATGCGGCGTGCCGCGGGATCATCCTTGAGGCCCAGGGGGTGGGTGCTGCGCGACAGGAAGCCGCTCATATAATCGTAATTCGGTCTCTGGACCTCCCGCGGCGGCGGCTCCTGGGATTGGGTTTGAGGTCTGGGGCTGACGGTCTGGGAGCCGGCCAGCAGGCCGAACACGGCGCCGACCAGGGCTCCGGAGAGAACCCTCCTCGCATTGGTCACGGTCCCTATCATTATTCTTAATGCCTGGCTTTGTCAAATGGACGGCCCGGGCCCGCCTGATGGGGGCGGGAGCGGCATCTTTCAGCTCCCACTCCCGGCCGGAAAGCCCCGCCGGACGTGCTGAACGGCCGGCGTTCGATTGACAATAAATGCGCCGTGGAATAGATTAAGGGTGATTTTTCGGGCGGATTTTTGCCAGAATGCCATATTATCTCTGTCGGATAGCGGGCGAGGACGGACGGGTCGAGAGCCGGTCCGTGCTGGCCACCGCGGCCGGGGAATGCCGGCGGGCGTTCGAGGCCGAGGGACGGCTCGTCCTCTCGGTCCGCCGCGACTGGAACAAGCTCGGCAACCTGGGCCTGGGGATGGGGCGCAAGGTCAAAGCCCGGGACACGATCCTGTTCAACCAGGAGTTCGTGGCCATGCTCAAGGCCGGCTACCCGATCCTCAAGAGCCTCGAGTCGATCGCGGGCCGGACGAAGAACGTCCATCTCCGGGAGATCCTCATGGACGTGGCCGGGGAGGTCAAGAAGGGAAGGGCCCTCTCGGAGGCCTTCCAGCCCTATGAAAAGCTGTTCTCCCCCGTTTACACGGCCAGCCTGATGGCCGGCGAGAAGGGCGGCAACCTGCCGGCCTCGATCGGCCGGTACGTCCAGTACATCAAGATGGTCTCCCAGACCCGGGCCCGGATCAAGTCGGCCATGACCTATCCGACGGTCCTCATCGTCTTCTCGTTCATTCTCATGGGCATCCTGATGAACTTCGTCATCCCGCGCTTCGCCGACTTCTACAAGAGCTATGAAGCGGAGATGCCGCGGATCACGCGGTTCATCATGAGCGTGGCCACCGGGCTGAGCCGGCGCTGGTACGTCATCGCCGCCGTGATCGCCGCCGCCGCGGGGGCGGTCCTCCGGCTGCGACGCCGGCCCGATTTCCGCTCCCGGCTCGACCGGCTCAAGCTCCGCGTGCCCTTCGGCCGGACGATCTGGCTCGAATCCGGGATCAGCCTCTTCAGCCGGACCCTGGGCCTGCTGCTCGAGGCGGGCATCTCGCTCCTCGCCGCGATCGGCATCGCCATCCAGGCCATGCCCAACGTCTGGATGGTCGGGCAGCTGAAGGACGTCCCCGATCACATCAAGAACGGCGAGGGATTGTCCGACTCCTTGACGCAGTCCGGGGCCTTTCCGCCCCTGGCTCTGGACATGGTCCGCATCGGCGAGAACTCGGCCAACCTCCAGGGCATGCTCGGGGACATGGCCGATTTCTACGACGAGCGCGTTCGTGCTAAAATCGAGACGCTTGTCACCCTGGTCGAGCCCGTCGTCATCATCGGGATGGGCCTCGTCGTGGCGGGCATGCTGTTGGCGGTCTATCTGCCGATCTTCAACATCATCCGGGTGGCCCGGTGACCCGGAGGAGGCGCAGGGCGTGAGCAAGGACAGGACGGACGGCGGCGGCGAACGGGACGTGCGGGCCCTGGCCGAGCGCTACGGCGTGCCCTACATCGACCTCGAGGACGAGCGCCTCGACCGCGACCTCATCCAGTCCTTCCCCGTCGAGTTCATCCACCGGCTCTCCTTCGTCCCCCTCGGCGAGGAGGGCGGCGTGATGAAGATCGCCGTGGCCGACCCCTCCGACATCGCCGCGATCGACGCCGTCGAGGCCTTCCTCGGCAAGAAGGTCCGGGTCTTCGCCGCCACGAAGCGGGCCATCCTCGAGGCCCTGCGGAAGAGCGAGACGGCCATGCAGGTCCTGCGCGACGCGACCGAGGGCTTCGTGACACAGGTCGTCGAGCGGGAGACCGGCGAGGAAGAGGACGTCATCTCCATCGAGAAGCTGGCCGACCAGGACGGCTCGATCATCAAGCTCGTCAACACGATCATCTTCACCGCCGTCCAGAAGCGGGCCTCGGACGTCCATATCGAGTCCAAGGACGACGACGTCAAGATCAAGTACCGCATCGACGGCGTCCTCGGCGAGGCCATGGAGGCCATCGACAAGAAGTTTCAGGCGCCCATCATCTCCCGGATCAAGGTCATGTCCGACCTCGACATCGCCGAGCGCCGCGTCCCGCAGGACGGGCGGTTCCGGCTCAAGATCAAGGACAAGACCATCGATTTCCGCGTCTCCATCATGCCCTGCATCTACGGCGAGGACGCGGTCATCCGCATCCTCGACAAGGAGATGATCACCCAGGCCATCCGCGAGCTGCGCCTGGACGTCCTCGGCTTCTCGGACGAGATCCTGAAGAAGTTCCGCAAGTACATCACCCAGCCCTATGGCATGGTCCTCGTCACCGGGCCGACCGGCTCGGGCAAGACGACGAGCCTCTACGCCGCGCTGACGGAGATCAAGTCGCCCGAGGACAAGATCGTGACCATCGAGGACCCGGTCGAGTACCAGATCGACGGCATCACCCAGATCCCGGTCAACGAGAAGAAGGGCCTGACTTTCGCCCGCGGGCTGCGGTCCATCCTCCGCCACGACCCGGACAAGATCATGGTCGGCGAGATCCGGGACCCCGAGACGGCCCAGATCGCCATCCAGTCCGCCCTGACCGGCCACCTGGTCTTCACGACCGTCCATGCCAACAACGTCTTCGACGTCATCGGGCGGTTCCTGCACATGCAGGTCGATCCCTACAGCTTCATCTCGGCCCTCAACTGCATCCTGGCCCAGCGCCTGGTCCGGCTCCTCTGCCCTCGCTGCAAGGCCGCGGTCCGCTACCGTGCCGACCAGCTCCTCGAGTCGGGCCTCGACCCGGTCCGCCACGCCGACACGATCTTCTACGAGCCGAAGGGCTGCCCGGAATGCAACTTCACCGGCTACCAGGGCCGGACCGCCATCGCCGAGATCCTCGAGCTCTCCGACCCCATCCGGGAGCTGGTCCTCGAGAAGCGGCCCCTGTCCGAGGTCAAGAAGCGGGCCAAGGCCGAGGGCATGGTCTTCCTGCGGGAAGTCGGCATGGACAAGGTCCTGGCCGGGCTGACCGGGATCAAGGATCTGAACAAGGTGACCTTCGTGGAGTGACCGAGTGACGTTGGGACAACGGCTCCAGATCCACTTCACCGAGCGCCTGCTCCCGGACGCGGTCTTCCAGATCTCGCCCAGCCATCTCAGCGGCCTCCGCGTCAGCCGGAGCGACGGCTCGGTCAAGGGCGGCTTCGTCCAGCCCTTCCGGGAGCGGCCTGTCGCGCCGTCGTTCGACCGGCCCAACATCACCGACCCCGCCGCGCTCGAGGAGGCCGTCGCCCAAGGCCAGAAGAACCTGCGCCTGCCGTCCGGGACGGTGGCCCTCCTTCTTCCAGAGCCGTCCCTGAGGGTCTTCGTCCTGAGCATCGACGCGTTCCCCGCTTCGGGGAAGGAGCGGGACGCGTTCATCCGCTGGCGCATCGGCAAGCAGATGCCCCTCATCCCCGACGACGCCCGCATCGATTATGCCGTGACGCCGGGCAAGGGGACGCGCCGGCTCATCGTGGCCATGGCCCGTCAGGTGGTCGTCTGGGAGTACGAGGCCCTCTTCGAGAAGGCCGGCCTGAAGCCCGTCATCGTCTCCTCGCCCTCGCTGGCCTTGGTCAACCTGGTGCCGCGCGACGGCTGGGCGACGGGCGTTCTCTTCAACATCGAGGACGAGACGCTGACGGTCCTCGCCCTGTCCGACCCCGGCTGGACCCTGTACCGGCAGAAGGACATCGGCCCCGCCGGGGGCGCGGCCGGCGAGCGCGGCGACACCATCGTCCACGAAGCCGAGAACACCATCCGCTTTCTCGAGGACCGGGACAAGATGCGGGTGGAGAAGCTGTGGCTGCGGTGCGCGGCCCTGCCCGAGTTCGGGGTGGTGGCGACGCGGCTCGCCGCGCGGATCGCGCTGCCCATCGAGCCGCTCGACTACCGGGCCCCCGAGGCTTGGACGGACGGCCACAGATCCCTCCTCGCCCCTCTCATCGGACAGATCCTATGATCGCCAGACCTCCGCTCAACCTGAACCTGGCCACGCGGCCCCTTCGCAACCGGCGCGCCTATCAGGCCCTCGTCCGGGTCCTGGCCGCCGCCCTCGTGCTTCTGGCAGGCCTCACGGCCTTCATCGCCCTCAAGGACGGCCGGGCCCTGGCGCGCCTCGAGAGGGACATGGCCGAGACCGAGCGGGTCCGGACCGCCGCGGCGCGCGAGGAAACGCGGCTAAAGGCCGACATCGCGCGCGAGGAAGCCCTCAGCGGGCCCCGGGTGGAGCTGGTGAACGGCATCATCCGGAAGAAGGTCTTCTCCTGGAACGGCCTGCTCACCGAGCTGGAGAAGTCCCTCCCCGGTCCGAGCTACATCACGTCCCTCAGCCCGAGCTTCACCGGGGCCGGGGACATGGCCCTCCAGATGCGGGTGACCTCGCGCAGCCTGGAAGACCTCATGGCCTTCACAACCGCCCTGAACGCCAGCGGCTTCAAGAACATCCAAGTCGGCGCCGAGCAGAGGAGCGAGGACGGCCGGCTCATCTCGGAGATCTCCGCCACCTATGAACGTCCTCTTTGATCTCGTCGACGACCGGGAGCGCCGGACGCTCGTCCGGATCGGCTTGGCCGTCCTCGCCGCCCTGATCGTCTGCCTGGCCGTCTTCGTCCGTTTCCGGGTCGGCCTCGAGAGGGAGAAGGCGGCCTCTTTCCGTCTCCACGAGGCGGAGCAGCGGACCGTCCAGGCCCGGGACAAGGCCAAGGCGTCCTGGACGCGCTGGGAGGACGCCGGGCGGGACCTGGCCGAGCTCAAGGCCAGCTATTTCTATGAGGAGAGCGCCGGGACGCAGACCCTGCGCCAAGACCTGGAGAAGATCTTCGCCCAGGCCGGGACGATCATTACCGACATCGATTACGTGTACACCGATCTCGAGAAGGAGAAGGTCCGCAAGACGCTCGTCACCTTCACCTATATCGGCACCTACGCCGGGCTGAAGCGGCTGCTGGCCGTCATCGAGTCCTTTCCCAAGTTCCTGGTTATCGAGCGGCTGGAGTTCCCGAGGACGGGCTCGGGCGGCGAACGCTTGAGCGCCAAGATGACGCTCGGAGGGTACTATGGGAACTAGGACGGCCCTCGCCGCGGGGATCCTGCTCGCCTGCGCCGGCGTCCTGGCCCAGCCCGCGGGCCGGAGCGTCCCCGCGGACAAGCCGCTCGTCCGCAGGGATCTCCTCGTCTTCGGCCGGAGCGAAACCGCGGCCCCGCTGCGCGACATCTTCAGGCCCAAGGCGGTCGCCTTCGGCGCGGCCCCGGTCCGGGCCGCCCGGCCGGCCGTCGCGCCCTCGCCGGGGGCGCCCGCTCCCGACGCGCCTCCTTCCTTCGACCTGAACATCTCCTACATCGGCTCGGTCAAGTCCGGCGGCCAGACGCTCGCCCTCATCCTGCGCGGCGGCAAGACCGAGTCGGTCCGCGAGGGCGACGAGATCGTTCCGGGCTACAAGATCGTCGGCCTGACGGCCGAGGCCATCGTCGTCCGGGGCCCCACGGGCGAGACACGAACCTTCCAGAAACAAGGAGACCGGCCATGAAGAGAACCGCGCTCATCCTGATCCTGATGCTGGCCGCGGCGGGATGCGCGACGCTCAGCCTGGATTATCGGCAGGGCGTCAAGGCGGAAATGAACCAGAACTTCGATGAGGCCGTGAAGCAGTACCAGAAGGCGGCCCTCGAGCATCCCAACGAAGCGGTCTATCGGCTGGCTCTCGTCCGGGCCCGCACCATGGCCTGTCTGTACTATCTCCACGAGGGGCGGACCCTGATCGCCCAGAACAAGAAAACGGAGGCCGAGATCGCCTATCGGAAGTGCCTCGTTTTCGATCCTCAGAACGCCATGGCCGCCGCCGAGCTCAAGGCCCTGACGGCCCCGCCGGAGAAGCCGGGGAGGCCCGGGGCGAGGCTCGAGGGAGGCCCCGTCCAGCTCAAGGGCGCCGGGGAGCCCATCGACCTGAGCTTCCGCAACGAGGTCTCGGTCCGCTCGATCTTCCAGACGCTCGGCCGAGTGGCCGGCGTCAATTTCCTCTACGACGACACCTTCCGGGACACCAGCATCGCTATCGACCTGACCGGCAAGGACCTCCAGCAGGCCATCAACTTCCTCTGCGTCGCCACCAAGAACTTCCCCCGCATCATCGACGAGCGCACGGTCATCATCGCGCCGGACAACGTCCAGAAGCGGATGCAGTACGAGCTCAACGCGATCAAGACCTTCTACCTGTCCAACATCGACGCCAGCGAGACCATGGGCCGGCTGATGCAGCTCGTCCGGGCCCAGTACAAGGCCCCCCAGATCCAGGTCGACAAGACCCTCAACTCGATCACCATCCGCGACACGCCGCAGGCCGTGGCCCTGGCCGAGAAGCTCCTCCGCTCCTGGGACAAGGCCAAGGGCGAGGTCATCATCGAGATCGAGATCATGGAGGTCAGCCGCCTGCGGGAAAAGAACCTCGGCATCGACCTCAGCAACGGCGCCCTGGGCGTCATGTTCGATCCCGGCAACCTCAACCAGGAGGGCTTCTTCCCCATCCAGGGCGTCGACTTCGGCGACCTGGCCAACTATCAGATGACCGTCCCCACGGCCCTGGCCCAGATCCTGGCGGCCGACTCCGACACCAAGATCATCGCCCAGCCGAAGATCCGCGGCGTGTCCGGGGAGAAGATCGAGTACATCGTCGGCCAGAAGGTGCCCATCGTCAATTCGCAGTTCGCGGCCGTCGCCGCGGGCGGGCTCAACACCCAGCCCATCGTCAATTACACCCTCCAGGACATCGGCATCACGATCAAGATGACCCCGCGCATCCACCGCGAGCGCGAGGTCAGCCTCGAGCTCGAGCTGACCGTCTCCTCGATCGCCGGGACGGGGACCGCCGACATCCCGATCATCGCCAACCGCGAGGTCAAGAACACGGTCCGGCTGAAGGACGGCGAGACGAACCTCCTGGCCGGGCTCCTCCGCGACGAGGAGCGCAAGTCCGTCGGGGGCATCACCGGGCTCAAAGACATCCCCCTGCTGGGCTATCTCTTCTCCGCCACCCAGAAGAGCATCGACCAGAGCGACGTCGTGATGACCATCACCCCGCATATCATCCGCGAGCTCGAGGTCACCGAGGAGGACACCAAGCCGTTCTGGGTCGATCCCGAGAACCTCTCCGGGATGACCGGCGCGGCGGCCGCGGCGGCGCGGGGGGCGGTCACGCCGGCCCAGCAGCAGGCCGGGGCCGAAGAGGAGCCGGCCGGACCCGAGGAGCCCGGGACGAGCGGCGTCTATCTCTCGCCGTCCAGCTTCGAGACCAGGCGCGACAGCGACTTCCGGATCAACGTCGAGCTCTCGACCGACAAGGAGATCGGCAACGCCTCGTTCGCGCTGACCTTCGACCCGCGCTACCTCCGGCTCAAGGACGTCCTCGAGGGCGGCGGCCTGCGGCAGATGGGCGAGAAGGTGCCCTTCATGAAGAGCGTCAGCGGCGGGACGGCGACGATCGGCTTCTCGAGCCCCGCCAGCGGCCCCGGCTTCAAGGGCCGCGGCGTCCTGGCCGTTCTCGTCTTCACCTCGATCGCGCAGACCCCCCAGACCTCCATTGGCTTCTCCAGCGCCACCGCCGGGACGCCGATGGGCCAGGCCGTGGTCCTCGAGACGGGCGAAGCCTCCGTCAGCATCCGCTGAGCCCGATGGTCGTCGCGCTCTCGGGGCCCGTTCACCGGGGCAAGACGACCCTCCTCGAGCGCGCCCTGCCGCTCTGGAAGGCCCGGGGCCTGGCCTGCGCGGGGTTCCTGAGCCCGGCCGTGACCGAGGCCGGCGGCCGTGTCGCCGGCTACGACCTCCTCGAGATCGCCGCCGGCCGCCGCCTTCCGTACCTCCGGAGGCAGGGCGAAGCGGCGGCGGAGCGGATCGGCCCTTACGTCTTTGTCGAGGCGACGCTCGAACGGGCCCGGGCGATCGTCCGCGAGGCCGGGCCGAACGGGCTGCTGGTGGTCGACGAGGTCGGCCCCCTCGAGCTCATGGGCCGCGGGCTCTGGCCCGCCCTCGCCGAGGCCCTGCCCAAGAGGGACGGGCCGAGCCTGCTCGTCGTCCGCGAGGGCCTCATCGAGGATCTGGCCCGTCGTCTCGGCCCCCTCGTCGTCGTCGACATCCGCCGTCCCGACGTCCTGGCGAGGCTCGAGGAGCGGGTCATGGAAGGGGCGGCCTCCGATGATCGTCAAGGCTAAGTTCTTCGCCTATTTCCGCGACCTGTTCGGAGGACGGGAGCGGGAGATCGAGGTCAGCGTGGAAGGCACCGTCGGCGAAGCGCTGGGCGTCCTCTGCGACACGCCCGAGCGCCTGGCCGAGATCTTCGTCTGCGGCGAGCTCAAGCCCCACCTCGTCGTCATGGTCAACGGCGTCCCGGTTCAGTCCCTCAAAGGGCTGGCGACGCCGCTCGCCGAAGGCGATGTGATCGCCGTCTTCCCGATGATGGGCGGAGGCTGAGCCTCCGACAGAAGATAGCCCTCCGGGATCGTCGGGGCCGAGGTATGTCGTCCGGGGGAATCCGACCCGCGCAGGGGTGCTCCTGGAGGAGGCCGTGGAAGGGTGGAGCGGGCACGGATGAAGATTGGGGACACGTACCTTAGGTACACGTCCCCAGTCGCCCCTATCTTCATGAAAAAGCCCTTTTTGAAGATATTTCTCAGAAGCGTTCCTCCGAGTCGCTCCGTCGCGCTTCTGATCCTCCGCTGCCAAG